>Ga0307510_10005883_pt1 | contig 14625 bp, 11 predicted proteins | sample 12_EM_MG_FD_207224 | JGI IMG/M metagenome (GOLD analysis project Ga0307510, IMG submission 207224) | Populus trichocarpa ectomycorrhiza microbial communities from riparian zone in the Pacific Northwest, United States - 12_EM | ecosystem: Host-associated > Plants > Roots > Unclassified | place...
CTGATAGCTCTATCTATTTAATGTGTTTACCTGATGCTCTCTCTCTCTCTCGCCTTTATGATGATAAAAGACTAGGTTGCTTCTTGGTGACCTTCCCGGTGCAACAGATTTCAACTATGCTGGCTCAATTGCCTTTGCACTTGGCTGCATTCATCGCAGGTGAATAGTAGTTTCCTTTTTATTTTTTATTTTTTGCATTCCTGTTGGTTGTATTTGACACTGATTCTCTTTACATGTCTTATTATTGTACTAAGAAAGTAACTGGGTAGGTTGTCTAACCACTATATATCTAACCAGTTCCTTTGAGATTTGTTGGTTTTTGTGGCATCTCTTTGGTGCCTGCTTTGAGGGAGTGTCATTACCTATTTTTCTTGGGGATTGAAGCTCTTCTGAATTTTCTTTTTGATGGTAATTTGTACCAAGTCTCGATTTTTTTTTTCTTTTTACCTAAATATAAGTTATTTGGTAGAGAGTTGGTAGTTAGAGGGGGTGGTTAAAAGGCTTTCAGGGTCAAGATTGAAAAAGGGTTTATACTTAAAGTTGGGTATGAAAAAAGGTCTTCAGGGAAAGATTCTTTTTTTCTTCTTTTACCCAAATCTATTGTCTATCGCATATATTTTAATTGACAACTTAGGAAACCTAAGAATTAGCTAAAATTGTGCATTTCCATGGTTTGTCACGTCGTTGAATATAAGGTTGGAGTGCTTGTAAGTATTGTGATATAAAATTTTGGTGGGTGGATATCCTGGTCTGTCAATGCTATCAAGTGATTATTTTTTCCATTTAAAGGTTTTTGATACATTTGAGGCATCAAGTAATTAGAAAATTCTAAATATTGTGTCATTTCATGTGTAGAAATGGCTAGGTAAGTGGCTTGTGAATACAATTATAATTTATTTGTAGAAGATACGGACAATGATTAGCATTCGAGTAAAAATGATTGCTATTTTAAAATCATTGTTTGATTGTATGGTGCATGAGCTTTTTGGAAAAATAAATATTTTTCTTAGTTATTTTTATTTCTTCTTATTCATCTTAGGATTATTTTTTCTTATTTAGTATTAGGCTTTTCTAGTTTTCCTATTTTTATTTTCCTATTCAATATTGTTAGGTTTTTCTAATTTCTTATTTAAAGGGAATAATTTTTCTATTGTATTTTCTATTCAACATTACAAGGTTTTTCTAGTTTTTTTGTTATATAAAGGGTTGAAATAGCTTTTTGGTAGGTAGACTTTGATGAATAAAAATTAAATATTTTAAGTGTCTCCTGTAGTTATGGTAACTATGGTTCTTAGTCTTTGACGGTTTTAACTTAAGTAAACTTGCTTATCCTTTGGCCCTTACTGTGTCAGTGTCATAATTTCTACATCAAGATAATGATTAGCAAATGAGTTTAAATAGTTATCTTGTTGTCATAATGCTGATATAGGAATTGAGTTTTTTTCCCGTGGCACCTATATTCAAAAGGAAACTTGGACTCTGATTTATCCTTTGTTCTTTTTTTCAACAACATTCTGGGTTTAGAACCAGGTGCTCTTAGAATTCAATGGGAGCAGTTTCTTAGTTCAGGGATTGTTATGCTATTCCAAGGATATTAGCAAAAACAAAGCTGGGTCACATTCATGTTTCTTACATGTGTGAAATTTTGAAATTTGGATGGAATTTGAAAGACTTTGTTGGCCAACCATACAGGCTTGTTAAAATCATACTCTTTCAGAACGAAGCTCATTGATAGTTTTTTGTATGTATTAATCACAGAATATCAACACATTTTTATGCAGTGCTGGAGGAATGGCATTGTCAAGTTTAGTGCCTCAAACTGTGAGCTCAATATCTTTGCTAGCTAAAAGTACGATTACTGGGTTACAGATCTGGTCGTTGTATGGTCTTCTTTTGACTATTGAAGCTTCTGGTTTTTCATATGTATCTCATGTTCAGGTACTTGAATTTGTTTTCACTTTATACTGTTCAAAAGGTGGGATAATTGTATCCATCATAGTCAGTCTATATACTTCCAAAGATGGCTTTTCATTAACTTTGTTATATTCATTTCAGTCGTTTTTATTACTTCCCTTTTCTCTCTCTTAAACAATGATCAATCTTGGTAACTGAAACATGCGCTGATGCATGAGAATCTGCACCTCTTTTGATATATTGTTGGTGATTCGATAACTTTGATCACATAAAAGAAGGTTTAGGTGTGGATTGTGCCTTGCATTGACAGTCAAGTATCTTGCTCAGTACTCCTTTTTGAAGTCAAACTTGTCTAAAATTGGAGTTCTTGGCCAATCTTCAATCTGTTGCATTTGTATGAAATGTAATGCTCGGTTGAGTTTGCTCTGTTTCTTAATGAGAATACAAATCTAACTTTTTGGCTAGTTATCTTTCTTGATTTATTTGGTCATCAAATAAGTGAATGGTGGGTATGCATATGTAATCATTTATGTTGATTTGTTGATGTTTTGTCCTTGCTCTTCTTTCCTTTATCCTTCTGTATGCAGGCAACACTTGGGCTTGCTTTGGACATTCTTCTGTCTGAGGAGAATGGGTTGGTTGACTTTCAGCAAGGAGTGGGCCGCCTTATAAATGCTATTGTTGCTGTTCTTGGTCCTGAACTTGCCCCTGGAAGCATTTTCTTTTCACGCTGCAAGGTATTGCCTTCACAAGTGCTGTACTTCTGAATTATTTTTTAGGAGTGGTTTTCATTTTAATTACCTAACAATTATCTTTACCATCTGTCACTTGTTTGGCATTGCATGCCAAACAAAACTATATATCTACATTGGCTGAAATGGATTTTTTTTTGTCAATTTTTTATACTTTGTAGTTCATAGAGGGTTTTTGTTTTTCTCCATAAAGTTGATCGTATTCATCTGATGATTTCTTTATACAGTCTGTCATTGCAGAGATAAGCTCCTGGCAAGAAACGGCCACATTGCTAGAGTATGCTGACAAATGCTTGTCTCCTTTTTTTTTTTCCCATTCTGATATTTGCAATGGAAACTCTTTTCTGCAACTATGGTTGTTGTGATCTTATTGAAAACAATAAGCTTGAAACTTTTCTTATTTATTTATTTATTTGGGTTTCTATCTGTTGAAGATTTGAACTAATAGCTGCATTAATCTGGCAGGAGTGTTCGTTTTACACAGCAACTTGTCCTTTTTGCTCCGCAAGCTGTTTCCGTGCACACTCATGTGCAAACGCTTCTCTCAACTCTGTCATCAGGACAGGTTTTGCTCCTTTTTAGTTCTTTGAAAAAGAAAAGTTGTTTTTTATCATTCCTTTAAATAATATAAATTGGTTTCATTGGAAGCAGCCAACTTTAAGGCATCTTGCTGTCTCCACCCTCCGGCATCTCATTGAAAAGGATCCAGTGAGTAGCCATGGAATTTATGTTTCATATTTGCCAAGCATCAAACCTCATCCCAATATGTCCAATCCTTGTGCTTAAAATTTCCTTGGCAGGTTTCTATCAGTGATGAGCAAATAGAAGATAACTTGTTTCACATGCTGAACGAGGAAACTGATTCTGTGTAAGTCAACAATATCCTTTTTAACCATGATGTTTGATCAGTACCTAGGTTGCAGTATCATGAATGGTGGTGGCTGCAGTGTTAAATATATGTCCTCATGTCATTTGATCTGTAAGCTAGAATTGCAAAGTTGCTATTTGTTTCCAATGAACTTTTATGTCTTTTTTTTGCTTGTAAGGTGAATTCTTTCTTGTGCCTATGCTAAAGTGCCCTATCATATTTGGGTGAGCAAGTATGTTCACTCTTCCATCCTCAATCAATCAGTAGTATTTTAGCCACGTTGTTCATCAAGAAGTGATATTTAAGACTCTTCTTGCTAGAAGAGGCTGAATGCTACTAAAGTTGTCTTGTTGAAGGATTGCTCATTGCAAAGAAGTGCATGAGTTCTGAACTTATTATCATTTTATAAGTATCTTGTACAACTTGTTGACTTACAAAGTTCTATAAACTGCAGACTTAAATTAGGATCAGTTTTCTTGGTTGTTATAGTCACTGTCATTCGTACCCAGTATGCTGGGGGTAATATAAAGGTGGTTTACTTTCTATTGAGTCCTTTCAAGCAACATAAGGATGATAAATTGTGTCTGTTGCACTTGCTTATATTAAATACGATAGAGATCTCAGGTTTTGCTCGACTGTTGTATCAGTGACTAGAATATCATTAGAAATCACTTGTTGCAAATAATGTTTCACAATCTTTATCCTGTGTAAGCAAGAATGCTTCAAAGCAGACCTTTTCTGTAACAATTTGTGTGCTTTTGTGTGTGGGAGATTCAAACTCATTTGGATTGCAGTTCTTTCCTTCTACTTTTGGTCTTTAAATTGCTCTCATTCTTGAAGGATTGGGAGTCTGGTACAGGCCACAATTATGCGATTGCTCCTTGCTTCATGCCCTTCATGTCCATCTCACTGGATATTGATTTGTCGTAATATGGTAAGTTCCTGGAAGCTACCTCTGAGAAGATTAGAATAATTTTTTTTTTCTTGGGACCAAGCATATGATTCTATGCAGAGAATAACATAAACCTTTGTCTAATAATATTTGGAGAATCTTTACTATTATATCAAGCCAAACCCTGGTTTTCTTCATTGAGCTGCCTTTTGAACTTGGGTCACCATAGTATGATTTTGTTAGTGGTAGACATATTTCATCTGGATTAGAAAATGAAGCAAGTTACGGTTTTACATAATATCAATGCTTTCAGGTGACTGCTCTTATCCATGATATTTCTTCACTTTTCTTGGCAACAAGCCCTTCAGGCTCTTGTTGGTTGTCTGGCCAAGGCTCCCAAAGTGTCAGCTAATGCTCTTTAAGAAGCATCTGAATCAGAATACCATTAAGAGGCAGATGGGACCATTATATCCTAGATATTTATATGGAATCTGATCTTGAAGTATTATAGCACTCCTCTCTATCAAAAAACTAAATTACTGTAAAAAACCTGTCTCCAAAGAGTTTTACAATCCCACGTACTTAAAGCGACAGAATAATATAAGAAAGAGATATCTGTCTTTCACTGGTTGTGGGAGCATATGATGCTTGTTTTAAGAGATTTGACATCATGGCATCCTCATCTGCAATTGGTCATTAGTGTCTATCCTATTTAGAAACCCTGTCCAAGCTGAAAAGCTTGATTTCCAAATGAGATGGAACTATACAGAAGGGATGTATATATGGAACAGAGGAGATATTCTAAAAACCTAAAACTGTAATTTCCAAACCACTCCAGAGTTCACCCCCCTTTACCAGTCTACATACAGAGGCAAAACGAATTCAGAACAAGAAATAACTTCCAACAAATTCTCCTAAAAGAAAACATGAGAACCATTACCAATCTTATGTTTTATGGACAGAGATAACACCACCTATGAAATAGCTTGCAGGGACTCGCTTGAGCAACAATAAATCCAGCCTTAATTTGGTCTCTAATTATAGATGAAGTTGTGGAGTTTTTGAACCTTTGAACTTTGGAAAAATTGGGTCGCTGATTAGAAAATTTATTTTGCCTCGACTGTGATAAATGAGAATCTTTAATATTTTCCAGGTACTCGCTACATTGGGAAGGCAAGATACTGATACCAATAGGAGTGCTGGAAATGATCCTCTAAATGGTCCAGACAACGACTCAGGAATGGACCTCGGGGAAGATGATGAAAACATGGTTAGTAGCTCTAAAGGCATGCCGGTGCAAGGTTATGCTTTTGGAGCTCACAGGATCAATCATAATAGAGATAAACACCTCAGATACCGAACTAGAGTTTTTGCTGCCGAGTATGACCTTACATATCTTTCCTCTCTACCATTCATGTTTCCTTGTCCTATAATATATATTTTTATTTTTGTTAAGTTGTTTTTGCTGACCACAAGGGAAAAAAATAAAAAACAAGTTGGCCATCATGTTTTACTTCTTTTCAATAATACCTGAATCTAATTTAGAGGTTCTCGTTATCATCGCACCTTTCTTCATTTACTTCATTTATATGATCATCATCCATATATTAACTGAATGGTACATGAGTTTCTGGCTCCAAATTGAGACCTGAGTCAGTAAATAATGTGGAAGTGTTGCTTTATTCTCTTACTCGCTTTGATGAGAATATTGTCAACTGATTGTGTGCATTTATGCATACTAAACAAAATTTTATTGTAAATGGTTATTATATGTGCCAAAAAGGCTGCAACTTTAAGTTATTGGATTTAAAAGATGCTTTAACAAAAACCAGTTTGTACTTGGTCAAGCTAATATTGCAACTTTCAACTCAAAGGAGTTCACTGTACGAGCAGCTTAATGCCTGTTGTCCTGTGTGCAAGCCTTGTGTCACTTGAACATGAACCTAATATCCTCTCTTGCCATAGAAAGCACTGGTCACAATTTGGTTGAAATCAGTTTTCTGATTTGACTTTATTTCCAACATCATAGTAATTTAATTAATTAATTTGGTGGAAATTAGGTGTTTGAGTCATCTGCCTATAGCTGTTGGTAAGAATCCTGCTCATTTTGATCTCTCTTTGGCGAGGAAACAATCTACTAATGGGGAACTCTCGCGAGACTGGCTAGTTCTCCATGTTCAAGAGTTAATTTCACTGGCTTATCAGGTGTGGATATTGTCATTGTTGAACAGCTGTATTAGTTCGATACACACACATTCACACGCACATATTAAAATTGACAGTGTTTTGATCTTTCATCTGTCATAGATTAGCACAATACAGTTTGAAAACATGCGGCCAATTGGTGTGAGACTCCTAACTGCAATTCTTGACAAGGTAAATATGGGTGCTGGACACTGCTTTAGAAAAGTTTTAGGTATTTTGTTTCCACTCAGTTTGCTAATTAAGTTCTAGTTAGATACTTTGTCCTCATCCTGTTTGGAGAACAGTGGTGGCATATAATGCATTTATTGAGTTGTAGTTACATTCCTTTTCCTGCCCATGTGAGATTAGCATGCATCGTGTGCTTCTAAACTTGGTTTTTAATTGCACTTTGTTTCTTCATGTCAGAAAATGTTTTGTATTTGCTTTGAGTTTTGTGGTAGTTCTGCTGCTTTATATAAGAACCGAGGATGCTAGGACTTCTGCTATGAACCTAGGTAGCTTACTGCTGATTTTGGAACTAGTGGCACAAATCTTTGAGGCATGATGCTTAATAGGTGATGGATGTGAGAAGTTGTTCTGGTGATATACGGGTGTGGGATAGGGCCACCAGCTGATGTGTTACAGGTTCTACCAATAAGTATGCAAAGTCAAACACTATATATGTGGACTACGAGGAATTTGAATCAAAATCCAGCTGTATTTCATCAAAATCAAATTGTCTTTAGGTGGCTCAACTCAGTGGTCAGGAAGCAATGTCTTATATTGGAGGCTTAATGAGGATAAAAAAGGAAAAATTGGAGTTCAGCTTGCTGTTCGTTGTGGAGGCATGTGTGATATCTGGGGGTTCCTCCAAAGTCTTCTTTGCCCTATGAACTTTGATCCTTTCTTGTACTTGAAATCTCTCAATTGGCGATGTTAATTTAAGTCAATGTCACATGTGGAGGAGATGAGGAAATAATGGATCTTGTTTTGTTGTGCAACTGTCAGAGAACTATGATGGGTTATGCTTGTTAGCTGTTACATGTTATAATTTAGTTGTGGCATTTTGTGCAGTTAATGTCTCTGCCTTGCATTGTTGGGGCAGCTTTTTTCTTTCCACATTCTCTGTTTGTCAAATAAAAAAATTTCCCTCTTAATTTGTTCTATTTTTATCTTCTTGGATTACAGTTTGAAAAATCCCCAGACCCAGAGCTTCCTGGACATCTTCTACTGGAACAATACCAGGTATGTTATTTGTTTAGTTATTAAATTCTGTTAGGACATTGATCTGGCTAATGGTCTGGCTCACCTGTACTAGTTCAACCACTGTGCTTAGTTGATAAAATATGCATAGTGGAATATTATAACAGTTTTCACTGTTAATTCACTTCTAATATTTCTTTATACTAAAAAAGTAGAGTTTGAAGAGGGGCTCTTAAATAGTCTGACGTGAACAAATACAAACTGTTGATTGATTTGTTTTTCTCTGAATGTATGCTTCTCTGTTTTTTAATTTGGGCTATTTGATATGTAGGCCCAACTAGTATCTGCTGTTCGCACAGCATTGGATGCATCTTCTGGTCCTATTCTTCTCGAGGCAGGACTTCAGCTGGCCACTAAGGTTCTGACTTAACATATGTGATTAATTTTTTTCTTAAAGTAATTGAAATTCTGTACATATAAGAAAATGAATTGACATTTTGTGTTTTAGATAATGACCAGTGGAGTACTGGGTGGTGATCAAGTTGCAGTTAAACGCATGTTTTCATTAATTTCTAGGCCACTGAATGACTTCAAGGATGTTTATTATCCTTCATTCGCAGAGTGGGTCTCATGCAAGGTATACCAAGTGATTGTTGCTTCAGTAATAGAACAAAGTAGCCATTTATGTCCTGCATATTTTTGTATACATTAGCATGCAGTGGACTTTACTAACTAATTTGAAGATTTAATAGATCAAGATAAGACTTCTGGCTGCTCATGCCTCTCTCAAATGTTACACTTTCTCATTTTTGAGGAGACACCATAGTGGAGTTCCAGACGAGTATCTAGCATTGTTACCATTGTTTTCTAAGAGTTCAAATATTCTGGGGAAGTACTGGATTGGGGTTCTGAAGGATTACAGTTATATTTGCTTATGCCTGGATGCCAAGAAAAATGTAAGCATAGCAGTCTGCTAGCTTTATGCTATTGATTGCTGTCTTGTTTGATTTCATTTGTGTTTATCAAGGAAATGTTTAAGTTAGTTGCTCTTTCCATACAGTGGAATCCATTCCTTGATGGAATTCAATCACCTATCGTTTCATCAAAAGTGCAGCTCAGTTTAGAGGAATCCTGGCCAGTGATTCTGCAAGCACTTGCATTAGATGCAATTCCTGCAAATACCCATGGGAATTCAAAGGAAACAGATGAAAATACATCAAATAATAGTTTAATATCTGGATATAGCATGGTTGAACTCAAGTTGGAAGATTATCGATTTCTATGGGGGTTTTCCCTGCTTGTTCTATTTCAGCGACAACATCCAACTCTTACTAGACGAATAATATTACTAAGTTCTGCTGAAGTAAGATACGGTGGAGATTCGCCAACTGAAGAGACAAATACTGCAGCTTTGAAGCAATATGAGATTGTTCTGCCAGTTTTCCAGTTTCTCTTGACAGAAAGATTTTTCACTGAAGAATTTATTACTCTGGATATTTGCCGAGAATTGCTGCAGGTTGTGTCCTATTTCTTTGCCCTTTGCTCTAAAAACATGTAAAAGCTTACTTTGCTTCATTGATTCATTGTGTTTCATCTTTCTAGACTTGTTAGAAAGAACTTGTGATGTCATTCACTTGGCCCTAATGATATAAACTCTAGTGCTGCATGTGTTTCTAAAAGCCATATTGGATAGGAAGTGAGAATGAAGACAGTATCTTCTGTGCTTGTAGTGATGTATGTTCTTGATGCTTGCATCTCAGGATGTCAATCCAATTTTTTTCAACATTAAATTCTGGGTGAAAAATTTTCAATCATGTCCATGTCATGGCAAGGAAGACAGGCATGATAGATCATTTGTAAGGAAGACTCAATTTTTCATGTCGATATAAGATACAAAACTATTGTACTTGAACTTTCAAAAGACTAGTTTCACATGTTTCATTGCAAGAATACATAGTATAATAAACACATCTTTTAGCTTCCCATGCACTATCATGTGAATCTGCTGGTGAAGGGCTTTTACCTTTTTGTGATTCTGAGATGACTGCCTTCTTATGCTCAATATCCATGGCCATGCCCTACTTGTTTATGCCTTCTTATCATCCTGAATCAATGCAGGTTTTCTTCTACTCTATTTACATGGATAATTCTTGGAATACTCTTTCAATATCAGTTCTATCACAGGTAAGTTTCACAAGTTTCATTTTTTCCAAATAATTGATGTTTGTTTTGTGAAAGCTCCTCTTTAAGTCTAAAGAAAATCATGCTTGTTTTCTGAACATCCACAACTAATTAGAATTATTGCACCATTTAAGCAGTGATAGATGATTGCATGCCATGGCACAACAACTACTACAACTTTAACTGGAGCATTAAAGAGATTTCACATTGTTGATGTACTGCTACTAATTATTTAAGTCTTGATGGCTGTGCGCAGCATTGCACCATGTCCTTCTAGTGATGTGTTTATAAATACCTTTTGCTGATAAAGGAATTAGTTCTTTTAGCATGTAGATTGGAAGATTAATGATGGATTCTGCTTAAATTTAATTCCTTTTCCAGGATTGATCAGACTTTTAGCAGTAAAAATGATGAGTTTTAGCTTGATGTCTGCATTGGATGTTTGCATTCTATTGGGCTGAGTTGATTCTAATTTATTTCTGGAACAGATTGTGCAGAATTGTCCCGCAGATTTTCTTGAAGCAGAAGCTTTAGGTTATCTGGTCGTGGAACTTCTCTTGGCTTATATCTTCAATGTTTTTCAGAGGTCATGCCTTTTAAAAATAGTATTAGAAATTAATTTTTTTTAGGCATTTAATTAAGTGTGTTCCTTAAGAAACACCTTTAGCTGATACTTTCCAACTTACTGGTGCTTAGAACCTATGAGGTCCTATCAGATCACTCAAACTGTGAGGAGTTGATATCTCCATTGTTTATTACAGCAAAGACACTTGTGAAGCGTTGCGAACCAAAGGTGGGTTAGGTATTTCAGTTTAGATTTTTCTTATACTTAATGTGATTTACTCTGTGGTATATTATATCTTTCCTTGAGGATTTACCCATAAAAATGTTCATCTATCATTGCTAGTATTATCTCATTATTTACCATTTTAAGCTGCTCAGTGAATTTTCCTTGAAGTTGTGCCTTAATATGCAGAAGCAATTAAAGTCTGTGGTCGTGGCCTTAGTGTTGGTTGGTTACAAGTGTATCAGAGAAGCTTTGACAGAGTTAAGCTTTTCAACAGTTAATGACTTTGTAAAGTGCGTGATTCCCTTGATGAAGAAACTTGTTGATGGTGAGCATTCGGTACTTGACATTGCTGCAATGTAGCTGCTAGTGAATTCATTCTCTTGTGATTAATCATAAACTGAACCACTCCTGTGGTATTGCCAGTTTTTCACTTCACTTCCTTGTGTTCTTGGAGACAACATTTTACTCCCCTATGGCTTGCTTCTTACTTTTTCCCTAAAAAGAAATTACTTGAACTGTTTAAAAAATATAGGTAAATCATTTTAGGAAATCCCTTGGCAGAAAATAATGAAGGGAAGGTACCATGCAGAATAGCAAAGGGCTTTGTGCACTTGTTCTTTCCACGTTTTATAAGTAGATAAAAGCAGTCTCTTTCTCAGCTAACTAAACTCAGAAGTTCATTTGACAGGCCAAACAGGTATTCTGAATGACTCCATTATAGGGAGAAATTTACCTTTCATCATAAAAAACTGACAAATAAAGAAATTCAGTTTGTACTGCATGTTGTGGTGGTGTGTGCCTTCTTTCTATCTATCTCTTTCAGGAAAAAAACCGTGCTGTGATGCCTCAATCCTGATAAGTAAATGTGTTTTCAAATAATAAATGCTTCATAGGAAGTTCATTGAATTTTGTGTTGCAGACTCTGCTGAACATGGTAATAATAGCAGTCATCTGAGGGCAATCCTGGGAACTTGTCTGAATGTGATTGCTGATTTGATTAAGGATTGCATCAAGGGCATTCACCTTCTGGAGAACAAAAGATCTGACTTACTCAAGTTACTGCAATTGAAGCTTTCTTTCTCTATTGAGCAAATGATGTTATTTGCCAAGCTAGTTTATGAAAGTGTATATGGCAGACAAGCTGAAGACAGCAATACTATTTGTCTTGCTGTGCTCAAGTATTGCAGCAAATACATCCAGACTGTGCTGAAAGATTCAAATGTACAGGTAAGCTGATATTCATGCAAGCATTTTTAGGATTGGCCACATTCTTTTCCCAACATTGAAAGACACCTGGTAAACCTTGTGTACAGGTTCAAGCAATTGGATTGCAAGTGCTCAAAACCATGACTCAGAGAAGCACCAACATAGAAGACAGTTCTTTCTTCATATTTTTTAGTGGAGAGCTTGTTACAGAAATTTTCCACATAATCCACACCTCGTTGAAGGTTTTGCTTTTAGTTGCTAATTAAAATTATGGTACCTGCACTTCTAAACTTGAATGCTGCCATTCTAAACAAATTATAATATTCCATTGTTACAGAAACCAGTAAGTAAAGAATCTGTGTCTATTGCTGGTGAGTGCTTGAGATTTCTAGTGCTTCTACAAACACTTTCAAAAGCAAATGAATGTCAGAGAGGCTTCATGAATCTGCTTCTCAAAGCCATTGTCATGATATTCTCAGCATCAGAAGATGATTCCTCTCAGGTTGACAAATCTTGACAGCTTTTTAAGTTTTAATTAAGAACAGGATTGTCTAAATATTTATTAACATTGCCGCACAATTAATGACAGGAAGTCAGTGATATAAGAACCAATGCTGTAAGGCTTGTTTCTTCTCTTGCTCAAATTCCTTCATCGGCAGTCCACTTTAAGGATGTCTTGTTATCAATGCCCGTGTCACATAAACAACAACTTCAGGTTACTACTTTTATATAGTTTCCTTTATGTAGCTTTTTTTTTTTTTGCTATGTTTCTAATATGCAAAGTTATTTCATTTGAAAAAGAAAAAAGATGCTAGTTGTGCTTTCTCATAGTTTGTTAGACAGGCAACGCTAACCCAATTAAGACCCATTATTCTTATTATTTGTCATCATTGTCAACTGGATTCTGTGTTTCTCATTGTTCGCTGCAGTCTGTTTTAAACATGGTTTTAATATTTTTTAATTTCATTCCTTCAATCTGCAACTTTTACTTTCACCTCAAGTGTATGGCAACTTGAAAGGCTTCCTGAGCCAGATGTGACTTGGACAACAAGCTGTTGCATCTCTTCTCAGAGTCCGGCTTATAACAAAAGACTGAATTAGAGTGCCATTTACATGTGAAGGGAGTGGCTTGAGTGCGTGCTTTCCCATAGACATGCACATGTAGGGGAGTGGTGAGGCATGAGAGGATTTGGAAAGATTTGTCTATTTTCAGCAATTCTTGTTCCTAGTCTTTATTCTTAACAATGGTGGAAGTCGATTATAGTAGTTTGTGGGTTTTCCTTTTCAGTGCTTTTGCTGTGGGAATATTATATTTGACTTTGGGCTTATAATGGAACTTCCTTTTTGACCTCTCATTTTCTATTTTCAGGGGGTAATCCGTGCTTCTGTGGCACAGCATCAAAATGCATCACCAATGAAAACTGTGGCATCATTAGAAATAAAATTACCAGTGCCAAAAGATTCCCAAACATCATCCACATCAACACTGCCAATAGAAGGAAGTAGACAGAAAAGTTCTACCCCATCATCCCCTGTTCACTTTGACCAGGTCACAATGGAAGATGACCAAGAGGACGAAGATGACTGGGATGCTTTCCAGTCTTTCCCTGCTTCAACTGATGCAGCTGGTACTGTTTCAAAAGCAGAAAGTGCTGCACAAGAACCAGACCTGGTTGAGAAATCTATTTCAGAAAGTGAGTTTCAAGACTTTTCTACATCCAAACCCGTCAACAATGAAGGTGACATGAGCAGTGCTGAGCATCAAGAAGTGATTTCTAATGACCTAGGACATAATATCAAACCCGAACCCTATAATGATCAATATCATAATAGAGAAGAGGAGGGAGTGGCATTGAACCAAGAAAATGTAAAAATATCAACTGATCTTCAACTTATCGACGAAGCACCGAGCCACAAGGATGAAGAGGGAGCAGTGTCTAGCCAAGAGAATATCGAAACCTCACCTGATCTTAAAGTTATTGAGGATACAGAAGGGTCGATTCAAGTGAATATAGTGGAAGATTATGAGCAGACAACGCATAGCCCACGTAACAGTATTGATCATCAGAGTCAAGTATCACCAGATGATCTTCAACCTGTTGAAGTTAAAGAACAGGTCGAAGCAAATATAGTGCAGGACCATGACCAGCTCAAGGTTCCTCCAGATCAGCAAAATGTTGTTCCATGATCATCGGATGCTCTGCCCACAGAATTGCTTTCTGAACATGAAACTGAGGAGGAAGCAGAGGATGGAGCAAGTAGCAAAAGGCATGTTGAAGCTGAAAATGCTTTGGGCAAGATCATGGATGAATCTAAGAGCAGTGAGCAGCAGCAGGATAACAGTGAGAAATTGAAATTACCAAGATAACAATATCGGGGGGAAGCAGTGTTGGAATCTGATGGGAAACAGCGTGCAGAACCTGATGAAGATACTGTGAACAAAACGATGGCCGCAAATAAGAGCAATGGGAAACCAGAATCACAGTGAGATTGACAGAACATAAAGTACTTATCGTTTATAATGCAGATTTTGTTTTTCTTAATCTAAGCCTTCCTGGAACTTGAGGCCTAGGCAGGCCATTGACTTTTGTCGTATTAATTTTTATATAATGGGTTGGTATTTTTTTTTTTATTG
>Ga0307510_10005884_pt1 | contig 14624 bp, 14 predicted proteins | sample 12_EM_MG_FD_207224 | JGI IMG/M metagenome (GOLD analysis project Ga0307510, IMG submission 207224) | Populus trichocarpa ectomycorrhiza microbial communities from riparian zone in the Pacific Northwest, United States - 12_EM | ecosystem: Host-associated > Plants > Roots > Unclassified | place...
ATAATTTCGATTTGATTACTTTTTTTGATAAAAACCGAACCGAACCGAAAATGATCACCCCTAGCTAAAAGTCCCACTCATTTAAGCTTTTTTAAGTTTAGATTTGTTGGGCCATTTAAATTAGGCTCACGTGATTGAGTTTTTTTTTGTTTATTTATTGTTTTTCATCCTTTTATTTTTCTATAAATTTCCTTTTTTAATGGTGATTTCTTATTGAAAATTTTTATTGGCTTGTTTTTACACTTTTTAACAAATTTTTATGATGATTCCATTTTAACTTTATACAATTTATTTTCTATTTAGTTTACAAATAAAATCTCAATATTTTTATATGATATTAAGAGGCATTTTTTTTTGTAGCATTACTTAAATTTGTTTCTTGATTTTTATCAATTATTTTTAAGCATGTTTTTTTTATTAAATAAAAAATTAGCTCAAAAAAAAAAGTTATTATAAACTATAAGATATATGATCCGTGTTATAAAATTAAATTTTTTAATTTATATTTATTTCTTGATTTTTCTAGCTTAATCTTTAGTTTACTTAAATGACTTTATTTATTTATTTATTAGCTTAAAGTATTCTTGTTTTATTTAATTTAATATATGCATTAACTTTTCAATTTAAAAATTAGATTTTTATGTAAAAAAAAAATGTATTGAAAAAACATGCATATTTCTTTTCTTTTTTTGTATTAAAAATGAAACTTATCCTCCCATGACAAAGCAAAGGTTCAATAACTAGTCTTATGCTATTTTATTTACAGATCCTACAGATTAAGAATTTGCTTATTTTTGTGTTTTAAATTTTTTTATTTATTTCAAATTAATTTTTTATTTATGTTTCCATACCTTTTTTATGTGATGTTATTAAAAATAATTTATATATATATATATATTATTTTAATATATTTCCTATCAAAAAAACAATTTAAAAAAATATGTCTAAACACCCCCTTAGATCAAGAAGGCCCATGGCTCAATCTGTCAACACGAATTAACCACCTTCTAACTCACTTCTACATAAAAAATATATATTTGACGGGGAGTTTTAAACCATATAAATACTTATATAAATAAATTAATTATTAATATTTTTTTATATTTTTACTTCTATCTATTTTTTTTAGTATCTAATTTTTTAAAATATATTTTAAAACAAATCTCTTTTATCTAAATTAAGATATAGCAGTTACATTTTTAAAACACATATTGAAGAAATAGATAACATATATAAAAGAATAAAGACACAATTAAACATATAAATACATATTAAAAAACATATCCAATTATACAACGGTAAATTGAATCATCTACACTTATATAATTCAAGGAAGTGTTGAAATGAAAAACATAATTTTGTCAAATTAAATGGAAAAACTTGATGAAAAAACATATTAAAATATAGATATTATACAAAAACATAATAGATATAATTAAAAATGTAAAGATGTATTACAGACTTGTTTTTCACATCCTTTTCTTGGAGAGAAAAAATTCACTTATCATTTGACCCAACACCTAGAAAATTTTGGTGATTCATTGGGACGCAGCAATTTGTTTTACTGTACACCACAGCACCCACGGGAATAATAAGGAGCTTGATTTTTATTTTATTTTATTTAAAAAAAACATCAAAGCATTTACTTTATTATTTTGATACGTTAATATAAAAAATAATTTTTAAAAAATATAAAAATATAATTTTAATTTATTTTTAAATAAAAATCACTTTGAAAAACAATTACAGCCACACTTTCAAAAAAAAAAAATATCTGCTACACAGTGGAAATAATCCTTTCCATTAGATTATTATAAATGAATTACGAGCTTCGTTTCGCTGAAAAAAAATAACTGATAAGAATAGTGATTATTTTTTAAATTTTATTTTTAATATTAATGATTTAAAAATAAAAAAATTAATTTTAAAAAAAAAAACATGGTAAAACCGCAAAAACAAATACAGAAAGAAGAGTGCATTTATGTTTGATTGAGACATGAATAAGCCAATGACTCTTCTCTAGTTAGTTCTTTCATACTTGTATCCATCTTCTCTCTTGAGAACTCATTAATCTTGAGACCTGCCATTAAAAGAATAAGGTTTCAACAATCAGTACAGAATGACTTGACATTCTTTTGAACATCACTCATGCCTGAAATGACAAGGAGTTCTGTAGCCTGAGGTATGGAACCACATTACAGTGGTAAATGGTATTATAAAACTCAGGAGATCCAAGCTAATTTGAGCTATTATTGAATATATATATATATATATATATATATATATATATATAGGCTAAGATCTTCGTAGCGATCTGCCAATCTTGCCAAAATCTAGCCATTCTTGTGCCAAATGATGCATACAGAACTTACCCTGCACAATTGACCATTCTCCTTTTTGGCAAGTAACAGGAAATGAGTAGATGATGTCAGGTTGGATACCATAAGAACCATCAGAATACACTCCCATGGAAACCCAAGTTCCCTGATTTAAAAATGCAAACAAAGGAAGAAAGGAAATTAATTTGGTGGGCAGCAATATAAAAAACAGGCCCCAACTTCACCATATACTAGTCCAAGGAATCTACCTTGGCAGTGCCAATAATCCAGTCATGTACATGGTCGCAAGCAGCACTTGCAGCAGACAATGCGCTTGACAGTTTCCGGGCTTTGATGATTTCAGCACCACGTTCCCGCACCGAATTGATGTACTCATAATCTATCCTGTAAAAACATTAGACCACATATCGCCTGTAGGTAATCGAGTAGAATGCGAATATAGGATGATTTCAAAACATGTATTTCAACAAAGTTTATACATCCTCGACGAAACGAGAACAGGGCAGGCGAGGAACTTCGGCCTACCAATGATCATCAGCAACAAGTTCTCTGACAGACTTCTCTCCAATGTCGGTGGTGGCAATGGCATAATTGGCATCTGGATATTGGGTTGAAGAATGATTTCCCCATATGATTACATTCTTTACATCTCTAACGTCAACATTTAGCCTCTCGGAGATGTGACTTAGGGCTCGATTATGGTCAAGTCTAGTAAGACATGTGATATTCTTAACTGGGATTGAAGGGGCGAATTCTTTCAAAATGAGTGCATTAGTGTTTGCAGGATTGGCAACCACCAGGATCTGCAAAGAAAAGCAGTAAAAGATATCACCTTTCGATTACAATGACAGCAAATTGACTGAAGTCAATTCCTTGCTTATTTTAACCTTGCAATCAGGAGCAGCGTGTTGTTCTAAAGCTGAAGCTTGAGCCTTGAAGATTGGTACGTTTTTATGCATCACATCTCTCCTTTCCATTCCTTCCTTACATGGAAAACCACCGACCATAACAGCAATGTTAACACCTTTACAAGCTTCATTGACATCCGTTGTAGCGAGAATACCTATGGAACCACAAATGCAATACACTCATGCCAAGCATTTGACGGCAGCAGCTGGTGAAATCTACATCAAACTAACCCTCAAAATTAAGAGCTATACCTTGGAGAAGAGGGAAGGCAGCATCTATTAGTTCCATTCTCACCCCTTTCAAGGACTCGGCAACAGGTTGAATGTCAAGTAAGTGCAGGATTACGGGCTGATCTGGCCCTAACATGATTCCTCTTGCAATCATTGGGGCAAGAGCATAGCCTATTTGCCCTGTCCAGGAAAATTGATAATTCGGAAGTTCAACTTTAAGTTTCTTATTCTATCGATTTGGTTTTCATAACTAATTTTCGGCTAAAAAAAAACAACATTAAGAATTTATTCATGATTGTTTTGGTAAGAATGGACAAGAATTAGGAAAATTATGAGAAGAACATTATGAAGAAAGATTTTGATGTTGTTCTCTCCTCCCTAAATCTTTCTCGACAACATTAAAGAAGATTAATAAAATCGGAAGATTACCTGCAGCCCCAGTAACCAAAATCCTGACAGCATCCTTTGGCATTGTTGCAGATCAAATGATAAAACACTCAAGCAAACAGAAAACGAAACGAATTGCTTGAGAGGGAAAAGCGGAGAAAACTGATATGGATATGATCAAAGAATCTCTCGATGGTTAAGATTCAAAGCACTGCAAGAGTTCTTTTGCAATCTCTCTAACACCCTTGGTTTGACTAGTAAAATCCGTATATATTCCCTGGTCTTTCGTTGATCGTCTAACCTGGACGAGAGGGAAGACGTGGATATAGTTTTTTGTAATGCCAAAATTGACCGAGGATACTGTATGGCTGCAAAACATAAAAATAAATAAATAAAAGAGTGATTTAATTTTATAACTTTGAGAAATCAGCCAGCAAAGTGGTGCAATATAAGCGAAGCTGAGGTTAAGTACAATCTATCTATACATGAACCTTGTCTTATAAAAAACTAGTTTTTTTCATGTTTTTTTTTTATCCCCCTGCACAAACCTCAGCCTCTACTACATTCTTAAAAAAATTCAACTTCTTACGGTTTTGCATCCACCAATTTCAAGAAATTAAGGAAACATTCACATAACAAATCAAATTACTATGACATTTATTTGGAAAAACTTTACCCATATTAAGAGAAATTAAAACAGATCACACATTTTGCGTGGACTATTGATTTTCATTGATTTAAAAAAAATAGAGCTTGAAAGGCCAAATTTCATTGTTTTGTGATTTTCTTCACTTTCCTTTCTATAGGGTTACCATGTAACCATAGTCTCATAACATAGGTTGTAGGTTTGGAGGGTTAACCCGGATTGACTCGAGATATTTTTTAGGTTGTTTTCCTAAGATACAGTATTTTTCGGTTTTATCTATCAACATTGGGTTAGTTTGAGAATTGGATTTCATAAATTGTGGGTTTTGTTGGTGTTTTTTTATCTTTTTTTTTTTTTCTATTTCATCCTTCTACTTTTGGTTGTTGGGAAATGGGCATTGTATTTTTTCAATTTGCTTTTTATGAGATTATCATGATTTCATGATCAAAGTCGTGGGTTTGCATGCTAGCTCGGGTTGTTTTTTTCCTTTCGTTTTTATTTTTTTATAATTTCATCTTTAAGCATTATCTAGGAATCAAGCTTAAGTTTTTTTTCCTTTCGGCAAGCATTTTTTTTTTTTTGCATGTCATCATGATCATTTTTTTTTTCTAAATGTGATTTATTAACTTATTGAACTTGGTTAAATCTATAATCCCAATAACATTTGTTTTTTGAACACGTTAGCGATGTATTTCAAAAACATATTTCAATATGGCGTAGTCCGGGACACATAAGTAGTGTATTTTAAGAATTATCTAAAAAAAAAAAAAGCAAATCTAAGGCAAGAATGAGTTTAGATGTTTTTTAAACCTGGCTTCCCAGCATACGAGAGCATTTTAGTATCTTATTAAGAGGGTGTTTGGGAGTATGGTAACGATTGTTTTTCAAAGTGATTTTCATTCTAAAATACATTAAAATAATTTTTTTTATTTTTTAAAAATTATATTTGACATCATCACATCAAAATAATTTAAAAATATAAAAAATATATTAATTTAAAGCAAAATAAAAAATAAAAAAATTTCAAACCACCATAAAATTCATCAACTGGGGTTGATGTGGTAATGCTTCTTTCTTGTTGTAGTTTAGGGGAAAGAATTTTGTTAAATCCGCACCACCAAGAAGAATTAGCTTGACTTGAAAATCTTATTAGAACACAATAGTAAAGGTGGCAAACATTTATTAACCAGTTCCATTTCCACCCCTTTCAAGGACTCGGCAGATCGACCATGCAAGTGCAGAATTACAGGCTGATCTGGGCCTAACACGAGCCCCCTTGCAATAATTGGAACAAGAGCATAGCCCACTTGCCCTGTCCCGGAAAATTGATGGTTCCAAAGCTGAAAATTTTTCCTCCAATAATTACCAGAACAAATAAGTTTCGAAAAAAAAAAGGAATTTTAAATTTCTTCAGGATCCCTTGGAAATTTCAATGATCATACACCACAAAGCTCTAAATCTAAGCTAAGAGTGGATTAAAATCAGGAATAGAAAGATAAATTTATCATTCTTGCTCCCACGTTTTTCTCAGCAATCAATCCGGCCATTGAAAAACTGCAATTCATAAGAGAAGCAGAGATTACCAGTAGCTCCAGTGAGCAGAATCCTGACTGCATCCTTCGTCATTGTTGCAGATCAAATAATAAAACACTGAACCAAACAGAACGCAGAATAAAATGCTAGAGAGAGACCAGTAGAGAAAGCTTATGTCCTTGAATCACAGATCCACTAATGGTTAAAATTCTTAACTGCGCCATTAATCGTGTACATGATTTTATTTTGGTCTTTGTAATGGATTATCGTGGCCTTCTTTCCATAATAGTATGTTAAGAGGATAAATTTAGAAACTGAATCAAGTATATAAAAGAATAGAACACAACTGGTAGGATAAGAGGCACCAATGTATCATTCATCGTCTGAAATTACAACGCAAAAGGGCGTTTTCTTTATTCTTCATAGGTATGTTAAGAGTGATCTCCTTCATTATTCTCCTCGTACAGATGATCAATTGAGACATGAATAGGCCAACGATTTCTCCTCCACAAGCTCTTTTTCTGTTGCGTCCATCTTTGCCCTCGAGAAATCGTCAATCTTGAGTCCTGACATTGTTATGACCAGAGGACTCAGTCTCTAATGAGATATGAATGGGATGATTTTAATTGTTCCTCTCTAAAAAATAAATTTACTACTTGTAAGTTTAGATCATTTCGCAGAAAATGTTGACAGATTAGATCCATACAAAGCGTGAAACAAATAGGAGAAAGTAAAAGGAAGTAGAGATTACCCTGCACAATGGACCATTTGCCCTTCTCGCAAGTAACCGGGAAAGAGTATACAAGGCCAGGTTGAATCCCATAAGATCCATCAGAATATACCCCCATGGAAACCCATGTTCCCTTGAAAACAAGATAAAGGAGAAACAAGATAAATTAGCAAAAAGAGACCACTGGACGATTATAATTTCCTGGAAAAAAAACATCAATTTCCAGATGTGAATTCACTATAAATTTTCTAAGATCAAGAAATATCCGAGTAAGAGAATCAACCTCGGGTGTCCCAAGAACCCAATCGCGTATGTGATCACAAGCAGCGCTGGCAGCAGACAATGCACTCGATAGTTTTCTAGCTTTGATAACGGCTGCACCACGCTGCTGCACGGTGGTGATGAACTCAGCATTTAACCTAAGACAAGGAAAACTTGTTGGTGAAGCATAAATATCCAAAGAATACAATGATCTGACAATATTTGGAGCATATGGAAATGATATAAGAATATTAAAGAGGGTATAAACTTCGTATTTGATTACCATTTATCATCAGAGACAAGTTCTCTGACAGGCTTCTCCCCGCTGCTGGTCTGTACAGTCGCGTGGTTGACATCTGGATACTGAGTTGAAGAATGGTTTCCCCAGATGATGACATTCTTCACATCACTAACTTGTACATCTAAGCTCTCAGATATTTGGCCTAATGCTCTGTTATGATCAAGTCGCGTAAGACATGTGATGTTTTTCTCTGGGATTGAAGGAGCAAATTCTTTCAGGATGAGTGCATTGGTGTTAGCTGGGTTGGCGATTACCAGCACCTGCAAAAGAAAAGCAACGAAATGTGTCAACGCAGGAGAGTCAGGCGTCACTGTCTAATACCTATTTCTTCCTAAGGTCAATGCCATCTCAAACTCCTTAAATATATAACATAGAATTGAGCCCCCCCCAAAAAAAATTCTACAGCCCACAGGGCTATTCAAAGGCTTTCCCACCTTGCAATCTTCAGCAGCATGCTTCTCCAAGGCTGAAGCCTGAGCCTTGTAGATTGACACGTTTTTAGACATCACATCCTTCCTCTCCATACCTTCCTTCCGAGGAAAGCCACCGACCATGACTGCAATGTTGACACCCATGCAAGCCTCTATTGGATCCGTAGTAGCTATAACTCCTGTTGAGCAAGATACAATACAAAATTTATGAAATCTCAAAGAGAATTGAAAAACACACCTTAACTTGCACCAGAATTACAAGGTATGATACCCTTGAGCAGAGGAAAGGCAGCATCAATCAATTCCATTTTGACCCCATTCAAGGCCTCAGCTGCAGGTTCAATATCAAGCAGGTGAAGAATTACAGGCTGATCAGGGCCTAGCATGACACCTCTGGCAATCATTGGAACAATAGCATAGCCTATTTGCCCTGTGAGATGAAACTAGTGTGAGACTTGGGGGTATTAAAATAATTTTTTTTATTTTTTAAAAATTATTTCTGAAATCAATGCATTAAAATGATCTAAAAACACCAAAAAATATTAATTTGAAGTAAAGAAAAAAATAAAAATAAAATTAATTTTTTTAAAAGCGTTTTTAAAACGCAAAAACAAGCAGAATTAAAAATTACTTGTAACTATACAGATAAAAGTAAGAATGTTTCAAAGATGATACGTGAACTTGGCCTAAAAAGAGGCTGAATGTCCAGAGAATCAATTGTAAAGTCAGATTGCTACAAAATTTTAACTAATGACAAAAGAAAATAAATTGAATAAAATAAAATCCAAATGAAATATTTAATATTTGAGCCTTGCCTGCAGCACCAGTTACAAGAACCCTCACAGGTTCTTTTTCTACATTAAGGAGGTTGCACATATATCTAATTATCTTCCAAAAAAGAGCAACAATAAATGAAACAACAAGAATTTTCTGAAGCAATACAGCATGATCCATCTCTCTAGAACAACAGGTTTCCTGTTGAAATGAAGATATATAGAATTAACAATCCTACCTGCCAAGATATGCTTAAATATATAGTATGATGAAGAAAGAAAGAATCTACACAAACACCTCCATAACAAGGCAAAAAAGTACAAGACAAGGCCTATTAATTAATTAAGAATGCAAAAAAGCACTATAAAGATCTCCACAGTCTGAAGAAAACATCCACCAAGCAATCTTTCCAAGTGGTTTTGTGGGTTCCCTTTCTCCATTTGTTTTGAAATAGCACGTTAAAGAAACTCAAAACTTTGTCCACGTTGTCTTAGAAGTAAAGGCTATCAGAAAGAAAATGCTATGACAAGAGTAATAAAAAACGTTACCAGCAGCACCAGTAACCAAAACCTTAAGTGAGCTTCTGGCCATTCTGGTAAAAATAGAAAAGATAGGAGGTATAAAATTTCTGGAGAAAAAAAAATGGTGATGAAGAAAGGCCTGAGATGGTTTGGTTATATGGAAAAAGAAGATTGAGATGAGAAAGCTGGATCCATGGAGACGAAATAACCGAACGTGATGATGATATGACGCTACCTTTTAGAGATTTGCAGTTGAAAATAACATGTCACCATGAAACAAAGGTACTGACTAATTGGTTAATTGAGCCTTCGTTCATATGGTGTCTCTTCTTGATTGACACGATCGACTTCCTTTTTCTTGTTTTCTTATTTTATTTTTTATTTTATTTTTTTGAAAGTGTGTGGGAGTGTCGTGGGTACCCTGAAATTATTTTTTGTACTTATTAAAATTTTAAAAATATTTAGTTAATCAATATACTTTATAATTTTAATTTTGCATGAGTTTTCAAAACTCTTTCTTAAAATTTTGTTAAAAACATAATAATTTATAGTTTTTTTTATTTAATTGAATAACTTTTAATCTAAAAATAAACAATTTATACTCATTACTTATTAAAACTAATTAATTAATTTTTATAAATTTAAAAATAATTAAGTAATCATTAATCGCTATCATAATCAAATTTTTTTAAAAAAAATTATCTTTATCTCATCATCCAATTCAATCATCTTATTTATAATTTACTTCTTTTATTTTTCTTTTTCCATGATAGAAAAAACAAAATAACTGACAAAAGAATATAAAATTAATGAAAAGACTAGTTAATTTTTAGATGATTTAAAATATATATATAGTTTTAGAAACTATGATCGGGTTCCACCCTGATGCTGGAGAGTCCTTCTCCCTCTCAAATTTAACTGGTCACTTAGGTACTCCTGTAGTGCCTTCTCTTCCTTGTGTGGTATTACTGTTTCTTGAATTTTTATTTTAGATTTCACTTCTTGTGATTACATTTCTTCGCTGCCTTTGTAGGAAAATGCACTTTTTATGTATATGAAAATACCTTATATAGTCCATAGTCTCTCTTTATTTTCTGTTAAGATTTTGTTTCCCAGCAATTTAAGTATATACTGTGTGTCTATGGGAGCCCAGGAGCTACGATTTAGAGAAAACTGAAGAACTGCACTTCTGAACTAACTCCAAGGACAATGTCCAACTTGCTGACTGGCATCAGTAATACAAAGGAAGAGCTCAACAATACAATCGAAATTCACTGTAGAATTCTGATCGATCATCATATATGTTACAAAGCGTCATATGAGTGAAGTCACAAAGATTAAATTAGCAAATTAAGTAACCAAATGGCTTGAGCTATGAAGTGTAGTTCAATCATTGGCATTCATAGCAAATTTTGCTGCTAGAGTAAGGGCCAAGTCCAATCACCATCATACAAATTTCCAGCTTGAATTGCTCTACTTGAAGACCCCGACAAAGGATTAATGTAAGATAACGTAATGAGAACATTATAAAAAGAATTCAGCTCTTCGTCCAATCCGTGTATGATGTACCATAATCCTACACAGGCTGTATCTCTAAACCAGTATGTTCACCATTTCCAGAAGATTGTACAGACGGAGCATCAGGTGCAGATGAAGCAGAGTCCTGGCTCTCGCCAGATTTCATCTCCTGAACGGGAGGAGGGTTAACAACAGTCATCTGCATATCAGCAGGGTCAGACAGATGGTTCCTCATCTCCCTGTGCTCCTGACACAAGGCACACCAATGCAGGCAACAGTGCACCATGCATGGATCACACGGAGAATTCTGCAACAGTTTCACAGTTGAATCGGCTTTAGAGAACAATATTAAATTTCAGGTGTTAATCAATATTTCTAAGCAGAAAAACAGAAACTGCAAAACAAAATGGCTAAATGAACAAAAATTACCTTGAACTTTGGATCAGAAATGGTTTGAGGTACTAGTCAAATAAATAATAATAATAATAATAAAGCTGAAGGGCTAAGTTCAATTTGATCCAAAATTCAGGATAATTTTTTATAATTTAGCCAAACAACGAGATATGCAGAGATGTTTATGCAAGGCATGAAATATGAAACGGAAAATCATAGTTTACAATATATCAATCACCTTGAGATGATATTTCTTCTGCAGTGATTCTCGAAAGAGGCCAGTGTAAATGCCACAAACCCACCATGCAAATAAGAGGCCCTCACAAATGAGAACTGAAGTGTTAGGATCAATACCATTGCAGAAAGCAGTGGCTGCTGCAAGTGCAATTCCACCTTCTACACACACTGCATGACCAACACATGCACTGGGCCAAGGAATATCTTCTCTCAGTTCAACATTCCTTCCAAACAACACACATGGACAAAATAATCCTGTGAAACCTACAACACATAAAATGATTCCTTACTCCATAATATATTATGAGAAAAAACAAAAAAAAATTATTACAATGGGAGCCAAAATGAAAGCATACTCACAACCATCAGTATCTTCAAGGCAGCCAAGAATCCCAGTTGTCCAATCTTCATCAGCAGGAGGCTCATACCTTTCTGGTAGATATTGTCCACATTCAATGCACTTCCTCTGTACACCAAAAAACCTGAAAGATAAATCAATAATAGAAGTACATATACTCCAGCTTCTACATCACAAAAATGCATGCAATCACTTCAAGTTTTGTTTTTCTTCCAAAAAACATGCATTTAATTCTCAGAAAATTCTAATAATAAAATTAATTTCTTTGAAAATTATGTGACAGATAGGTCTTGTATAGGAATTTAGGGCAGCCTACCTGCCTCCTCTTTCAATCACCAGAACATTATATGTAGAGTAATACTAGTCATTCCAAAACATCCATTCAAATTGAGCTATTCAAATATTATCAAGATGGGGTGGACTCATAGGATCCATTGTCACCAACCGTGAAGTTGTTGATACCATTCAAGAAAGACGAGAAACGATATTTCAGGATGAATCTAACATTGTTATATATGGCAATATGTACGAGAGAGAAAATGTACAGGACCTGAGAGACATTAATGGGCTGGTTGAGTTCTCCAGGTTCAATATCTTCCACGGGTGCTTCTTGCTCTCTTGTTAATGGCACGTACCGACGAGAACGTTTTGCATGATGATCATCTTGATCCATCTGATCATCCAATAAAATAACACCACATCATTTATATGAATAATATTCATACCATTATTTGTATATAAAAGAGAGAGGAGGAGGAGAGATGGACCATAAAAATGGAAGGATTTGAGGGTGATGGAATGAAGAAGGAAGCAGTATCTTCAATGGCTTTTCTCTGTGTTCTTGGAATGAAATCATGAAAGAGCAGAGAAGAAGGCTCAAACCTCCAATTGTTTTCGGATGGCGAGGATTGACATGGACCAAGTCCTGCTTTTCTTAGGCTTTAATAATGGTCATGGTTTTTTTCCTCTTCCTTTTTCTTTTTTTATTGCATGGCATAACTGCCCCCTTTTCTTTTTATAGGCTCACCAAAACCAAGTTTTTTTCCAATTTTTTTTTCTCTCTCTCTCTCTCTCTTCTTTTTTTCCTCTCAAATAAACATATATGTTATATTATCTTACAAAAACAAGTAGAAAAAAATAAAAATAAAAATAAAAGCAAGCTATTTAAATGTTAGGGGTACTTTCTGGAAAATTCTAGAATATCCTTGATAAATTCTAGAATACTCACTCCATGATTTAGCTAGACCACCTAATCAGTTTTGAGATGATCACACTCTTGGAGAGTTAGGAATGAGTGGGCGGGTAAGTCAATAATTGATTTTAGGTACGAAACATGTAAAATCGAAGGATATAATTAAAAGGTTTTCAAAGTTTAGGGGTATCATGTAAATGTGGTTCTGCTCATGTAGAGTGATGCTTTAAAAAGAAATTGTTTCTGAAATACAGGAGACATCGCTTTGAACTGTAAAGCGAGTAATTTATCATCATATCTACGGTTTAGACAAGTAAGAATTTTTTAAAAAAGAGTATTATTCATTCACTGTTATTTTTGTTAATGCTGCTTTGAACTCGCATTACAATACAACTACGATATTTTTAGTGTTACGCCTTCAACTAAAAAATCTAAATAGAAATAATTGATACTAGGTTGAAATAATTTTAAATAATGGTTAAAACTTGAAAATTTATGACCTAAATTTTTATTTTAAATTAAATTGTATAAAATTTAACATAAAATAACTTTATTAAACTCGAACAAAAAAAAAAACACGATTAAATCAGCTCACTCATAACCCGAGCTATATCCTCTACTATATTCCATTAATTTTTTTATTTTATTTTATAATAAAAATATTAAAAACAATTTATATAATAAAATATTAAAAGATAAAATGAAAAAAAAATCATTAAATACTCAAGGAAAAAAAATGAAAATAAATAAATAAATAAAGGGCTTAAAAAGACCAGATGACGCTGGCCAGCCCAGCATAAGCCTTTTCAAAAGTAAAACTTCTTTTTTACTATAATTTCTAGTCCACCTTAGTAGTTGCTGTGTTAAAAAGCTCACAAAATAAATAAATAAAGGAAAACCACAGAGAATGAGTGACAATTTAACAAAACAAACAGGACAAGTCAAGTAGGTTGATCCAATCATCCAACAAAAAGCAACTGTAACAAAGTCGAAGATATCCAGTCTTGCAAGTGAATAAACTTGTGTACCAAAATAAGGCTCAGCAAATCCTTGCGCACTCAACAAACAGTAATAAACTATCATAATCTCTTAATCGCAAATTTTGGAAAAAAAGGACCAAGTCCGCGGATAAACAAAAGCCCCAAATACTGCAATCACCGATACCGACGGAGGGAAAGAGTTTGGTTCCTTTTCCACGTTGCCCTCCTGGAAGGCCGTGCCTTGTGATGCAAGTGTCCCCTTCCTCGGAGACCCCTGTACTTCTTTCCAGCAGATGTTAGACCACGTAGCTCTCTGTGTTTATGGACAGGATTGCAGATCCAATTGATCCTTGGATCATTGCGAATGGCATTGTGAGCAGCATCGACCAGGATAACCTCAAAATATTTGTACGTGGAATCCTGAAAATTGAAGGTTAAATCAGCTAAGTACTACGAGCAAACTTGTTTAGAGCCTGAGAAAGATGAAAGGGGAGCAAGTATTAGTGATAGACTACAAAAGTTAATCATGGCATGACCCTCTCTTACTTGCCAAGTGAAAGCTATTTCAAACACTGTCAGCTTCACGAGACAGTCATGTGCTTGCATCGAGATGGGGCCAACACAAGTTTCAAATTACAACCATACATGCTTGCATAGAAATAGGGTCAACACCAGTTTCTAAATATCTATACGTGTAATCCAGAAAGGTGAAGGTGAAAATAGCTACAGATATTAAAATGGTTACATAGTCAACGGGTTTATCATGGTATGACCCTCTTATCTCACTTGCTAAGTAAATATCACTTGGAACATTCTTAGTTCAATTGACCATCAAACATGCTTACATAGAAATAGGATCCTCGTCAAACCATTACAAACCATAT
>Ga0307510_10005885_pt1 | contig 14623 bp, 18 predicted proteins | sample 12_EM_MG_FD_207224 | JGI IMG/M metagenome (GOLD analysis project Ga0307510, IMG submission 207224) | Populus trichocarpa ectomycorrhiza microbial communities from riparian zone in the Pacific Northwest, United States - 12_EM | ecosystem: Host-associated > Plants > Roots > Unclassified | place...
TGTTTCTAGAAAGCTTTAATGTCCAGTATTTAGTCGATAGAGCGACACTCTGTTCGGTATAATCCGTAATAGTATTAGATTGTTGATGCCCTGCATCACCTCTTATTACAGCTCACATGGACCCGGCTTACCCATCTATACTAGATTGGTGTCATGAAGAATAGGAAATCAATAAACATAGGATTCAAACCACCAAAGGCCTATTTGTTGGGCTTAGGGTAGCGTACAATTTAGAGTGTATTATATATAAGTCTAGACTTAAAAAAACAAGACCAGAAGGCTTAAATGTTGTGTGCCGTGTGAGGTGAGATGTTCACTATCTAGTTGTATAAGAGAGAAAGGTATTGAAGGAGAAATGCATATTCCAAGCCGACTCCCGCACTACAGATGGTCGAACTAAACCAAAACGTAGAAATGCACTAGCTTAACCCAAAGACATGACCTAAGTGCGTAGCCGTATCTCCACATATCGTATACACAATATTAAAATCGGACTTTGCACATTTGGCCCCTCATTCCCAACAGGGTGGATTTAGATTTTCATTCATTGGTAATCATGTGTGAACTGGATGTACCTCTCTCGTGATCACAATAGAACAGGCCAGGTATGTATGAGTTTAATAGAATGAAATATAAGCAAGAGAGACCTATTCGGAGAGTGTGGCAGTATTTTTCAAGAATGTCCACACTTAAAATCCTAGTCAAATGCACAAATTCTACACCAAAGACCCGACCCGCTAAACCAAATAGGACCCTGAGTTTAGACTAATTTTTTATTCTAAATTTACAGCCACTACATAAAGTCAACTGTCCACCACCATTCTCATTCGTAGCTCTTGCGCAAGTAGCAAGTCAGTAGAATATCGAGGGAAACCTCCATACCCGCTCCCTAACTTCTAGGACGCCCGAGCAGGTAGCCCCTGGACTCCCACACCCCACTCACCCAGCAGCCACCACCAGCCACATAGAAGCAATGACACCGCTCTTATACTAGAAAGATCTCAACCCAAATAGGTACGGCTTGTAGGGCCAAGCCCCGCTTACCTCAGCTGTGTGGAACGGCCTCTGTGGAATCACCAAGCACCTCTTGAGCGGTAGGGACTTTGCGCCCTACCTGGGTAATAAAAGCTGTCAAACTCCGCTGATGTGGGCTGCCATGAGGGGGAGGGAAGAGGTAGTGAGAATTCTGCTCTTGTGAGGAGGGGTTGGCTACAATGCTCTCAATAACTGTAGTCAACCAGCAATCACATTAGCCGTCATTTTTAGCCCATCTGACATTGTGCAAATACTGCTACAAATGGCGAAGAAAAAACAGTCCTCCTACCGGATAGGCCTAGACAGACACCGCTAGCCTTGGCATGCCTCTTTAGTAAGAGGGCAATTGTGAAAATGTTGCTAACGCAGGATGATGTGAACGCTAATTTGCTAGGGCTTGGTGGGATGATACTGTTGATGTTTTTTGTTTTGTTTGGGCAGGAGGAGATTGTTAGGATGCTGCTGGAGGCGGGAGTTGTTGATCCTGACAGGGTAAATGCTTCACAATGTATTGCATCCTATCAGAAGGGCCCTGGAGGTCACTGGATAGGAAATTATTGGGGCTAATATTGGCTGAAGAGGAGAATGGTGATGAAGCGGTGATATGCTAGCTGAGCTTGAGATAGTGGGATGCTTGGCTGGTTTTGTTTCCTGAACTCGAGGAGGGGAAGGTGCGGTAGGCAGGGTCGGCTTTGTATGCCGTCTCCCGATTTCTAATTGTGTGTCTTAATTGTATGATGAGCATTTCAAATAACTGTACGGTATAGCCCTTGGTTTTGGGTAGAGGAGTGGCCGATGAGAAAGACTAGTCATGTGATATTTTATGATTCCAATGTTTGATGGGCTGGTTCTGTTGAGAGGTATCGGGAGTGTATAGTGGAAGCGAGCGGTATCACAAGTTCAAATGGAGAGTGGTCTCTGAGTCCAGAGTAAACGAACAACTTATATCACTATGACAATTGAAGAGTAGAAGGTTAAGAGAGAAAAGCGAGATGGGGAGAGAGGGTGAAGGAAAAAGAGCGGCGTAGATATCCCAAGGGGAAAGAGGTCACGAAAATCGTTTACGAATGACATTTCGTGACCACAGCAACAGAGAAGATTAGAGTGTTGGAAATGATCCGCGGTCGGCCGAGTTCTTTAAACGGTAGAGAGAATAAAGTGTTGGCAGACCGCTTGATGGGTAGAGATACTGTGGACAGAACTTCAGTGAGAGTAGAGACAAGAACAAGGTTCAAAGGGAAAATGAGAGTCATGTTAAGAGCAGTTTCGTTGGTTTTGCTTACTGTGTAGAAAGAATTTGTTGAGTTGAGTTGAGAGAGAAAAGAAAAGCGAAACAAAGCAGAGTGCAAAGGAGACAAGTGAGCCCCATAGCCGGTTGCAACCATCCACCACGTCGCTTACAACCACAGTCATTGAAATTGCACCTCCTGTGATCAATCGCATTCTGGTTTTTGACCAATCGAGATCCTTGGACCCCTCTTCACGACAGCTTCAGGTCTTTAGTTTAAGAGTATCCTACTCTTACTCTAATTTCATCACTGGAAGATAGATTTATCTCTTCCATCTATTATTTTTACTTCCTCATCTTCCATTAACTAGATAGTATCTGTTAATTATAGTTAAGAGAGGTTCTACTACGTTTTCAGCAACTAAGGTTGCAAAGGCAGGTTTAGTGGCTTCAGCCGCTTTACAGAAAATTAGGGACTTGGAGAAAGAAGTACTATCCAAGTTGTGACATCATGTTTCTGGCTTGTCGAAGACGAATCACTTGTTGCAGAAAGAGGCAGATGGCAGAAAGAAAGAGGAGGGGGGGGGGCAGTTCTGAGGTGGCTTCACCTGGGAGGGTTGAGAAGCCTGAGCCACAAGTAGTGGCTGAGCCCTTGGAACGGATGAGTTGCGTGATTGTGGCGGAGGGAGAGGAAGATGTTTGGGTGGCGCCTGTAGAGTTCGTTACGGGGCAGACGGGACGCCGAAAAACGCGGGCCCGCGGCCCTTTTCCCCGCCCCGCCCCACTCAACGGCCTGGGGCAGGGTGTCTTTTTCAGCATTCCCTGCCCCTGTCCCCGCTGAGGCCCCCGCCCCACCCATACGCCAGACGGGTCCCCGTTAAAAATAGGTGGTAACAAACGGAGCCCCGTCCAGGGAATGAGTGGGGGTGGACCCCGGACGGGGGCAAAGCGGGGATTACCCGAAACATACCCCCCCGGCCCTATGTAAGGGTGCGGTCTGGCCCGTGAAAGCCCGCCCCGCCCCACCCCGTAACGAACACTAGGCGCCTGCGGCGAAGCAGGTGGTGGCGGAGTCAAGAGTAGCGGCGTTGGAGGTTGATAAGCACAAGGTGGCATTGGTAAGGCTACCGAAGGGTAAGAGTAGGAGAAAGTGTAGGGAGGTGGAGACGGCAGTGGGGGAGGAGGTTGAGGAGGAGGTGGTTGGGGAGGTAGGGATAAGGGTGGGGACCTCAATTCTGAGGGCACCGGCAGGTATAGTTCTTGTGGCTGGGCCCCCCGTTGGGCCGAGGAATGGTAGATTTGGGCAGGGTGTGGTTAACCCTAACTTTCCTTTGTTTTTCAACTCATCCCGGCAATTTGTCAGAGACTGTGTAAAATGGCCTGCCGGGCGCAGTGGATGGAGATATTAATCCTGGTTGATGAGGGATGACCTAACGAGGACCATGTCGTCTGTTGTGAATCCACGTGTTTACGGCTTGCCTTACCCTCTGAGCAGATGATGGAGGAGCCCGCCTGGTGTGTGAGCGCTGGGGTTTTGAAAACGTAGGTTGACCTTGTTATTGTTGATTTACTAATGATACAGATTCTGGATTCGGCATGATGACAGGCTCAGGGTGCAGTTGGCTATGGAGGGATGTCAGATTGGCCTTTTTGATGTTGATTTAGTGTAAAGGGTTTTTATTTGTTTGTTGCCGTTGCAAAGGGTGGTGAGGGAGTATGTTCTGGTAGGTGGGTCCTGGAGTAGCTAGTGGATAGGGTCATGCTTTAAAGTAGCTTAAGTATCATACCCAAAATGGAAAATGTTTTTTTTATTAAAAAAAAGCCGGTTGAAACCAAGCTAAACGTATGACTAAGCTTCGGCGAAAAACCCCAGGTATCAACAGAAAGCCCAACAGTGACTACAGTTTCCACCAGGTGCTCGGGCGCAGAGTAAGCTAGACTTTAGCCAGAGTGGTAAAGATTTTTACTGCATGACGGACAGAGGTCATGCTTCGTACTGTTGATATTCTTTTGCTCTTTTGAGAAACACTTTCTCAAGTTGCTCCCCAACAAGGGAATCCATCATTAACTACCGCGTGAGAGTTGTGTCGCTTAGTCATCTGTCTAGAAGGGTTCGATATCCAGTCCGGAGATCTGGATGGTGGGGGGGTGGCCCGACCTATAACGCGTACTAGTAGCATCCCGGTGACAGTCTGTGGCATCTCTACTATATGGCGCGAGATTCCGGGGGTGGATGATAATATGATTCTGGGGATCGGTTTAGCGATCTGCATCAACCTAGATTAGTGTTACGAACACTAAGCGGATACCGATCAACCTAGCGTTCGAATCATAAAGACCCTATTTAGCCCCCTCGGATTGGGTTACAGTTTAGACTACAAGTCTGGAGTTGAAGATTTGAAAGTTGGGCCTTGGGTATTCGGCCTACCCAGCGCGCAGGATTCAGACACCCATTAATTGGTAATCATTTTTGCATTAGATGTACATCTCAAGATAATAGACTACGGACTTATACTAATAAAATTAAATAGAGTACAATAAATAGAATTCAGGTGTTAGAGGTGTCGGATTGTATTTTTCAAGAAAGTCTACACTTAAATTCCTGGTCCTAGTCAAACACACAAAACAAAGCCTGGTCCAAGACCTGACCCACCAAATGCAATAAGAGCCAAAGTCTAGTTTTAGGACTCAATCCTGGTTTTAAGTCCAAATACGCGCTTACCAAATAAAGCTTGAGGTTCACGGATATTCCTATCATTAGCTCTCCTATAAGTGGCAACAAATCAAACCGTGATGTCGATAAAAACTCCCAAGCGACCCCCAACCAATCGATACCCTGAGCATGTAAAAATTGTTCCCAACGTCCCCGACACTCAGGGCCAAATGCTCCTCCGCCGTGCGCTCTATAGCCGTAAAGAAGTAACTAAACTACTCTTACCCCGGAAAGATCTCGAGCTGAGCTGGTAGGGCGAGCGGGGTGGAAATCCCTTATCCGTACCATCTCGCACCGAAGCAAAGAGATAGTGAGTCTCCTACTCTCACGGGAAGGCATCAGCTGCAACTCTTACAACTGTGACGGTAAAGCCGCGATCACGGTTCTGGACCTGTCAACCCGGGGCAGGGGCGGGGCGCTGGATGTTTTACGCAGTGCCGACGCTAGAGAGGGTTTGAAGTAGTGCGGCGCTAGATAGACTTGAGATAGTGGGATGCTTGGCTTGTTTTGTTTTCCGTTTTCGGAGCTTTTCTAATTGTGCTGCTTGATCGTATACCCGCAATGTCGGAGCGTTTTTAAAAAAGATCCCAGTTGGATACCGCCAAAACCCAAGCAAAAGGGCCGAATTTTGGTGCTGGGAATTGCAGTCTTTTTTAAAAACGCTTCGGCATATCGAGTATTCGCAGTGTTGTAAATACATCTGTTGTTGAGAGTGCAGGGACTGGTATTTTAACGCTCTGCCTACCGTAGCTTTCCCTGGGTTGCCTATCACTCGCCAGCACCTACATAATTCGTTACAATATACGTCGGAAAGTCCTCGCCTTAATCATTCGGTTGCTCTCTGTACTTGTTTGAAGCTTATGCTGCGCTGTGTCGCTCACAGTTGTTCTAAGAATGTATACAAGAGAGCCGCGTATGGATTCCTACCACGCAATGATTTCCCTATGTTCGCTTCTCCATGTAGTTCCTTGCTTTCTCCTCTTTTTCTCTCCTGTTTCTTCTGGATACAACAACTGCTTCTTCAGAAACAAATCGAAACATAATTATCTCTTCCACTTCATCTCCCACCAACAACCCCCCCTGTCAACTGCTCTCTTTCCTGAGAGACTGACTACCTCTTCAGTATGGTTTTTGTTTTCCCTTGCCTCTGTAACTTCTCGCCACACACTAACTCTGAATACTTCCTCAGAAATCCTCTACCGTCACGGCTATCATCGAGAATCCTACCTTATTCCTATCCACGTCATCACAATCGTTAAAACTTCATTAATGTCTCTACCATGGCCGAGTAAGGAGCCCTGCCCGAATATATCCACACGAGGGGAATGTACTTTGTCCTAGCACCCCCGGACCATGAAATCTCGTATTCCCGATTGCACAACAGTCACATCTCCCGGGTCGATCGCTACATCGGATTCTTTGTTCATCCTCAGAAGTTCGGGCATGGAAAACCGGTAAATCGAAGTTTTCTGGAAATGCAGAAAGGGTGCCTCTCCAGCACAGGTGAGAAATTAAGTTTTTTATCCCCCTTCTCGAGTATCCAATCATAGGGAGGTGCGGGTGAAAAGGTGAGCACCACATACCCCTCGATCTTGTGGTCTCTTAAATGGCAAGAACTACCGTAAAAACTGTAATAATTGAGTGGTGTGCTATGTAGTCAGAGTTGCCCCCTCTGGTAAGGTCTCTTGTTTTTTTGTTTTTTTATGTCTCTCAGAGGGGCTGAGCCGTCTTTTTTTGCGGTACTTTTCGCCCCTTTTCTCAAGTAGGGAATTCGCGACTACATAGCACACCACTCAATTATTACAGTTTTTACGGTAATGGAACAGAAATAGGACTCTGGCCAGGACACAACACACGATGGATGGCACATTATTGAAGACTTTAGGATGGAGTGGGGGAATTCGCATGTTTGTCACTCTTACTCTATTTAAGCGGTAAAAACAGGAGTTGATATAAATCATAAACGAAATCATCTTCCTATCCTCCATCGATCACAATATGTATCCACGCTCTTCGACCAGGTATGTTCCCTTTCAGGTTTCCTTGCACCCTCCATACGAAAAAAATAGAGACAAGTATCATAAAGACTCGCACTGATCATAGCCTTCATGCATCTGACTCTTTCATTTTCCTTCCGGCGCATGTATTAATCCCCAACTCGAGAGCATTCCCGAAGCCTATCCGAACAACAAAACAATAACCTGAGCATGCTGATCAGTGTATAATGACTGCCAACCTGATTGACATCAAATTTTCGACGTGTGAAATTGGGCACAGATTGAGCTGGGGATCTTTTTAGTCATGGCATACTATGAGCGAAACCATGGGCATTCGGTATTCCCAACAGTCTCGGCCGCCCTACAGGGCCCTGGCCGGCATATAGTCGCTGGCTTCCGTCTTTTATAATGACTGCTGCCCTGGAGGTTGATGGCCGGGTCCTGTAGTCCATCAGGGGGAGAGCCTAAGACGGACTATAGGACGGGCGTCCGTCCCAGGCGGAATCATAGAACCGGCGTCCGGTCCTAAGCAAAAGACGGAAGGGCTGGACGCTTGGGAACACTGAATTCAGTAGGGCCACCGGGATGATGCCGGTTATATAGAAAATTATGTATGAGGAGGATGAGGCTGTACGAATGTTAAAGGAGGCTGGAGCCGTTGGCCTGGGTAACATGTGTGGTTCGGATGATGCGGCATTGGCTCATGGCCACGTTTTAGGAAAGTACAGAGACAAGAAATGGTGCTAGCATTCCTGCACTTGGGATATTGGGATGTATGGACGGACAGGTTGCCCTTATCTTAGTTTTCAGACTCATTTGCCCCCCGAAACGATTTTCCGGAAGCTCTTTCAAGTCCCGGTCGCTCCAGCTGCCGGGGATTCTACCGTGGATCAGTTCATTATATTAATTATCTAGAGCTGAGGAGATTTTGATGTCTAGTCTACAGGTGGTAGTGCCAAAGTTGACGGAAGCGGATAGTTGTCAGATAAGAAGAGCGGATAGATGAGGGAGAAGGAGGTGTAATGGCATTAATAATTTCATTTGTTCTGGAGAGGAGTGACGGAAGTGTTTATGGTCATATCTTTCCTCTGTTATCATTACCGAGACATGCAGACAAATGGAGCCATTCGCGAAGGGAGGCCGACAGGCGTGGGAGGCGGTAGAATGATCGAGATGATTTTATTCTTCATATATAGACTTATGTTTGGCTAGTTAGTTTTAGGATGGTAACGAGCAAATGATGTTTTCAATTTTATCTACCTTATACTTTAGGCCTAGTTTAGTTCGACTGTTAGATCGTTACACTATTTATTTCTCAACAAGTAGTACCTCAAACATAGCACTTCACCAAGTGCCAGAGTGGCCCCAGAAAACTAAAAATAGACTCTGAGGATTGACTTGGCAATCATGACACATTTGTGCCAAGAACTTGGGTTTATGGGGCTAAACATGGTGTTCGAGCCATCATTACCAATTTCGAAAAGCTTGTCAGAGCTGGAATTACTCAGAGGTTATTCTTTTCTCACAGAACGCAATTTCCGATAGCTCACTTTCCTACTTTTAGCAGTGAACCTTATCTCTCCTGGCTAGAGAGCAACTATGAAGATGTTTAGTGGCAACGAGGAAGAAGAATTGAGAATGTTGGAGAACCGACAAACTGACGACATTTCTGAAATTGATAATAATGTGTTGCCTCTGGATTCATATTTAGGCTTTCATCGACTCGTAATCCTTTGTGTTAAAGCCCGATCTAGCCCACAAAACAAAGACACCCAAGGCCGGGGCCAACGAAAACAATCGGACACAAAGTTTGGACTTATAATAGTAAAGAATCTGGATTTTAAATTCAAATCCACATGCACTATGTAAAACACAGCCCGGGATTCACCTTCCCCCCACAACCAGAAAGCCAGCACCATGTCGGCACGAGCCCACGTACCCCCCGCCCAGCAGCTGGCACCTCCGAGCCGGAAACCCCTCGACCCCAACATCTCTGACAGTGACGGAAAAACGCCCCTCCACTGGGCGGTCCTCAACAACCAGATAGACGTAACAGAAATACTCCTGGGCCGGCAATCTCTTGACCCAAATATCCCTAATACTGAGGGCGAAACTCCCCTCCACTGTGCCGTCACCAGAAACCACATAGAAGTAACGAAATTCCTCCTCCTCCGGAAAGATCTCGACCCTAACAGGAAGGACGTCTGGGGCAGGCCCCCACTCAGCATAGCTGTGGAGAGGAACCTTTGCGAGATCACCAAGCAGCTCTTGAGCCGTAGAGATGTTGTCCCCCACTTTCGCGATATAACTGGTCGAACCCTTCTGATGCAGGCTGCCATTGAGGGTCAAGAACAGATAGTTAGACTACTGCTGGAACGAGGAGGCGTTCGCTATAATGCTCGCGACAATGATGGTCTAACAGCTATCGCTTTAGCCGCAGAGTACAGCCACCCCAAAATTGTGAAGATGCTACTACAAATGGAGAAGATAAAACCAGACTTGCCGGATAGGCGTGGGCGGACACCGTTGGCTTGGGCGTGTTGGGCACATCAGAGAGCAGCTGTGGAAATGTTGCTGGAGCGGGGTGATGTGAACCCTGATTCGGTAGATTCTGAGGGGTATTCACCATTGATGTTGGCTCTTTTACTTGGGAATGAGGAGATTGTCAGGATGCTGCTGGAGACTGGAATGGTTGACCCTGGGAGGCTGGATGCTTCAGGTCGTCCGGCTGTAGATCGGGTACTGCTTGGGTACCAGTATAAAGCAGAATGGTTGGGGCTAATCTCACACGAGGACGAGAGCGGATATGGGGCGATGCACTAGTAATGCTATGATTGGTAACTTTGAGATAGTGGGATACTTGGCTGGTGTTGTTTTCCCCACTTAGCATGGCGAAGTTGTGTTGGGTGAGGTTTACTTTCATATTCTAGCTCACTATTTCTAATTGGGTGGTTTAACTATATGACGAACACTACAAATAACCGGGCGTTACTGGCCTAATGTCGGCCAAAGGTGTAGCTAACAGATGGGAAAGGCAAGTAATGTGATATTTTGTTATTCCTATGCTTAATGCACCAGTTCTCTATTACATAGTACACTGGGTTTTCGCCAAAGTCCTCCGATTTTTACTGAGTGACGGACAGAAGTCGAGGTTATTATTGTTAACATTCCTTTGTTCTTTCAGGAGAAGTCGCTCTACCCGTAAGGCCATCTGTCGCCAACCACCAGGTGCTCATTATGTTGATTAGTCATTTGCAGTGTTCTCAACGGGGCAGTCCGTCCGCCCTGGGCGGGGACAAGGACGGACGACATTACGTCGTCCCCTCCGGTCTCTTTCCAAACTTGCCCTGCAACTCACCGTCAAGGACTACGGCCCCGCCGTCACCCGGGAGAAATGTCTCATACTAGCCATCCTGCCGCCCCCCGCAGTCCCCCGCAGTCCCCCTACTCCCTAGTGGTGAAAGTCGCTGGGGATCACTCACTTTTTTCTGTTATTTTTGTGTTCTTCACCATGGGGCTTCAAGTCTAGTCTGAGTTTTATTCCAAATTCACGATCACCAAATCAAGCCAAAGGTCCACCATCATTCTCATCGTTAACTCTCGCGTGAGCAGCAAGCCAGCACAATGTCGACAAAAACCTTCATACCCCCCCCCAGCGGTTCGCGCCACCGAGCAGGTAGCCTCTGGACCCCAACCTGCCTGACACCCTGGGCAACGCCCCTCCCCACCAGTGCTCGCAACGGGGCAGTCCGCCCGCCCTGGGCCAGGACGAGGATGGACGACATTGCGTTGTCCCCCGCTGTCCCCCGCCGTCCTCTGTCGTCCCCCGCCGTGTTCCGCTGTTTTCCGATGTTTTCCGCTGTCCCCCGCCGTCCCCTGCCGTCCCCTGCCGTCCCCGGCGGTCCTATGTAGTTACCTGCCATCCCCTGGCAGAAGTTGTCTCAGGTCGTGGGGCTCCTCGTCCTAATGACGGCCGTCCTGGGAAATTTTGGACGAGGACGGACTACATTTTGCCGTCCCGTCTCGTCCGGGGTCTTGGCGGTCCCCCCACCGGGCCCTACGGGGGGGGCGAACATCTGAGAACACTGCTCCCCACTTGGCCGTCGTGGATAATTATATAGAACGAAATTACTCCTGCAGCGGAAAGTATCTCGACACAAATAGGCGCAAATGGTGGGATGAAACTCCACCTATCTCAGCTGTATAGATGCGCTGCTGCGAGGCCACTAAGCAGCTCTTGAATCATCAAAAATTTGTACCCTACCTGTGAGTTAGAACCGGTCAAACCCCGCCCATGTGGGCTGCAATGGGGGGAGAGAAGCGGTAGTTTGACTTCTGCTCTCACAAGCAAGGGTTCCCTGCGATGCACTCAGCCACGACTGTCAAACATCTACCAGTCTATCACTTTGGCAGTCATTTTCAGCTGACCTGACATGGCGAAGATCTTGATACAGATCTACAGATGGAGAAAATAGAGCCGGACCTGCCGGATAGGCCTGGGTGGGCACCGCTAGCTTTGGCATGCCTGTTTAGTAGAAGGGCAATTGTAGCAATGTTGCTAGGGCAGGGTGATGTGAACCCTGATCCGCTAGGGCCTAGTGGCATGACAGTTGATGTATGCTGTTTTGTTGGGCCTGAGAAGATTGTTAGGATGCTGATAGCGACTGGAATGGTTGACCTCTGGAGGGTGAATCCTTCACCATTTATTGTATCCCAGCAGATAGGCCCTGAAGGTCATGAGATATAAAGATTATTGGGGGCTAATATCACATGAAATAGAAAATATTGATAAAGTAACTTAGTGTACTGCTAGGTAAACTTGAGATAGTGGGATGCTTAGCTGGTTTTGTTTTTCACATTCGAGGAGGAAGGTGTGGTAAGCAAGGCCAACTCTGTATTCCGTCTCATGATTTCTAATGTGTGGTTGAATTGTATGATAAGCATTTCAAATAACTGTACGGTATAAGCCTTAGTTTTGGGCAAAGGAGCAGCTGATGGGAAAGACTAGTGATGTGATATTTTATGATTCCAATGTTTGATGAAGCTGGTTCAGTTGAGAGGTATCGGGAGTGTACAAGTGGAAACAGGAGGTATCACAAGTTCAAAAGGAGAGCAGTCTCCGGAGTAAGCGAACAACTTATACTACTAGTTGAACAAATGGAAGATTAAACGAGAAAAGAAAGAAGGGAAGAGAGGGGGAAGAAAGAAGAGGGGCGTAAATATTGCGAGGGAACATTGATGAAATTATACTTTCAGATATGCACTCTCTACGTTCTTGAGTACTACAACACTTCCTACTTCATACTAGTTTCACTTCAATGTCGTCGGAGTATAAGCTCAACTCATTCGCTTTGAATCTTTCATTCCATTCACTACTCAATCGGTTAATCATTGATGTAATTCTATACGCATCATATTGCTTTCATCTTCTTTTTGTTACCTTGGAATTCTTTCTACCGTGGACATGTATTCCTGTTGCGCAGCATAAATAGCCGGCACTCCAGTCCCTTAGATAGAATATGAGCCTCTATGGTTTTTGTCGTTCCCTAAGCCTTCGGTATAGAGCTTGACTATTGCGCTATTTACAACAAACATGCCTCAAGCATTCACGAGTGACATCTCGTGATCTCAGCAACAGAGAAGACGAGAGCACAACCTTGACCGAAGTTTCCAACTGGTTCTCAGGTGCCGAGTACAGGGGGTTGTGGGTAAGTCTGGCGAATGTGGCTCACAGAATTTCTATGTAAATGGCAGCCAAGGCTTCGCAGTACTTTGCTCACACCCTTGTACGCTAGACTTTAGCCAGAGTGGTAAAGATTTTTACTGCATGACGGACAGAGGTCGGGCTTTGTATTGATAATATTCTTTTGCTCTTTTGCGAAATACTTTCTCAAGTTGCTCCCCCACACGGGAATCCATCATAAACCACCGAGTGAGAGTTATGTTGCTTAGTCATCTGTCTGGGGGGGGTTGGTATCCGATCCAAAGATGGTGGAGGGTGGCCCGACCCGTATAACCCGTTCTGGTGGCATCCCGGTAACACTCTCCAGTGCGAGCTACCTGGGGTGGATGATGGTTTGATTTTGGAGATCGGCTTAGCGATCTACATCAACTTAGGTTAGTGTCGCGAACACTAGGCGGATACCAATCAACCTACTTAAGCAGTGTTAGACCTGTTAAGACCCTATTTAGGACTTGAAATTTGGGCCTTGGATATTCGGCCTACCGAACATGCAGGATTCAGATGCTCATTAATTGGTAATCACTTTTGTATTAGATGCACATCTCAAGATATAGAACACCACGGACGTATACTGATAAAATTAAATAGAATACAGTAAACAGAATTCAAGTGTCAGAGGAGCCGGACTGTATTTTTCAAGAAAGTTTACACTTAAAACCCCAATCCTAAATTCCTAATCAAATACACAAAACAGAGTCCGGTCCAGGACCTGACCCAATTCAATAAGAGCAAAAGTCTAGTTTTAAGACTTAATCCTGGTTTTAAGTCCAAATCCGTGAGTACCACATAAAGCTTGAGTTTCACAGATATTCCTATCATTAGCTCTCCTATAACTGGCAACAAATCAAAGCATCATGTCGATAAAAACTCCCAAGCGACTCCCGGGCCTACTCCCGGCCGGTCGCTACCCCCTGGCAGGCAAAAATTGACCACAAAATTCCTGACCCTCTGGGCCAAACGCTCCCCCACCGTGCCATCCACAGCAGCTGCAATGAAGTAACCGACTACTCTTACGCTGGAAAGATTTCGAGCTGAGCTGGTAAGGCGAGCGGGGTGGAAACTCCTTATCCGTACCATCTTGCACCGAAGCGAAGAGATAGTGAGTCTCCTACTCTCACAGGAAGGGGTCGGCTGCAATTCTTACAATCGTGACGGTAAAGCCGCTATCACGGTTCTGGAGCTGTCAACCCGGGGAACGGGGGGCGCTGGATGTTTTAGGTAGTGCCGACGCTAGAGAGGTTTTGAGGTCGTGGGGCGCTAGATAGACTTGAGATAGTGGGATGCTTGGCTTGTTTTGTTTTCCGTTTTCAGTGCGCGTAATTTGTGATTGGGGGGGCTGTCTGATCGAGTATTCCTGCCTATTATTTCTAATTGTGGTGTTTGATAGTATTCGCAGTGCTGTGAATACATCTCTTGTTGAGAGTGCAGGGACTGGTATTTTAACGCTCCGCCTACCGTAGCTTTCCCTAGGTTGCGTATCACCCGCGAGCACCTACATAATTTGTTCCAATATACGTCGGAAAGTCCTCGCCTTAATCATTCCGTTGATCTATATACTTGTTTGAAGCTTATGCTGCGCTGTGTTTCTCACCTTTGTTCCAAGAATGCATACATGAGGGCCGCGTATGCATTCTTACCACTCAATGATTTCCCTATGTTTGCTTCTCCATGTAGTTCCTTGCTTTCTCCTCTTTTTCTCCTGTTTCTTGTGAATACAACCACTACTTCAGAAAAAATTCGCAACATAATTATCTCTTCCACTTCATCACCCACGAACAACCCCCCCCCCTATCCGCTACTCTCTTCCCCGAGAGACTGACTACCTCTTCAGTATGATCTTTTGTTTTTCCCTTGCCTCTGTAACTTCTCACCACAAACTAACTCTGGGTGCTTCCGCAGAAACCCAC
>Ga0307510_10005886_pt1 | contig 14621 bp, 16 predicted proteins | sample 12_EM_MG_FD_207224 | JGI IMG/M metagenome (GOLD analysis project Ga0307510, IMG submission 207224) | Populus trichocarpa ectomycorrhiza microbial communities from riparian zone in the Pacific Northwest, United States - 12_EM | ecosystem: Host-associated > Plants > Roots > Unclassified | place...
ATGATATGACCTTTGTTGGAGACAGGCTGGACAGCCATTTCCGAGCCGTCCCGCTGTCCCTGAGATGTCGGAGAGCCATCGATGCCGGTGTTTGGAACGGACACTCGTACGAGGATGTTCCTGCGGCCACGATTACGGTGTAGAAGAGGAGACCGAAGACTGAAGGAGATGACGACGTGTGCGACAGATGTGTTGACCGACCGCATGTAACGCGACAGGCCACGGGAGAACGAAGGCGATTTGGAGCATGATGATAGGAAGACTTTCGATGAGTAACCGGAATGGCCATTTCTTGAGATCGTTGAATTTGCGCTGGCGGTCGCCACAGCACTCAATCATCGATTCACCGGCTGTGATGATTTCTTGGGAGCTCCGCTCCACGCTGGAGGAGTGGCGGTATTCTCGTCGGGAAAAATGGATCGGTTGAGGCTGAGGAGGATCGCTCGGAGGTATGCTTCCGACCGTTTGCCAGAGTCTGGCTCGAGCTTGGACTGGACGTCGATGACGAAGGCAGAGCTGACCGCGGAGAACAGACCGGCCTGAAATTGTGGTCAACACATGTAACGACCAACGGTATCCAGACACGCACGAAGATCAAGGTGGTATTGAGGTCTTCGTTGTGTTTCTGCATGTATTCGGTATCGTATTCCACCGTCTCTCTTTCGTACATGATGTAGAAATCGGGCTGGGGGTCGTCGCTCTTGATGGGCTGGAGGTACATCCGCAGGGCCTCTTGGACGCTGTTCTCGGACGAACTTAGTTGGTCCTTGTATCCTTTAACTGTACTAAAACGCACCACCGAGGGTCGATGTTGACCGGTTTCGGATTCTCCCCGTCGCTCATCGTTATCGCCTATTGCGGGGATGGATGGGGGCACTCTGCTTCGAGAGGGGAAGGCAAGGTACTAGTCGTGCGTGATGCCTGTCAAAGTTTGCACCGCCACTGCCAAACATCACCACAGCCTATTAGGTCCGCACCGACTTTCTAGCGCTCGCTTCCGACCCTTGGACATCTCCACTAGAACGCGTTCTGGTTCACGAAGCTCACCGACAGAATCTCCCCTCGAACCTTTTCACAGAACTTCCAGCATTAAAGGATCTATACCACTCTTTAGTGCAGCACCTCGCTCGCAATCTTTCTGGAGACAATCTTGAGTCCAGCCCAATCCTGCATAATGCACCTCTCACAGACGAGGGTTCGCAGGGATCAAGCTCTTCTATCGTCTACCTCGTCATTAAAGGGGTGTACCGCAAGGTCCCCGTGGCATTTTATTTGGTCATAGTGGCGAGGACCCACTTTCTCGAACGGGTCCACGTTCTACCCACCCACCCGAGGCTACTCTCCGGAGATATCTCCCAGCCTCCATCCGCCGGTTGGCGTGCTTGCGGAGCTAATCGAATACACTTCGAGGAGAGTGAGAGGGCTCGAGGGGTTTCAACCGTAGAATCGAGTTGCATTGCACCGAAATAACTGTGCGCAGCTCAAGTTCTAGCACGCAACAGGCATGCAAGCATCAATTGGAAGACTACTAAAACACAAAACAACCATAGCATAAACAGGGACCTAGGTCGTGGCAGTCGGTCCGTACGTATCAACGACTCGGACAGACTGTCCACGCTTCTCTAAAAACGTCCCGCGTAACTCCCAGAACGAACTGTTTCAGTGGTGCAGGGAACAGGTCTCTAATACGGGAACCACCCAGTGTCTACATCGCATCGAGAGGATAAAGGCAGATGCACACAATAGGTAGAACTGACCGTGCGCCATCGACCACCGAGATCCGGACTCCATATCACCAGTCCCGAACGAAGTTTGAGGCTGGCTTGGGGAACTCGAACCTCAGGAATGATGCTCGCGTCAGTTTCATTCGTTTCTTCATATGACCCCGTGCGCAGCCATGGGAACCAGGCAGGTACTTATATGCATAGAATCAGGGAAAATCTATGGATTCCACCCATGGTTCAGAGGATCACGAGCCAGAAGAAAAAACCGTACATCCGTGCCACAAGCGCGGACGTACCACAAACCACCAACGCCTTTGCGAACGGTGTGAGAAAATCATCGCAGAAAGTGGCGTCGTCCTTCCATCATCCGCATTCCGTAACGCAGCGCAGCAGTAAAAACAACCGCATAGAAAAACTCGCAGATCGAACGACGAGCTAGAAATCACGAGCCGAGAGAACTGATTCAGCTTGAAAACTTGGAGCCCCACTTGCCTCCGATCGACGTGCCCACCCCTATCCCTTGCACCACACCCGCCGCAGCACATGCACGTCACCTAAAACAAACGTCACTGTCAGCAAGGGATCCGAAATTCTGAAACCAGGCGTCTGCACCTCCGACCAGCATCCGAAAGATCACCCAACCGTGTCGGAGACAGGGTCCACTACTAAGAACGAGAGATTAGCGCATAAGCATCTCGGGATCTTCACTAGGCTGAGATCACGTATCTAAGATACCTCCGAGAACCGAGCCGGGCCGATGAAATCTGTTTTATGAAGCCGCCCTTATAAGTAAGTACGGAATGCGCATGATAATGATCCGGATTATATACATACATACATCGGATCCTGCATGGCTCTCGGCCTGAAGATGACCTCGACTCCACGCCATGCGCAGCAATCGCGCTCACGTAAAGGAATAACAAAGCACGGAAGAAAAAAACGGACAAGAGTCCGAGCACCTCGGAAACCGTGGTGCAACCGAAAAACTAGCACGAAAACCAATACAGATCATAGATACATACGATCCTGAAACCCCGAAAGAAACACCATCACAGCCGCCCACGTCCCAATAAGTAGACCGCTTACAGAGCAACGGCTCCTAGTTCCCAACGGTATGGGGGCCCAGACATCCGTGAGCATAACTTACTCATTCGACGGATCCGGCGATCGGACCACCCTCGCAAAGATCAACGACGCACCCCCTCCGGCGTGAACTGTCACGGTGAGTCATTTACGGTCCTGCAGACCAAGTGGCCAATGGGTAAGCCGACCGAGATGCCCGGCAGCCCGTGGTTGTCGGACGCCCAATCCGATCAAAAGGTGTGGAAACACACAACGAGTTGGGGCCGTCACAGTTTCCGCAGGAAGCGGCCTATACCGAAACACACAAAACACCTGCAAATCCGAGTAGCTCACAAAACCCCTTTCCCATGATCTCGTACCGCACGACTGCGGGATCTGGGGGAAACGAAACTGGTGCTTACTCATTGTAAACCCGATCAGAGCATACACCCTGACCCTGGGCTAGCGGAGTCTGCGATGCATGAGTTGGAGGTGCGGGATCAGGCATGGAACGAGAAGTGGAGGATGGGGGGGGTGGGAGAGAGACAAAGGCGAAACATACGTCATGCGAAAAAGGAAACACGCTGTTATACTTACTATGAGGGCGGCTACGGCCACGAGACCCGAAGGGGGGTGAATGTTTTGATTGATGGCCAAGCTCAAACATAACACATCGTAAGTAGCCCTGAGGGGGGGACGGGACTCGCACCAGGAAACGCCAGCGTGCAAACCCGTGAATTGCCCAAGACTTTCCTCTTGGGGATGACTGTGCACCGTGGGCACAACAACTCACGAGACGCGCAGGGTACCGGGAGGGAAGCAAAGGACCACTAGACAAGTTACTCCGGGGAAGCATCCCTCGAACACCAGACCATCGTGTCGACAAGGGTTACGGAAGCCGCCCGCCCAAGCACTTGGACACTCATCGAAGAAGCCGCTATCTAGGAGCCTTCAGCAGAATTCGAAACCGGAGGAGAGGTTCCACCCCGCTCGATAACGCACGACCAACTCCACAACCGTTACATAACGGCTTCCGATGGCCCTCCGCCCCGCCCCCCACTCCTTCCTTCGAAATCAATAGGATTTTCGAAACCGAATTGTGGAAGTGCCTCCCGAAAAGAAAAAAAAAGAAAAAAAAGGGGGGTTTCCAACCGTCCACGAAAGCAACTAGAAAACCTGTCGGCTTGAACGTTCTGAGTTCTGAACAACCGAAGGAACGGAGGAAAACGGAGCGCTTGGCGAAGCGGAGCGGAGCAGTACCACATGATACTTGCCACAAACGCACGGAGGGGTTTGAAAAAAAAAAGATTTGGATTTGAGAAGAGTTGGACCGCAAGCGCGCGCACACGTGGACGAGTAACCGCCCGACGGCAAAAATCTCTAGCACGAGATAACACTGATACTGTCATCAGGTGGGGGGTCAGTGGATGTTGAGTTTCATGCTGTAATAAGCATTTACCAAATTTTCCCAATAAGTAACTGACATCCAAGCTCTCCCGGCGGAGCGCGCAGGTGAATTGCAAGAACATTATTGGGCGAGAACCACAACACTGAAAAAAGTCACGGATAGGGGATGTCATGCTGTTAAAGTAAAACGGCCCTGCACTAGAAGCCACGCGCGTGGATTCCTATTGCCAGCACCTCAAACCTTAAAAGTTGCAAACAGCCCGAGGCCAGAGTACCGTGGGCGCTAACGAGACATTCCAGACCCACGGTTTCCGAGACGCCGAGAGCTAATTGCGTCCATGACAGAGGAAACTATCCGGTATCTCACGACATGAGCGAGAAGAACGCCCGTGCAATTTGGCGCCCAATATATGGCATACTAGGCGAGATATGATACTGAGCCCAGACGGAGATGTACTTGGGTAGCGGCTTTGGATACGAAGCAAGGTTGGGGAACAATGGCGAACCGTTTCCATTGGTTACAGCCTCGCTTTAGAAGTTGGGCGAAGGTCTTGGCCCCTCGTGAGGCCGAGAAGTCCTGGGTGATACGGATATCTGCGGGCACTGATCACGTCCATGGTCTCGGGATAAGATACCCTGGCAACCCCAGAAGAAATCGGGCTAGTGCGGTATTCAAACCTAGCTCGAAGCCTGACTGACTGTTATGGAAATCGGGATTGGGGGCGTCAGTTGCAAACCGTATCGTTATGGTCTTAGCACACACACCAGGTGGGGAACCGTAACCGGCTCGGGCCATCCCCGCCTATATATCAATGCCAACTTGTGGGAAACGGCGTTTCACGCGCGCAGCATCGCTCAAAACGTTGCACAGATCCATGACATGATGTATGCAATGCAGCGAACAGACACAAACAGACCCGGATCATCCGCCCTTGCCTACAGGCGGGATACAATACTTAATAGGAGAGTACATTCGACGACCGTGTGCGGCAGCTGGGGGAGCATCCAATAGGAAAGATGAGTCGATGGGTCTGGATGAGCCTCGATGACGCGTGGGGCGAGCTCGGGAGGGCTCCGGGGGGGTGGTTCCCTGTGGTTCCTGTTCGAAACCATGTCGGCGTTTGACACGAATGCTACAGAGACGGTAATCATGACGACACTTGCCCTGTGCCCTTGGATCAAGTGGCAAGTATTCAGGCTCGAGGTGGGAAAGGGAGTGACTCCCGGAGAACCGGCAGGTTGTAAGATTGACGGATTGACGGTAAGGCACGGGGCAAAGTGGCGCCTTGGAAGCCCAAGGGGGCATGTACTCCCGCTCCTGTAGCAGCGCTGAAAGAGTCCAAGAGGAAAGAAATCGGGGGTGAGCTTGGCCTTGTGATCTTGAGGTGAAAAAGGCTCGGCGAGTCTCGGGAACAAGGGAGGAAGGGTTTGAAATTTTTGGCCAAGTGGGATTCTGGACCACGTGGAAACTTGAGTGAATCTGATTCAAGAGAGAAAAAAACCGTCCGGGTACAATAGGAGTGTGGTGGGTTAGAATACGGCGAGAAGGAATTGGAAACGGGACCAATACAATCGAATCCGGTCAGATCATGTATGCGTGTTTTACAAGTAGTGAGGATGATCAGAGGACGCGTCCAATACCACCACAAAGGTTGCAAGTGTTGTTAGTCAAGAGAAGAAAGCCAAAGGTTCTGCCGGAACCAAGGCAATTCCAACAAAGGTTGCCGCCAATCCTGGGGTCACCTGGACTAAAAACGGCTGGGGGTGGTTGAATGCCTGGAGACCAAGTAGAAGATGGCCTGCGGTTTAGGCTAGATTGAGCACGAGGGGGTAAAGGAGGAGGGGTAGGGAAGGGGCGGGACGGATAAACTGGTGAGGATGGGGGAGGGTGCAAACGCGCAGCCGAGTTGCCGGAGGAGGAAGAAAGGTCGTTCCGAGCTTGATTTACGATTGAAGAGAGAGATCGGGTGAGAGAGAGACTGGGGTTCGCTGCGGATGATCGGGTATTGAAGAGAGGTTTCTGTCTATTGGACGGACCGTCGTTCCAAGGAGCGTAGACGATGGGGCCTGAATAAGACTTGGAGTACTTGTCCCAGCATTTGCGGCAGGGATGGGAGGGGTCAAAGGACTTGTAACCGGTGTTACGGCCTGGGGGATGATCGATGATCAATAGGTGGAGGAGATGAGAGAGAGAGACCGACATTTGGAACACTCGTAACCAGCGGGATATACCAAAGTTTTGCCGTTGTTGAGTAGCGGATGGCCGGGGACAGGCGTTCGGGTCGGTCTCCCATCATCAGGGACAGAGGATTGGGACTGAGCCTGTTGAGAGGGAGTTCGGTGCGGAAGGTCTCCGGCAGATCGGGAAGCGTTGTCTCTTGCGGCGTAAAAGTCTCTTGCGAAATCAGATAACTCTCTCTGCGGCTCTCGTTGCGGTCGCTGGGGGTGGTGGTTGTGGGTCGGAGGGTGCTGCTGCGGAGGGGGGTGGAAGGGGCGGGCGGGGCCAAACTCGAGGGTGATTTCGTCCGCGGGGTTGAGGGAGTACGGTGGCGGGGACTCGTCTGTGTCGTCGGCTCTGCGGGTGTGCATGATGATACTCGGGCTGGAGGAGGAACTGCGCGAAATTCGGAAAATGAGAAAAAGAAGATGCCGTGCCGAGGGAGAGAAAAGCGCGGAATCGAGGACAGAAATAGAACGGATATATATATCGCAACACCTTTCCCTTTCCCGTCCCTTGCAACCAAATCCTCCTCCGCCAGAATCTCAACCATGGGCAGACGAAAGATCGAAATCCAGCCAATTACCGTCCGTCTCTTTCCCTCTCTTCACCCCGCTCACACACCCACCCCTTCTCTTTCTCCAGCACGAGAGGAACAGATCCGTCACTTTCCTAAAGGTCTCTCTCTCTCTCTCTTCCATCCACCCGCTCTCATCTCACCCTCTCTCTTTCCAGAGGAAGAACGGTCTCTTCAAAAAGGCCTACGAGCTCGGCGTCCTCTGCTCCGTAGACGTCGCAGTCATCGTCTTCGACAACAAGCAGGGTGGCCCTCGTCTCTACCAGTACGGCTCAGACGATGTCATCACCATCGTCGAACGCGCCATGAGGGTACGTTCCACCCCCCTCCCCCCTCTCTCCCGTTGACCTTGTCCAGTTTGAGGGTGATCGGGACACCAAGCGACCCTGCGATTTTAACGCCCGCTCGCTCGAGGATAATGACGAGGAAGACGATGAGGACGAAAGCCATACCCCAACACGCTCATCCAAGAAGCGCACCGAATCCGGCTCGATCAAACCCACCTCTTCTTCCCAATCCCGACCGCAACAGATTTCCGTTTCCGTCTCTCCTCCGAACAAACGCGCCCGCATCGACTCGATAGAAATCCCATCGCATGCGACCCCTTCTACCTCCTCTGTCCCCCCTCTCCCTTCGGCCCCTCTCCACCCGTCTCTCCATTCCCTCCTCTCTCAACCGCTTCACTCCCACATCCCCTCCTCGAACCAGCAGTTGTCGCTAACCCAGATCTACAACATGGTCCAACAACAGTCGCTTTCATCCGAGTCCCCTGCTGCTCTCCTAAACTTCCTCCGATCCGGGGGTCTGCAATCCACTCGCTTCACTTCTCAGCAACCCAGCCAAAATCCCTCCGAAGGCTTCCTTGCTTCTCTTGCCGAACTCGCCTCTGCCAACCCCACTATCAATGATGGCATCGGTAACGGTCTCACCGGTTACGGCCTCGGTGGAGGTGCAGGCGCCTTTGATTGGCCAACCGGTCTCGGCTCAAGTTCCAACCCCCAAGAACAACAACCTTCCACAGGTCCGTTTCCCTACCCTCTGACCCACTCAACTCCTGCTTACTCAGCACATCATACAGCTCGCGGCGCCGATGATGGTCCCAGTTGGCTCGACTTTTTGACCGCCCCCCAATCCAACCAGGTCAATGGTATTCCGCCGTTACCCCTCCATAATTCACAAAACCCCCATCCTCATCCTCATCACCCTGCCTCCTTTCTCAACCACCGTAACTTCTCTACTGGCCCCGCCTCTGGTCACGGACACCTCCCTTCCCTATCCCCGTCTCTCGGAGGTCTCAGTCAGCTCAACCTCAGTCGTTTCTCAGGTTCCGAGGATCCCCGTTCCGGTCGTCGCCAGATCCTGCTCGATAACACCTACTCCCCGTGGGCTAGTGACGCAAGCAGTCAGAGTGGGAGGTCAGATTCTAGTATGAGCATGTTCAGACCCTCCCAAGCCGCCTTCAGCGACCACGATCGGCGGTTAGAAATTGGCGAGGTCCCACCTGGAACCGTCACCTACGTGAGGAGTCCTTTGCCGTGACAATAGGCTTTTTTCACCTTGATGATCCAGACGCCGTTCGCCTCTCCGTCCTTCGTTTTCTCCGTCAGACGTTTGCTTCTCATCTTCTTTGCTCTGCTTTCCTCGCAGCCCCAGATCCTCTGTATTGTAGCTTTTCCCTCCTATCTAAGTATGTGTTATAAAATCCCTTATGCAATCTACCCTACAGGCCTGTCGGAATTCCCCTTTTCTTACACGTTATTGACGCCAATGAACCTGCGTCATACTCGTCCAACTTTTGACCGACCCGAGTGATCACCAGAACTTGGGCTCCGCCCGCGCGGGAAGGCAGCTGCCACGCACCGGAAGGAATACTACATATGCCTGCCGCGGCATCGACATCGATCCGTCTTTCGCCAGATCATTTCACCCGAGCCACGACTCAGTTCATTTGATTATCCGCAGCAGGGGCCGCCAACACATCCAGGGGCTTGTACATAAGAAACGTGTCGCCTGTCCGCGCATGACCCCCTGTCTCAGCGCGTTTGGCGTTTGCACTTGATCATTACGTACGTGCTCGTTCCTGCATTCTCGTCGGTGTATATTTGGACCCTTGACGGCGCGGGGAACCGCGGTTTGTATAAACTCTTTCGAACATCAGGGTCTCTTACACGCACGCCACCGTCATTACGTGGGTGGGCTTGCCCGGCGACACTGGGTGCTTCCTGATATATATATATGTAACGTCTTGAGCGAGGTCTGGTCGAAACTTCCCTGCCTGTTGGGTGCGGACTACTGCCTGCTGCTGCGGGCTATCTGAATGCGAATCCGTGCTCCTTTTTGGGTCGCGCTTCCATTGCTTGCTGTTTTACACCTCTTCGGGGTTTTCTAATTTAAGCCTTGCCCTTGATCTCCGCTTTGAGTGCGCGACGAATAGCCTCTTTCTCTCACTATCTATCTAATATCTCAAGTTCGGCAGTTGTTCGGATGTTGGGAGGGCCTTTTTGTCGCCTACGAGGTTACCGGACCGGACGCGGATTCGAACAGTTCTATGATCTTTCGAGATCTCCCGCAATACATACCGGTGATTGGAATCAATCTGTGTATTGGGGAGAGGGTGAGAAGCGGCGCAGTGCATAGCGCAGTAGATACCTGTCTCCATTAGCCTGAACGAAATTTCTACAAGGGTGATCTTTTTTACTCATGAGATGCTAAGAGTAATTCAGAATTCTTACTACAAGGTTTTTGATCGCCCATCAGCCTCGTCTCAAGGGTCGTACGCTGCACAATGAATATGCTATATCTAATGCTTGGGTTTTTTAGAGTTACCGTTTTTTATGAGGCAAGCTTACTCCAACCCGTCCGGAAATTTTTCCATGATGTTCTTCACTCGTTACTCCTTCCATGACTGTCCCAACGTCGACATTTTACGAGGGATGGTGTCTGAACCCCTACCTCAGCTCTCCTACCCCTTCAACGGGGCTCGGCTATGACTAGGGTAGTTCCACACCGGTCGATCCCTGCTCGATAAGGGATTCACGCTCCGGAAGTGTTGCAATCGTGGGAAAATCCGGTTTTCTCCAGACAATCCACTTTGCGCGGGGCGCTCCCCATCTCCATCATCCCCCGCCACGATAAGATGTCTGACAGGGAAACTCTCTTGAGCATGGGTTTTGACTCGGCCAGAGTCGACTGTGAGTCTGTTATCTTTCGGTGTACGCTCGGATTTACCCTGTTCCCTCTCCCTCCCCTCCCCGCTCGTCACAATCTCCGTGTTCTCATCCGCTCCGTGGTGTTATCGATTGTTACGTAGGGGCGCTGAAGGCGACGAACAACCGTGGGTTGCAGCCTGCGTTAGACCATCTCACTGAAAACGAAGAGAAACCTGTGCCCGATCTCTCGTCTGTGTTTGCTATCCAACCGGCGGGTGGGAGAGATCCGATGGAGGAAGATGATGACCTCGAAGCTTTGAGAGCCGTGTATGGGACGGGGGCGGATGGATCTGACCCTAACCAATCCGAGGCGGAAGCAAAGGTGCGATGTCATTCAGCGCTCCACCTCTCCTGTTTTCTTTTCGGGCTGAGATTTTTGTATCTTTTTGGAATCAGAGTATCAAGTGTAGCGAGTGCGGGAAGGTGTTTAAGAACCCCGCTCTTGCGAACTATCATGCGGAGAAGAGCGGGCACGACCAGTTTGAGGAATCCACTGAAGAGGTGTGTATGCGGTGTGGATCTTTCGGACCGTGGCCATCGGGTGTTTGATTGACTCCTCCGACTCCGTAGATCAAGCCACTCACGGAGGAAGAAAAGAAAGATAAACTTGAAGAGTTGAAGGCTCACATGGCGGAGAAGCGGACGAAGAAGGCCGCCGAGGAGGCGAAAGAGGCACGGGCGAACGAACAGATTAGGCGGAAATCCGGAAAGGTATACGAATCTCGAGATTCTGCTGACGGAGATATTTACTCTCGGGTTCCTCAAGGATATCGGCAAATTGCGAGACGAACTGAAGGCGAAGGAAACTCTGAAGGATATGGAAAAGAAGAAGCAAGGTAAAGTCATGCATGTCACCATCTGGATAATTGGCGCGGCCGAATGAACGAGGACCGCAGAGAAAGCCGAGGAAGCAAAGGCACGGGCAAAGGTTAAAGCCCAGATCGAGGCCGACAAGCGAGAGCGAGCTGAGAAGGCGGCGAGGGAGAAGGCACTGAGAGAGGGCGTTGCCCTTCCTCAGGAGCCTGGGACAACATCTACAGCTGCTCCACCACCGAAGCCGACGGTAGCTGGGAAGGATTTCCCAGAGACGAGGCTGCAGATTCGTATGGCGAGCGGTGGGCAGCCTTACGTTACCACACTCTCCAGCGACGCGAGTGAGTCCGCACTGTATCTCGGTGCTAACTGGAGTTCATGGTAGTGGATTTACAGCTTTGCGAGAGGTTGCGGAGTATTTGGCCGGTCAGACACTCGCGGTCGATGTCGAGACGGTTAATTTTGCCATGCACTTCCCAAGGTTCTTTGATCTTTTCCAGGTTATTTTAAGAGTTTATTTGACTGGCGAATGCGCTATAGGAAACAATTCTCTCGTACAGACTTCTCAAAAACGCTGCGTGAACTTGGGCTAACGCCTTCCGCTGTGAGCTTATCACGCACCTGATGTTCAGCGGACCTTCCTGACCCTTCCGTAGGTTCTCATCGCAAGCCCACCCGTTGTAATAGTTTAGACCGTTGGGCAAAAACCTACAGTAGTACGATCGTCAAATTTAAGCATATCTTGCGTTTTTCGGGTTCCATCACTTCCACGTCAACCGATCACGACGTATGCGTCACGTTGAACTTGATCAGAGCCACAAGCCTCTACGACCTGCCACGACCCATCCCCCTACCACCCTCCCTGTCCTCATCTCAGTTCAGTCCAAGAATGTTTTTCGCCCGGTTACAGATTCTGCTCTTGGCTGCGGTGCTGTTACCGTCGTTCGTGCAGGCCGGGTTGTTTTACAAGGGCTCGGCCGTGAAGATGCTCGACGCTAAATCGTTCAAGAAGGCCATGCGGGAGAATGTGCGTTTGGCGTTTGTCTGGAATGCGTCGTTTTGAATCCTCATTAGTTGGTGTGTTCGTTGGGTGGTGGGTGAAATAGCAAACGAGCGTCGTGGCTTTTGTTGCGCCTTGGTGTGGGGTGACTATATTCTCCCCCCCCTTCGTCAGACTATTCGGAGGGGTTCTCCAACTGACGCGTTTCTAATCTCCCCCATCCCCCCAGCATTGTAGGAATTTGGCACCGGAATACGAGAAAGTTGCCAAATCGTTCAAATCTTTGGTCCCGTTGTATGCGGTCGATTGTGACGCCGAGGAGAACAAACCGTTGTGCGGCCAACAGGTGAGAGGACCTTTTGTGTACCAACTTTGGAAGTTGAAGGGTTCTGACCGGTACTTCTAGGGTGTCCAAGGGTTTCCGACTGTGAAGGTAAGCTGTCAAGGGAATGGAGGCGGCACGTTTCGCGAAGTTGGGTTAACGGTGGTTGACTTTAGTTGTTCCCGAGAGGGACCAAAGCACCGCCGGTTGAGTACCGGGGCGAACGCACCTCGAAAGCGCTGTTCAGTTGGGCGATGGGTCAGATCCCCCACGGGATCAAGAGGCTCAAAACCCAAAACGATATAAAGAAATGGGCAGAGGTGAGAAAACAGCACATTCAACTCCTATAACACCGTCGGTTCTTGCGCTCTAATTACACGTCGGATTGTTTCGGAATGTAGCAGTCCTCCGACAAGCCCCACGCCATCCTTTTGAACACGTCGGCCAAGATCCCGCTGTTGTGGAAGGTGATCGCGAACAAGTACGGTCACCGGATGAAGTTTGGCGGTTTCCATGATGATGGCGGGTTGTACTTTGCGAGTTTGGGGCTTGAGGATAATTCCAAGTCTGAGAATAAGGTGTTGTTCTTCGATGCTGGTTCGACGGACCCCGTGTTGTATGAGGGTGAGTACCTTCCCGGATCCTGGTTCATCCCGCGATGTACCGCAGATCCTGAGTGGTAACTGAGCACTGAGCGACGTCCCTCTGTAGGTATTTTGAAGCAGAAGGAGCTGTCGGAGTTCATCGTTTCAGTTATTAAGGGCGAGGCGGACCTCATACCGAAGGTGGTTGCTTCGGACGCCCAACCCGAGTCTAGTCAGGATTCTGAGATACATGAGGATACCCCGGTCCATGAGGAATTGTAATTAATCCTTTTTCTACATGAAATATGGGCTACGTCTCTCAAATAGTTCCTGGCTCGCGTGCCACTGGCGGAATTATTGACTACAAATTTCACCCATTATGCATTACTAACCGCACCGCACTTTAATATTGAATATTGATGATTGAAGCCAGGATGGCGAGGGTAACGTATACGAGAGTTGAAACGTTCAACGTTCGACAGCCTCCGCTCGTCCCGATCGCGTCAGTTGAAGATATCTTCTAAGCCACCCGTCGGTGCCTCTGGGACCGCAATCCGGTTTATATCCCCAGATATGCGCTCATCCGAACCCACTTATCTGTATCTTGCTTACCCGAATCCCTCCGAATCAAAGCGGCGGCGGTCGGCTCTCCGCACACAACTATCACAATTCTCGAGCAACCTCTGGTATTTCACCTGGCCAAGGATGGAGTACCCAGTCCCTATTTCCACCTGTGAGTGGTGGGAGGTCCAGGGAGAACTCACGAGTTAGAGATTGATCACCCTTTCCCTGGGCCCCCGTGACTGCATATATAGCCCACGAGGCTCTTGATCCTTCAGTATCGTATTAAAAATACCCGGATCCACCGTCAGTTGTTAACTACGGACATGGCAGCCGTCGATTCCGCGTTGGAAACGAATAGTTTATTCGAACGTCAGGACAGTTGTCATCGACTCGGGCTGACACTTCCCAATTCTACCAGTGGTTCCCTACGGTTGTGGGATACGTACGACCTCTTGCACACACTGCTGCCCCTTCAAAGTTAGCTGCGAGACTACTTCATCGCGATCGCACAGTCCTCGCGGCGGCCCTTTTCGAATTGACAGAAAACTACACGTCACAGTTAGCCTGGAGGCACGTCTGTTGTCCTTGGATGTTGGCCGTAGCAGGTTATACGGACTATTTTCACCGCAAGAGTTCTTCCATGTTCGTTTCATATCTGTTGCCCGTTTCGGAATTCTCTTGGGGGTCTCATTCCAGAGGTACTCGTTCCATGGGTATTTAAATTCTACTTGCAGGTTGTGGCAGAATGTGAAAGCTTGAAGGTATAAGAAGGGGTACAGCGGCGACTTTCGCTTCTCAGATCACCAAAAAATTAAGGTATGTAGTTTAGCCCCATTCTCCCGTTGCCCATAATCAGTCTCTTCGCCGCCGGAGGCACGTTCTTTGCATGTTCAAACCCTACCTTCATCCGACGTGGCTCATGTACAGCAAGCGCGCCACCGCTCCCGCAGAGCTTGCTCTCGATAAGGTGGTAGTCTTCCGACAGATGTCCATTCTTGGTCCTCTTCTTACCCAATAAGGTGTAGGGCCGACTAGCGGCAGAGCCCGGTACGGATGGATGCGAACTCGCCGGGCGATGCTCGCTGGCATTGTGCCCAGCACCTGCGGCCCTGGGCACTCACTCCCAGGCTCAGATTGGCAA
>Ga0307510_10005887_pt1 | contig 14620 bp, 15 predicted proteins | sample 12_EM_MG_FD_207224 | JGI IMG/M metagenome (GOLD analysis project Ga0307510, IMG submission 207224) | Populus trichocarpa ectomycorrhiza microbial communities from riparian zone in the Pacific Northwest, United States - 12_EM | ecosystem: Host-associated > Plants > Roots > Unclassified | place...
CTCATGAAGGGGGGTCCTTGAGCTTCGGTCCTCTCGTGCCAGCCTTCTTCTTCATCCAAGCGTGTACCAGGAGCTCTCCTGCAGATGGCCGGATTTCATGGTCGAGCTCAAAGCACAGGTCCAAGAAGCATTGGGCGTCGGACGAGATGTCGGAGGGTATGGGGGGCTTCGCGCTGAACGAACCGATCTACACCACGAAGACGTCAGTCAGTCACACGAGGGGAAGAGAGGGTTCGAATGATGCTGCGACGCGAGAACCATACCTTGAAGATGGCCTGCATCTGGTTGAGCTGAGCCCAGGGGTGTTCTCCCGTGAGCATCTCGACGATCAAGCACCCGACGCTCCATATGTCGGCCTTCTTCGTGTACGCCACCTGTTTGACGACTTCGGGGGCCATCCAATAGACAGAGCCTTGGAGCGAAGGACGATGTAGGCGGTTCCCTGGCATGAGGTCTGGAGACGAAACAAAGACGTTCTCGGTTAGTAACACGTGCCGATGACGATAGTGTTTCATAAATAAAGACGCACTATCTTCCAACTTTTTCGAGATGCCAAAGTCGGAGATTTTGATGCCACCTTTGTTGTCGACTAGGACGTTCGCGCCCTTGATGTCGCGGTGGACGATGCCTCGCTCGTGGACGTAGTTCAATCCCTCCAAGATTTGGCGAACAAAGTTGCGGACGAGGGGCTCTTCGAACGCACCGTAGTTTCGCAGCAGCGCGGCGACGGAACCGCCCGGGACATATTCCAAAAAGATGTTGAAGTACTCGTCGTCGGAAGATGAGTCTGATGGGGAGGCCCATGAGCATTTTTAGCGAAGAGGCCGCAAGCCGATAAAAGACGCACAGAGGTATTGGACGATGTTCGCGTGCTGGAGGTCTTTCAGCAGCTCAATCTCCCGCTCCAAGGCGTCCGTCATCGATAATTTTCGCTCGTCAGAGGCGGTTGTGGGGACTTCTACTTGTTTCACTGCCATAAGGAGTCCGTTTGTGGCGTCCATGCCAAGATAAACCTTTCCGAAAGAGCCAGCACCAATCAGAGCACCTTTGATCCATTTGATTCCTGGACGTAGCCGGTCACCACACCACGGACCACGCGGATAAAATCTAGGTGTACTCACCTCCTGACGACATCGTGCGCCCTGTTTCATCTTCCTCTTCATCAGTCTCGTCAGACATATCCTCTTCCATGTCAATTTCGTCATCGTCTTCATCCCCGACGCTCTCCGTGGGAACGTCCACAGGAGCAGAAGGCGTGTGTTGTTCTTCGTCACCTTCCGAGTTGATGGCCGTCCAGCCATTGTCTACGTCACCGTTTTCTCGCCGGCTCTCCACTTCCGCGGTGATCTCATCCACGGTGATAAAGCTCGCGCTGTCTGAAACATCCCGCTTGCTTCGCAATTCCGTAATGTAGCTCATTCGCTTCATTGACGAGCCCGACGACAAACGCCGATCCAATCGTTCTGCTTCAAGTCTACCCATTGATTCGGTGAAGGACTCTATAGAAAAGTCGACTGGGGGTAGATGGTGTGCGCGTGAAGACCGATCCTGGAAGCCGGGTGTCTTTTCCTCGTCTTCGCTTTCCAGGGTAAGGGCGGTCCCCTCAGCTGTGGACAGAGCCACCGTCGGAGGGGGTTGTTCGGTTGGATCGCTTGTTGGAGGTTCCACATGCTGGTTAAAAACTGGCGGTGTGAGAGAGTAAACCGAGGCGCGCTGTGAGGGTGCCCTGCGCGAGCCGATGGTACTAACGCTGAAGCGCGAAGAGGAACGCGGATTGAATGAAATTGTGCTATCGCGCCGGCCAATGCTTCCGCTCGCCCTGAGCATACTATTTCGTGCGGTGCGTTTGAGTACTTTCTTCTCCGTGAATGGGAAGTATTCCGTGAGATGGTTTGTGATGAGTTCGCTGGGTGGCCGTTGACCGAAGAAGTTGCGTAGTTTGGAGGGCCCTCTGAAGAAACCAGTAGGACCTTTCTCATCGTTGTCGGTTTGCGTAGGGGAGGATGGGGACTCGAGAACTTTTTCCGGATCTTCCACTCCCAGGCCACTAAGCACGCTGACAGTACTGGCGCGTTTCAAACGCTTGGGGGTAACGCTTGAGTTGAGCAAGGACGAAGAATCGTTGTCTTCGTGATCAGAGGATTTAGATGGGAATACGAAGCCTGTCGGGCTGTTAGCTGGGCCCTGGGTAGATGTGCCGTAACCCATAGCTCTGGGCCGCTTCGCTTTAGGGACACGCCGTAACGTCAAGCCGCGCTCGCGGGCGGGGTCAGTCGGAGCTGCGTGGCATACTGCAAGTAGTTGTGCCTCGGTAAGCGGTCGAACTGTAAACGATGAGTGGGCGAAGACAAAGTCGAATAAAAATAAAACACACCTGATGACGTTTCGTTTCCCCACTCGAGAAACACGCACCACCCGTCAACCGAAAGGCCTCCATCACTCGTCCCGATGCGATCAGGTCCTTCCAACTCGGGGTTCTTGGCACCAAGCTTCCCGAACTTCTTTAATGCTTTCTCGAGCACCTCTACGCCGCCCGCGCAATCCTCCACGTTTATCGTAGCCGAATGACCTTCGCCTCCAAGCGTGATCTTGACCAATTTACGTCGAAGATCGACAAGTGAAGGCTGAGCACTGGAGGATGCCGTATTGGTGAAAGGGCCACGTCCCACCGAGAAGGGTGTTTGTGGAGGGGGGGAGGCTGATGGAGGGGTAGGTTGAACGGGCGTGTGCTGTGACGAAAATGATTCTTCTATAGGCGAGAGCACATTGATGGCTTGAGCCGAGGGTTGGAGACCCTGAGCATATGGATGGTTGGAACCAGGTGGGCGTTGAGCAGGCTTTGTAGGGGTTAAGCTACCTTGACCACCAGATGACGGATTTCGTCCGTGTGTGGGTGCCGAAACGGGGGATCGGGTAGAGGTTCGGGGAATATGAGGAAGAGGGGATTGAGAACGACTGGGACTTTTGGCGGCGGTAATTCCTGCCCTGGGATCTGGAGGAAGACCGTATCCGGACCATGGGGCCGAAGGTGGGTGAGTCGGAGCTGGCGGAAGAGGTTGTGAAGTGAATTCCGGGGCCTCGAGCTGCGTGGGGGTCCTTCGCCCATGAATAGGACGATTGGCAGAACGAACGGACGTGGGTGCCGATGGTGCCGTGGGCGGCGGCGGAGGATACCCGCGGGGGACCGGAGGGAGGGGAATATGAGGGGCGCGAGAACTCGTAGACGGAGTGGCGACCGGGGTCGTGGCAGAAGAGGAAGCAGAGGTGGGGTTGGGATGGGGAAGAGGTCGGATATGATTTGAGCGGAGTGAATCAGAAGTGGAGGGATTGTCGCGGATAATATGAGGAAGATTTGGTTGTGCGTTTGCGGAAGGGGCAAGCTGGAGAGGAGGCGGTCTGCTGTGTTCTGGTCTCCGGGAAGGCAATCGTGAAATTGGTGAGCTGGCAGAACCGGTTCTCCGGTGAACCGAGTCAGCTTCGTTGGGACTGACGACAACCCTGGGACGGAATGATCCATATGTAGACGACGTCCGCTCGGTACGATTCGAGCATTTCTGTCTGAGTATCTTGACGGCATTGAGAATCCTGAGGCGGTCGCCGACGCTAGCGATGCCTATTTCTTTGAGGGTGACTTGATCTAATTCTAGAATAACATCACCTCTGATATCGCTCGTACGGAATGTTGTGGCGTGATGGCCACACTTGATATTCGCAAGCCAGGCGGAAACATGAGTGTCGGACCAGGTACGTAAGAAATCAGGATAATGCATGCCAGGGGGGATGTCGAGTATGGTGGTGCCATGGGCGCCAGAGGTTGGGGTGCCAGGCAAAGAGGTTTGAGAACGGGTGGAAAATAAGGAAGGGCCCGAGCGGGCGGGCTGATTGAAAGAGGTATAGAGAGCAGAGGGAGAGTTTGGTTGAGATGAGGGTTGAGGGAGGCCGTCCAGCTGGGGGTTGCTGGACATGGTGGTGGCAGCCATGATCGGGAGAGGGAGAGGGAAGCGGCGAGTTTGTGATGACGAGGATGATAATGGAATAGATAAAAAAGGGAACAAGACAATGGGTTCAAATAACGAAGAACAAAACGTCACGCATGGATGGGTGTGGAATAAAGGGAGGGAGTGCGAAGAACGGACAATGTGAGATTGAATCCGGAGAAATTGATGGAGATCAGGACGTGATACATTTCGAGCTCGGGACACGCTGAACGGGTAACGTTGCCCTTTACAGTTTTCACCGGCGGTTACAGCACCGTCGCAAGCATCGCCTCGCCCATCACCCAAAACAGTAAGCATAGTGCCTGACAAAAGTCAAAACCAGCTCACGGCCCTTTTGCCCTCTCGCCTCTTTTTTTCTCTTTCCATTCCTCACATCCAGTTCGCCTCTTTTTCTCCCCTCTCCCTCCAGTCTTTCCTTCCCCCTTCGTTCTCTCCAACATCACTTCCCATCCAAGCACTATTTTCCCTCGTCTCAAAACATAGACATTTCCGCACTGGGCACACAACATAGAAATGCGTTTCCCATGGGCCACCTGGTCCCTCCTCTCACTTGCCACCTTGACGCTTGCGTCACCTTACCGCGATGACCTCGTTCAGTATAATCTTAACATCAATCAGAATGCTCAGTCTCCTCTCGAGTACCAAGCATCGCGTCAAAACACCACCTATACGCCGTCTCCCACCAACTGGCGGGCCGTCCCTTTCTACACAATCCTTTTGGACAAATTTGCTGATGGCGACCCCTCAAATAATGATTATTTCGGTACCATGTTCGAGTACGATTGGCGAGAAACTCAATTACGCGCCGGTGGTGATCTCAAGGGCTTGGTAGCCAAGTTGGACTACCTCTATGGTATGGGTATCAGGGGAATCTTCATCTCCGGTACCCCTTTCATCAACATGATCTGGCAAGCCGACAGTAAGTGTTCCTTACCAGTCCTCTTTCACCTTCCTTGTATCAAACTCGTCCTAGGTTATTCTCCCCTCGACTTCACCGTTCTCGACCCGCACTGGGGCACCCTAGAGGACTGGCGAAGCACCATTGATGCAATTCATGCCCATAACATGTACATAATGGTCGACTTCACCGTCGGTACTATGGGCGATTTGATCGGTTTTGCAGGGTGTGTAACGGTTAATTTCTGCCACATCATCTCGTTTACGTCTTTCAGATTCTTGAACTCATCCGCCACATTTTCACTCAACGAGCATGATGGCGTCTGGAAGAAACCGAAATATGCCCCGTGGGGATTCGATGAGTACAAGGATTTCCAGGCACGTCACGCTCCTCATGCCTAGAAGGATTTGACCATACTGACTGGCTGAACCAGATTGATAATTCACGCAACTCGTCTTGTGTACTCCCAGAGTTTTGGGGTAGCGATGGCACCGTCATCACTCTGCAGACCAATGGGTGCCTAAATTCAGACTTCGATCAATATGGGGACACGGAAGCTTTTGGTGTCCATCCAGATTGGCAACGTCAATTATCCAAGTTCGCGTCTGTGCAAGACCGTCTTCGTGAATGGAAACCCAGTGTCATGGCCAAGCTTCAGGTTTTTCCTTGCATGGTCATTCAAGCTCTTGATATAGACGCCATTCGCATCGATAAATCGACCCAGGTCACTGTTGACGCTCTGGCGCAGTGGGCTGCCGCGGCTAGGCAGTGTGCCACCAAGTTCGGCAAGAAGAATTTCTACATCACGGGTGAAGTTACTGGTGGCGATACTTTTGGCGCGCTGTATTAGTGAGTATGCTGCGTAGTCGGACTGTAAACCCATCAATAACCCATTATTACCTTTCCCAGTGGCCGAGGCCGGACTCCTACGCAACTCCCCCCCGGATTTCTCGCCGCAGCAAATCTTACCGAGAGCCAGAATCAATATTTCCTGCGCAACGCTCCCATCAATGGTTTGGATGGTGTGGCATTCCACTATTCTACCTATCGTGCTATCAGTCGTTTCCTTGGCATGGATGGAAATCTTCAAGTCGCCTACGACACCGACACCAATTTTGTCACTTCTTGGAACCAAATGTTCGTCGACAATGATATGTTAAACCCGAATACGGGTGTAGTCGATCCAAAGCACATGTTCGGAACCAGTAACTTCGACGTGTTCCGCTGGCCTAGCTTGGAGAATGGAACGCAGAGAAGTTCCCTGGCCACCTTCATAGTTTCACTTGTCATGCCCGGTGTCCCCTTGGTACTAATTTTCCTCTTGTCAAACCTCTTATCGTATCCTAAAACTGACTTTCTCTCGTTTTCCTATCCGTAGCTCTACTATGGCGAGGAGCAGAACTTTTATACATACGACACTGGTGCTTCCAACTATCTCTATGGCCGGCAGGCGATGTTCAGCAACAAGGCTTGGCAACGCCACGGTTGCTACCGTCTTGGTTCTGACCAGTATTTCAATATCCCACTGGACAAGTCTCTTCTTGGTTGCATGGATGACTGGAATTCTTTGGATCACTTCGACCCCACTGCTGACAGCCGCCGCATGTTTGCGCATTTCCTTTACCTGCGTACAATGTATGGCGCCCTCCAGGATGGCTTCAACCTTGTCCAACGTGGTAATTGGACTTACGACATTCAACTCCCGGGTTCAAACCAGACGGTGACAGAAAAGGGTCTATATTCTGTCTCGCGTTCCGAAATCGGCAACGTACAAAATCTTACCGGAAACAATACGGATCAGGTCTGGATGATCTACACGAATGAGAACACTACGAAAAGTTACCAATTCGACTGCAAATCACCCCAGTGGATTTCATCTCCATATGTGTCTGGCATCACAGTGCGAAATCTCGTGGCCCCATTTGAAAGTTACACGCTCCAAGACTCCCTCTCTTCCTTTAATAACGATTCGAAGCCTCCATACCAGGGCTGTCTGGCAAACGTCACCATGGATCCTTATGGCTTCAAAGTTCTCGTCCCTTCCACGGAATGGGTCGGCCCGCGTCCTGCACTTACTAAGTTTACGCCTGGCCATGATGCCCGTATTGCATCGGACGTAAACGGCACGACAGTTGCAATTTCATTTGAATTCAATACTGCCATGGACTGTGCTGGCGTCACCAAGGCTCTGTCACTCAATATGTCCTCTTCTGGCCACGGCGGTAACCCTACCTTCGATGCTAACTCGGTGAAGTGTGGACAAGTTCAAAATCCCGACCCCACGATACTTCCGGGCGATGTACAGTCAGCCTGGTCTTGGTCGGTCACACTACAAAACGTGCCTGATGGCGTTTTAGCCTTGACTCTTAACAACGCTCCGGCCAGCGATGGCAGGACAACCGGGGTATAATCAACTTTTCTGAGCCCGCAAGGCACCTTTACTGATTTTTATCATAGGCGAAGGATACGCTATTGATCCGCAAAGGGGCTTCCACCAATGTCGTTGTGTTCCCAGAATCTGATTACAACAACACTGCATTCGGATTCTCAAATGGCCAGTACACGTTTTCTCATCAGGCCTACGGTGCAGACAGCATTCGCTACTCGTGGAATTTCGGCCGTAATTGGACTCAGTGGGTGCCTTGGGAGGACACCACGTTTATCAATTCCAGTATTTTCAGCAGCGCAGACAACTTTTGGCAAGGCCAACACATTGTTGTGCAGTGTAAGTTTTAGCGTCGCTTTCATTCATGTTGTCGCTGAATGGTGTCAAAGATTGGAGTGACGTGGCCAAATCCGCTGCTGCTGTTGTTCACGCGGATCGTGGTTACAGTCAGCAGCGTCGCGTACCGCAATTTCTCGTTCGCGGACCGTTTAATTCATGGGGTTTCGACAAGGGTATCTCGTCGCAAATGACACAGAACAGTGAAGGCAAATGGGAACTCGAGATCATGCACACCTGGCCTACCTTTGTCCAACTCAACGTGTTCGGTTTTGACGACTTTTACTACGGAGATGTCGATGGTGATGGCGTTCTGGAGCGTTTGCCTCCGAATACCGCCGCGCCAAACTATTGCAATATCTCTGCACCTCCGCATCCCCACATCTCCTGGACTCTTGTCGTCGATGATTCCGACTTGACGTGGACCCTAGTGCCTCGTGGACAGTCCACCATAGGTGCAATCATGTACGCGCTCCTCCTTTCCATTCCTGTCATCACTGGCACCCTTGCGGTCGTGATCTTCATGTGGTCTTTCTACGGCATCCGGCACAACAAGTGGGGCGTTGCTAAGGAACATGCGAGTTACTTCCCGATCCTAGGTTCCTTAGGCAACAAGTCCAAATCTGACATGAAGGAACCTTCAGTCATGTCGGAAAAGCTTTTCGGTCACCACAAGCACGGAGAGATTATTGGCTGGCCTGAGGACAAGAATAAGCGACGCAAGGTCCTTATCTCTACGCTGGAGTACGAGATTATTGACTGGAAACTCAAGGTCAAGATTGGTGGTCTTGGTGTCATGTCAAGTCTCATGGGCAAAGCGATGTCGGACGTTGACCTTATTTGGGTTATTCCAAAAGTCAAAGATCTGGAGTACCCAGCCGGTGACCCTGCGGAACCCATCGAGGTTATCATCTTCGGCGAGCCGTATCTGATTGAAGTGGAAACGCACGTCTTGGACAACATTACCTACGTTATCCTCGATAGCCCAGTGTTCCGTGCACAGACGAAGGCTGACCCGTATCCGGCTCGCATGGACGACCTCTCCTCTGCTATCTTCTACTCCACTTGGAACCAGGCGGTCGCTGCGGCAGTTCGTCGCTATCCCGACATTGACATTTATCACGTCAACGACTACCATGGCGCGCTTGTTCCAATTTATCTGCTCCCGAAGGTTCTCCCTGTTTGTCTTTCTCTCCACAATGCCGAGTTCCAGGGTCTTTGGCCATTGCGTACAAAGGAGGAAATGAAAGAAGTATGTTCCGCGTTCAACATTAGCAAGGAACACTGCACAAAGTATGTGCAATTCGGAAACACATTCAACTTGCTCCACGCCGCCGCGTCCTTCATCAGCGTACATCAAAAGTCAATCGGCGTGGCTGGTGTATCAGACAAGTATGGCAAACGTTCCTGGGCCCGGTACCCCGCCCTCTGGACTCTCAAGCACGTTGACTCTTTGCCCAACCCCGACCCAAGCGACATCGATGCCTTGGATGATAATGCACCCAAGGTGGCTGACATTAAGATTGATCAAAAAGCAGAAGCAGAGCGCCCCGAACACAAAAGGCAAGCCCAAGAATGGGCCGGGATCAAGCAAGACCCTCATGCAGACTTATTCGTGTTCGTTGGACGGTGGTCCAAGCAGAAGGGCGTTGACCTTATCGCCGACGTCATGCCGTCCTTGTGAGTGTCCTGATAACCCGTACGTCGGCCATCGCTTACGTCTTTACAGGCTTGAGAAACGCCAATCCATTCAATTGATTACCGTTGGACCCGTTATCGATCTCTACGGGCGGTTCGCAGCTGAGAAACTCAATCGCCTTATGGAGCTCTACCCTGATCGTGTCCACTCGAAGCCAGAGTTCACCGCACTACCCCCATACTTATTCAGTGGTGCAGATTTCGCCTTGATCCCCTCCCGTGACGAACCTTTTGGTCTGGTCGCTGTCGAGTTTGGTCGCAAGGGCGCACTTGGTGTTGGTAGCCGGCTTGGTGGCCTCGGCTTAATGCCCGGATGGGTGAGCATCTTGTCGGCTTTTGTTCAGTCAGTCACTAACACGTTACAGTGGTTCCCTGTCGAGTCTATGTCTACGGGACACATGATGTCGCAACTCTCCAAGACAATTAAACTGGCCTTGAAATCGACTGAGGAAGAACGTGCAATCCTGCGTGCGCGCTCCGCCGTTCAGCGCTTCCCAGTCGTTGAATGGCGACAACGCATGGAGGACTTCCACAAGCGTAGTATCAATTCGAGCAGACATATAGCAGGCCATCTCGCATGGCGTCCGTCGGATGGCACAACGGGTGGGGCCATAGCTATCGCTGAGCACGACGACTGGAACCCCGTTGTTCAAGCTGATCCGTCACAGCCTGATTGGGATGCTCAAAGCTCGCATCAAAGCCCTCGCATGAATGTTCCTGGCTCTCCAGGTCAATGGAGTCAAGAGACGCTCACTCCTGGCGGTGATCCTTTCTTACATGCACCTCCACGCATTCAAGACAGCAGCCGCTTCTCAATCAGTAGTAACACGTCGGATGTTGAGAGCGATTATCGAGCCCCGACCGGACGACCTGAATTTGGCAACTTTTTGGATAAGGCTAATCGAACCATCGCCAAGGACCAAAAACACGCTCCGGATCCATTCTTGGAGGCCCCATCCCGGCCTTTCGGTGACCATAGCCGCGTATCTTCTGTGGAGTCAATTGCTTCCATCGTGGACGAAAAGGCTAACTCACCGCTGAATAAAGCCATTGCCTCGGTGAGGACCACCCCTTTCTTGTATCGCTGGTTGGTTTACTTAGAATGATTGTAGTTTACCGATGCAGATGGTGGCGTCGCTCAGGAATTCGTGGCAAAATTGCAAAACTTGTCTTCGGACAACTCAAAGGGCGAATTGTCCATCGAGAAGTTCCTCACAAAGAGTGAAGAAGCGTTCTTTGACAAGGTTCGGAAGGACAAGCTCTCCAGTGCAGCGAGTTATCGGTCTTCGCATCGAGAGTCGATTTGGGGGACACCTTCCCCATCGATCTATGATCATCCGTCCAGGCCGACCTGTATGTTTACTCATGACTTGTGCTGATAGAACCGACAAACTGACTGACTTGATGCAGCTCCCAACGCTCAGCCTTTCAATCCTTATAATGACTACCAGGGACCGTTGGCCAATGATCAAGGGGAAGTTGTTGTTATGACGAGTCTTCAGATCGCAATGTCCAGAGAGATTGGAGGCTGGCCTCTGTACACCATCGTCATGGCCCTCGGACAGGTGCTCAGCGCGACCAGTTTCCAGATCACGTTGCTCTCGGGAGAGAGTTCGCAGAACAACTTACAACTTTACGTTCTGGGTGGTGTCTTTCTGGCCGCGAGCGCGGTATGGTACCCGATGTTCCGTCTCAAACCCTCTTTCTGGGTTCTCTCCGCACCTTGGATCTTCTTCGGGCTGGCGTTCTTCCTCATCGGATTGCCTTCTTTGACCCAGGCCCTGCATCCGGCCCATAAGGCATTATCCAGTGTGGCCACGTGGTGCTACGCTGTCGCCTCTGCGGCTGCATTCCTTTTCTTCGGCCTTAATTTCGGGGAGGAAGCCGTGAGTATCTCTTTCCTATGCTGATTTACAATGAGTTGAACAAATGGAACAGGGTGCCGCGACGGAAATTTGGATGTTGCGGGCTTGTGTCGTGCAAGGCTCCCAACAAATTTGGGTGGCTGCCCTATGGTATTGGGGATTCCAGCTCCAGGATGCAAAAGATGACACCTTGCCACCGTGGTGGATAGTTCTCATTGTCTGGCCCCTCGCTGTGATGAGTTTCCTATTTTCTTACTTGATGTTATATGGCTTGCCTGGTGAGCAGTTCGCCTTCGCGCCTTGACCACCCCCAGTTCTCACCTCCACACAGAGTACTACCGCCAGACTCCTCCCAAGGTGCCGAGTTTCCTCAAGACGCTCTTCCGTCGGAAACTTGTCCTTTGGTTCTTGGCATCTGAGATTCTTCGCGATTACTGGCTTTCAGGGGTGAGTCTCAAGTGACGTTGTCTTAGCCTTAGCCATATCTTAACGGCACGTATAGCCCTATGGTCGCAACTGGGGTTTCTTGTGGGCTGTACCAATTCCCAAGTGGCAGATCGCAATATTAATTGTCGTCTTCTTTGTTGGCGTCTGGGCCGCGATGTTAGTTGTACTCACTCATTTTAGCAAGACACACACGTGGCTACTCCCAGTGTTTGCCGTTGGCCTCGGCGCACCTAGGTGGTGCCAGGTGAGCACTCCTACGATCTCGAACTTGCTAAGAGGGTTACTAAGACGGCACTGCATAGATGTTATGGGGTACGTCTTCTCTTGCCCTGTACATCCCTTGGGGGGGTAAGGCAGGCCCTTACCTCGGCATATGCCTTTGGCTGTGGCTGGGAGTATTGGATGCCATACAAGGTGTCGGCCTTGGTATGATCCTCCTTCAGGTAATTCCCTATAATCCGTCTTCCATCACACATGACATTAATCCTACCATTATTCTTCAGACACTGTCACGACTCCACGTCTGCGCGACTTTGGCATTCTCGCAGATCATCGGTTCGATTTGTGTAATGGTCGCCCGCGCCACTGCCCCCAATAGAATTGGTCCAGAAAGTGTCTTCCCAGACGCAGGGACATGGGACTTCCAGACCGGATTGAAAGGAAGTCCATTGGCTTCAGCCACCTTCTGGATTGCACTCACCTGCCAGCTCATCATCGTCATTGGGTATTTCTGGTTCTACCGCAAGGAGCAGCTGGGTGAGTTCATTGATTTGTTTTGTCTGAGATCGTCCGTGCTGACATGTTGCACAAGCACGTCCATGATGGCGATATCTTTTTTGTATCTGCCTTGCACGTATAGTGGTTTATTTTTTAATTACGGACTTTTGGATTCTTTCTGCGTTGTCGAACACTGTATTTGGGCATTTGCTAACCACATTCTCTTCATTCTACGTCGTACCGGATATATGGACCTTCTCCGTTTTACTGCGGGCTTAGTCGTGCTTCGATGTCTTGCATTATAAAGTACAATACATCTACCTGTGCATCATTGGGGTATATAAACAAGCGAGTCCCATAGACGTCACCATCTTGCATGCATCAATCAATAGGACAGGAACGGGTCTAACGTGATTTTGAAAACACATGGGCGTGTGGCGAGCCTGAGTCGCCACGTCGAAGGGCTGGCCACGGGTTTCCGAGTCGGACGTAGCCGGTCAAAGTGCGGGGTTAATCACATGTTAAGAGCCGGTAGATCCGTTTGGGTGCGTCGACTTCGACTTAAACCTCCACATCACTCGCCGCACCCACCTCTTGCTTTCTTCTCGTCATCTAAATTCCATATCCCCAATGGCACAGGTCATCGTAGTTGGTGGTGGTCTTGCTGGTCTCTCCGCAGCTCACACTCTTCTCGAGCGTGGCGCCAATGTTCTCCTTCTTGACAAGCAAGGGTGCGTCTCATTCCACCGTTTTTTTTTTCAGCACTTCCGACCACTATCCACCCTCTCTTTCAGGTTCATGGGTGGTAATTCCACAAAGGCGACGTCCGGAATCAATGGCGCTGGCACGCAGACCCAACAGGACCTCGGCATTGCAGACTCTGCAAAGATTTTCTTTGACGATACCAAGCACTCAGTGCGTACTGTCAGGGCCATGCTTCTGACATAGCGCTGATATGATGGCTCTTCCTCTCTCTAGGCCCGTGACCTCGCGCGCGACGATCTCATCCGCGTTCTCACTGGTCGCTCAGGCGATGCTGTAGACTGGCTTCAGAGCAAATTCGGCCTCGATCTCTCCAAGGTCTCTCGCCTCGGGGGACATTCCCAACCTCGCACGCACCGTGGAGATGCCCAGTTCCCTGGCATGGTTATCACCTATGCTCAACTCGAGCGTCTCGAGGACCTCTCCCAGTCCATCCCCGACCGTGTCAAGATTCTCAAAAAGGCCCGAGTGACGAAGCTTCTCAGGGACGACTTGGGTACCGTCACTGGTGTCGAGTACGTTCAAGGCGGTAAAACATCGTCTGCACTTGGTCCCGTTATCCTTGCAACTGGCGGCTACGCTGCCGATTTCACCAGCGACTCATTATTGAAGAAATACCGCCCCGAGCTCTGGGACCTACCCACAACAAACGGCGAACATTCTACTGGCGACGGCCACAAGCTCGCTGTCTCCGCCGGCGCAAGCGCTGTCGACATGGAGAAGGTCCAGGTCCATCCGACAGGTCTCGTTGACCCCAAGGAGCCCGAAGCCAAGGTCAAGTTCCTCGCTGCTGAAGCTCTCCGGGGTGTTGGTGGCCTCCTCCTCGACAATGAGGGCCAGCGCTTCGTCGACGAGCTCCAACACCGCGATTTTGTAACCGGAAAAATGTGGGAGAATGGCAAGTACCCGATTCGGCTTGTCCTCAACGGCAAAGCGAGCAAAGAAATCGAGTGGCACTGCAAGCATTATGTCGGCCGCGGGCTCATGAAGAGGTTCGACTCGGGCGAGGCACTTGCCAAGGAGTTTGGTCTTTCTTCTGCCGTGCTGAAGAAGACGTTCGACGAATATAACCAGGCAGCGAAGACCAAGGAGGACAAGTTTGCGAAGAAGGTGCGCCGCTCATTTCAAACTTCTAACTGGTCCTCACTGACCCCTCTGAAAAGTTCTTCCCGGATGACAACTGGACGCTCAACGATACGTTCCACGTCGCCATTATGACTCCTGTCCTACACTACACCATGGGTGGTCTCGAGATCGACCCCGAGGCGCGCGTGCTCGCGCCTGGCGGTGCACCGCTCCCGGGATTGTTTGCCGCGGGTGAAGTCGCCGGTGGTGTACACGGTGCCAATCGGCTCGGCGGATCCTCATTGCTGGGCTGCGTCGTCTTTGGGCGAGTGGCTGGCGACGCAGCTGCCGCCTACCTCCTGCAAAACTACGGTAACGTGAGCGCACGCGCCGCAGGACGCGTGGCTGGCGTCGCGGCGCACCTCGGGGGTCCCTCGCAGCCCGAGAC
>Ga0307510_10005889_pt1 | contig 14619 bp, 8 predicted proteins | sample 12_EM_MG_FD_207224 | JGI IMG/M metagenome (GOLD analysis project Ga0307510, IMG submission 207224) | Populus trichocarpa ectomycorrhiza microbial communities from riparian zone in the Pacific Northwest, United States - 12_EM | ecosystem: Host-associated > Plants > Roots > Unclassified | place...
CCAATCAGAGAACGGTGGTTGCTCGGCTCAGTGGGCAGGGAGTTCAAGGGACCACACACACCCGTCCCTTCACCAAAAGTTCTAGCACCTAGCATATTCACTTGCGTGATTCACATTACACAAACCTACCTTCGACGAACCAGATCAGTCTGCCAGGGACCTGTGTGCCCCGCCTGAGGCAGGACTGTGCAGTAGCTGCCTCTCCGGCTCATTGAAAGGGACTGTATTTATTTCTTTTGTCTCATCTTAGCTGAGGGTAAATTTGGCAGGCTTCCCCTTTCTGTAACCGAGAAGGAGAATTCCAAAGTTCTAGTGCTCCTAGATTTATCTTCTCCTCGAGCACTTGTGGTCTTAAGGATGGTTGCTGCCTCCTCCTCTTCTTCCGTAATTGTACCCTTCCTCCCTTCACCTCCTCACCTTGCACATCTAGTTACAAATACCGCAAACTATCGCTGGCGGTGGGAGAACATCAATGAGAAGACAATCATATAGTATTGCATGGAGCTGTTTTTCTATATAGATCCATATCAGGTAATAGGACATCAGCGCGAAAGCATTCAATATGACTGCCATCCAAAGTTCGATCAGCGGGCACCTCTCAGGCAATAGCAACAGCTTCAATACAAATATCACAAATAATTATGGTATACAAGTACCTTCATATATTCCCGGTATGCAGCCTTTGATTGCCAATCTTCGTTTTAAACTTTGGCTAAGAATTTGCATAGCAACCTTTGAAGAGCTGGTGAAGTGTATTGGCTGGGGAACATCACCACCAGAAATCGACCTAGACCACCTCCGCGACGAGTACAACCTGCCTAGGGGTAACACGGGAAAATGGATTTTCGAAGAAGCTGGGTATAGGGGGTGGCGGGATAGCAGGGAATCCAGACTTCTTTGGCTCTGTGGTGGCCCTGGAACGGGGAAAACTATGTTGGCCAAGCGTGTTGCTGCCGAATTTCTCATTGAACCCGACAATCCTCCTGCAGGTGTTAAATTGGTTTTCCATTTCGTTTCGCCCGAACTCCCTACCGCCTCGATATCTTCTGACGAGGCTGAGTTATCAAAACTCAGGCTTGCCAAGATAGCCAGCGACCTACTCTACGGAATTCTCCAGCAGGACGGAAACCTATTTAATGGCTGCAAGGCTGAGCTTGAAAGGCAAGGGGACAGGTTTTTCACCAACCTGTGTTCTCTATGGAAGGTTCTAAGGCAAGCGATCAAGGATTGCCAGACAGAGCCTATATACATTCTCATAGATGGCATAGACGGGCTCAAGGAGAGATTATGTAAAGAATTGATTGGAAGAATTCTAGGACTCATGGAAATTCGAACAGTCAAAATATTTCTCTCTAGTCGGGACGCACCCCACATCTCAAACATCCTCCCTAATAACCTCCCTGAGTGCACCAAGATCAACCTCGATACGAACAGCTTTGTAAGAGAGGATGTAGAATCTTTCATCGAACATAGAGTGAATGCGTGGGGGTGGGATGTTGATTTAAGGGAGAAAGCAATGAAAGCCCTGATGGCGAAGTCCGAGGGCATTTTCCTCTGGGCATCGTTGGCGATTGAAAATCTTACATACTTCAGTTCGGGCCCTGATTTTGACAAGTTCCTACGAAAACCACCATCAGGGCTTCAAGACGTATACCGGGGAATGCTGCGCACTCTTTTCTTACGCGAAGAATCAGGAGAAGTTCTGAATATGATCTGGGGTGTGGCACTCGCGTTGCGCCCACTCACGTTTGGTGAATTGAGCCATATCTTAGCCTGTATAGAGGAAAAGGCAAGGGCGGAACAACAGCCTTCTCAAAAGAGGACAAGTAGCGAAATTCAGCTTCGGACAGAGAAGGAAATCAGGATATATGTCCGGTCCTCACTGGGATTTCTCCGGGCTACCCCTGACACAGTATCCATTGTCCATCATACCGCAAGGGCATACCTGTTTGACGAATATAGAAAGGGCGGCCTCCCCGTACTCTCCAAAAGCGAGGTGGACCTAGCAGTTTCCTGGGGGTGCTTCCAGTACCTCCACCACGCCTTTGGAGACCCAGAGAGGCTCAAGTTCCGCAGGGGGGATCTCGGGCGGAACCACGTTGGGCCTCAGGACTCAAGCATCGGGCGAGATTGCCGGGAAAGGGAGCCACGAGAGATGCCATGGGAGGTCGCACGGAAAAATCCACAGGAAGCTGCAACCAAGCAGACATGCCTCAGATATTCGGCAGAATACTGGTTCATTCATGCGCGGCGGAGCATTGAGATCTCAAAGGACAAATTCTGCGATGATTTCGCTCATAACTGGCTGCAGTACCAGTTTTTCGGAACTAGCGACGTCATGCGGAAGCCCTGGGTTGAGCTCTGCGGAGATTCAAGAATGGCGATTTTAGTGGGAGACCAGACGCCACTGCACATCGCAGTCTGCCTAGGGCTCGTGCCTTTGGTAGAAAAGGTCCTCTTAGACTCCACAGAGTGGATGAACAGCAATTGGTCACCACTACACCTAGCAGCCAGATTCATATCCGGGGCATACAAAATCCTCATCGCCAGGGGCGGACCATCTCTCCTCACCTATCCAGACAAAAACGGAAACACACCGTTACATGAAGCGGCTATATCTGGCCATTCGTCCATGCTGAAAGCCCTTGTAAAAAAATTCACTGGGGACAGTGCATACAGTAATGAAATCAACAAGAAGAACCACTCCGGCAAGACCCCACTTCACCTCGCTTTTCAATTCGATCACATGGAGATAGTCGAGCTCCTCACCAAGAAAGGAGCAGATACAACCATCAAGAACAATGCCCAAATGACACCATTAGAATTGGGGGCCAGACTCGAGCGAGGAAATATATTGGATATTCTAAAACATGCCGAGGGAATGAGAGAGGAGACCGAGAAGGGAGTTGTGAGGGAGATTGTAGAGGAGCTTGTAGAGGAGCCGGTGGGGGAACCGATTGAGCAGCATGGTCGGGTCCCGTGGGCACGCCCGGCGGGAAGCCTGCCGGCACTCCCGCCAGGAATCCGGCCGGTGGACTCCATGGAATTTCTACCTGCTAGCTTCTCGGAACTCTGGCAGTCGAGCCCGCCTGGCGCCCCATGGCTGCGCACCCCGGAAAGCACACCGCGAAGAACGCCGGAAGGAACGCCGGGAAGCCTGCACCTAATCCCGCTACGAAGGCGGCCAACAATCCCGGAGCGAAACCAGCTGGCAGTATCGGACCGGGAACGGCTAGCACTCCCGGAGCGAAAACAGCTAGCAATCCGCCGGCGAAGCCTGTCTGTGAACTCGCTCGAACTCCTACCTGCTCGCCTCCCGGAGCCCGGCCGGCCGAGCTTACAGGAACCCAGGTCGTCGAGCCCACCAGAACCCCGGGTAGCGAGGCTATTAGGCCGTGTGGTGAGCATGAGGCGGAGCCTTGTGGGGCTGTTTAGGAGGAATAGAAAAGCGGGCGAACAAGGGCTTGGGGCTTCTTGATTGCAGTTAAATCAATCTTCCCATTCCTTTTTTGTTCACAAATAGCCTTTCCCAGAGACCTCATTTCAAACCGGGGATCAAAACCCTGCACTGAAGTACACAATTTCTTGAGTTAGCACAGTTTTCCATTTGCCATTTCTACCATATGATACATAAGATACATAAGTTTCGAATTGTTGGCTAAAACACTAACCTAGACATGTAAGCCAGCTCATACTTAATTGCAAAATTTAATAGAGATCTACCTAGTCAATTCAAAACTAGATCCACATTTTGGCAATCCGGTAAAATTCCGCACACTGTTTTTCAATACGGCAGGTCAAGGAACGAACCCTGTAAAAAAAAGATCCCAAGCTTCACACTGCCTTTAAAACCGTTGATTTTGTTGGATAGTAGCCTTAGGGCATGGGGTTATAGAGGTTTGTGGATATGCAGAGTTGGAGCTAGGCCGTTAGGAGATGGAAGGGTATCAGGCATGTGGCTTTGTGATTCGGACAGTTATACACCTAGCGGAGGCTTTGTTGTTTTCACATCCTATGCCGGTAGGCATAGGGTATTGGTTCCATGGTTTCTTTCGCACTCTATGCGGTTAGTATGCATGTGGTGATGGAGTAACCACGTCATGGGTTAACGGTACAGTGGAGAGAACGGTTATGAGTGGCTATCATATCCGAGTGACTGTCATGTTCGGCAGTGACTGTCATATCCGATAGATGACCCTCATATCTGGCGTTAGTGCATTGTGTTGTACACCATAGGTGGCCACAATGGATCTGTATATAGTTGGTCCATTTTTCCCTGTCTCTAGGTAGAGAGGTATCGACGAATCATCTCCGCATTTTCCCTATAGTGCATATAGTGATTTCATTCTTGCTCGTTCTTTCCTTGGCGCTTTCCTAAGGCTCAAACAGATTTCGAAAAATATACACAAGATGAGCATTTATACGATCCAAATATTTTCTAATACACATACCAGTATTGGACTTCTTGAGACCTCAAGGTCCCGTTCGTCGTTCCGCTTCAAGTTGCAGCCAGAGCCTTATTAGGTATAAATTACTCTGAAAAATAGGATATGTTGGTAGAGAGTGACTCGGGATCTTTGTTCTTCCTTCACCGGAGGTGTCCTATATTTACACAAACTTGACTTTATAGAAAACCATTTCTTCCTCGACATCACCCACAATCCCTTCTCCATTTCCGTCACCTTTCACTTTTCCCACAGAGGGTGTTTAAACTTCTTCCTAAACTCTTTCCCTTAATCCTGAAGTCTGGTTTGTTCCCCTTACACAGTTTTCATTGCCTCTGGCAATCCTCTAGAGTCCTTGCGCCCGCTCTTGTTTCCCAACCACTAAATTCTGATGCCGATCTGTTTCAATAGTTAGCAAACCTTGATCTCTAACCTCCCACATTCCCTCATACCAATTCCTAAAACATCCCCAACATTCCTGATTCGTCTTTTTCCTTGATCGTACACTTGCCGCTCTTCTGACATTAACTCCCTTCTCCTAAAACTATCCACAAACAAAATTCTCCCCCACTGTAAGCCCTCCATGTTCCAGAAATGTCCAAAATATGAAGCCTTGGTGAATTCCCAACTATTATGACTGTTTGTTAGTCAATGAGATGATACATATCCAGTATTGAATACAATATGTTGGACATAGTCCAATCAGAATACAATTCTCATATTCACACGGAAGCTTTGACAGATGTTAGAAGAGATTCAATTTTGTATATTGTGAATTTTGGATAGCTAGGTTGAATTTGCTATCAGCAGTGTGACAAGGTTTCAGAGTGGGGAATAAAAAATCGCTCTTGTTCGCTGGTTTGTCCGTTGCTTTAGGGTGGGCTGTGTATCGTGATCTATGGTCTTGTGAATCTTGGGCTAGTTTCACCCGTCTAATGAATTTTCCCTGCTGGTTTTGCCCGCTATTTCATCTCCTTAGTCTCTAGCAGAATGCCGTTCTAATTGGAGTTCGAGCAGGATGGCTGTTGAGCGGGGGCTCAAGCCGGAACACCAGGGGGGTGTACCCGCCGCGAATAAAAAGAGGCGGTTTAGGGGTGAGTTTTTCGCTTATATCCCAAATATTGTCAGTTATCAAGGAATGAAGGATGGGGGGATGGAGGATAGGAGTAATGCACCGAATCATATGCTGTCACTCGATGATACTTGCTCTATGGCACACCAGTGGTAAGTTTATCAAAGACAACCGCGCTGTCCCTATATTCGGATAAACTAATCAGAATACTATCACGGAAGTAGAATACGACTAGAATGGCATTTCGCTGAACGCCAGAGAAACAAGACCATCGTTATGATAAGAGATTTGTGAAAGGAGTGAAATTCGCTCAAGATTCAACAAAGAACATGGGTCATGATACGCTGCCCATCTGAAAACAGTAGTCTATTCTAGTTGATGCGTATCCGAAAAAGATTTGGATTGTTTAAGTGGTTTCCTCCCTTCTTGTTTTAGAAGCGATAGTTTTAAAGGAAGTGCACAAGTAGATCCAGGGGTCTTTTACACAACCTATCCTTCCTGGCCAACCGTAGTTTACTGGGGAAGTCTGTAAAAGTCCTTATGCAAAATTTTGTTTGATTGTAAAAACTTGCATTTAGCGTGGAAGCCACTGGGGGATTCATCTGGAAGCCTATATGAACCGAGAGGGGATGCGGAGATCGATTTGACTGCTGTCAATGGGCCTCTGGTCCTTGCTCACCCTGCCCTTCTAGACCTCCGAAACAGCCGTAACGACTCCCCGCAGATCAGCCCTCGGGAGTTGTACTGGAGGTTCTACAAGAGGTGCTGCTAAAGTTCTGCCGATATGTGCCGTTCCTAGGGGCGGGAGTTCGGCTGGGATTACTGCCGGGAGTTCTGTGAGGAGTTCCACCGGGCCCCGAGGCCAGAGTTCTGCCGGGATTTCTGCCTGGATTTCTGCGAGTCCCAGCTGGCTCTGGGGCCAGAGTTCTGCTGGGAGTTCTGCTGGGCCCGACAGCAGCGGTTCCTGCGAGCCCAACCGCAAGAGTTCCTGAAGTCGACGTTTCTGTGGGCTCAGCGACCAGTGTTCCGGCAACCGGAGTTCCCACAGGCTCGACAACCAGGTTTTCCGGAGGCTCAGAGACCGGAATACCCGCGAGCTCAGCCGGCGGGGTTTCGGTGGGCTCGGCAACAAGGGTTCCGGTAACTGGGATTCCCGCAGGCTCAGAGACCAGTTTTCCCGCGAGCTCAACAGGCCTGATTCCGGTGGGCTCGGCAACAAAGGTTCCGGTAACTGGGATTCCCGCAGGCTCAGAGACCAGGTTCCCCGCGAGCTCGACAAGCTGGGATTAGGGGGGCTCGACAGCCAGTGTTCTGGGAGGCTCAGAAACCAGGACTCTCGTGAGCTCGATAGCTGGAGGTTCGGGGTGTTCCCCGACGCGCTCACCCATGGTGTTCCAGGCGGGTTTGACGGCTGGAGTTCCGGGGAACGAGCCAGTAGGAATTCCATCCAGCCCGCTAGGCTTGGTTTCGGTGGGCCTAGAGGGGAGGATTCGGGGGAGCTCGGCGGGCTGGGCTCTGGGTTCGACAACCAGTGTTCTGGCAGGCCCAGAAACCAGGACTCTCGTGAGCTCGACAACTGGAGGTTCGAGGTGCTTCCCGACGCGCTCACCCATGGTGTTCCAGGCGGGTTTGACGGCTGGAGTTCCGGGGAGCGAGCCAGTAGGAATCCCATCCAGTCCACCAGTCTAGGTTCCGGTGGGCCCAGAGGGGAGGATTCGGGGGAGCTCGGCGGGCTGGGCTCTGGGAGGTTCGACAACCAGTGCTCTGGCAGGCTCAGAAACCAAGACTCTCGCGAGCTCGACAGCTGGAGATTCAGGGTGCTCTCGGGCGCGTTCACCCATGGTGTTCCCGGTGGGCTTGACGGTTGAAGCTCTGGGGAGCGAGCCAGTAGGGATTCCATCCAGTCCACCAGTCTGGGTTCCGGTGGGCCTAGAGGGGAGGATTCGGGGGAGCTCGGCGGGCTGGACTCTGGGAGGTTCGACAGCCAGTGGTCTGGCAGGCTCAGAAACCAAGACTCTCGCGAGCTCGACAGCTGGAGGTTCGGGGTACTTTCGGGCGCGCTCACCCATGGTGTTCCCAGCGGGGCTGACGGCTGGAGCTCTGGGGAGCGAGCCAGTATGAATTCCATCCAATCCGCTAGCTGGATTCCTGGCAGGAGTGCTTGCAGGCTTCCCGTCTGGCTCACCCAGGGGATCGGCCCAAGCTCCTCCACTGGCTCCCCCACAGACTCCTCCACAACCTCTTCGGTCTCCTCCTGCATTCCCTTGTCATGTTTCAGGACATCCAAGCCATCTCCTCGCTCGAGCTTTGCACCCAATTCCAATGGTGTCATTTGGGCATTGTTCCTAATGGTTGTATCCGCACCTTGCCTAACAAGAAGCTCAACTATCTCAATATGATCGAATTGAAATGCGAGGTGAAGCGGGGTATTGCCCGAGTGGTTTTTCTTGTTGATTTCGTTATTGTATGTACTGTCTCCTGTGAATCTTTTTACCAGGGTCTTTAGCATAGATGAATGTCCGGAAATAGCCGCTTCATGTAGCGGTGTGTTTCCGTTTTTGTCTGGATGCGTGAGGAGGGATGGTCCGCCCTTGGCAATAAGAATTTTGTATGTCCCGGATATGAATCTGGCTGCTAGGTGTAGTGGTGTCCAATTGCTGTCCGTCCACTTTGTGAAGTCTAAAAGGACCTTTTCTACCAGGGGCATGAGCCCCAGACATACTGCAATGTGCAGTGGTGTCTGCTCCCCTGCCAAAACTGCCATTCTCGAATCTCCGCAGATTTCAATCCAGGGATTTCGTATGACGTCGCTAGTTTCAAAGAACTGATAGTCCAGCCAGTTTTGGGCAGAATCGTCGCAGAAATTGTCCTTTGAGATCTCAATGCTCCGACGGGCATGTACGAACCAGTACTCTGCGGCATATCTGAGATATATTTGCTTGGCTGCGGCTTCCTGTGGGTTTTTCTGTGACGCTTCCCATGGCGCCACCCCGGGATCTGGTTCCTGACGATCTCGCCCCGAGCTTAGGTCCTGGGGCTCATAATGGGTTAGCATAGCACCCCCCCCGGGTAACCTCTCTGGATCTCCAAAGGCATGATGGAGGTATCTGAAGCACTCCCGGGAAACTGCTAAGTCCACCTCCCTCTTAGAAAGTACCGGGAGGCCGCCCTTGCTGTATTCGTCGAAAAGGTATTCTATTGCGGTATGATGGACTATAGATACCGTTTCAGCGGTAGCCCGGAGAAATCCCATAGAGGACCGAACGTATATCCTAATTTCTTTCTCTGTCCGAAGCCGAATTTTGCTCCGTGTCCCCTTGCTCGAGAGCTGTTCCGCCCTTGCTTTCTCCTCTATACAGGCTAGGGTATGGGCTAATTCGCCGAATGTGAGTGGGCGCAAAGCAAGCGCTACACTCCAGATCATGTTCAGAACCTCTCCTGGCTCTCGCCGTGAGATAAGAGTGCCCAACATTCCCCGGTATACATCTTCAAGCCCTGATGGTGGCTTACTTAGAAATTTGTCAAAATCAGGGCCCGAACTGAAGTATGTTAGATTTTCAATCGCCAACGATGCCCAGAGGAAGGTACCCTCCGACTTTGCCAGTAGGGCTTTCATTGCTTTCTCTTTTAGATCAACATCCCACCCCCATGCATTTACTCTGCGCCTGATAAAAGATTCTACATCTTCTTTTATAAAACTGCTTATATCAAGGTTGATCTTGGTGCATTTGAATGAGCTGCATGGGAGGTTGTTTGAGATGTGGGGTACGTCCCGACTGGAGATAAATATTTTGACAGTGCGAATTTCCATGAGCCCTAAGATCCTTCCCATCAATTCCTTACATAGTCTCTCCTTGAACCCATCTGCACCGTCTATGAGAATGTATACGGGGTCTGTTCGACAATCCTTGATCGCTTTTCGCAGAACCCTCCATAGAGAACACCGGTTGGTGAAAAATCTATCCCCTTGCTTTTCAAGTTCAGCCTTGCAGCCACGGAAAAGATCCCCATCTTGCTGTAGAATGCCATACAGTAGGTCGCTGGCTACTTTAGCAAGCCTGAGTTGTGATAACTCGGCCTCATCGGAAGATATCTCGTTGGTGGTGAGCTCGGGTGGGACGAAGTGGAAAACCAATTTAACATCTTCAGGAGGATCTTCTGATCCTGTCAGAAGTTCGGCGGCAACACGCTTGGCCAGCATAGTCTTTCCCGTTCCAGGGCCGCCGCAAAGCCAAAGAAGCTTGGATTCCTTACTCTCCACCCACTCCCTATACACAAGTTCTTCGAAAATCCATTTCCCAGTGTCACCCCCGGGTAGATTATATGCGTCGCGGTGGTGGTCTAGGTCGATTTCTGGTGGTGGCACCCCCCAGCCGTTGCACTTTATCAGCTCTTCAAAGGTTGCTATAAGCTGTTAGCTATGGGTTTAAAATTAAAATTAGAGGCTACATACCGGGAACATATGAAGGTACTTGTACCCCGTAATTATTTGTGATAATTGTATTGAAACTGTCGCTATTGCCTGAGAAGGGCCCGCAGATTGAGTTTTGGACGGTTGTCATGTTGAATGCTTCCTAGCCGATACCCTGTTAGTTGATCTGGATCAATAGGGAAAATTAGCCTGGTACTACCGTATGACTATCTTCCCACCACCCGAGATATTTTGGTGTCTTCGAAATTACTCGAGTAGAGGTGCGAGGTCAGGAGCCGTGAAGGAAGAATATAATTCCGGAAGAAGCAGCAGTAGTAACCATATTAATACCGTAGGCGCAAAAAGGAGAGATGAACGCAGGAATACTACGATGTTGGAATTCCTCTTCTCTGCTACGGGAGGGGAAAGCACCGCCAACACACCCGAGATGAAGCAAAAGGAATATATATGTGCCCTTCTCGCACTAGGAGAGTAGATCTGCCTAGTCATGGGCCAGGCTGGACATAGGAGTCTGTAGCACTCTGGTCTGGTTTGTCGAAAGTTCGTATATGTAACACAAATTATGCAACTGAATGCGGTGGGCGGGGTGCTCTAATCTTTCGTGGGGGAAAAGAATTTGTCTATCATAGCTCTTCGTATACGGAGGGCTCGAGGCGGCCGCCCGGATCAAATTAGAGGGGCTCGACAACCTTTTTTCCCACTTCACAACTCTTTTTCCACCTCGCGCCCTATCGTCTATGATACTTGAGCACCTATGCAGATCATTTGCCCACATTCCTCAGCCACAACTCGGAACCTGGGCAACCTTCAAAAACAAAAACTCACAACCTCCTACCACCACTTCCACTACCCCAATCCCTCCTCATCGCTCTCCTCTCCCTTTCTGCATCCATGTCACTTGTAATAGGTGACATTTCAGCTCTTTCGGGTCTTCCAGTCCTCCCCCTCTCTCCCCTCTCTTCTTCGCCCCAAAGCTCGACAGAATTACCCTTCGTGCCAGGCACTATAATCGTAATGTAGAGTTTTTAAAATAAACTATCGTTGCAGAGGGGCCAGAGCCCAAGCATTTTACAAGTACTGTAGTGGTATGCAACAGCAGTCCAGTTTAAAACGCTAGGCAGTGACGAGCAAGGATCATGGACAAGGCGTTCTCCCTGAGCCCGATCTCTATCCTGCCTATCTCGCCCAACCCTCAGGCTGATTTCCAGTGACCCCGTCAACTCATGGTCGTCCGCGGTGACATGCGATGCTTGGAACCATCCCAAACTACGGTACTTTTCGTAGGGGGGCGGAGAGAGAGATAAGAGAAAGGGCAAATGGCTGGGGGGCTGATTCCTTAAGCTCGCACTGGCCTGAATCTAGTTGTATACCAACATTCTTAAATTCCGGCCAATTTTTGGCCCGTATGCGGTAGTAGCCTTTTTTACAAACGTGCGTCAATTGCGTGTACTCTCTACCACCTATTTCTCCAAAAAAAAATTATCATAGCCTAAGGAGACAGGCAGATTTCCAGTCCCCTGTAACTCTAAGCTGTGGGTAGGGAAATCTTCCACAAAAAAATGAAAACACTTGATATTGCATAATTTTTGTTAGGGGGGGGTCACTAGGCCACCCCCGGTTCATGGGGCGTGGAATCTGCATGTCCCGTCCATCCATGGGATGCTGCAATGGAAGTTTGGTAGAAGGCTTGATCGACAACACTCGTACGAGAGGTGAAACCTATTAACAGGAGCAGATAGAGGTATATTGATATTTGGCCATGTTGGCTTGAATAAATCTTCCCCACCGTCTCTCTGAAGTTTGCGAATCGTGGTTCAATCTTGTAACAACCTCCGTCGAGCGACTAGCAGCGGCCATAAGCAACTTTCTACTGCGAATCACCGGCGCTTAGTGATGCGATTAACAGCATGACCTTGGCACATAGAAGCAACCGTGACAACCACATATTTGGGCATTTTTTCACTCTGGAGAGAAATCTATCTACCACCCACCCAGTTGACCGCTGGGGTTCCCTCTAGGTTTCCCTCGCTCTCCTCTTAACAATATCTATAAGCAACATCTTTTCAGGATGCGTAGCTTCCTCATGGGCAACTTCGATATAATCTAAAAAATACATTCGGGAGCCCCGCAGTAGATGCTCACAATTCCGAACAATAGACTGCTACAGTGTGCCACATGGGGACCTTCAATATCGAGCGGGTGTTCCCCACAATGCCAGAGGTGCTGAAAGATGTGCTGCACACGAAAAGCTACAGCTCCATCAACTTGCTTCTGGTAGTTGTTGGTTTGGGACGCGACCGGCAGAAGGGTCGTCACTGCTGTTTTGTAGGTTTTGTTTGTGCGGTGAGTGCGCTTACATAGCTAGTCGGTAGAGAGCTCCTCGTCAAACATCTCTACTCCAACACCACCACCGCCAAAGAGCTTTTCTCCTGTGCTACACACGAGCCTTCTTCCAACACCAGCATCCAGTTGCCGTCAGGCTGTGAGGGAGTTGATATCACATTAGTGGTGCCAGATATACTCGAGTACAGTCTCTAAGTCTTGGAGAAAGATTACGCAACAATGGCTAAGCGAGAAGAGGTAGGACACCCCCCACATAGGAAAATCTCGTATGGCACAGAGTACTAGTCTGAATGCGTTCTTGTTTCTTTTACTACGGAATAATATCTCATGCTTAATTCTTGCCATTTTTCTCCTATCGTAATACTATTGTCCGCCTTTTGTCAAATACTCGTTGGGTGCACAGAAGTGTCAGTATTCCGCAATCACCAGGACTTACGTCTAGTAGCTGTAACCTGCTCATCCGGCTTCGGCTATGAATTCTGTGCCCTCGAGCGCCCTTCATAAGCAATAGCAGTAGTTCAGAAGAAAAGTCCGGCTTCGGGCTAGCAGACGCACACACTACAATATTCAACACGAGCAGTCCATCCCAGGTTGCGGCGACCCTATCCATCATATTTCCCTTCCTACCCTACCAGTCCCTCCAGCTAAAGCCAACCTACCATGTAGACTATAAGATGCGACTGAGCAAACCATTGCCGCCAAAAAATCTACCCCAGCCACCTCCCCGGAAGGCTCCGATCTAAGGGCATCGTCTAATACTAAAGTCGAGGACTTGCATCGGCTCGGAGGGGCTGTCCAGCATGGGTGACTAAATGATGACCTTCCTAGCCCAAGAGCACAAAACCACAGCTACGTCAGTGACCTGAGCCATACACTCCCTATCCCAGCCTAAGAGCAGACACATCCAATCCCGTCTCCTCATTAAAAATGTGCTTACTAAGGTAGAGTTTAGGTGTCTGCCTACGGCCGTGGTTAGCTAGTCCGAGTTTAAGAGGAGCGGGGGGGAAGTGGTTGTTGAGCGGGGGCTCAAGCCGAAACCTCGGAGTGGCGTGCCTATTGTTGTTATGGAGGTGGTTTGCGGGTGAGTTTTCGCTTATTTCGTCAGTTAGCGAGGGGTGAAAGGCAAAAATATGGAAGAATGGGAGCAGAGCAGGAAATCATGTGCGGTCACTCGATACATCCAGCCGCTTGTGATATCATGAGTAGTGGTAAATGTATCATAGACAACCTTACTAAACAGAATATATTATCTCTGAGGCGCAATGGGACCAGGCGATCGCGGCCGCAAGGTTACACTTAAGCTCCACCTTGGCAACGGTGTTCCGAATACACCCCCTAGGACCTGTCAGGAATGTAAGAAACCCTTAATTACTCCCAAGGGCGGCCGCCCGATCCCCTCAGCCCGCTCACGGCTAAGGCTCGAATTCCTCCACTTCATCGCCCCATAGTGAATTGCGTGCTCCTGTTTATCCAGAGCCAGGAGAGAACGGCGTATGTTCTTCGGTACGGACGCCCCGTTCAGACTCCTATCCTCGGCTGCAATGCGCAGGTCAGTCCCACCAGAGGGTACAGACCAGGCACCCCCGAAGTGGTATGCGAGGGTATTCCAGGCCAGGAACCTTGTCGTATGTGATGTGCGTTGGCAAGTCGGAGGGGAATGAGGCGCGGACCCCGACGCAGAGGCGGGATCGGATGTATCTTATCCTGTCAATGTGGGAAACGAGGGCGGCACAAAAGTAAAAGGTAGACAATGAGAATTCGCGTAGAACTTAGGCACATTGTAGGAAGGATATAAAACGAAACTTTTACCGCTCAAACTTCGTTCACTCACTCGCTCAAAAACACAATTGACGGTAAAGATAGGTGTATAAGTAAAACACAAAGACAGCATTCCTGATTCTTCCATGGATCACCACACCTATCTCTGTATTTCATTACTTGCCCGTATTCCTCTGTATGTTCCGGTGATAACAAAGGAAAGATATATCGGCATAATCTACTGTTAAACAATCTCTGATATCTGAATCATCTGCATATCTCTAAAAAGATCTTTTACACTCCCGCAATAGAGCCAAGAGCATTTCTCTAAGAGCTCGCGGGCTGGGGTGAGGAGCCTATGGCCTAGATCATTAGCCTAGCGATAGTTTTGTACACTTCGGTTAGGAACACCCAGTGTTCCCAAGCGTCTCGTCAGCCCTGTAAGCACCACCGGGACCCCAGCCCCGGGCGTCCCGGGCATACATTCCAAGCTGTAGGGTCAGAGCGTTCTTCCCCCGAGAAAGACTGCCGTCTAGGAGGGTGACTGAAAGTTCCTACAGCCCTCTACG
>Ga0307510_10005890_pt1 | contig 14619 bp, 10 predicted proteins | sample 12_EM_MG_FD_207224 | JGI IMG/M metagenome (GOLD analysis project Ga0307510, IMG submission 207224) | Populus trichocarpa ectomycorrhiza microbial communities from riparian zone in the Pacific Northwest, United States - 12_EM | ecosystem: Host-associated > Plants > Roots > Unclassified | place...
AATGCTAAGCGAGGTGCAAAGCAAGTGCGGGGTAAGGGGGAGAACCGAACTTCATGAGCGGGTGTCAACGATGAACAGGAACGAGAACCCCAAGGAGGGGAGGCATGCGTGCCTCAGGAGAGGAGGGGAGATGGCTTAACGTCAACCCCTAGGCAGTAGCCATGATGGGGGAAGAGAGGTGGGTGGGGGATAGTGACGATGATTTCCCGTGGTGTTGAGATTTCAATCGCCGGAGGTGGAGGAGAGATGGTTCGTGGTCTATCCCGTGGTCGAAACCAAGCCCCTTATATAGGCATCTTCCCACAACCCTAACCCAGGTGACTCATCACCTCGCGTTACATAACCTCTAGGACTCATAGCGAGTCATAGTCTAAAATGAATCAGATGACTCATATGAGTTACATCGCAACATACTATTAACCAATCATAACCTATAAACCAAGTCATGCGCTCAAATGAGCCGCAAGCGTGAAACCCATGACTCACAATCTGAGTCATGTGCAAAAGTCATTACAACCTATGAGGTTACAATCGTGAGTCATGAAACAATGAACCAATCATAATATAACAATGACTCACGAGTGCGTAGTCATGTGAGAACTATGAGTCCAGTGACGTCATAATGTTAAATCCAACATACCCTTATGACTCATAAGTATGAGTCATGTATAATCTGCCTTGCTTAGTCATGATTTGTGACAATAATAATGGAAAATAAAATGAGAAAAGAGAGAAGAGTGTGTTTGGATATTATTATTCCATTCTGTTCCCTCATAATAGTAGCCCTCTTCCTTCAGTTGCACAATAGAAACAATATTCTGCTCACAGTGGATGAGAGGTGGTAGTTTCAGCATCAGGAATTCTGACAGCTAGGACCTTAATCGTTTTTATATCAGAGAACTCGTTAGGAAGACACGAGTAATGTCGGGTAGATATAATGGAATACTTCTTGGTATATCATTGAAGTATTGAGAATGATATTGTACGAAACTTATTATATCGATAACATCTCTTCTACGCGCATGTTGTGTCTAATAGCAGCAAGTTTTGTTTTTTGTTTAACCCAATTATTCGCTGTTAACGTACAGGAACTTGCTGGCAGTGCTAGCTATGGCATAAACGAAATGTTAATTCCAAACAAACAATACAAAGGAAATAACTGTGCAAATCTCCCGGGTGGAAACCTTTCACCCTCGCACCACACAGGATATCTTTTCAAACAAGTAAAGAAATACAGGCTAATTAACCAAAAAACTTATACCAAGTAGGGCAAATCTTGACTTGACAGCAAGAAAAGTAACCACAGGAAACTAATCTCCAGGCGCTGTAGATATCGAATATTCCCTTCCCCGAAATATTGAGCGGGGGAAGCCTGTTTGTGTGGCTCGAATGTATTTGGCGTCACCTAGGACTGAGGTCTTGTTCATCGAGATAGGTAACTCTTGGCCAACAGAATTTAATAGCAGTGAAGATGCTTCAATATTTATATTCTGAGTGTGAGCAATCGCGGTATACATGGTAACTCTATACTACCTAATTACCTCGCAACCATTTCTGTGAACTGCACCAGGGTGCGAACACCTGTATTCCCTGAAAACCCCTACTACACCAATTCACTCCTATAGTTAACTTATCGGTCTGGGCTTCTTTTCTTCCTGAGGGTGTGGAGACCATATCAGGTGTCAGCCTATCCGTTTATCCGTTAACTGTAGTGTTTACGAATTATCTTGACCCTACGTCTAATGTAGGCAGTCTAACTTGCTGGACAGAAGATCGCCGGTCTTCCTTTGTTGGTTCCGTAGAGAATGTAGCATGCCACCGCATATAGAATTCTCATTCACAGGTATTATATAGCCTGTTCTCGGGATCACACCTATGGCTTTTTTCCATCAGACTCTATTCTGTACCAAAGCGTCCTTTGTGGATTCTCCCGATCTACTTACTGGGCATAGTTACCTTCTTCATATTCTCTGTGTCCTTGGAGGTAAGATTTGTCTAATTTGAGGGTGAAAAAGTCCTGTTACCAGCGACCCAGACTTCTGACCATCTGTCTTTGATAGTCTGTAACCTAATGCGCCTCCATCCAATTCACCTGTTTGCATCTTCATAGGGTGCCTGAAGCCCTCGCCTCATATATCACACGAACGAGATCTGCTCAGATAGATGGCTGCAACCTATATAGCGTTATAAGATAGGTTCCAATGATAGTAGTCTTTGGTGTTGGTATGCCGCTACGCAGCCATCTAGTGATGACCAGTCGTTCCAACACCGGGGCCGGAGGGGGGTGTTATCTTTATTCTGTGAATTTCGTCCATGTCAAGGTAGGGTAACTTTGCATTGTAAATTTCTTATGGGGAGTTTGTGTGCCTAATAGTGGAAATGATCACTGAAAAGGTCTGTTAGATTTTTCTACAAAGGCAGTAAAAGAAATAAGAAATCAAACCAGAAAATGAAACAACAAAAAGGTTGAACAAGCATCTGAGTAACTGAAATAGCCTCCCTTGGCCCAACCTAGGAAGCAGGCAGTTAGTAAATAGGTAGATGAAAGATGTTGGTATTTTTGCCAAATGGATACAGGTAGATGAGAACTGGAATGTGCATTGTAATAACCTGACAGGCACCCATTTGCTAGTGGAACCTAAAAAGTCAATAGTTAGTAAGATATTACCAGTGAGAATTCTAATTGTCTATATCTGAAGCCTGTGGGTAGAAAGTGAGTGTGCTAGAGACCCAAGTTCCCTGGGTGAGATAGTTTTCTACTCGCTTCTTCAATTGCCTCTCGAAGCGCTTCATTGCTGGTAGGGAAAGGATTGCGTTTAGCATCTGGTCTTTAATAATTTGACAAACATTTTCTATAGGGCTGTAGTCAAGTGAACAGGGAGGCCAATTAATCATATACCCTCAATGTTCCCAGCTTCCAGAAATGGTTTTGTGAGTGGGCGGCTGGATGAGGACTCACATTCTCCTGCTGCAAGTAAAGATAGTCTAACTCAAGCTGAGATTGCTTCTGCCAGAACTAGTGGCACTTGGGAACTATATGAGTAGTAAAAGAGGCTGCCTTAATGGTTTTTCCCTACTCTTTATCTCAAAATATTTGCTGTTCTTGCTCACGGCCCTTGAAGCCCACTCAATTATTCATAGTACTTAACTTCTCACATTTTCGTACAAAGCAACCCTCTGTATCTACCGTTCCTAGCAGTATAGTGACCAAACCTGGTTATTAGGAGAGAACCCTTCAATATTAAAGGCAGATTCCTTGCTTCATATAATTTAAGTGTTTCATAATTTCTTACTATTAGTGTGTCAATAAGAAAAAAAGAAACAATTGGGAGAACAAAAGCCAGACCTTATACCAGTCAGCCTGAGTCATATCTGTATAGTGATCGGCCCTGACAAGGTACTTTTCTTTTGATTCAAGTGATAAATATGTACAGGAACTAGCGATTTACCGGTCATAACCCTTAATTGCAAATACCGGGAGTAAAATCTGCATCACAGCTGAATACCTGCCACCTCTGCCACCTCCATGAATCAAGCTAGTGATTCAACTTAAAAGCTGTAGCACACTCTACTAGTCTCTGGCGGATAGGGGTTGTAAGAAGATTACTCTGTGTGAGTTTAGCTGTCCTGGGAGTTGCTGTTGCCCTGTATATGAAATATATAGTACGAACAGCAACACTAACCTCTTTGGTGCTATAAGGAAAGGTCTACTTGGTATGGTCATGCAAGTCACAGATTATCGAGCGAAGCAAGGCTGTAATAATAGTAGGAAATACAGCAATAAAACAAGTAGGAGAAACACTTCTGAAGCTAATAGGACTTAAAGATTGGCACAGAGAAGCAGGAAATAAGGTGGTTTCTGCCATGTCAATTCTTCATTTCAGATTTTTTCTAATTTCACACAATATCGTGGTATTAATTGAGTTGTAAAAATTATTATATGGGTCCTGAGCGTCCTGTGCATTAGAGGCTTACGGCCCTTAGAATATTAAGCCTTGTTCTGAATGTGAAGTCAGCGCAACGTCACATTCGAACTCCATTCCCAATCAACCCCTTTGGCCTCGACTTCCAGATAACGACGACTAGGGGCCTGCATCCTTATACTCGCAGATCCTAAGCTCTCACATCCTTGAAATCTCCCTCCTGTGCCTCACTCTTGATGGCAGAATCCAACTCGGCTGTAGCATCCTGAAAATGATTCTGATGCTACACAGCCATATTTGGACCCCCTCTGCATCAATTTCCATGTTTGGCTATAGAGTTCCAGTGCACACCTAATAGCTCACATGTTCCTTGCGACTGTATTGTGAGAGTACCTATCTGCTAGAGAGCCTCTTGACGACCTCATTATTGCTCAAATGCAGTCTCTCCCAGCTTCGTGATAGTCGACATATTCCAGATAGCATCTTGAAGGCATCGTGATATCTTACATGCATACTCTCAATGGCTTTGGATAGCACAGGTATTTCAGATGCCATTTCGAGAGATCTGCTGTACATTCAGATTATAGACTGCTTTTGCACAAAATCTTTGAGGTGGAGGTGCACCTTGTATCATGACCTTGTACGTCATCCAGATCTTGGTATTCTATTATTGCTAGTCTATTGCCATGACCAGAGTTTCGAGAACATCCTGGCCCCCGGGATTAAATATTTCTGAGCTCTCAAGAGAATCACATCGCCAATTGTCCTCATGGTGACACAGATTGGCTAACCGATTCTAATAGTAATGTATCACATGGGGATACCGCCCACGACCGGGAAACCGCCCACATGTGGTAACCATAGAAAACGAAATTTACCTTTAATTAACTCTGTTAATAAGTGCAATTCAACCTTGAAAATTACTTACCAAGTACTTTCAGGTATAGAGAGTTTGAATATGTAATTACATTTTAATAATCCATAATTGGCTGTCTTGTATAATCATTTTCAGACTAATTATCTAAAATAAATCACTAATTGCTCTAAGTAGTATAAAAGTGAAAGATTTACAAAAACTATCCTTTTTGATAAATAGAGGGATTGTATCAGTCTTACTTGATCTAAGTTATAAATTTTTTACATTAATTTATAGCTAGTTTTTATACTTATAATAACTAATAGCAAGTAGAAAACAGTACACAAATTCAATTAACATGATACTATGATTTCTGCTTATTGAGTTGACTGATGAATCCAATTCCTTGCCAGTTGCTTTGCACTTATTATTCAAACATTGTCACCTGGTTTTAGGTTAAATAGAGGGAATCTCTATTTTCTGTACCTTAATTTTTATAAGAAGTAAATACTTATATAATAAGAGTTAAAGTATGTAAGAACTTAGAAAGTACCTAATAGGTGTAAAATATATTCAATTAGCTTGCTAGCATTAGGTAAGCATAAGATTTTATGTGCTAGTCTCACAGATTTGAGTAACTTCATGTAATTTTCCTATATTCTGCTAATCTTCAAAACTCAGTTAGCACGTATGAGAAAATTTCCAAAATTTGTTCAAATAATCTGATATTTTCAAATTATGTAGTCTAGGGATTTCTAATATAGATTATAATGCTCGATTTATTACATGTAATTTATATATATATGTATACATATTATATTTTACTAGAACTATGAATACTATAAAAATATATTTTAGGCAATTTGGCAGCTTTATTTGCAAACATTGCTCACAGTTTAACTACTAAGATGCAAATTTCTATCTTGGATAAACACTAAGGCATTAAATGTTAAAAAGATCTATGTTTAGCATTAAACTTTATGTAGAAACTAAAATAATGATAATAAAGTATATGTAACCGGTACAGGGACTATGGTTACTGATGGATTTCCAATAGGATTAGTTTCGTTTCAGGATATGAGCCTGGTGGCTGTAGCCTTGTTATGCAGGAGGTATTGTTTGATACCTAGTTTGTTTTATGTTTGGTTTCGGGATACGAGGTTGTGCCCCTCCGTGATTGTGTTGCGGAAGTATCATTTGATACTCCGCTTGTTTGAAGTTTTGTTTCAAGAGAGCGTTTGATACCTTGAATGTTTTATGTATTATTTGATGGTATCAATTTGATACCATAGTTGTTTTAGGATATGAGCTGTGCTCGTAGAAGTAATGCTTTAGGAAAAGCCAGCCATGTATTTAAAGACTGCATCTTTCGGATTTAGAAAGAGCAGACTTTGCCAGACAGTGTTGTCAATATACTTGGTTGGATAGTTATCTCTTCAGTTCGTCACAATAGTGAGAAGCCGCCAAACACTTCAAGAGCTTAGCGATATAGTAAAAGGTTTTATCTAACAAGCCTTCGGAGCCTCCACTTGATCAATCCGCCTAGGCCACTCTTTGGCTAGGATTGCAAGTCCACCACCCGGGACAGTTTCTTAAAGATTCTCAGTGTACCGAGAACCGATAAGGAAACATTACAGTATATTACAATAAAATCGAGTTATTGGTTTACTTAATAACAAGATATCTTACTAGGAAGAGCATTGAACTTGTTTAGAGCTTTCAGCAGCTTATTAGTTACTCTAACACTGAATGATAGTGATTAATTTGATTAAAAAAACACCTGACTCAGAACCTAAAAGGGTTAGGCAATCATTCCATAGGCTTACCGAAATACACATTGTATGATAGGTGTTTAATTTTATCCTACTTAGAGTATTGAGTGATTTGTTTTGTGTAATTGGTCTTAAAATGATTTTTCTAGGATCCCTGTTTCTTATTGTCAAATATTAATTACATATTTAAATTCTGCATACTCAAAAGTACTTGTTGATTAATTTTCAAGGTTGTATCTCAAGTATTAACAGAGTTAATCAAAGGGAAACTTGGTTATCCATAGTTTCCACATGTAAGCGGTTTCCCAGTCGTGGGCGGTTACCCGGTGCGATTCGTTAATACATTTCGTGCAAATCTAATTGCCTAACAACTAAAGGTTTCACATATCAACAAGTCTAGAAAAGAAAATTGGCTACTCTATCGCCATCACTTGCCTGCAAGTTGTCTAGGGTGAATTACAGGCAACTGGCGAAACCAGGGGTCATGGGCCTCTCTGGCGCTAGTCCGAACATCACCTCCTGTAACTTACCTAGGGACATAGGGTGTGAATCTGTCATTGGCAGTGCATTGTCAAACAATCACTGGTTGTAATCAAACGACAGTTCACTCTCCTGGAAGGCATATTGACTGTCTGGGTAGTCTTTTAAAATGCTAGAATAATTCTTGTGGGTGCCGGTTCTAGCACGGTAACTTAGGCTGCCTAGCTGCGAGTTGGATTGCTGATGTTCCAGTTCAATATCTACTACATGATGATCATCAGCGAAGTCTTCACAAATTTTCTTTATAGCCTGATGCTCCTGCTAGATTTTGTCTTCTAACACAGATTCTCAACATGAGTTCCTGGGTGGGCCTGGAACGAGACACTACTGGATGAAAGGATCTTGCAAGATTGATGAGTCATCAGAAAAAAAAGAAAGGACAGGACATTGAGGGACTCCTACCTCCTACTACATCAGGTTCAAGTCCACAGGATCTTGATACAGCCCAAGCCGATATACCTGTAGTTGATGGGAGCAGATTGCCCAAGTGAGACACACTATCATACGATGGACACGACTGATGAATTCCAGGTGCAGTATCACAAGCCTTCTCTTGCCATTGACATTCGTACCAGAGATTCCATCGCCAAGCGGTGGCTTCAGGAACAGAAAGGATATAGGCTCTCTCAATATTCTAGTCACCTGTGATTGGAAGTAGTGGTTGAGCGGTGGGCAGATACATATCTCATACACCCTTGAGGGGCAGATGAACCTGTCATGAACGAGAGGGTATTCGACTCTACAAGCAATGGCAGTCGGGTCCACCTGTCCTCTGTATAATTGCCTTATGTTATTTTCTCTATTTTGGATGAACTGCACTGGCACATGACAGTGTTTTTGCCGTATCTTTCCTTGTTAGGACACTGGCTACACCCTTTAGCTTTGTAACATCTGACTTATAATGTCTATACCTTTTGACCACCGTTGAATATTTCCCGCTTGCGCAATCACACCTTGGGTGCAACTCCAAACACTATGTACATCAGCAAAAGGCTATCCTGCGTCAGATGCGGTGGTGTTGCATCCTGACTCTCGTAGGGTGGACTCTGCATCCTATGGGTCCTGTGGGTCCTGTAGTCAGGCGCCACATCTGGTTGCGTCTGGTGTGTCGGGAGACCCTTCTCAGTACCGGGTTCCGTCCAGACACATGCAACTAAACAACCCTGCGTCCCATGCATCCAGACTTCAACCTCAACACCATCGCGCATTAGGATTTACCAGTACCCCTGAGCACCCACCCAGCCTTCAAGTTCTCCAAGTCTGAGGCTCAGCCCTAGGGTGAGGCAGGGGTATTTCTTGGCACAGAAAATATAGTTAGTGCTGGCGCCAGGTGAGAAAGCCATGATACCCTTAATTTTAAATTTACGCTAAAGGCCCAGGGGCAGAGTCACACTGGCACTCAGAGATCCGTTTTCAGAACATGATCTTTGAATGAGCGAAAATAACAGCTCACTCCAGTCTGAAAGCGAGTGATAGCCATAACACTCTCTAGGGCCTGGTGGTTTCTCGGGACTTATCCTCAAACGGGACGCGACGCGACACATTCTTTTCATGACAACACTCCGAGTCAACATCCACACTCCGGGGCCACAGCTGCAACACTCCACCACAGCCACACAATTGATCCTGAATACAATACATGGACATTTCTGGGCCCGATGCCAGCTATCCAGCGGTATAAGATTCATCCCCAGAGGGCTATTATTCTTGAAGTTACAGGCTTGAATGAGGTGGGAAGCTGGCGATCTCAGAACTCGATGGCAGATTCCTCCACAACTGCTTCTCCCATCCTGGATCTGATTGCAGGGGATTGTTGGGCTCAATGCCGGCTACGCAGCAGTATAAAGGACGTCTCTGTCGCATCAAGACTCATGAAATAGCTGGCCCTTGTGGGGGTTGGCTCTATTGATATCCTGGCGCTCCCAGAGCTTGATATCGGATTCCTCCACAACTGCGGAGCCGATTCTGGATCTAATTGCGGGAGATTGTCGGGCTCGATGCCAGCTTCAGAATGATGTAAGGTCCATCCCTCCGCGAATTCTATTCATGAAGTTACAGGGCTGAATGGTGTGCTGACGATCCCAGAACTCAATGACAGATTCCTCCACAACCACAGCTTCGATCGTGGATCTGATTGCGGAAGATTGTTGGGCTGGACGCCAGCTACGTAGCAGTATAAAGGACTTCTCTGTCGCATCAAAACCCATGATATTGCTGACCCTTATGGGGGTGGCTCAGGTGGGGGAGGCTGGGCTCAGGCCTTGCATGTTTATGAGAACCATAGAAGCCTTCTTGTAGTAAATTTAATAGTTTGACAGAATGAAATCTATTGTGACCCGGGTGATCAAGGTCAGAAAGAAGTAAAGGGGGGACCCTTCGCTTATCTCAGGAAGATGTGGTCTGGCGTCAGATGACGTCCTGAGTATTAGGTGCTGCGTCCGGTTTGATCAGAGGCTTAGGTGCTGCAGCTGGTACGTCCTGAGGATTAGGTGCTGCGTCAGGTTGTGTCAGGTGCGTTGTGTGGGTGGGTGGTTGCGTCCTGATTTGCAATTTGCGTTCCAGTGTCAGGTGCGCCAGACACACAGAACGCACAGAACGCAGGGTAATATTTTTGCTAATGTACCAGCAGTATCAAAGGAACAGGGTTTGGGAATGGGTTAACATAAAGGGGGTACTGAAGCAGCAGATTCTTTGCTAGGCATATTATTTCCCACTGGACACCTGTCCCCCTGTTTTGCCATGAATTCAGTACATGTCCGAGACAGACTGTTGTTTTATAATCTGTTCACATGATAGACACGAGCTTCTGATGCAAGGGGTTGTTGTCCTTGAGACGCTGGGTGGGGACAAAGACCGTGTTATGCTTAATCACAGGAATGTAACTAGCCACAAGACCCTAGCTGGTTTTATGGCCACAAGTGTCTGCGGGCCTCTGTTGGACAATTGCTACTTCCTGTGAAGCATGGTTAGTCGAAATTCGCATTGTTCTTGGGAGATCATTCTGTGTGTCTTCATTGATAGTGGTCCATGTCAGCTTGTAGGTATTGTCTTATCCACACCACCGATGTTTTCTTGTTCAAGTTCGGAGTCTTGTCCAGTTTCGTTACCAGTATCTGACATCTGGTACTGTGGGGGCGAAAGATAAATCAGGCTTTTATTTTATTTTATTGTAGTTTTTGCTACCAGCTCTGTATGTATATAGATAAGGTGCCAGGCAAGAGGCTGCAATGGGGATGTTGGGTATAGACAAAGGGTGAGGCTAGGAGTTGTCGAGGTTATGGGCATTATGTGAGCCAGAGGTTTGTTTACAATGGCCTTAGGCCTCACTGAATTTACATGAAGGAGGACGATCGTGCAAACAACCACAGCAGTGCGGAATATGGGAACGGGAAGTTATTTATTTACCATGAATTCGGGTCTTTGTTTCTTCCTGAAATCCTTAGTGTCTATCTGTGACAAGCTTTTTTTCTTTTCCTACCCTCTGCTTTCCTTTGTTTTCGTAACCTGGCCCTTGACCATGACTGGAATTTGCATTACTGCTCCGAGATAGATTCTCAGATACTATTCCTACAGAAACTGCTTGCCGGTTAAGTTTACTTCTTCTTCTGTTTACTTCTTCATCTGGCACTAGTATTATTGGCCCCTGGTTAGAGCCTCATTTACCTCTTCATAATGTGAATCTTGAGGACGATAGGCTTTCTTGTTGAAGAAAAGCGATGGACAGGCAGTGCGAGTTGCTTGAGCGTTACCAGCAGCTCTCCCAGTAAACTTCAGTTTGCCTGTTTCCTTCTCACTTTTTTTCATCTGCACCTTCATGATCACCTTCACTATGCAGCCCTCTTGCAGAAACTACAACTCCTGCTACTTGTACCCACATGAACCCTTTCCCTTTTTGTGAAAACATGGCTTCCCTGAATAAGATAAATTTTAGGGATGGAAACAAAGATATAAGCAAGGATGTGGATGAATAGCTTGTTGATATTTCAGACTAGATCCCTCTCTTGGAATCTGAGTATTTCTCTCTGGGATACTCCAAGGGTACTAATGAATCAAAGATTCATGACTTCTATCAGAACCTTCAAAGAGATGGAGACGCGTAGCATTGGTACTATTATATGCTACCCGAAGCTAACTAGGACCTGAGCATGATTGTCACTAAGTTGAGAGAACGATATGAGTTTAACGCCTCACAGGCTTTCTCTCTTTTGGTTGTTTAGAATGAGATGTTATCTCCTCTACAGGCTGAGAACGAATACATAAGCGAATATGGGCATTGTGTACCGAATCTGTCTAGGAAAGTTCCCAAAGACATGGAGTGACTATTTGATATTGCCTTTATGAAAGGCATTTGATATTAAGAGAGATGACAACAGGTTACTTTCGAGCTCCAGGGCTGCCCGAACTATTCATTTTTGAAAGCGCTAACTCTGGTCAAATACTCATTTCAAGAAATAGGGGAACCAGATCCATTGAGGCCTAACCTCGAGATTACCGAATTTCGACATCCACTGACAGCTCTCTACTCACCTCCTGTTGTGTTAGGCGCACGGACTCCCCGTAAGGATTTACAGGGAAAGGTTACCCTAGCTTGACGCACATGAACTAGCGCAGTCGGTATAACACGTGACTGCTTTCAGAAGGTCACGTGTTCGACTCACACCCCAGTCATAGTTATTACAACTACACAACGGATCGTTATCAGTCTCTACGCCAGCGCACGAGCAATGCGACCGAGGGCTTTTTGCCGATTACGATAGAAGAAATGTTTCTCTATCAGTAAGAAGTCAAACGGTGAAGTGCGAACGGTTGGATAAGAAGTTATGGCGCTTCAAAGTTAAGCCGACCGACATATGTAGTCTGATATGTAAAACGTAAGCATATGATTACCCGGCATGAGAAATGTTGATCACAACATGACCGGAAGGAACGACTGGTATGATAGCGAGCCAGGCTGCATATACAGACCAAGTTCATATGGCATAAGAATCGAGAACCAGTAATTGGACGCAATTACTTGGGCAATGATTAAAGCCGAAGTGGTGTGCGAGAACTCAAGGTCAAACGGGGTTCGCACTTTCACAGATACTAGAGAAGTTGGAAAAGGTAATTCGGTAGTATGATAGTTAGATGTACCCCGGGAAAGGGTATAAGAGGCGGGCAAGAGCCCGGAGTAGATAGAGATCAACAAGGACGGAGAAGAGATCTTATCAATATAATATGTTATTCTACACTTTTATATCGTTAACAATACTTCGACGATCTATATCGAAACGAGTCATTATATCTAGTCTACATTACTCGTGTCTTCTTAACGAGTTCTCCGATATAATTACGATTAAGGTCCTAGCTGTCGGAATATCTCACGCCGAAGCTACCACCTAACATGTTGATCCCCAGGGCAATGCTATAGCAGTTACTCATATTGCTCAACCAATTGGAGAATAGTCTGCACGTCCTGCCACTATACCACAGGAACAATTTAATATGTTTATAGCTAGCTATGAGGCATTAATGAGAGGAACCTGATGCTCAACTTACGCCTATAGCCTATCCTGAGGTTTACTGGCAAATCGGCCAAATCGGAAGGATTACCTGATTCAATTGTAATCAGAGAGGACATCATCCAGACATGTGTTCTAACCCTCCTGTTAGCTCATTTGGACAACAACAGAGAGAGCACAGATTACGCCATGTGCAAGACAAAAACTACATGGAATATCATCTACCTGATCGGCGTTCAGAACTACCAGCCACTGGTGATAACAAAATAGAAACCGCTAAATGGATGGTTTTATCTCGCCCAGGTAATGACCACCAAAATATTGGGGCTTCGCCACCAGCAGGGGTCTCTTCCATCCGCTCTTGTCAGGTAAGTCAAAGCGACCTGGGGAATGTCTGTGTCGTTGCAGCACAAATTTGGATTTCAGCTGTCCAGACAATCTTTCATAATGGTATGTCAGACAAAGGGGCTAGCATCGAGGAACATGACTGGGATAGCCAGATAGGAAATAGAGCTTCCAAGGCATCTTTCCATATTGTTCATTGAGGTAAAAGTCCCAGTGTATGAAGGTCCCTACTGCATACCAATTATCAGCAGCCACAAGTGAGAGCTACAGAGTTCGAACCAGTGGTTGAAGTTAAAGTGTTACTGCAGCCTGATCAGGATCAGCCCTTAGAGTTTATGGAAATGACTGACCAGCTTTAAGAGACTGACATAAGTGAGATTGCACACCGGCAAAGCATGATAGCACCATCTGGGAAGGGTAAAAGTAAACAGGAAGTGGTTCCTATTAACTGGATGAAGGGCCAATGTCAATTTACAATCCAGGATGTATTGAAAGGACTGACACCTGGATTGCCAATCACCTTACCCCAACTTTTGGCATTCGCACGAAGACATCTGAGAGACTCTGACCTGGCTGTTAGGTGGTAGCTTCGGCGTAAGGGATTCCGACCGCAAGGACCTGGATCGTCTTGTATCGGAGAACTCGTTAAGAAGACACACGTAATATAGGCTAGATACAATGGAGGGCTTTGGTATAGATAGTCGAAGTATTAGTAACGATCAAGTAGAAAAAACATATTATATTCATAAGATCTCTTCTGGGTTCTTCTTGTGTCCAATAGCTGCGAAGGTGCCATGATATTTATATTCTGTGTCTGAGCAATCGCCGTATACAGGGTAACTATATAGTAACTAAGTATCTCGCAAATAATTCTGCGAATACTTTTTGAGTGCGAGCGCTTGTAGACACTGAAAACTCTCTACCACACCTTCTTGCTCCCAGGCTCAACTTATCGGTCTGCGCTACTGTTATTTGTGATGGTACAGAGACCACATCAGGTGTCAGCTCATCCGTTTATCTGTTGACAACAATGATAACGAATCATCTTGACCCCGTGCTTCACGGAGGTAGTCTAACTGGCTAGACAGAAGATCGCGATTCTTCTTTACTTGGTGCAGCAGAGAATTTGGTATACCACCGCATGTTGTATCTTTGTCTTCCGGCATTACATGACTTGTCCTCGGGATTGCACCTCTGGGTTTTTTCCGTCAGACCCACTCTGTTACCAACATCGCTTTATGCATTCACCCGATTTACTTACTGGGCATAGTTACCCCCTTCATACTCTACCCGTCCTTGTATGGAAGAGGGGACTAACTTGAATGCAAAGCATCCCGTTACATTAGACCCACTCATTGGACTGTCTGTCTTGAAGTGTCGGTAGCTTTATAAGCCGGCCTCTAATTCACCTGCTTGCACCTGCACATGGTGCCCAGAGGTCTCTCCCCATATACCGTGCGAACAGGATCCTGTCAGATCGATGGCTGGAATGTATATGGTGTTATCAGATGTCTTCCAATCATCGTGGTCTTTGTTGTTTGGACGCAACTCCCCAGGGGGCAAGTGATGAGGTGCGGTTCCAACACTAGGGCTGGAGGGGGGTGTTAATTTGATTCTTTGAAGTTTGTCAGTAGGAAGGTAGGGTAACTCGGTCCCCTAACTCCTTATCTGGAGTCCGTGAG
>Ga0307510_10005891_pt1 | contig 14615 bp, 8 predicted proteins | sample 12_EM_MG_FD_207224 | JGI IMG/M metagenome (GOLD analysis project Ga0307510, IMG submission 207224) | Populus trichocarpa ectomycorrhiza microbial communities from riparian zone in the Pacific Northwest, United States - 12_EM | ecosystem: Host-associated > Plants > Roots > Unclassified | place...
ATCCCGCCGCACGTGTCGCGGAGCTGACTCCTCGGCTATGGAAGCTCAATTTCGCCGCCAACCCGCTACGCTCAGCTTTGCACACCCTCGTCGCGTAAGCCATACGCCGCGCAATTAGCGCTTACGTCACAGTGGTATCCGCTATGTGGGTCCGGCTCAGCGGCATGCTGGGCAGGATCGAGCCATCCTGGCTCAGCGCCACAGCCTGTATCTGCAAGCACGAGAGGCGCATCCGCGCCGCTGGGCTCGACATACGCGCAACTGGCAGCCCGTTGAGGCCGTCACACTCAATCCTGACCGGGAATCCCCAGTCCAGGCCGATCTGACGGAGGTCGACAAAACGATTTCGGCTGCTGCTTAACTCAGGCGGCAACTATGTTGACATGCACCGTGCGTTGGAAAGCACGCAGGTCAGCAGTAACGAGGATCGACCCTAAAGTCCCAGTCGGTTTAGGTTGGAAGCTACAGCCTGGGATTACTTTCGGTGAGACATGCACTGTTACCGAATGGCGGCAGTGCCGCGGGATCAAAGTTGAGCACTTGGTCGGGCGTGCCTAGGACATTTACGTTCCCTGACTCTAAACGCGGTGCTACGATGCGTTCGCCGCGGACAAGCATCCGCTCATATACAGGCGCAACATACCGTTCAGCATGTGTGGCTCGTAAGCCACCGAGTTCGTATGTCTCTTCGTAGCATTCCGAAAAGGAGGCTGTTGAGCTAAACCCGTAAAGACCAACTGTCGCCCACCTAGAAATTGGCCTCTTCTCTGCGATCTCAATCACGTCATTACCAGACCCATGGCACACAAAGCTCATGTTCGACTCGCTGCACTGAAACACCGGAATACATCCTGCTGCTGCTCCCATCTCCTGAGGTCGCATGACGCCTGGCACAACATAGGTGTCGATATTATATATCCAAAGTGGCTGACTCCAGTCGACATGCATCAATGCGTCGAATGCAGTTTCTGCCTGCCCACGACTGACAGATGGTCTCTTCGCTACAATGCAATTTGTTATTCCCAAGGCGATAGCTGTTGAGGTAATCCACTCTTCACTCTCCTCTGCGAGACAAACGAATACAAATCGCTGCTCGAAAAAGGCCTGCAGCGACAGTAGTGACCACTCGATCAGAGCACGGCCCCGAGCTGCAATACGAAATTTTGGGAGACGATATCCTCTCTCTTTAAAGCGAGAGCCCATCCCCGCCATCGTAATTACCACCGTCATTATTTTACTCCGAACTTCCAACTCCTGGCGTACAGATCCAAACCGGTGGCAAGCATTGCAAGCTGCCGAAGCGGCTTGTCTACATGCAGCGGCAACATGCTGAGAAACAACAAGGCCTGAAGTGCGTAAACCTGCTCGCGAAGTGCAACGCTTGGAAGCAAAGCGGCGTCGAAGATCGACTGCACTCTGGTGCCGTAGTCATCACCTTGGACATAGAGTCGCATATGCCCGTCTGGCTCCACATGCACTGAAAAAAGATCTCCTGTGATGAAATCGTATCTTCCCGCGTAAGAGTGCGCCAACTTTGCAAGGTCGTAACGGCGGTCTCCGTAGATGCCCGGCACACCGAAGTCTCCACGCGGATCGATCATTTTGACCAATCTAACCTTGCTGTCGTACAGCAAATTGCTGAAGCAAAAGTCACCGTGTATGGGACTCAGTTCATCGATATTCAACAGGCCCAACTGTTCCACAAAGGAAGCCAACGTTCGCCCTACGCGATCTATATTCCACTTTTCAGAACCGCTGCTGATGTAGTAACTCTCGGCAGATGGGTCTTGCGAAATAAATTCATTAAGGCGTGAACTCGTCTTTTCTTGATACACTGCCCATGCTAGCTGCGGCGCCAATGAATTTCTTACAGCCTTCTCCGCGAAGCAGGACTGAATAAATGAAATTGAGCGCACAACGTCGTTCCAAGAACCAAGGTTGAGACGTTGACTCAAGAAGAGGTCGCCCAATGTCGGGATCGACAGAAGCTCCATTGTAATAAAGGGATCGGATCCATCACTACTTCCAAAGATCCGTGGAAGAAAAGGTGCAACTTCCTCCGGAATTTGCCTGAACCACCGGACTTGTTTCCGAAATGCGTCAGCGTTCTCTGACCTCTTAGTTACCCGACCCTTCACAGAGTCGTAACTTAGTGAATTAAAGTGGCGGAGATTCTGGTGGCAAAGTCGTGATTCGTAATATCCATCTACGTGTCCGCAGTCCATCCACTGCTCAACGGGTCGAAGCTCCACCGGCCGATGGAAGGAGTATCTTTCGAGAGCAACAAAGAAAGGCTCACGCGCTTGATTTTCTCGTTCCAGAGCAATCGCTAATTGGTCGGCGAGATGGCTTCCGTCTTCGAACGAAAATAGTCCCACGCAGACGCTCCGAGGCCCACGGGGCTCAACGTCATCACGATCACTGGTGATCCTTACGCCTCCGTTCGCGTTGACAGAGATGCTTGTCCAGCGGTACAGGTCGCTACGGAACTGCACGTAAACAGCATCACCAACAGGAATGCCGTCAATTTGGATAAGGGTATCCGCCATGTGTATTACTACTGCACTCTTGGCGTTCGTTTCCAGCAATCCCGCAAGAACAGTTTCCCCAATACTTCTGCTCTCTCTTATCCGAAGGACCTCGATCCAATTGATATCTGTAGGGCTGATCTCAATCTCCGGGGCATCTTGAGCAATGAGAAGTACCACCCGAACTCGATCACGTTCGTGACGATAAAGAGAAATGATGTGCTTGAATAAAGGGATACCGCCGAGGGGTATGAACGCGGCATATTTGTGGCCCGTCTCCGCTTCCATATCGGGTGAAAGAGGAGCCCAGTTAGGCACGAGAACCACAATACTATTCATCACTTAGTCGGTCTCTTCGAATCAAAGCTTCGATTTCCTCAAGACCCAGGGTTACGAATTCTTGAGGCCTTATCGCTCGATCATCGACATAGAATCCGTCATGGCCGCACCATGGCTTTCCAAAGTGAAGCTCATCGTAAGGTATTTCATTGCGAACCAGCCAATCAACAAGGATAGGTGCTGATTGACAAATTATACGCCCGATATTTCCATCATAGGTACGCATGTTCCTGCTTGTGTACAAGATGATCCAGTATCCCTGATTCTTAAGACTACGCACCTTCTGTGCAACGCTTGATACGACGTTCACATCAGCATATGACTCCCCAAGCCTACGCCGATCCGCCAATGTTCCATCGACATCAATAACAACTACTTTTTCGTTGGTTATCATGGTTTGAAATGAATGGTATTAGTTAAAATTAAGTCTGTTAGCCATGAGCAGATAGCATTGAAAATCAATATGGGTGGCACGCTGAAATTTGGCATCACGCTTGATCGGATAGCAATTTATTGTTCGCATCGTTGGGGCCGTTAGTTGGAAGATCATTCTGGATTGACCGCTTGCCACAATACGCACCACGAAGGAGTCAGTTGCAGGATGCTAATAGAGCGCAGAGAGGATGCCTGACCGTGTTAAGTGAACAACTGATCGCCAATGGAGGGATGCAAGGCTCCTCTTAGAAGATGTAGATTATTCCCAAAGAAACTAACGGCGATTGGACGCCTGAAAAGCGGGCTACGCAAACGGTTCCGCCATCTGCCTCCGAGCTTCCGCTAAGGATGAACGTTATATCTCCCAAGATCATTGGTGTTCGGCGAACTTATCCTGAAATCTGATGGACCCGAATCCAAATGTGTCAAAGCGGGAAGTCTTGGAGTTTTACTTGTAGATAGAAGGATATCCATTTTGGCGCTGGAGATTCAGGCCCCGTAAGTTGACCCTACGCCGGCAACGGGCGCGGGATATCTGTGGGCTTACGACTTTGTCCACGATGCCTGCGCCAATGGCCAACAGTTGAAGTGTTTGACCATCATCGACGAATATACTCGGGAATGCTTGGCGATCGATGTGGCTGGAAGTCTGCGGTCAGGCCGGGTCATCGAAGTGCTTTCCAAGCTCGTCAGCGTTCATGGAGCACCGCGATATCTGAGAAGCGCAACGGCCCCGAGTTTGTATCCAGAGCAGTGCTGAAGTGGCTGACAGAGGCCTACATCGATACGGCCTACATCGATCCTGGGAAGCCATGGCTGAATGGAATGAACGAATCCTTCAACGGCAAGTTCAGAGACGAGTGCCTGAACATGCAGTGGTTCAAAAACAGGATTGATGCGAAAATCCTGATCGAAGAGTTCCGACGTCAGTTCAATGAGATCCGACCCCACTCGGCCTTGGGGAATCTGACGCCGGCGGAGTTCAAGCGAAAACTGTCAACAACCAATCCCGATCGAGCCATCTCCGAAGCTTGAAACGGTCCGCAGTAAGCCGGCAGGTCATCTCCATCCACGGTTATTGCATTCCGAAGTCCGATGCCTACCACCTAAATATTCCAGTGGTGCGTAGGTTGGGTTGTGATGATCCCTGGTATTTATCAATGGCGGAGGCGAGTCTTAACGGCAAGAACAAAAGGCCGACCCAATCGAGTTGTATCTGAGAAGAACTAAGATCGCGCTGTTGAATGAGCTCGGCGTTGACACTCAAATCAGACAGGGGTATAGCTATCTCATCATTTCGGCATGTTCGCAAATGCGGTTACGCAATACCGAGTCAAGGATGACAGGCCATCGGTATATGGACAGAGATAGCTGAACTGAACTCAATGTACTCTCAATCGCCGAGTTGCTACTTTTCAGAGATGATTTGCACGTTGTCGAAATGAGCGCTATTTGGGGCGCAATCGGCGGACTCATATTTTCGTATTCATCTTCCAGTTTAGTCTCTAAGGGCACAGAAGGCTGGCGTTTGATCGTGAATATCACGGAGGAGAAATGAAGAGAGTAGGTGGTCAAGTGCGCGACGAACAGACATTTGACAGCACGGGTGTGCAAGGTGGGGATGACTCGCTGTCGACGCGCGACAGACGTGTGATACTCGATGTATTCAATGACACAAATGCCAATTTCGCCGGTCAAAATGAATTTATTCACACCTTGTTCGAAGAACAAGCTGCGAAATCCCCGAGGGCAATAGCGGTAAGTAGTGGCACGGCAAAACTTACCTATGACGAGCTAAATCAGGTTGCAAATAGACTGGCTCGTCATCTAAGAGGAATCGGAGCGGGTCCTGATCAACTGGTCGCAATATATGCCGAGCGCGGCCTAGAGATGGTGATCGGGCTTCTTGCGATACTAAAATCAGGTGCCGCTTATGTGCCAGTGGATCCCGACTACCCGTGCGAGCGCATTTCATACATTTTGCGAAACGCTCAGGTGCGTCTGCTCTTGACACAAGAGCATCTAAAGCCGCTATTGCCAGCCACAGACGCTAAAGTAGTATCGATAGACGTTGGAGGTCAGTGTCAATCAGGAAGCGTCGATAACATTGACCCAAGCGATATCGGACTCCACTCGCGGAACTTAGCCTACGTGATTTACACCTCTGGTTCCACAGGTGAGCCGAAGGGAGCTATGAATGAACATAGGGGAGTTGTCAATCGGCTACTTTGGATGGATCACCGATATGAATTAACGGCATCTGACATCGTCCTTCAGAAGACTCCTTTTAGCTTCGACGTATCAGTGTGGGAGTTTTTCTGGACGGTGATCCGTGGAGCGCATCTTGTGATGGCTCGCCCTCAAGGTCATCGTGATCCGAACTATTTGAAACAAATCGTCGAGAAAGAAGGAGTAACTAGGGTTCATTTTGTTCCATCGATGCTGGAGATTTTCCTGGATCGAATCGAACCGGGGGCGTGCCCGAGTTTAACTCAGGTTGTATGCAGTGGCGAGGCGCTCTCCTCAGAGGTTGTTCGGCGATGTCACGAAAAGCTACCCCATGTGCGTCTGTCCAATTTGTACGGACCGACGGAGGCAGCCGTTGATGTGACGGCGTGGGAATGTCGAGCAGATCGGCAACAGGATCGTGTCCCGATCGGGATACCGATATCAAACGTTCGTATCTATCTGCTGGATCCAGGAGCGCAGCTACTTCCGATTGGAAGCACAGGTGAAATACATCTTGGGGGAGTCGCAGTCGGTAGAGGCTATCTTAATCAGCCCGCTTTAACTGCACTCCGCTTTGTTCCGGACCCATTTTGCAGCGACGGCGGCGTGCGACTGTATAAGACAGGTGATTTGGGGCAATGGAGGGAAGATGGCGCAATCGACTATCTGGGACGGACTGATCACCAGATTAAGATCCGCGGTTTCAGGATTGAGCTGGGAGAGATCGAAGCAACCATTTTGCGATCGAAAGTCGTACGCGAAGTTGCGGTTCTAGCTCGTGAAGACGTCCCTGGTGAAAAGCGATTGATTGCATACGTCGTTTCGAATGGCGCCGATCCGCCGGCAGATCAAGATTCCGCACATCGACCAGACGAACTTGTCAGGCAATGGCAATCGATCTATGACCATTCCTATACCTCGGGCCAAAAGAGTGGAGCTCCCAGCTTCGCTGGGTGGAATAGTAGCTACACTGGCATGCCAATCGCTGAAGTTGAGATGCGAAATTGGCTAGATGAAACCATTCAATTCATTCGTGAATTGAATCCCAGGCGGATACTGGAGGTTGGTTGCGGCGTTGGGTTGCTCGTTCAGAATCTGGCCGCCGAGTGTGATCGATACGTTGCGACAGATATATCAGCCGTCGCGGTTGCTGACTTGCGTGCGTGGCTATCCAGTAGACTAGAGTTCGGTGCTGTTAGTGTCTCCCAACGCCAGGCGATAGATCTAAAAGGAATTTCCGACAGTCGATTTGATACCGTCATTCTCAATTCAGTTTCCCAGCACTTTCCTGATATCAACTACTTGCTTTCATTTGTGGAGCAAGCGCTCGACTGGACCGATGTGGGCGGGCAGATATTCATTGGAGACATCCGAAGCAAAGATCTGCAAGTGCTATTTCACACCTCAGTCCAGTTTGCAAAAGCGCAAGATGACGTCACCGTTCAGCAGCTCCGGGCGCGCATAAGCAGAGCGGTCGCAGATGAGAAGCAGCTTTTGATCTCTCCTGAATTCTTTCGAGCCCTGGGCCGGCACTATCGCAGGATAAGTCGGGTCGAAATACAATTGAAACGGGGACGCTACACAAATGAACTTACGGCATACCGTTACGATGTTGTATTGCATGTAGAGAAGGAGGCTTGGTTCGATGTTGCTGATCTTGTCGTTCAGTTCGACGCTTCTTCGTCAGTCTCTTGTCTTCCTGGGCTGCTGTCGGAAAATCAAGCCGAACTCATACACCTAACCGCAGTTCCCAACGGCCGTCTCGAATCCGCAAAAGCGATCTCAAAAATTATGGATGTTTCCGCGGGCCGCGTCACTCTCGGTGAGATCCGCCGGTCATTGTCAGATATATTCTCCGAAGGACAAGATCCAGAGGGTTTCCGGGACTTGGGTCATCGATATGGATATAAGGTGAGCGTCTTGTGGAGCAACTCTCAACCCAAGGAAGGGGATTTCGATGTTCACTTTGAAAAGCCTCTGAGGGGAAGAAAACGCGATCTCGGTCTCCTAGATCCGGGCACAGAGGAGGTCCGCTGGAGTAAATACGCGAATAATCCAGGGAGTCTGCAGCGGCGAGAACGTCTCGTGGCGCATCTGCGAGAGTTTCTGAGACTGAATTTACCTGAGTATATGGTACCAGCGGCCTTTGTCGTTCTAGACGGAATGCCATTGTCTGCAAATGGAAAGCTCGACCGCCGTGCGCTGCCATCTCCGGATTTTGCTTTGGCATCAGGCCGAATATATGAAGCGCCGATCGGGCAGACAGAAGTGAGTCTTGCCAATATCTGGCAAGAACTGCTTCGCGTCGATCAGATTGGCCGCGATGATAACTTCTTTGAGCTCGGCGGAAACTCTCTGCACATCATGCAGATGTTGGATCGGCTTCGCCAAATGAATTTGTCCTTGGATGTGGGGACGGTTTTTAAGCATCCCAGCGTTGCAGCCCTCGCTCCAGTTCTGTCTTCACTGGGTAACGAGAACCGTTCCAGGTTGACGAATCAACTCCAAAGAGACAATGACACGTTCGAGTTCGAACGTTTTTCCCTTGTGCAGCTCGACAAACGCCAAATGGATCTAATCGAGGCCTCGATACCCGACGGCGAGCGAGCAATACAAGACATCTATCCGCTGACGCCTTCGCAGCAAGGGATCTTTTTCCATCACATACTCAATTTGGACCGAGGGGACACGTATGTGTTGTCTGTATTGCTTTCCTTAGAGAAGGTCGAGGTAGGTACCTTTATCGCTGCCATGCAGCGAGTTATCAGTCGGCACGACGTCCTCAGAACTGCGGTATTCTGGGAAGGTCTCGCTGAGCCGGTGCAAGTAGTTCTGCGACACGCCGGGTTGCATCCGAAAGAATTGAGCTTTGATAGTCGCGCGGAGGCTGAGAGGGAACTTCGAGCTAGAATGATACCCGGTCAGTTGCGATTGGATCTTCGCACGCCACCTTTGATCCGGGTGACCATATCACGGCTGCGAGACGGATCTCCTTTGTATGCGCTGCTCCACTTTCATCATCTCATTCACGACAACATATCTTTGAAGCTGATGCTTTCAGAAGTACGTGGGATTTTGGAAGGCGGCGAACGGCAATTGGCAGACCCCATCCCATACCGTGATCATGTTGCGCGTTCGATCGCCTCGGGTCGATCAGACGACGCCGAGCGCTTCTTCAGACGAAAACTAGCAGATGTAAGTGAGACAACCGCTCCCTTCGGCCTCGTCGATGTTCTCGGAGAAGGAATCCAGATGGACGAGAGAACCGAGTCGATGGAAACGCGTCTAGCCGAGAGGGTACGCAGCCAAGCTCGGGAGCTTGGTGTTAGCGTTGCAGCAATGTTCCACGCTGTTTGGGCACTAGTGATTGCACGCACGAGTGCGCGCGACGATGTTGTTTTTGGAACAGTTCTTTCAGGACGATTGCAGGCACGCGACAGATCTGAATCGGCGCTTGGCATGAAGATAAACACATTGCCGATCCGCATCCGGCTCGGTGGATCTGGAGCGAGGGAACTAGTTCTCCAAGCACACAAGGAACTCAGCGAACTGTTGGAGTATGAGCAAACGCCACTAGACGTTACCCAGCGGTGCAGTGGGGTACTTAAACCGGCGCCCTTATTCTCTTCCATCCTAAACTTCTTACATGGCGCGGACCTCGATGTTAATAGAAGTTCAGACGCGCGGCTGGTGTTGGAAGTCATCGACGTGCGAGGCAGGACAAACTATCCGATCGCTATGTTCGTGGAGGACAGGGGCCGGGACTTTGTGCTCACCGCCCAGTGTGATAAGCGGATTAGACCGGACCGGCTCATTGAATATCTATCAACGGCAATGCATTCGATCTCAGAGGCCATTTGCAATGCTCCGGGAGCCTACGTCACCAGCCTGTCTGTGTTGCCGAAGTGGGAGGTCAATACTATTGTAGTTGATTCCAATAGCACGCATTCTGTCTATCCTAGGGATAAGGCAATCCATGAGATATTTGAGGAGCAAGTTGCTCGTTCGAAAAACGCCGTTGCTGCCATTCTAGGAGACGAATCACTTAGCTATCTCGAACTTAATGGCAAGGCGAATGAGTTATCAAGACATCTGATCCAATCAGGGGTGCGACGAGGTGATAGCGTTGTAGTTATGCTCCCCAGATCTTTTTCGATGTTGATCTCTCAACTCGCGATCCTAAAGAGTGGCGGTATGTATGTGCCAATAGCGGCATCCATGCCAACTGAGCGACGGGCACTTCTTGTAAGTGACTGTGATGCGCGTCTCGTTATTGGCGAGGGGCCGAAGCCACCATGGATTCAAACTGATCTCGTTAAGTGGTTCGATATCGTAGAGCCCCCATTGGGGCCCGGCGACAGTACCGCTGAGGACACAAAGGTTCGTGTAGGTGGATCCGACGGGTGCTGCGTAATGTACACGTCCGGCTCCACTGGTACACCAAAGGGTGTAATAGTGCCTCATCGCGCAATAGCCCGACTGGTGCTCGGCACAAACTATGTGAGTATTCAATCAACAGACTGCGTTGTGCATGCGAGCAATCCTGCTTTTGACGCGTCAACGTTCGAGGTGTGGGGAGCTTTGCTCAACGGTGCACGCATCGTCATTGTCCCTGAGCTCGTGGTGCTAGATGGCAAAGGGTTTGCTGGCGAGCTACAGCGTTCACGCGCGACCGTTCTGTGGATTTCGATTGGATTGCTCACTCAGCATGCAACTGCCCTGAAACCGGCAATTCCGCGGCTTCGTTATCTCATTACCGGCGGAGACGTCGTGGATCCCCGAGTGGCCGCCCAAATACTCGATAATGGGGCGCCAGAGCACCTGCTGAACGCATACGGCCCCACGGAGTGCGCAACATTCTCTACGACCTTCCGACTTGAGCGCATTCTTGCAGATGCCCCATCTCTGCCTATTGGTCGCCCTATCTCCAACACCCGCATATATATCTTGGATGCCCAGTTGCAGGCAGTGCCGATTGGGGTGAAGGGTGAGATATACATAGGAGGGGACGGCCTCGGCATGGGATACATAAATCGGCCAAAACTAACGGCCGAGAGATTTGTGGCGGATCCATTTGGTCGTGACTCGCGTGATCGCCTCTACAAGAGTGGGGATTTGGGACTGTGGCTATCTGATGGGAACATCGAATTCTTGGGGCGAAGCGACAATCAAATTAAGATTCGTGGATTCCGGATTGAACCGGGTGAGATTGAGGCAACGCTTCGCCAACACCATTCTGTGGCAGATGCTTTGGTAAGCGTGAGAGCCGATACTCACGACGGCAAGTATCTCGTTGCTTATGCTGTCGCAAGACCGGAGCATGCTCCCTTGCCGATTGACCTTCGGTCTCATTTGGAGCGAACCCTGCCGGAATACATGATTCCTAGGGCATTCGTTGTGCTTGAGCGGTTCCCACTCAATGCCAGTGGAAAGGTCGATTTGGCGGCACTTCCCGCTCCGGGGTTGTCCGCGCTGGTGGGGAGAGCTTACAAAGCCCCAGCAGGGCAGTTGGAGATAACGCTAGAGAAAATATGGCGAGATCTATTGCGCCTGGAGAGGATCGGCGCAGACGACAATTTGTTTGACTTGGGCGGTCATTCGATGTTGGTTATATCGGCGCTTGCAAAAATTGCCGAGATCTGCCGGATCTCTTTGAAAGTGACAGACGTATACCGCTGTCCAACCATCCGCCAGATTGCGTTACTCGTGTCAGAGCGCAATACCGGAGATCGGCTGGTTAATCTCTCAGAGGAAGCTAGATTGGACCCGTCGATATGTCCGAAAGAATTGCGGATCGGCCCTCAAGGAGATTCAATATTATTGACAGGGAGTACGGGGTTCGTTGGGAGATTTGTTCTCGAAGAGTTGCTGAACAAAACGAGTAGGAACATTCACTGCCTCGTGCGATGTAGATCTGAGCTGCAAGGGCTGAATCGTCTTCGGTCAATTCTAAAGAAGTGGCGTCTTTGGCGTGGTGACCATGACAATAGACTTTTTGTAGTGCCAGGTGATCTGCGCCTTGCTCGATTCGGAATTGATGAGAAGGCGTACGAGAGACTGTCCGGTGAAATTGGTGCCGTTTTTCACTGCGCTACTAGCATGAATCATCTTGAAACGTACGCTATGGCTAAAGCATCGAACGTAAGAGGAAGTGTGGAACTGCTTAGGTTTGCAACTGCCGGGCAGTTAAAGCTGATCAACTACATTTCGACCTTGGGTGTCTTTAGTCCAAATGAAGAGCAGGAGAGAGTTGTCGATGAGGACACCTCAATTGATTTAGAAAGGCATTACGTGTCTGACGGTTATACTTCGAGTAAGTGGGTCGGTGAGAAGCTGTTTATGATCGCTGCTCAGCGTGGCATTCCTTGCAACATTTTTCGCCTGGGTCTCGTATGGCCAGACGCACAACGGGGGCGCTACGATGAACTCCAACATGGATACCGTCTACTGAAAAGTTGCTTTTTATCGGGGATAGGGATCAAGGGATACAGGCCGGATATGCCGCCGACTCCGGTCGACTACGTCGCGCGCTCAATCGTCCACCTCGCGGGTGCCTACGGCCAGGGAGATGGGCGGTTCCATTTGTCGTCCATTCGAGGCATGCCCCACGGTCTCTTTGAATGCATCAATAAATTGTTGGCCGAGCCCTTAAAGCTGCTTGAGTTCTCCGATTGGAAAAGAGAAATGAAAAAGCTGCATTCAGAGGGTTTGTCCTTGCCTGTACTGCCGCTCTTGGACGTCTATAACTATGAAATAGGATTGCAATCGCCGAAAGTAAGATACGAATCTAGTAAGACGCGGAGACAGTTGGACTATGCGGGGATACCGGTGCTCGAAGTTGGAGACACGGAATTAAAGTTACTTATTGAAGCGATGTTCGAGCGGGACAAGGAGTTACGTCGGGTGAGTGCACCTGGATTCGCAACGGCAAAATTACTTTCCGGTTCCTAAATGGCAACGCCTAAAACTAACTCATCTTTTCAGCGTTGACTACGTAAAAGGGGCAGGGAAAGCCTGCCACTGTTACGTACCCCACCACGGTGTCCAAGGCTGTTATGCGAAAGTGGGAATTGTCCATCATCTGAAGAATTTGATCAGATGAATGACCCACTACGTCAATCCCGTCTATCAACATGTGGCGTGGAGGTGACAGCGATCCTTCCTCTTCAAAAAGTCGAAAGCTTCCCCAAAACGTGCCATGCTTCTTTAGTAGTCGCGAGCACTCAGACACGCAAGTCGCCGCATTTTTCAGCATCTCGAAAAATCCGAAGGCGATTACGAGGTCGAATGAATCGGACGACATCTGTTGCAATGGAAGGTTGAGGTCGTGGATGTAAAGGCGTTCGTAAATCCGTGCCGCATTTGCATATTCAATCATCTTCGGCGATACGTCGACGCCTACGGCGCGGAAGTCGTCGCGAACCTCAAACAGAGTTCTAACATTTAAGCCCGTACCGCAGCCTAAATCTAAAACGCGGCACTCTGATTGAGAGCCAATGTCGAAAAAGTTCTTTCTTATCCAGTCGGGTGCAAAATACTGAGCCTTCCGCATCGCGGTATCGTATTCGCCCGCCCAATTATCGAACCTTTGTACTACGCGCGTCTGCATGTCGTTCATTGCTTTCCCCTTGAAGATTGGATGTTTGTGTGCGGCTTGGGCAAAGGACGTTGATGAGTCGAGTTCGACGGGTCGTCAGGGAAGGTAGCATCTAAACCGGATTGGAACAGATTCTATTTTTGGCGTCGCGAGGTAACCGGATGGTAAACTCACCTTCAGGGTAGGTGGAGTGTAAGCATCCGCACCTGCGTAAAAAATGGCCTAACCCCCAAGGATTGGACAGTTCTATTCGACAATCATTATAGCCTACACGCAGTGCGGTCTCACGCTCGAAGGGCGGGAGAAGCTCCGAGAGTCCACTGCGCGTGCGCGCGATGCGACTGGGGCATGTGCTCACTGATGGTCGTGTGAGCGCCCCGCTGATAGGAGCGTACATGACTGGCCACACGCTCACCGCGGTGGAACACCTCAACCGTGGATGCACTGAAGCGCGCTGACAGTTCCTGACCGACGAGCGCATGTGGCACGCTGTAATAGTGACGGTCAACGTCGACGTGATAGTCAAAGGCGGCGCGGACGCGCTTCCACTCCGCATAAACATAGGGCGTGGCAGGCAACGCACGCATGGCCGGGCGATCCAACGACTCAAATACCGAACGGCGCGAGCCGGGTAATTTCTGGAAGGCTCGATCGTTCAACTCGATGAGCAGTGGGCGTATGGCCCCATTCAACTCATCCAGACTGAAGAAGTGCTGGTGTCGCAGGCGGGCTAAAATCCATCTGCATACCAGGAGTACCGTCAACTCGGCGCGGGGTTTGTCGCGTGGGCGGAAAGGCCGCGCTGGGATGACCGCAATGCCGAAGTGCGCGGCCATTTCCTCATATGAACGCTGCAACTCGGGCTCGTAACGGTCGGCTTTCGTCACGCCCACACGCGGATTGTCCGGGACGAGGATGGTGGGCGAGCATCCATAGAACTCCAACATCCGAACGTGGCTGCCGAGCCAGTCAGCTAATCCAGCCGTGCGCGTGGCTTCCGCGTACGCATAGCCACTCGCGCCCAGCGCACCGACAAAGATGGGGCTCGGTACGCCTCCTCGCACGTTGCCCCAAAGATCGGCACGGTGCTGCCGGCATAGTCCACAAACAACTTCTCACCCGCATAGTGCCGCTGGCGCATCGAGCGCTGCAATCGCTTCAGCCATTGCCGATATCGCTCGCAGAACGCGCTATAACGCAATGCCTGTGCCCCATGCCGAGCATGGTATTCGTCCCAGACCAGTTGCAGAGTGACGTGCTTGTGACGCTTCAGCTCCGTATGGATCGAGGCGCAGTCAGGTAACACCCAGTGCCGCGGTTGTCGCGCAGCACGCGCCTGCCAGACACGGCGCTCGAGCTCCCCCCCCATGTCACCCTACTTGTCGCTTGAATAGAGAGCGATAAACTGGGGGCCTGAGGGAGAGGACGTGGCGAGATACGGACACAAGTTTAAGACCCAGACGGTAGCGCGGTTGCTGCCGCCCGAG
>Ga0307510_10005892_pt1 | contig 14615 bp, 7 predicted proteins | sample 12_EM_MG_FD_207224 | JGI IMG/M metagenome (GOLD analysis project Ga0307510, IMG submission 207224) | Populus trichocarpa ectomycorrhiza microbial communities from riparian zone in the Pacific Northwest, United States - 12_EM | ecosystem: Host-associated > Plants > Roots > Unclassified | place...
AAAATGTTGTCTTATCATACAAGAAATTAAATAAAATAAGGTTATGTCAAAAGAAGCAACAAAAATGGTTGTCAACATCCATATCTTTCTTTTATGAAGAAGACTTGGTTTCAATCTTCTTCTTCTTCTTTTCTATTCTATTTCCTTTGAATTCTTCAATGGCATCGATCGGCCTGCTTAGCCCTTATTTAATGATCATCTATATCATGTTGAACCTTCCTTTGATCTCGAGAACACAAATATTGTACGTAATCACAATTCATTATTTAATAGAAACAATTAAATTACATAATCACAATCATTACTTAATTACTAATATAAAGAATCCCTTCTTAATCTTCTTTTAATATGCAATTGAAGTGGAATCTTTTTTAAAAAAAATCTACCAATAAGGATGTTTTTAAATCGATTTCCATGATTACAGAATAATTAAGTGCTTCTCGATCGGATCTTTAATTGGCTGCCTATCACTGATTTGTTCCTCCACAAACACGCACAAGAGATGATATAAGAAAATAAATGATTGAAGAAGAGAGTGAGATCCTCTTATGCCAGCAAAATCTCTTGAATATAACACATGCTATTTGTTGGTGTACTTGGAAATGGGTTCCACACCTATAGTGAAGCAAAGTTGATAAGCAAAAAGATCAGCCTGGTATTAAGAAGGGTCCAAGCGTGCATTAAAGATGATGATGCTTTAGTGGCCACAGTAAACCCACCACTGATTTACTGGGAAGATATTGCATGCTCTATATCATGAATATTGCTTGATAATCATGGCAATAGCCACGCTATTGGTGAACTACAAGCTAGCCCTAATATTTTAAAGTCTATATCATTAATTTCTTCTTCTAGCTAGGTTTGGTGTTGTTGTTCCTATATATATATATATATATATATAGATCATGAAAAATTAAGGATCCCTAAACATGTGCTTTTCGGACCTCCTTTCTGCGCATATCGTCGACCAATCTTGAACTAGAAGGAAGGCTATTTTCAACAAACGTTAGATTATTGTTTTAAGATTGAAGAGATGTACATAATCGAAATATAAAAAATATATATTTTTTTATCTTTTAAGTGTTTTAAAATGATAAAAATTTCTTTCAAAACTGTTTCATGTTTCATATAGAAGTTTATTTTTATATCTTTTTTCTCTCCAATTAATCTGTATATTGGTTTGCTCTGTTTTATAACACTAACTAGCCCGAAAACTAGTTGATGAACAAATGTAAGGTTATATCATGGTAATCCATTGACTCTTGTTGACTAATATATATTTTCTTGTTAAAACATCTTGTTTGCTGTTTTTTTTTTTTTTTACAAGCTCCTATTATATTGGTTTTTATCTAATAATTTAAATTTTCAAATATTTACCTTGGAGTTTTAAGAAGAAACAACTATAGTAGGATGTAAAGCAAGAGTAAAGAGACTATGTTATATGGGTTTTCAAATAGTTAGGAATAAGTTATAATCAGGTTCAAAACCAGGATCAAATTATAATTTACTCAACATAAAATTACTTAATTACTTTACTTTTACTATTAGGCACATGATTCATCCAATTTAAGCTTTATTATATAGTAATATTTGGCATATAATTTGTTTGATGGTTTCCAATTGTTAACTGAAACAAATTATTATATTATACAATATACTAAAAAGGCTCAGTGCTCCTGTCACTGTTTATCTAGACATAAAACACTGTGGATTTGAGCAGTGTAATGGCGGAGCTGCCTTTGCCACAGAGAGTTGGAAAAAATATAGGGGAGGGTGGATTTGTCTTTTTACTGGGATGCATGTGGCATTGAATGAACGGTTGGGGAGAAAATAGTCAGCTCCAGTTTTGGTGAGGCCGCAGACACCAGGCGCTGGGGCTGACAAGCCCTGGACGCCCGCGCGTCAAGTCGGGCTCCAGGCCTAGGCTGCAGACATATGGCGCTGAGGCCAGACCCGCATGCATGGCTGCAGACTCAGACGAGTGGGTCTGAAGACCCGCTCAGGATGCCTTAGCCTTGGGTCCGACGTCGGGACCCACTGCTCTTGGGTCCTGCGTCGGGATCCATTTCGCTTGGGTCCTTTGTAGGACCCAATTCTATTGGGTCCTATATTAGGACTCAAGGTTCTTGGGTCTTAGCTTTCTTAATATAATTATTTGTGTTATAAATATTATTATTTTTCTTATAATTCAGAGTATTCATATTATAAATATTATTATTTTTATTATAATTCTAAGTATTGATATAAAAAATATTATAATTTGTGGTATAAATATTATTATTTTTATTATAATTCAAAGTATTCATCTCAAAAATATAATTCTTTGTGTTATAAATATTATTATTTTTCTTATAATTCAAAAAAGGGCTCAATTCTCCTATTACTGTTTACCTAGACACAAAACACTGTGGATTGAAGCAGTGTAATGACAGAGCTGCCCTTGCCACAAAGAGTTAGAAAGAATGCAGGGGGAGGGTGCGATTGTCTTTTCACTGTGATACATATGGCATTGAAGGGATGGTTCGGGAGAAAATGGTCAGCTCCAGTTTTAGTGGAGCTGCAGACACCTGGTGTTGGGGCTGGCAAGCCCTGGGTGCCCGCGCGTCGAGTGGGGCTGCATGCCCCGGGCTACAGACACATGGCTCTGGGGCTGCTCTGGGCGCTAAGGCCAGACCCACATGCATGGCTGCAAACCCAGGCAAACGGGTCTTCAGGACGCCTTAGCCTTTGGTCCTGCATCAGGACCCATTGTTGTTGGGTTCTGCGTCGAGACCCAATTTTATTGGGCATTGGGTTTATTAATATAATTATTTGTGTTATAAATATTATTATTTTTCTTATGATTCAAAGTATTCATCTCAAAAATATAATTATATTTGTGTTATAAATATTATTATTTTTATTATAATTAATAATATTAATATTAAAAATAGTATTATTTGTGCTATAGGCTAAGGCTAATGGGTCATGCGTCATGACTCAATGCTCTTGGGTCTGGCGTCTAGACCCAATCCTCTTGGATCCTGCGTCATGACCCAATGCTCTTGGGTCTAGCGTCAAGACCAAATCCTTTGGGTCTTGCATTAGGACCCAGGTCTCTTAGGTCTTGCGTCAGGACCCAATCATCTTGGGTCATTTGTCAGGACTCAATGTTTTTGGGTCTTGAGTTTCTAAATATAATTATTTGTGTTATAAATATTATTATTTTTTATTATAATTAAAAGTATTCGTATAAAAAATATAATTATTTGTGTTATCAATATTATTATTTTTTATTATAATTAAAAGTATTAATATCAAAAATAGTATTATTTGTATTATAAATATTATTATTTTTATTATAATTAATAGTATTAATATTAAAAATAGTATTATTTTTGCAATGAATATTATTGTTTTTATTATATTTAATAGTATTAATATTATAAATAGTATTATTTGTGTTATAAATATTAATTTTTTATTATAATTCATAGTATTCATATTAAAAATAGTATTATTTGTACTATAAATTGTTTTTATTATATTTCTCTTGGGTCATCATTAATCAATTTTAAAAAACTACTATTACTATCAAAGAAAAACCGTAAAGTTTTTTAACGATTAAAAAATATAAAAATTTAAACAGACAAGTTAAATATTATTATTAATATTATAATTTTTATTATTGGATCCGTCGTTGCAGACATTCCCAACACTCTTAGATCCGTTATTGCAGACATTCCTAACGCTCTTCGGTCTTAGATTTTAATAATATTTTTTTAAAAAATAAAAAACGACGTGGCACCTAACTATTGTATTCTAAAAGTAAAGAAACTAGTCAATTATCTGCCTCAAAAACTATTTCCTATAATTGATTGTTCATGAACCAGTTCAAGTAACTTCAATTGTCAAAATCAAACCTCAATGTTGTCGATATATAAGGTAGAAAAAAGTTTGTTTACTTTAAACATGAATCCACTTCCCTCCTGTTAGCAGATTTGATGTCGGTCATGTGTTCCAGAAAATAAGATGCTGGCTTCTATGTTCTCTAATTTGTCTCTGCTAGGCAATTGCGGCACGTGAGTGTTACGGCTCTTTTAACTTCTTGTATACCTTGAACATGGCACGTGTGCCAATCTTTTTGCTAATTTGTATGATTGCCACTTTGATTGATTAGGGGCATGGAGCCGACAAAGAATTGCTGTCAGGGGCCATCAGAGCCTTAAGATCCAGAGAGTCAAAATGATGAGCATCACCACAGTGTTCTACAGGAACTTTTACAAGAACGAACAACAGGGTGTCAAACTCGGGTTGGTGGTTTGGTAAATCGCAGCACGCCATCTTGAATGTCAACCCAACATTTGTATAATTACTTGCGATTCACGGTTAGGAAGATTGGACTCAGGATTTTCAACTTGGACTAGTAATTATAGAACCATAGAAAGAACCCAGAAGATGTCAACTATCAAACAGTAGAAACACTTGCTATGATGCAATACATGCTACCAATGACTCCACGAGGGGTTCACAAGATGAGGTGCTGAATCCTTCATGCTCATCAACAAATATAATCAAACGGTTATCTTTTCTAGCACAAGGGTAAAAGTATCCACCATTTGTTAAGAAGCTCCATGAGAAACTTACTTTGGATATCAGATGTAGGGCTCTGCCAACATCCAGTAAAAAAGAAAAAAAGCATCGTTCTTTGAAAGGAAAATACTTAACATGCCACCAAACAACACCAGACACAGAATGTTTCTCACAGACTCTGGAGTGGCAACTGAGTTGAAGCAAATTTTTCCCAAAGCAGCATTCCTGCAAAAATTAAAGATGGCAAGTTTAAAACTTCGTGACTAACAAAAGAAACCATATCTGTTTACCTCAGCAGACTGTGGAATGATCTGATAAAAGGCCTACCAAATCATGGCTGCCTTTTAATGTGTAGCAAACGCAAAGATATAATTAACAATATAATGCCTTCACAGATCTGTGGGTCTATAACTGAAGCCTGAAGACCAACAACTTCTGCATAACGACCAGAAAACTAAGATGCAAAAATTATGATCACCATGAGTTTCCAAGCATTCATCTCACTGTATTTAACTAAAATGGCAGTCCATATAATTTTTGCTCAGACATTTATTCTCGACAAATAAAAACTGTGTTGCTATGACATCTAAAAGTACTGACAGACAAGCATATATAACTAAAATAAGCAGCAAACATTTGCTAAAAATAACAAGGAAAAACCACAGGATTCATCTACATAACCAAAACATCAAAAAGATGATTACTCCTATGGAATTGCATAGGAAGAAAGCCTCATCTTTGACTACATCGACACAGGAGTCATATAGCTGAGTAGCCCATGTCTCAAATGTACAAAAGGATTTATCTCCAAATTCGCAAGGTTTTGATGAGAGAATCCATAAACAATGACATCAATTGAATATACTCTTATGTGATTTTGCAAGAACTGGGATAGTTTTTTTCCAATGGTCAGTGCAAGGAAGAAGTGAGTTGTCAGTCATGACCTATACATATTAAGTTCAAAAACAAAGAGATTAGAGAAGAAAACTAATACAAAACCATCACCAAGTATATCACGAGACATGCATTATTCTGTTAAATTTCTTTCTTTCCCATTGCAGCCTTTGGATTTCAAGATAATCTTAGAAGCTCGTATCTCTATTAAAGCAGAATTGCAAACAATCCTTTTATAATACGAGTTCTGAATCATGGTTTATAGCAGCTCTATTCTGGAATGAAACGGACTGCAATAGCTAAAAAGGAGTTATTTTTCAAGCTCAGACATTTACAATACACTAGATTTGGCTCCTTGTATGAGAATATGACTCCAGTTTCTCAATCTCGAAGGTAGCAGCTCTCTGGCAGTTACTTCATGATAAACACTCTTTTGACCTCAAATTCCCTATTCTATATATATGCTAAATGTTTACAGACTAACACGGTAAAATAAGTTCAGCCTCTTTGCTTACATCATATGCTAGAGAAACACATTCAAGACCAAACAGAAACATAACTTCAGTTTTATTGCCATATTGTGTACAAGACATAAAGAATACTGACACCTATCAGCCTCTGAAAAGATGTACCAGCCAGCATTAACTGTTACCATAGCAACAATTCCATATAAATGTTCAGTCAACCTGATGAGAACCAAGGATTTCTATGATGTGGAAGAATTCAATTTGAAATCAGAAACAGAAACTGACAGGAATAGGCTCTCTGCTTAAGGAATTCTGAGTTCTGAAGGAGTTATCTAGCTTAGATTAGGATTATTTTTATTAGTGTTGCAATTTTCTTTTTATCAGAATTCTAGTTAGGCTATAATGTAAGGCTATAAATAGCTTTCATCAAGAAAAAAAAAGAAGAAGCAATAAGCAATAAGAAAAATATCAAACAACTTTGAGAAACTTTTCTGAACCTATCTTTCTCTTCTTGAGTTTCCATCATTGATGCTTTCATTGAGAGAACCAAGCATGGCATCCCACATCCAAACTCTGAAGGGGAGGGTTTGATGAGAACCAGCCAGGAGAAGCTACGGCAGAAATCAAGAGGAAACAGCAGCAAAGATTCAGCAGCAGGAGGAAGTTTCCAGCAGCAGGTCGGTGCTGGAAGTCCTTGCGGGAGGTGGATTTGTTGCTGGAATAAGTTGGCAAGAGAAGGCAGTTTCCAAGCAACAACTGGAGAGGAAGAAAGAGGAAGTGTCCTACAAGAAGGAAAGTCAAGAATAAAATAGCTTTATATGTGGCAGAAACAGCCTTGAAGTCAGCAACTCAACCTGACAGAACTAGATCTCTGAGTTGAGGAGTTCTAGGTTTTGACTTGAGTTCTGAGTTTTAATTTGTTAAAACTATCTTAAATTATACTGGGATTATTTTATTAGTTATTTTCCAGCAAGTAGAATCCTTCTTAGGCTAGGCTAGGATGTAAGACTATATAAATAGCCAAAAGTGTATTGAACATTCAATCAAGAATTAAGCAATAAGAAAATACCAAACACCTTAAGAAACTTTTATGAATATATTATCATGTATGGTCTACATAGTTATTTGAGCTACGAAAAGATTATGCATGGCAATGCCTTGAGATTTTTGCAACCAAGAATAGGAAGACAGTGAGCGAGGTTGAATCCATGCTTCCAAAAGTTCTGGCATAAAATTAGAATACTAAAAACATACAAGACTAGAAAGTTTAAGTCTTGACCTAAATAAAACATAACCCAGTCCCATAGCATGCCAAATTAAAAACAGAATGAAACTTATGAAACGTATATGCAATAGGCAACGCGAAAATAAATGAAACATGACAATATGGAGAATTTGGTACATTTAATACCTATATCAATTAGTTGTCTGCTAATGGGAAGCAAAATGTCGATGATGTTTACCTGTTTGCTCCAAAACCATGAGCTAAAACTAGAGCAGGGCCACTGTTCCCAGCATTCTGATAGCGAATCGAATAACCCTTCCAATTCCATACTGCAATGATAAGAAAGACAGAGTCCTTGAGTTCAAGCTAACACCAACAATTACAAAGTTATCAAACAATATAGCAAAACCGTGCATAACAGGTTCATAGACAAAAAGATTTGGCAAAAATGATGAACATTTCTACTATGGAAACTCCCTTCACATTATTTGAATTCAATAATTTGAGGGGGAAGACTCAAATAAAACAGTTACATTCGCTCCGATGCTCCTTTCAATCGGATAATCAAGGAGGTGAGCCACTTCACCCTGCCTTTAGATTCCATGTTTCCGGCCAGAAAGATGAGGACATAGAATAAGGAATTAAAGGCTGTTAAACTTTGTTTGCTACAGTAATGATCTACGGTCTGATTCTTTCCATTGTGAATCACTCCATCTTAATGCTAAATCCTAGAGTATGTTCAAAGATTGAAGCTTTATAGATGTCATTGGACAATTGCATAGAAGCAATTAACTACTCCAAATTAATCAAATGCACAAAAAAAAAAAATACTGTAAAAATAATGATAAAATACAGCTTCCTAATCACTCAAAATCAACCAAATTACTGCATAAAGCAACATAATCAACAACACTCATCAATCCCTTGAAACATAAATTGAAAAGATCATCACTTCCATTTCATGACAACCCAATAACACAGTTAAGATAATTAAGCACAAGAACTTGAAGAAATGAACAAACCAATTTGATGAACTGCTGTTCTTCACACCAATCCGACTGTTATTAACTGAATAATCACTTGAAAAAGAATGTACAAAAAACCCATTTCAAAGTTCTGAACTTTATTGAGAAACAGTGCTGAAGACTGAAGTTATTGTGAAAAGGGAAATTACAGGTGAAAGGGAGAGATAGAACTATTAGAGATGACACTGTTGTCCTGGTAATAATGGTTTATGAAAATATATTAAAATAATATTTTTTATTTTTTAAAATTTATTTTTAATATTATTACATTAAATTAATTTAATAATATTAAAAATTAAATTTAAAATTTAAAAAAATACAGCACCGCTGAAAAAAAAAAAAAAAACACTACGTTAAGAGAGAATTGGAAATTCTAGTTTAGTTAAGGATAGTCATAAATATTATGGTAATAAAATATGCTAAAAAAATATTTTTTTATTTTTTAAAATTTATTTTTAATATTATCACATTAAATTAATTTAATAATATCAAAAATTAAATTTAAAATAAAATAAATAAAATTTAAAAAATACAGCACCGCTCCAAACAAAAACAAACAATACGTTAGAATTGGAAATTTTAGTTTAGTTAAGGATAGTCATGAATATTATAGTAATAAAATATGTTAAAATAATATATTTTTTGTTTTTTAAAATTTATTTTTAATATTATCATATTAAATTAATTTAATAACATTTAAAATAAAATTAAAAATAAAAATAAATAAATCCTTAAAACACTGCAGAAACAAACACGACGTTAAGAGAGAGATTTCAGACACATGTAGACGAGAGTGGAACCATTTCCTGTTTCATGTGTATTTTGTCTTTATATGCGTAGCCAGACATTCTGTTGTCTTAGGTTTTAAGCCTCTTATTATCTAAATTGATTTGGAATAAGATTTAGGTAATTGATTTTTCGAGTGAATTTATATATTATTTATCGATTAAAGTTAGTTATTTTTATTAAAATAATCTCATTTTATATTTTTTTCAAATCCTATAATTCATCTCTCAAATTTGAATTAGATTTAATCAAGTTAATATTTAATTTAATTTAATTTAATTTAATTTAAACCTGAGCTTTAAATTACATATTTTTTGAACGAACTTATTAGTAGGGAATATTATGGTCTAGATACTCTAAATTAGACGTTTTCTCTTCTTTTTTTTTTTTTTGAAATATAAAATATAAGTTTAAAGGGTGATTTAGCATTGATGGAACTCAAACTAGTTGTAGGACTCCCTTCATAAGATTGGAAAGTAGAGTGAAGAGAGTAAATTCATGAACACTGTGGGACTTTTCATGTATAAGAATGAATCAAAACAAAGAATTGGTACGAGCAAATAATTATTGCCTTTTGCATTATCGATCTTAACAACAAAGAAAGGCCATTTGAAACACATGCATTCTTCACATGTTTAAAGGACATGTTCGGAAATTGGGCATTTTGGCATCCAGGCTTGACTCGTGGATCACATGAGTAGCAAAGCACACATTGAGGTGTTTCATGTAGTGTTTTTTTTTTCAATTAAAAAAATTTACAATTTAAGATTGGAGCTTTAAATTATGGTTTGAATTCTGGATTTAGTTCTAGATCTATACATGTAATTCTAAATTTACATTATAGATTTACACGAGTATCAATATAATTAAATCCACTTACATATAGACAGTAATTCAATTAAAAAAAACTAAATAATTAAAATAATTTGAATATAAATTAAACTCAATAACTTAGAATAGAAAATGAATACTTACATGACAAGTTCTATTCCTTAAGCGAGCAGGGGTAGGTTTTCCACTTTCACACGATGAATGTTCCTCGTTAACCCCGAAACATGATGAACAAAAAAGACAAGGTTTTAAGTAAATAAAGACATAGTGTTGTTTACAATCATTTATAGAACAAGAATCAAAGGTTTGTTGAAATTAATTAACATTCAGCAAACACGATTTTGTCAAGAATGGGTTTCGATTCGAAACCAAAACCTTAAAATTAAAACTTAGTAAAGCATGTTATTGATGCATAAAAATCCTAAATTATTAAATAATAATCGCATGCCAACTTGCACAAACCAACACTGAATCAAAACGGGTTCTAAAACTAGTACCTAAAGTCATGTTCATATGCTGAATACTATGACCATATACCCAGGAAGAAGACAAACAGACTAAAAACCCAGAAAACATGCATTCGACCTCTATAACATGTATCTTTAACCCTAACAAAACACATCATCAAAACTAAACCTATTTGGATCTTAAATAAACAAAAGAACAACATCAAATTATTATTATTTATACACGAAATGCAAACTTCAAAGCTGCCAAGTCAAAACAAAGATTCATTATGCAAAACATGGATCCAAACCAAGCATTTCAACATCACACAAAAACTCAAACACAACCAGGAGCAAAAACATGCTTCAAAGAAAACTTAAAATCAATGTAACAGTACCCACCCGAAACTAGCATGTAGAGAATTCACCTCTCCATTCCGTTAAGGATTCTTTTTTTTTTCTTTTTTTTGTTAGTTTTCCTTGTTTTTAGGTCCCTAACAAACTGTGGGAGCTTCTAGAAAGGTTGGCAAAAGGATCTGAAACTAGTCCAAATAATGGCTAACTGAAGGTGTCCCTTATTTGATTTAAGCGTGGTTGATGAGTTGTTATTGGAGTAAAATCGACCATGGATGCTGTAGAGGAGATGTTTCCCTCCAACTAGAATCAAACCACACTTCATTTGGAGACTTGTAGCTCTTTTGCCATTGATTCAAAATTGGACAAAAAAAAATCAAAATTTCTGAACGAGTCAAAGCTAACTTGGTACAAGAAGTTGAAGGCTTCCACATGGCAGGTTATGTATAAATGTTGAAAAAGGGTGGCACCACCTTGAAGAGAGGAAACTCCTCTGTCGATCGGTGGTGGTTAGAGCCCAAGAGGTGGTCGAAATTTTCATATTTATTCGTCCAAAAATGCCTACTCAATCAGCCAAAATTGAAGAAAGAGGATGCATAGTGCCCTGAACGATGTCGTTCTGCTAAACCCTATGAGTTAAGGTTATGTTAAATTAGGATTTGGAAAATTTCTAATTAAGTCCTTATCATTTTGATTTCATCATTTATGCCCTCAATTAGCCTTTAAACTTTTAATTTAATTTGTGCAATCGTGTCCCTGAGAAATTCAAATTACCTCCTCTTATTCGAGCGTCTTTTTTCAAACTAGTCTTTGGTTTTTAAATTGTTCAATCTGATCACTAATAAATGTCAAGCTTTTAATTTCTTTCAAATTGGTCCCTACCTTGATCAAGTTAGGTCCCTAGCATTGCGCGTGTTTTACAAATTAGTTCTTGGTCATGAAAATTTTCAATTTTAACCTCCAACAACCATTAAACTTTTAATTTTTTACAATTGAACCCCTGATTGTATCAATTTAGCCCCTCAAAGTATCAATGAAGCCCCGATTCTTTCAATCTATCTGAATTAACTCAAATTAAGCCCTAAAAATTGATTTTTTTTTATCAATTAAGTCTTTGATTTGAACCCTTGAAACCTGTTAGAAATTTAATTGAGTCCTTGAACTCAATTAGTTCTTCCAATCTTGGCCAGATTGACCTTTAAAATTATTTGCTTTTCAATCAACTCCTTAATTGAATCAAACCAACCTATTAAAAGTTTAATTAAGATCTTAAACTTAATTAATTCTTATAATTTTAGTAAAAAAAAATGATTCCAATCTTACTTTGTCTCAAATCCAGTATTTCTTCACCCTATTCTTAAAATATCCCAATATTGTTATCTTTCTAACTTCTTGATCTTCTGTGGTTTATAGGTTGTCTCCTTGTGTTTAGAATTGTTGTTGTTATTAATTATTATTAATGCATATCTTTTTTCTAAATGAATTAAAGTAAAATAGTAAAAAGGTGTGTATACATGAGAAGAGATAATTTTGGGGATCCTAAAATTGAGTTATGACAACATCCATGAATTGGAACTCCTGGATAATGAAATATCTTTTTGATTTTTTTGGTTTATTAGATTAAAAATGCAAGCCTACTGATTACAAAGAAAATTTCAAACCTACTTGATTATCACCTATTATTATATCATTTGCAGAGTTATCCCTTGAGAACTTAATAGAACTGCAATGTAGTGATTTAAGGTTTTTTTTTATTGAATTGTTGATGATGATCTTCCCTGCAATCCATCTTATATAGTAACGTCAATTGCCGATTTCCCCTCACCTTTCAAGGTTCTCCACTAATTGCATGTTAACTGCTAATAACCTCTTGTCTTTTAGAGTTCTTTTCACGATCTCATGTCCATAATAAATGGCTTGTTATACATGATTGTAGAATTAATTATGTATTCATGTTTTATATATATATATATATATATATATATATATATATATATGATAGTAACTCTTATTTTCTGAGTTTCTTTCAATTAATCTAATTATCATATAGTTATCGTATAAATCTATTTCCCATTAAAATCTATAGTATAACATAAGGCACACCAAACGTTTGTCCATGGAGGATGCTCAGGGATATTAACAGACTGGTTTCAAAATAGCAGGCCATTGACCCTTTGGCTGACACGCATTAGGGAATGTATAGTGATGGCAAGGAAAGGTTGGTTTGTCCAACAAAATCTGACCATTTCACCTTAGAACGTTTGGTTAGTCCCTATTGTCAATTACCTGCTTAGCAAGTACGCCCACCAAAATTATTCACAAATCTACTGGTCAAATTCAGCCGAGACATACCAATTTCCCCTCGTATAAGGCCCATTTTGCCTGGCTTGTAGACATGGAAACCTACAGGTGTACCAGTACTGTGCTTCATTCTTCATACAAAAGGAGAACATTTAATTTGAAAATCAGAACTCTGATACTTTCTCACATGGAAATTAAAACGCAAGAATTCTCAGCCTCTTCTTTCTCTACATAAAAACATTTTCATCATGCATGATCCATTTGATCGTTCTTCCATCCTTTACCAAAATGCATTTCACAAAAAGCTTCGGATCTTTCCATTGACTTCATTTAAATGGTCGATTTTCACGGTATACCCAGGTAAGCCACTTCTTCCTAGCTAGCACCTCCTAATTATCTCTTGTTATTGTTCTTGGTCCATTTCTTGCTTTTTCTCATGCTTGTCTCGGTTGTTATCAAAGAAATTAAATCAGTTAACAAATATCAATGGAACTGTTTTGTAATTTTGATAGCTATACATGGATGTTATATTTCATGAAGAATTCGCTTATTTCATGTGTTTTCTCATATATATAGCCTTCCTTGTTTCTGATAGAGGCAACTTCGTTTTCCATGTTAAAGCACTCTTGCCCAGGGGGTCTGTCATGACATAAATGAAGGCATGAACATGAACATGTTGGTGTTTTGTTTCTTTTCATCTTGTTATATATTGAACCATCAACTTCTGGGGGAAAAAAGAGTTCGAATCATCAAAAAATGTTGCACTAATCAATTGAAGAAGGAAGACTAGCAAAACTATTATGATGGTCAAACTTTTATCTAGTTTAACCGATTGTATTATAATAAGCTTTGTTGGAGTAGATGGTACTGTACATAGATGGCCAAGAAGGCTAGGTTGCAGAAGCCCAGTATATAGGTCTACTCCATGCCTGTGTACCGTATGATTTAAGTTAGTATATTTGAGTTTACGGTTGGAAAAATAAACTAATTCCCTATATATCTTGTACGACATTAGAAATTTTATGTGGGACATTGTTCCTATCAGAAAATTTAAAAAATGTATCCAAAACCATGCGCAGGCCCCCCAAAACCACCCCACATATATATAAGAACACCCACTATACAAAAAAAAGAACACCAAAAAAAAAGAAGAAGAAGAACACCCACTATACATGTCTGCGCCCGCGCGTGTATACATACATGTATATATACATAACTAATATTGCTGGGTTTCCTTGTAAAGTTTGGATAACAAAAGTTATAAAAGGAAATAAAGGGTCAACCTCTGCATATGCTTCATAACTCGCTTTTAACTCATATGGGAGCAACAAGTCAACCAACCAGCTACCAATCCGATGCTGTAATAGAAGACTGGTAGTTAGAGTGGAGGGTCAGATATGAGTCTTGTGGATATAAGGTCAGATGATTTTGGCCTGAAGATCTAACAATAACTGCTATAAATTAAGCTCTTGTAAGCAAAGGTATGCTGTGTGTGTGTGTGTTTTCTTCTTCTGCCCATATTTTATAAATATGTAAATTAATGTCAATATCATCTTTGAGGTATCTTGAAGTCACAATATGCAATCGACCAAAAGTTTGAACATGGTCCCCTCGGAATTTTTCAATTTCTATTTAATTCTTAACTTATTTAATTTTTATTTATTTTTATTTTTAGAGTGTTTAGAAATGTAGTAACGGTTATTTTTTAAAGTAA
>Ga0307510_10005893_pt1 | contig 14614 bp, 10 predicted proteins | sample 12_EM_MG_FD_207224 | JGI IMG/M metagenome (GOLD analysis project Ga0307510, IMG submission 207224) | Populus trichocarpa ectomycorrhiza microbial communities from riparian zone in the Pacific Northwest, United States - 12_EM | ecosystem: Host-associated > Plants > Roots > Unclassified | place...
AGGGATTTTTGGGTTGCCCCGCGCGCGGTCTTCCGAGCGCCGCTTGCGGGAGCGTGCCGGCGAACTGATCGAATGGGTCGGCCTCGAACGCCGTGCCCATGACCTTGCTGGCTCGCTTTCTTATGGCGAGCAGCGGCTGGTCGGCGTCGCGCTGGCGCTCGCAGCAGGGCCGTCGATGCTGCTGCTCGATGAGCCGGTCTCCGGCATGAACGCATCCGAAACCCACACCTTCGTGCAACTGGTCCGCAACATCAGGGATCGCGGCATCACCATCCTGCTGGTCGAGCACGACATGCCGATGGTGATGAGCGTCTCCGACCGGATCGTGGTGCTCAATTATGGCCGGATCATCGCCGAGGGCTCGCCGGACGCGATCCGGAACGACCCGGCTGTCATCGAAGCCTATCTCGGGCAGGGGGCGGCGCGTGCTTGAGATCCGCGACATGGTGTGCGGCTATGGCGGCGTCACCGCGCTGCGCGGCATTTCGCTGCAGGTCAAGGCCGGGCAGCTCGTCGCCCTGATCGGCGCCAACGGCGCCGGCAAGAGCACCACGTTGCGCGCCATCTCCGGGCTCGTTGCGCCACGCTCGGGATCGATGCTGTTCGAGGGCAAGGACATCGCGGGCGCCAAGCCGCCGCGCGTGGTGGCCTCGGGAATCGCGCATTGTCCAGAAGGACGGCGGGTATTTCCGCACATGACGGTCGAGGAAAATCTCGACATGGGGGCCTATCTGCGCAGCGGTGCTGCCGAGATCTCGGCTGACCGCGATCGGATCTATACCGAATTTCCGCGCCTTGCCGACCGCAAGCGGCAGGCCGCCGGCACCTTGTCGGGCGGCGAGCAGCAAATGCTGGCGATCGGGCGGGCGCTGATGTCGCGTCCGCGCTTGATCATGTTCGACGAGCCTTCCCTTGGACTCGCGCCCAACATCGTCGAGCGAACTTTTGCGATCATCCGCGGCATCCGCGATGCCGGAACGACGGTCCTGCTGGTGGAGCAGAACGCCTTTGCGGCGCTCGAGATGTGCGACCACGCCTATCTGCTGGAAGGCGGCCGCATCGTTCTGTCGGGACCGGGGGCTGATATGATCGAGAACGAGCACGTGCGAAAGGCCTATCTTGGCGGATGAGCGGTCCGAAACGGCAGCGGTGTCGAGCGACGGGCAATGGATGCCGGTCTGCGGGCTCAGCCGGCTGATTTCGCAAACGATCGTCTGCGTCCGCGTCACCGGCGTTGATTTGATCCTGATCTGGAGCGAAGGACGCGCGGTCGCCTGCGAGCGGATGTGCCCGCACGAACAGGCCGACCTCAGCGCCGGACACCTGTCGGGAGGGCGCTTGTTCTGCCCGCGTCACGCGGCCTCGTTTGATCTCCGTAACGGCCGGATTTCCTACGGCTGGCCGAGCCGACCGTTGCGGCTATACCCGGTCCGGATCAGGGATGATCAGGTCTGGATCGACGCTGCGGCAATCAAGTCACCGGGGACCTAGAAACAGCTATCCAACAAGCTTTCGCGCGATGTCGACAAGTGCGCCGTCGGGACGCCGCAGTTCGCCGAGGATACTGAAATGGTCCGCGCCTTCGATCGGGAAGAGCTTGCCGGACGCGTTAGCGGCGGCTCGCATTTCATGAAGCTTGATTGAATCGAAAACCAGCGCCGGCAGTTCGGCCGTGCCGTAGGCGATGTCGAGCCGCTTGTGGACGGCAGGCAGGCGAAGCGGCGATAATGCCGTAACTTCCGCGCTGGTCAGCTTCAGCGCATTGTTAAGGCCCGTATCGCGGATGGGCCCGAGATCGTACACGCCGGAAATCGCCAGCCCCGCGGCGACGCGCGGGTGATCGAGTGCCATTGCGACGAGGTGGGCGCCGGCCGACCAGCCCGAGAGCACGACGGGCCCGGAAATGCTGTATGACTCTCCGTTTTCGGCCAGCCAATCGAGCGATTGGGATATCTCCCTCACGATATCCGTCAACGAAACGTCGGGCGCCAGCGAATATCCGGGAATGGCAACCGACCAGCCATGGGCTGCGACGCCCTCGACCAGCATGGCAAACACGTCGCGCGAATTGCGTTGCCAGTAACCGCCGTGCAGGAACACGAGGCAGGGTGCCGTCCTGTCCGCGGCTGGATAGAGATCGACCTTCGTCCTTTCGCGGCCGCCATAAGGTACATCAAGAAAGGATTTGCGGCTTGCGCGCAGCGTTTCGGACAGTTGGTTTCTTTCGGCGATCAGCGCCGCGCTGTTCTTTACCGCCGCATTGTTGTCATAGGCGGCGTCGCGCTCGGCTTGCGAAAGCGCGGTCCAGTTCAGCCGGAGATCTAATGGTCCATCCTTCGCCGCCGAGATATCAGTCACGCACGTCACTCCTGCAGAAACCAAAGTGTTCATTGTTGTTGAAGTCGCTCAGCGACGATCACCAGTATATTGGTGCTGCCAATCTCCGCAATCGAAAGAAGAACGAGCGACCAACAGCGCCTCCAGGTCCTCGAAAAGCCGCGGATAGACGGCAGCCGGAGGGAGGCTGTGTCCATCTAGCCGTCGGCCATACTTGCAAAGTAAAGGTCAAATTATAGATCGGCCTGCTGCCACATTGGGCAGGCTGTGATCTCCATTAGTCGCCCTTATGCGAGGCATTTTAACTTCCGATTTTACAATCCGATTTCTCCGCCGCTACGCTTCATCATCAACACGGTCGCGAAACGAACGAGCCGGTTGGATGAGCAGGCTGGTCCATCAACCCGCGGACGGAGAGAACGATGTCTAGTGATGACAATGGTGACGCGAAAGGCGCTTTGCACGGGCTTCCGGCGAAAAAGAAGGGCATTTCAAGACGCGCCGTTCTCAAGGCCGGTGCGGCTGTAACGGGCGCGGCGATCGGCGCCGACGCTATCCGCGGATTTCCGACGATCTGGGCGCAGGAGATCAAGGATATCGAATTGAGACACGTCGGCGTCTCCTATTCGGTGGTCAAGGCGATCGGCGACCAGGCTGCAAAAGACCTTGGCTTCAAGGTCACGATGCAGAATCTCGACACGTCCGCCGCAATCAACCGCTTCATCAGCCAGCCCGACTCGGTTGATATCGCCGACCTCGAGGGATGGCAGGCAAAGCTTGCCGCCAAGCGCGCCGTGATCCAGGGCATCGAAGTCAAGAAGATCAAGGAATTCGACAACATCCTGCCGATCTTCACCAAGGGTGAGATCGACGGTCACAAAATTCCGCGGCAGGGCATTTCGCCCTATGAGGCGATGTATATCGCTAAGCCCAATGCGACCGAGTTGCACGACGGCGTTACCGAATGGGCGACCTTCCTGCCGCAGGTCTATAACGCGGATTCGATCGGCTATCGTCCCGATCTCGTCGGTCACGAGGTGACCGAGTGGAAGGATCTGATCGACCCGAAATTCAAGGGCAAGGCGGCGATCCTCGATGTCCCGGCGATCGGCATCATGGACGCTGCGCTCTGCTTCGAAAGCGCCGGCCTGATCAAGTACGGCAACAAGGGCAACATGACCAAGCAGGAGATCGATTTCACCTGCGACAAGCTGATCGAACTGAAGAAGGCGGGTCAGTTCCGCGCGACCTGGACCACCTTCGACCAATCGGTGCAGTTGATGGCCGCAGGCGAGGTCGTCATCCAGTCGATGTGGTCACCGGCCGTGGCCGCCGTCCGCGTCAAGGAAATCCCCTGTGTCTACGCGCCGGTCAACGTCAAGAACGGCAAGGAAGGCTATCGCGGCTGGTGCAACGGCATGGGGCTGATGAAGCACCTGTCCGGCAAGAAACTCGATGCGGCCTACGAATATCTCAACTGGTATCTGTCGGGCTGGCAGGGCGGCTTCGTCGGCCGTTACGGCTACTACAGCCCGGTGCCGTCGACAGCGAAGAAGTTCCTGACCGCGGCGGAATGGGACTTCTGGTACGACGGCAAGCCCGCGCCCTCGGTCATCAACGATCCCTATGGCGTGCCGATGGAGAAGGCCGGCACCAAGCGGGATGGCGGTTCATTCCTCGATCGGGTCAAGAACATCTCCTGCTGGAACACGCTGATGGATGAAGCGGCCTACATGAACAAGCGTTGGAACGATTTCAAGATCGCTTGAGGCGAACCGGCCTGCCGGTGCCGGACCGGTGCCGGCAGGCCGTAACATGCCGTTCCGAAAGATCCCGCATGAAGTCCAGTCAGGCCAGGTGATGCCGCGACCGAATTTGAGTGCATGGCTGTACGTGACGCCGCTGATGCTGGTGCTGGTGCCGTTTTTCCTGCTGCCGACCCTTGTCGTGCTGATCGCGAGCTTCTTCGAGACCGATGGCTTCGGCGGATTGCTGCCGACGTTTACGCTCGCGAACTACATCGACGTGCTCACATCGGCGCAGACCTTCCTTCTGTATGTGACGACGCTCAAATTTGCGATCCTGACCTGGCTGTTCACGCTGATCATCGGGTTCCTGGTCGCCTATTTTCTCGTCTTCCACGTCAAGAACCAGCTGCTCGCGATCGGCCTGTTTCTGATCTGCACGATCCCGTTCTGGACCTCGAACATCATCCGGATGATTTCCTGGATTCCGCTGCTTGGAAAGGAAGGGTTGGTCAACTCGACGCTGCTCGGCATCGGCGTGATCCGGGAGCCGCTCGAGGTGCTGCTCTATTCCGGGCTCGCGGTCGTGATCGCCTATGTCCACCAGCTGACGATCTTCATGGTGGTGCCGATTTTCAACTCGCTGGCGCGCATCGACAAGCGGGTGGTGGAGGCGGCGCTCGATGCCGGCGCCAGCCGGCTCGACGTGATGCGCTACATCATCATTCCGATGTCGAAAAGCGGCATTGCGCTCGGCTCGACCTTCGTAATCTCGATCGTGATGGGCGACTTCTTCGTGGTCAAGGTGATGTCCGGCGGCGGCTCCGCCTCGGTGGTCAGCGCGTTCTACGAAAATGTCGGGGTGCTGCAATACCCGATTGCGGCGGCGAGCGCCGTGTTGCTGACCCTCGTTCTCATTACCATGATCGCCTTGATCCTGCGCGTCGTCGATATTCGCCGGGAGATCACGCAATGACGGTCGCTCTCGGCGAGGCTGATATGCCCATGACCAGAACTCGGCGCATTTCGGCGGTCGCGCGCGGCGACCGCCGCCCCTGGACTTTCTATGCGCTCGCGGCTGTTTTCATCCTCTATGTCGCTGCCCTCTACGGCCCGATGATCTGCATCTACATCCTGTCGTTCCAGGATATCCGTGGTGGCCTGGTGTTTCCGATGAAGGGCCACTCGCTGCACTGGTTCGTCGATTTGTTCACACAGGTGCGTACCGGCGACGTCAAGGGATCGTTCGATCGCTCGATCAAGCTTGCGGTGCTGGTCACGGTAATCACGCTCGTGGTTTCGCTGATGGCCGGATTGGCGTTTCGCCGCCGCTTTTTCGGCGACACGGTCGTGTTCTACCTGATGATCGGCAGCCTGGTGGCACCCGGGCTGGTGCTCGGCCTCGGTATTGGGCTGTTATTCCAGTGGATCGGTATCAGCCCGAGCTGGTACACGTCGGCGCTCGGTGCGCAATTATCCTGGACGTTGCCGTTTGGCGTGCTCGTGATGTTCGCCGTGATGTCCCGCTTCAACAGCGTGTGGGAGGAGGCGGCGCGGGATCTTGGCGCCACCCGCTGGCAAACCATCAGGCTGGTGGTTATTCCCGTGCTGGCGCCGGGCCTTGTCGCGGTTGCGCTGTTCGGCTTCACGCTCTCCTATGACGAATTCGCCCGCACGCTGCAGACATCGGGTTCGCTCAATACCCTGCCGCTCGAGATATGGAGCATGACGCTCAACGTGACTTCGCCATCGCTGTACGCGCTTGGCACCGTCACCACGATCGTGTCGTTCATCATCATCGGTGCCTGTATCGGCGCCATCATTGTCATCAACAAGCGCCGCGGCGTGCGCGCGACGGGTCATTGAGGTCTTTGGAATGCGCGCGGGCGCCGGTGATATCGAATTGGCAGGTCTCTGCAAGAGCTATGACGGCGTCACCAACGTGGTCGACGGCGTCAATCTCAGGATTCCCGACGGCGCCTATTGCTGCTTTCTCGGGCCCTCTGGTTGCGGCAAAACGACGATCCTGCGGATGATTGCCGGGCACGAAGAGCCGACCAACGGTGAGATCGTGATCGGCGGCGAGGACGTCGCTGGGCTGGCGCCGGTCGAGCGACGCACCGCGATGATGTTCCAGTCCTATGCGCTGTTTCCGCATCTCACCGTCCGCGACAACATCGCTTTTGCGCTGCGGGTGCGCGGGCAGTCGAAGACGGAGCGCTACAAGGCCGCCGACCTGATGATGGAAAAGGTGCGTCTGACGGAGCTGGCGGACCGCCTGCCGGCCAATCTGTCGGGTGGCCAGCAGCAGCGCGTCGCGCTGGCGCGCGCGGCGATCACCGAGCCGCGAGTACTCTTGCTCGACGAGCCGCTGTCCGCGCTTGACGAGCAGCTGCGGGTGCAGATGCGGCAGGAGCTGCGGCGCATGCAGCGCGAGCTTGGAATCACCTTCATTCACGTTACCCATACTCAACTCGAGGCGATCGCGCTCGCCGACATCGTCGTGGTGATGGAAAAAGGCAAGATCAAGCAATCCGGGCCGGCGCGCGACGTCTACGCCTATCCGCGCGACCGTTATGTGGCGCAGTTTTTGGGCGGGCAGAATGTGCTTTCGGGTAAGGTCGAGAAGGTCGGCGACAGGTTTGTCGTGCTCTCCCAGCCCCATCGCAGCGAAATCCAGGTCCGGCTGGGCGCCGAGGCCCGGGTGGCCGTGGGCGACCGCATTGATCTGGCGGTGCGGCGCGACGATATCGAACTGGTGCGCGCCGATGCCGGCAGTCCCGACGACGGTGCAACGGCGCTGCCGAGCCGGGTAACCGCGATCGAATATCAGGGCTCGTTCGTCAAGGTGATGCTCGATACGGTGCCCGACGAGGATTTTGTCGCCTACGTTCCGGAACGAACTTTTTTCCGCGATCCCTTCAATGTCGGCGACGTCCTGCTGGCCACCTGGTCGGCGGGCCGCGCCCGTGTTCTCGCCTGATGTCGCTCATGACGGGAGGTCACCCATGATAGTCAGTTTTACGCTCAACGGCCGGTCGCGGACGGTTGACATCGAGCCATCGGCGCTGGTCGCCGATCTGTTGCGCGAGAACCTTAACCTGACAGGAACCCATGTCGGGTGCGACACCAGCCAGTGCGGTGCCTGTGTCGTGCTGTTCAACGGCGAGGCGGTGAAGAGCTGCACCTTGCTCGCGCCGATGCTGGACGGCGGCACGCTGACGACGATCGAAGGCCTGTCGGGGCCGGGCGGTTCGAACGCGCTGCATCCGATGCAGCACGCGTTTCATCAAAATCACGGTCTGCAATGCGGCTTCTGCACCCCGGGCATGGTGATGACAGCGGTGGCGCTGGCGACGAAAAATCCAACGCCCACGGAAGCTGAGGTTCGCCACGGCCTCGAGGGCAATATCTGCCGCTGCACCGGCTATCAGAACATCGTGGCGTCGGTGCTGGCCGGAGCTGCCGCCATGCATGCGCCCGGAATCGGAGAATAGCCATGTCGAACGTGATCGGAATTGGCGCTGCACCGCGCCGCAAGGAAGACTTCCGCTTTCTGACCGGCCGCGGCAATTATGTCGCCGACATCAAGCGAGCCGACATGGCGTTCGGCGTGTTCATCCGTTCGCCGCATGGCCATGCAGCGATCCGTGGCATCGACAAGGCGCCCGCGCTGGCGCTGCCGGGCGTCGAGGTGGTGCTGACCGGGGACGATGTCGCGGCCGACGGCCTCGGTTCGCTGCCTTGCGGCTGGGGCATTCATGGCTCGGATGGCCTGCCGATGAAGGAGCCGCCGTTTCCGATGCTGGCGCAGGGCAAGGTGCGCTTCGTCGGCGATATGGTGGCCTTTGTGGTCGCCGATACGCTGGAGCTCGCACGCGCGGCAGCGGAAGCCGTGGTTATTGATTATGAGGTGCTTCCGTCCGTCGTCGGCGTCCTCGAGGCCGTTCGTCCGGGCGCGCCGCAATTGTTCGACGACGTGCCCAACAATCTCTGCTGCGACTGGGAGCTCGGTGACAAGGCCGCCGTCGCGACGGCGTTCAAGAAGGCCGCGCATGTGGCGCGTCTGAGCCTCGTCAACAACCGGCTGATCGGCAATCCGATGGAACCGCGCGCGGCGATCGCCGAGTACAACGGCGGGACCGGCCATCACACGCTGTGGACCACGAGCCAGTTTCCGCATGTGGTGCGGTTCCTGATGAGCGCCCTGGTGCTCAAGATTCCCGAACAGAAAATGCGCGTGGTGGCGCCCGACGTGGGCGGCGGCTTCGGTGTCAAGCAATTCCACTACGGCGAGGAGGCCGTGATCACCTGGGCGGCGAAGCGGGTCGGCCGTCCCATCAAATGGGTGGCGGACCGTACGGAAGGTTTCATCTCCGACCGGCACGGCCGGGATCACGTCACCGAGGCCGAACTAGCGCTTGACGAGAACGGAAAATTCCTCGCGCTCAAGGTCGTCACACTGGCCAACATGGGTGGGTATCTCTCCACCTTCGGCCCCAACATCCCGACCAATCTCTATGGACCGTTGTTGAGCGGCGTCTACACGACGCCTGCGATCTATTGCAATGTGAAGGTGGTCTTCACCAACACGGTGCCGGTCGATGCCTATCGTGGCGCCGGGCGGCCGGAAGCGACCTTCGTGGTCGAACGCCTGGTGGATGTCGCGGCCAAGGAAATGGGCATCGACCGCGTCGAATTGCGCCGTCGCAATATCATTGCCAAGGAATCCTATCCATATCAGACACCGGTCCTCGTCGAATATGATTCCGGCGATCCGATGGGTTGCCTCGAAGGCGCGCTAGTGGCGGCAGATGTCGCAGGTTTCGCGGAACGCAAGGCGGCATCGGAACGCGACGGCAAGTTCCGCGGCCTCGGCTATTCGACCTATGTCGAAGCCTGCGGCCTCGCGCCATCGCGCTTTGCCGGACGTCTCGGCGCTCGTGGCGGCCTTTACGAAAGCGCCACTGTCCGGGTGCATCCGACCGGGCAGGTGACGGTGCTGATCGGCACCCACAATCACGGGCAGGGGCACGAGACCACCTTTGCGCAAATCGTGTCGGAGAAGCTTGGCGTCGCTTTCGATAACGTCGACATCGTGTTCGGCGATACCGACCGCGTGCAGTTCGGCATGGGCACCTACGGCTCGCGATCGCTGGTCGTCGGCGGCGCCGCGCTCTCGAAGGCGAGCGACAAGGTGGTCCTGAAGGGGAAGAAGATTGCCGCGCACCTGCTCGAGGCAAGCGAACAGGATATTCAGTTCGAGGCCGGGGCGTTTTCGGTCGCGGGTACCGACCGCAGCAAGACATTCCAGGAAATCGCCGGCGCGGCCTATGTGCCGCACGACTATCCGCTCGAAATTCTGGAGCCCGGACTGGAGGAGCAGGCCTATTACGATCCGGTCAATTTCACCTATCCCGGCGGCTGTCACATCGCCGAAGTCGAGATCGATCCCGAAACGGGGACCGTGACGCTGGAGAAATACACCGCGGTCGACGACGTCGGCACCGTCATCAACCCGATGATTGTCGAAGGACAGTTGCATGGTGGCATCGTTCAGGGCGTTGGCCAGGCGCTGTATGAAAATGCCGTCTATGACGACGTCTCGGGGCAACTGCTGTCAGGCTCGCTGATGGATTACACCATGCCGCGCGCCGATCACCTGCCGAATATGACGATCAAGACCCATTCCACGCTTTGCACGCACACCCCGATGGGCGTGAAGGGATGTGGCGAGGTCGGCACCATCGGATCGCCGGCGGCGGTTATCAACTCCGTCGTCGACGCGCTGTCGCATCTCGGCGTTCTTCACGTCGACATGCCGGCGACGCCGAACCGGATCTGGCGTGTCATTCAGAACGCCACGATGCCGCGCGCCGCAGAGTAGGAGGAGGCGAAGATGAGGTCATTTGCATTGCACAGGCCGACCACCCTTTATGAAATGTCGGCGTTGCTTGGCGGTGTTGACGACAGCATGCCGCTGGCCGGCGGGATGACGTTGCTGCCGACCATCAAGCAGCGGCTGGCGGCGCCTGCCGCGCTGATCGATCTGTCGAAGATCCCGCAGCTATCCGGGATTTCGGCCCAAGGCGACAGCCTGACGGTCGGCGCGATGACCCGCCATGTCGATGTCGCGGAGTCGGAACTGGTTCGCAGCCAGATACCGCTGCTTGCCGATCTCGCAGCCGGCATCGGCGATCCCGCGGTTCGCAACCGCGGCACGATCGGCGGCTCGGTCGCCAATAACGATCCCTCGGCCGACTATCCGGCCGCGGTGCTCGCGCTCGATGCGACTGTGGTGACCGACCGCCGGGAAATCGCCGCCGCCGCATATTTCCGCGGGCTGTTCGAAACGGCGCTCGACCCGGGCGAGATCATCACCGCCTTGCGCTTCCCGGTGCCGTCCGCCGGGGGTTACGCCAAATTCAAATCGCCGGCGTCGCGCTATGCGGTGGTCGGGGTGTGCGTGGCCAAGAAAGCCGGAAAGGTTCGGGTCGCGGTAACCGGCGCCGGACCAGGCGTGTTTCGCGTCGTCGCGATGGAAGCCGCGCTGGAGCGCGCGTTCACGCCTGACGCAATCGCGGCGATCAAGCTGGGTGCTGAAAACCTGAGCTCCGATATCCACGCGGATGCGGAATACCGCGCCCATCTCGTAACCGTCATGGCGAAAAAGGCCGTGACGTCTGCTCTCCAAACATCGTGAGGCGTATGGTGAAAGCAGGAAGCGTCCGTGCCGACGGTGTCGTTCGGACAAATGAATTGGCAAAACTCTCGGCCGTCGAATTGCTGGAGGGCTATCGCACGCGACGGTTCACGCCGCGCGACGTCATCGAGGACGTGATCGCAGCGCTGGAAGTGACCAATATCTCCTGCAATGTGGTCGTGACGCCGGCATACGAACAGGCCCGCGCCGCCGCTGACCGCGCCACGGTGGCTTGGTCCTCCGGACAACCGCAGGGCAAATTGACCGGCGTGCCCGTCAGCATCAAGGATCTCGTCTACGTCGCCGGGCTACCGGCGCTGGGCGGCGCGCCCGCCAACAAGGACTTGGTGCCGAGTGCCGATGCGGCGGCGGTTTCGGCGCTCAAATCGGCCGGCGCGATCGTCACCTGCAAGACCACCACCTGCGAGTCCGGTTACAAATTGACCGCCGACAGCCCGGTATCCGGCGTCACCCGAAACCCCTGGAACCGCGATCGGACCAGCGGCGGATCGAGCGGCGGTGCGGCGGCTTCGATCGCCGCCGGATGCGGCCCGCTTGCGATCGGCACCGATGGTGTCGGCTCGATCCGCGTTCCATCTGCGTTCTGTGGCGTAGTCGGTATCAAGCCGACCTTCGGCCTGGTCCCAAGATCGCCCGGCTTTTCGCCGCCATCGTGGGCGTCGCTGGCGCACACCGGCCCAATTGCGCGCACGGTTGCCGACGCAGCACTCCTTTTGGAAACGGTTGCGATCCACGATCTGCGCGATGCCGCCAGTCTGCCGGTGCCGGCGCGGCGCTTAGATGTGACAGCGGCGAAGCTCGACGGGATCAGGATCGGCAGCAGTGTCGACTTCGGCTATGCCGCGGTGGCGCCTGACGTCCGCAAGGCATTTCAGTCGGCGGTTCAGGCGCTCGGTTCACTTGGCGCCGACATCGTCCCCGATTGCGTTTATTTCGAATCAGACATGCTTGAGCGGATCCTGAAACCGATCGCCTATACCGAGCAGGCGGCGGCCGTCTCCGCCCGCGGCGCCGCTGCGCTGATGGCCTCCGACAGCGACTACCGCGATGTAGTGGCGAAGGGCGGTTCCTACAGCGGCATTGAATATGTCGAGGCCGGCTATCGCCGCAACAGCCTGCGTACGTCGTTCCTGGAAATATTCGGCAAAGTCGATGCGATCGTCACCCCAACGGTTGCCGTGACGGCGTTTCCTGCGGGCACCCTTGGCGTCGACGAGATCGACGGCGTCGCCGTCGACCGCCATTTAGGTTGGTCGCCGTTCTCTTGGCCGATAAATCTGACCGGGCTGCCGGCTGCCACGATTCCCTGCGGCTTCGACGCCGAGGGGCTTCCGATCGGGCTTCAGATTGTTGCGCCGTGGCTCGACGAGGGCTTGATTGTGCGTATCGCCGCCGCGTTCGAGCGCGCGCGGCCCTGGAGCCAGTTTCGCCCCGACATGTCCTGACCGGGGTTCGTCGCTCTCAGCGGCAGACAAAGGCAGCTCCTTGCCCAGCAGGAGTTCGTCGTCGAGATTGAGATAGTGCGCCAGATAGTCGTGCAGGGCGCTTGCGGCCTTTGACGTCGCCGTCGGCGATTTATACAGCAGAAGATCGACCTTCGGCAGCGGCGGCAGCCCCTCGTTCTCGCCGATCTCGCGCATGTTGCGTACCAGTGCGGAACGGCCGAGGACGGTGACCGCCATGCCGGCGAAGGCGGCGGCCTGCAAACCGCCGACGCTCGGACTGACGCAGGCAATGCGCCATCGCAGCCTTGCGGCTTCTAGCCGCTCGATCGCATGGTCGCGAAAGATATTGCCGGGCGGCAGCAGCGCCAGCGGGATCGGCTTTTCGTTATGCGCCGTGGATTGCTCCCCGGTCATCCAGATCAATTGCTCCTGCCGCACCACCTGTCCGCCGGTGAAATCGTTCATGCGGGTCACCAGCGCGATATCGACCTCGCCGCGCTTCACGCATCCGACAAGGGGTGTCGAGAGTGAGCAGTTCAGCTCAAGCTGAACGCGCGGAAAGGCCTTGCGGAAAATCCTGAGGATCGAGGGAAGCATGAAGGCGGCGTAGAGGTCGGGGGTGCCGAGCACGACGTGACCTTCAATGTCCGGAGAAGCAAGTTGCGACAACATCTCGTCGTGAAATCCGACGATCGATCGTGCGTAACTCAGGACCGTCTCGCCTTCCGTCGTCAGAAACAGCCGGCGGCCCTCATGGATGAAGATCGCCTTTCCGGTGAGTTCCTCGAGCCGCTGTAGCTGCAGGGTAATCGCAGGTTGGGTACGGCCGAGCCGGCGCGCCGTCTCGGTGATGCTGCCGGTCTCGACGACCGACATCAGCGAGCGCAGCATGCGGATGTCCAGATTGATCAGGTTCATGGCGATGCTCGCTGTGTAGGCAGAGTGGTGCCATGCAATTTTTGTGCTTGGAAACGTGAGTACGGCGCGGTGCCAATAAATGAGGCGTCGCGTCAGCGACCGGCGTGGGATCCGCAGCTCCGATGCAACGAGAATTGGATCTCTCAAGCGGTTGGAGGCCGGAGCGTGCACCGAGGGGGCCCAAGCCTGGTGTGATTTCGGCTAATTTGAGCGTGCGCATGTTAGTGGCCCATCTCATTAAAAGCGCAGGCTAATGTACTGAAATCTCAAGGCTATCGATTTTGCGTCACCGCGATGGTGGATTCGAGCAAGAGTTTAAGTTTCTCAATTCGTTAAAAGGCGATGTGTGCACGATATGTGCACCGGGAGATCGAAGAAAGCTCCGCGGTCAGCGAGGCCGGCACTGCAGAAGCGCACCAGAGCACGAACCTTCTCCAGCCTTCAAACGCCGTCACAGATCAATCACGACGTCGCCCTCGGGTCGCGAGCAGCAGGTCAGCATATTGCCGTCCGCGGGTGTATCGATCGGGTCCGGCCGGTAGCTGACTGTCCCGGCCACAAGTGCGGTCTCACAGGTGTGGCAGACCCCCGTTCGACACGACCATCGCACCGGCACGTCGCAAGCTTCTGCCAGCTCGAGCAAGCTGTGGAACGTCGGCCCCCAGCGGACGCTGAGACCGCTACGGGCGAATGAAACCAGCGCTCCTGAACCGGGAAGTCCTGCCGGCAAATGCGGCGGCCGGCGCGCCGATGCAGCGACGCCTGGCGTAATGGACGGACCGGCGCCGAACATCTCGGTGTGAATGCGATTCCGCGCAACGCCCAAGGCTGCAAGGCCGGCAATGAGATCGCTCATGAAGGTGGACGGTCCGCAAATATAGAAATCACCATTGCGTGGCAAATTAAGCCGTTGGAGCACTCGCATATCCAGGTGACCAGGATCGTCGAAATCAACATTGGGCCGATCCTCGGGATCGGGCGAGCTGTAGCAAATGCGGCTGTGGCGGTTGGGAAGCGCTGCGAGCAGGCCGCGCGCCTCCTCGGCAAAAGGGTGTTCGCGGCCGCTACGGGTTCCGTATAGCCACCAGATTTCCCTCGTCGATGCTTCGGCCGCCAGTGCGTGAAGCATCGCGAGCACCGGCGTCACTCCGATCCCGGCACTCAACAAGACAACAGGTGTGTCGCCCGGCCGTAATGTGAAACTGCCGCGCGCCGCGCTTGCGTCCACGATGTCGCCAACCCGCAGCGCGTCGTCAATATAGGCGCCGGCCGCGCCATGGGCTTCCCGTTTGACGCTCACGCGATAGGACGGGGCGCCAGGCTGCCCCGACAGCGAATAGCTGCGCATCAGCGCAGGCGCAGATGGTGGCTCGAGCCGCAACACGACAAACTGTCCGGGGAGAGCCGCGGCGATAGGCTGTCCGTCCGTGTGCTCGAGCATCAGC
>Ga0307510_10005894_pt1 | contig 14614 bp, 10 predicted proteins | sample 12_EM_MG_FD_207224 | JGI IMG/M metagenome (GOLD analysis project Ga0307510, IMG submission 207224) | Populus trichocarpa ectomycorrhiza microbial communities from riparian zone in the Pacific Northwest, United States - 12_EM | ecosystem: Host-associated > Plants > Roots > Unclassified | place...
CTTTTCTTAATAAAACTTATTGTGTCCAAGGATTTTACTGTGGGGATAGTGCCTCGCTTTGATTAGTGGTGGCGAAAATTGTCAGAAGTGGAGATCGATGTTGTATTCTGTGCTGTTCCATCTAGAAGGAAAGTAGAACAAGTATAGAGAAAACCGAAGGAAAGTGAAGAAGGTGACGCGGCCACGTGCAAAACAAGTTTACAAACAATCATAGTTTCCAACAAAAATAGGTTCTCCAGTATCGAACTATTTTTTGTGCATTAAGTGAGTGATAGTACATGACCAACAGCCACAATACGGGTATTCGATGCGACTTATCCATCAGGTACTTGCATTTCCACCACATGCTATCCTCTCCCGGATGTTCTATCAACCTGGATTGAGGGCCTGTTGATTTATACCTTCGCAAGCCGCCTTAAAATCCTACTATAGCTGCACATCTATTCTTAGTGAGTGTTGGCCTGGGTGCCATTCTGACTCTCATACGATCTTTGATAAAGACTGGTCCCAGACCAGTCCAAACCGGACCAGACCACCCAAGTGAGTCGGGTCCAGTCATCGACATCAACCAGGACGGGCCAGTCTGGTCCTGCCTCCAAGACTTGACCGGTCGGACTATTCGGAACCCTGCTCATAGTCCGTCTTTTTGGGGGCGCTAGGACGGACTACACCAGGGAAGGTGAGGACCGGATGGAGTATAGGGGACTATAGTACCAGCGCTTGGACCTCCTGTACTAGCCAAGCTGAAATCATATATCTCCAAGCGAATTCTTTTCACATCATGAGAAATCACTCTCGCAGTCCCCTGCCCTCCCCTGCAGTCCCCCGCCGGGCCCCTGGACGGTTGGGAACACTGTTGGTGGTCGCAACCACCCTCGGATTTTGCAGGCGTGAACGGGACATGCTTTATGGTCCAGTCCGGTCCAGGGTTCTTGGCAGTCTGTCCTTCGGGCCCCTAGACTGTTGGGAACAGTGGTTCCGCACTAGCAATGGAACAGCTTAACCGGTAAAAATGGTTTATTTCCCGCATACCTAAGGTCCTATACGGTTGCAATGGTTCCGTCCAGTTGGGAGACTGTTTCTACTGTGAAAATGACCTCTCCGTTTTGAAACGGTCATTTGTATGGGGCAACGGAACGGTCCCATCACAACCGAACAGGGCCTAAGAGTACAGCAGATTGCTAGCGCCAACTATGTACAAATACATATAATATAACTGTACTCCGCAGGGTATAAAACCGTAGTAAAACTAGTGAAAATTACAAGTGAAGACCTCCAAACAAAGCAACCTCACCACCAGAGTCTGCATGGTCATCGACCAAGTCATCCTCAATTTCCTTGATTGAACCCTTGCTTTCCACATAATTGTTCCATTGCTTTGCAAGGCGGTTGCTAATAAGGAAGGCAGGACCGGTTTGCATGAAGTCATTGGTGCGGATAGGAAGAGATGTACCATGGCTGTCAAGTGCCCGAAAGGCAACATGGGAGTCAGGTGCGTTGCAAATTCGAATCCCATAGGAGGCGATAAAGAAGTTTGCACCAGCTTCGGTGCCATGGGTCCGAGCGAGATTCCAAAATGCCACATATTCGTTTCCATTTTTTTCTGTATGCATATAGCGCGAGAAATTCGTTGAAATGCATCCCGATGGTGGCGCGTTCTCCTCATCAGAAAACTCAAGTATATGAGCCCCAGCTTTGATTGTGTAGCCTCCATGTCCTGCTTGGGCCATGCGCGGAAGACCATTAGTATCGACATATGTTTGAAAGTCACCGACAACTGCTGGGTGGGACTTTTTCTTCATTAAATTCCATCCTAACCCAAACAACGAGGCGACTCTGCAACGCTGATCCTGGATAAGCTCAACCGGCTTGTTCTTAAACTTATAGTTTAAGTTATTTACCCAATCGAACTTTGGGCAGCTGCGTTGCCCAGCTGTAAACCCCTCAACTACTATTGAGCCTGTGTTGTCTTGCTATCATTCTAGTTAGCATAATTTCATATTAGGATTAGCACCGCAAGCAATCCAGCCACCCCCTATCCCGATAGCTAAACCCAAATAAGAAACTTTCAAGTGGGAGCCAGTTCAAGTCTAGCTATCCGGAAGGCGGGAGTGTCTGAATAGCCGTTGGTCTCATCTGCCGCATTTTTTAGGCATATCCGGAATGACGCTTAGGGGTTGAGAACATCCAGCCTGCTGCCGAAGCATGTAGCAAACTCGCCTATTTCACCTTTTCTGCTCTAGGTTCCCGTAGCGGCGTTTCGGATATGCCCAAAAAATGTGATACTGGTATAATCCAGCAAAAGCCGGATTGGAGTTAAAGTGAAACTAAGGCAACCGGGTCAACAGCAGAGCGCAAATAACATACTCCACGGTGAGCCGAAACATACGGTGACACGAAACAGCTGGTTACCGGCACTCTAGCAGAGAGCATAAACCAGTTTTACGCGTACCACTTTAGTCTACCCCATGGACCGGTGAGATACGCATATTCACCGCCTTCAGTATACGGTAGCTCTATGCTGTCGCTAAGCAACCTTCCACCAATAAAAGCTCGGTATTTCACGATTGTTTTTCAGGCGAGGCCACTGAGCGGCAGTATAAAGCTACCATATGCGGAAGGCGGGGATTCAGCATGTTTCACCTGTCCATGGGATAACTTATGTTTGTTTCGTGCCGCTGTGTGTTTCGACTCACCGCGGGATACGTTAGGGCAAATTCGCCATAATTTAGACCCAGAAACCAAAGTGGTTGGCCGTGTGCAAGAAAATCACCGCCATACTTCTTAAGGTAGCCACTATCCTCTTAAGGACTCGCCCCGTGGCGAATTCGCCCTTCTAGGAATAGTAACTGCCATACATGTACACGTCCTAGGCATATTGAGCCCGAACATTTGGGTCCGAATTTAGCATGGGGTCACAGATGTGCACACACAATCCGCCATACAAATTTAAACCCCCTGTGTTCGGGTTCAATATGCCTGGGACGTGTAATACCGTAAAAACTCGAATAGAAGAAAAATGTTCCATGACGTTGGAATTTCCCTTCTGGGCTGCGCGAGGGGAAAACACCGCAAACTCAGCCCCCAGTTGGGACAAAAGAAAAGGAATATACGAGGCGCCTTACTAGGAGAGGCAACTCCAACGTCCTAGCACATTTTTCTTCTATTCGAGTTTTTACGGCAGCGGCGGGTCAGGCTTGACCAGAATTTGCGGTACTGGGGGGTCGAGTCCACCCAAAATCTATGGTAGTTCCAATCCGGCTTTTGCAAGATAATATCGCACTGGATGTGAGAGGACTTACGCGGACCGATTTTTGCCATTCAGTGGCCTCCAAAGCCACACTTGTTGCCCACTGCAGTACCTCTGTACTACCACCCGAAAAGTTGCGCACCACTAACCCAACCAACTTCCCGGTAGCAGAATCAGTAAAAATAGCGCTTTCGTTTGCGGGTATATCGAGTTGGAGCTTCTGGGAATCAAGGAGATGGAGTGGATAGCGGTGGTTGCGTTTATCCTTCATCTTCCCCTCCAGCAGGTGTGTTCTCCACTGTTCCCCAATTTCTTCCTGCTCATAAACCCAATGATTGTGAGGTGGGTATTGGTTTTCTTGAGACTGGACAGCGACCTTGTAGATAGGAATACGATTGGCTTCCAAAAACCAGCCAGTCGGCTCTGGTGAGCTTAGCCCCATCTCCCGCAGGAGATTCTTCCGCTTTTGTCGCTGGTGATTGAACCGACGTTTTATCGTTGCGAGTACTTCGACAAACTTCAAAAGCTGAAATTCAAACGCAATACTCTTCACATGGGCGTACATCCCCTCTTTTGGCAAGGTCCAATTTTTTGCAACCATAAATGCAGTTCCCCTCTGCTCAATTAAGGCAACAGCTTGCCGGTAGGTGGAATCAGGATCGAGCAATTTCCGCAATAATTCGGTATCGTCTTGCCACTCCTTAATCATTTCTGCAGCCAACTGCTTGCGCTCACTTCCTATGCGTACTATTAGCCTCCTTACTCTCACGACTTTAATATCTTCTATGCATTTGGCTTTCCCAGTGAACCCAAGAATCCAGTCCGCCCCGGGATGTATGCCCCAAACTGCAGAGCAAGAGTACCGTAAGAACACGAATAACCAGATCATGTGCTTGGACGTTGGGGTTGCCTCTCTTAATATGGTCTTGTGTTTTCTTCTTCTTTCCCCTGTCTTGAGAGGCAGACCCTTGGCGCGCTTTTCATCCCTTTTTCAGAGGAGGAAATTTCGAGCTGCATAGCACATAGCCCGATTATTCAAGTGCTTACGGTATCCGCCCACCAGGAAAGACGGCCACCTAAGAGGGTGATTGTATGTCCCTACAGCCCTCTACAGACCGGTAACTCTTGAACGGTACCCGCAGTGCTCAACCGCCATCCGCTGTCCGCGCCAATTACCTGTAAGGCCGGCCGGCTACCTGTCGGGTCTGCCAATTGCCTGCAGTCCCTGCCCATCCACCGCGGGCACCCGTCCGGACGTACGCCAAGATACCTTGCGGTCCAAGGTGCCTCATGCCAGGGGGTGGGCGGGTCCTGCAGGTAATTGGCGGGCCCTACAATTAACCAGCGGGCCCTACAGGCAATTGGTGTGGACTGCAGGTACGGTTCTGGAGTTACCGGTCCGCCGAGGACTGTAGAGCCCTATAGTCACCCTCTTAGACGGTAGCCTTTCCCAAAGGACGAACGTTCTCGCCCTGCAACTTGAAGCACATGTCCCGGATTCCCGGGACTGCAGTCCTGGCGGTGCCTACAGGGCGGGCGGGGCGCCTGGGAACACTGGGCGCAGGGCCATGCGAGAAAGATTAGCACACTACATGCAAGGTTTTCCATTTCTCTTATCGCCTGCTGCCACCATCCACTATTTCCATGCAAGAGCTGCAATGGCTACCAGTAGAACATTATGACTTGTGCTTAAGAGAAAAGTACTCATCCCACAATGTAATAACTGCAAACCTTTATACACAGGTAGACTACTAAGCTGACCTTTCTTTCTTATTGTTTATCCAATGTACTACCATCCACCATTTTCATACAAGAGCTGTAATGATTACCGGTGAAACGATGTAGCACATTGGTGGACAATAAGAAATACTCGCTCTAACCAGTGATCCCAAGCGTCCCAGCAACCCTGTAGGCATCTGCCGGATGCAAGTCCTTGGAATTCTAGGCACGTGTCGAAGATGTAGGGCAAGAGCGTCCGTCCTTTGGGAAAGTCTGCTGCCTAAGAGGGTGGCGGCAGGTCCCTGCAATCCTCCGCAGACCGGTAAGTCCTAGATTGTACTCGGAGTCACCACCGCTCCGCCCCGGGTAGACATACAGGGGGTGCAAATACTGGCCCTTTAAGGTACTGCAGCCCGCCCAATCAAGATCCCACGATAGGCGGGCTGGGTGTTCGGGTTCAGCCGTTCATATTAATTGGTTTCACTTTGGGTGGTAACGGGGGAGGCAAAAACAAGAGTTAATGCATACCATCTTTACGCTTGCGGTTCCTCGGCATACCGTAGTGCTTTTCCTTGGAACGTGTGGATCCCGGATGAGAGGTGCTTCTCTTTTGTTAGTTAAATGCTCTTCCGCAGTTGCAGCAATCATTGAAGCATGCTAATGAGACTTACTGGTAGCTGGCCGTGGGAAGGCAAACCGCTGGTACCTCCTATATATTACCAATCCCGAAAGGGTTGTCAGTGCTGTAATTTCTCAAAGAAATTTTCCCACATCTAAACACAACTCGCTTTCCTACTTTTAGTTGTGAACCTTACCTCTCCCAGCTAGAAAGCCAATACGAGGCCCTTTAGTAGGATCGAGAGAGGAGATGGTTTAGAATTCGGGGAACTCACAAACTGGCGACCTTTCTGAAATTGGTAATAACTCGGGGCAGGATTTCCAGGTAAAATTCGCTGTGGTTGGTCCGCAATAAGCAAAGTGCCGCAGGTTCCAAAGGGCGGGGGGTGGTGGAGGTGCAGGGAGGAGAGAAAAAAAGAGAGCGCGGCAAAGACAATACTGTAAATTTATTCAGCTGGCGCCTCCGTGTTGAAAATTTCCCTGCTCGCCTTGTGCGCTTGGTTCCGCTCTGTTGGGGCACGGATGGCGGAACCCGGCGCTAGGGCACTGGCTTAAGTTAGGGTAGCCACCAAACTCGCGGAAATTAAGGCACACAACCCCTCCTCCCGGCAGACACAGGTTACTTGCGCCAACTAACTCGCCCCCCGTTCAGCATGGCCTTAAAACCAAAATCTCCCTCCAGCACGTTGGCGGCCAGTGCTCCGAACTGCCCGGAGACCCCACTGGGACGGCGGGGAAAATTCCAAGAAGACGGGACGAGGCGTGACCCCTATTATAGCCATGGTCCTGTGTGGGGCAAATTACCCGGGGGACTGCCGGGCTAGCTGGGGCCGCCAGGACCTACACGCTAGGCCTTTATTAGTATAGTGAGGCAAACAGGAAAGCGGTTGCTTGGGCGGGGATTGCATACTGCCGGGGTTGAGTGCGGGACTATGGGGGGTACTGAAACGATGACTTTGGTCCAGGCAGATAGTATTCTCCGGTGAGCAATACTAACCCTAAAGCAAAGAAAAAGAACGAAAGGAATTGAACGGGGAAATGATATCACTATCAGGAAACGAAACAGTACCGATGTGGGCAATCGCCGCTCGCACAGTGGGTAGAGTTAAAGAAAACAATGACGATGATAAAAGAACCCGTAAAGAAAGAAGTAAAACTATCGATCAAACACAAGATCGGAGTCGTCTATGAACATGTGGTTGCCTCTCGCGCGTGTCGTGTGTTCTGTGTCTTGTCTGCGTTGCCTCTCCTCTTCCTTTTGAACCCACGATCCTTGCCCCTCCTTAGTAATCACTTGCCCACTCCACCGGTCGAACTAACTAGCTATCTAAGCTGCCCGCTATAGGAAAAAATCAAAGTACAGGAAACAATTTAGAAAGAAATAAGCAGGCCCAGTTTCAACCCCACAGTACCAGAAGCCTGTAGGGTGCAAGTAAGGACTGCGGGGAGGGCCTGCAGGCGGCGGAATGGCCGCTGGGCAGATGTGGAAAAAAAAACGTGGGGGACGGCCAGGGATGGCTGAGGACCGCCCGGGGTTGCAGACAAACTATGGGTGATATATGGTGATGGTTTGTAACTGACACAATAAACGATATGCCTACAAGAAAGAGAAGAAGGTTAAATAGATCGTCAAGTACTCCAAGTCCTAAGATAAGACTGAGCCAATCATCTGCTACGAGCCTTATTGTCACCTTTAAATATTTCCATAAGTCTTGTTGCTTTAACTATAGTCACGGTGGTGATGCTGCAAAAAAGTCAAAGCATTGATGCAGCCGCAGTTGGCTCGCAACACAGTGCCGGAGATTTTCCAGAAGAGTTACTGAGAAACTCAATCGATCCTCTGGGATCCGGATATCCGCAACTAATATCAGAACTTTCCTATGGCGATAGCACTAGTGCCCTCTGCGGCAGGGATATGCTTGCTGCGTTGTAGATTCATGCCGGTGGTTTTTGTGTTATAATTTGGAAAACACTTTTAGCTTTTTTATTTCTTAAAGATGTATTCTTTCATGCTTACTAGTTTACGCATATAGCACATGATTTGCCTATCCATAAACTATGAGCGGGATTAAATCGTGAGCTTGAAATTCCTGAGCATACCAGCCAAAGAGATGTAACAGAAAAACACCATAGGGCCCTGCATCCATCTCCCCCAGTCCGCCCATAGACCCGAAAAAGACGGGCTACCACCGGCGGTCCTTCCGGTCCTACCTCCGGGGCGGACGGACCGGACGGTTCGGAACACTGTTGGTGGCTGTGAATGGCGGTGTTATCCCTTCATTGGCCAAAGAGTTCTACCTTGCGACTGAAAAAAATGCCACCTAAAACAACACAAATTAGCTATTCTGTTGATATCAAAGGCTTGGAGGAGTCTTTTTAGGGTACGAATACTATTAATTCCAGAATTTCCTGCACTGAACTGCAATATTTCATGTGTTACACTGGAAATGATCGCCGTTCCATCTTTCCCATCTCTCCCCCGGATGTGGGGGGAACCTAGCCCCTCTCCAAAAAAGGAGCTCTCTAGACGCCCGACCTCCTCACCCTGCCAAACAAAGGAAAGCGGAGTCTTCCTCAGAAGCAATCACCACGGAATCATACCCAAATGGTATTTACGAAAAAATGCATCTTGTCTCCTCCATACGCAAACTTATTTTATTTTTTCCATCATTACTTTCCTTCCTTCTTCTCCGACTTCACTACTTCAATTGCAATCAACAGCGAACACCCTCGGGAGTCCAACCCCCGGTCAAACCAAACCAATCAAGGAATAGCGAAGAATCTCTGTGCCCTTCGTCTCTCCCGATTCCTCTCTCAAGAGCGTGACTCCTGTATCGGTGTCCGAGTCAAACCCGCGGCGCTTACGGAGGATAGTTCACAACCGGCCACATCTTAAACCATCACAGTAACATTGGTCTCCGAGCATGGCCGTTAGATATAACAGTCAGGTGGGTCTGATAAGAAAAGATTTGGTGTGCCTTTTGGTTGTATCATACGAGTACTGCGCCTAGATAAGGCATGTGGCTGTTATACCAATCAGCCACGCTCGTAACACACTATTACACCCGCCCTCTAACACTTTGAACTAAGATGCCGATCTTCTCCACTCTCAGAGCTCTAATAAATTTCCACTGGCCGTTGGCCGTAACGATCTTAGGGGAGAATGTGCTCGGTGGCAAAGCGGTCATCTGGCCGGGAATATGGAAGATCTTTTGATTTAGTGTAGGAAATTGTGGAAATTAGTAGTATTAATACCCTAAACAGATGCCCCCAAGGCTTTAACTTCGACAGAATAGCTAATTTCGTGATTTTGGGTGGCATTTTTCTGGGCCCAGGCTGGAGCTCCTTCGGCAATGAAGGGAAGCCACTGGTGTGCACGGCCGCTGTAGCTACTTGCAAAAACATTGATACCGCCGTATAAGCAGACAAACCCAAGTAACATGATTCCCCGGGAACTACCAGGCCAGAAGCTAAACGGCAAAAGATTGATCTAAAGGTTTGTCTAATCTCAGCTGAAGGTTGGCTATAATGGGCGATCCTCAAGCTCATGTACCTTGCCTCGATCTGCACACTCTCTGTGCCCACCCTACAAATCTGCATTAGTTTATCTCGTTCAGTCGGGTTTATCAACTCATGTATCATACCTGAAAAATATCAGCGGCGATCTTCATATCCAGCAAGGGGAGGGTTGGGGCGTCTTTGACTAGTGGCGAGGGTATCTTTCGCAGAGTTCTAGTTCGTGGATTAGGCTCAGGGTGACATGGGGATTTCCCCCTTTGAGAATTTTTCGATATTACTACTGACGGGCTCGCAAGAGATTTTGGTTTTGAGGACGGACCATAACGGGAGGGAGTGTGAGTCGGTGTGAGTGATAATTTATGTCTGTATGGAGGAGGAGTCAGGGTTCCGAATGGTCGGTGGAAGACTGGACTGGACTAGCTAGTCAGGTCGAAAGTCAAGTCTAGTCCAATGGTGGAAATTAGACCGACTGGACAGTCAGGATTATGGAAACCGACTTGACCAAGACCGGTCTGACCAGGCCTGCCAAGCAATAGGATATGCTATTTTTATCACTATATATTATGTTCAAATAAAGCTTTTCTTAATTAAACTTATTGTTTCCATGAATTATATGGTGGAGATAGGGCCTCGCTTAGATTAGGGGTGGGTTCTTGAGTATCGAACCATTTTTGGTTCACTAAGTGAGTGATATTACATGACCACATGCCACAATACCGGTATTAGATGCGACTTATCCATCAGGTAATCGTATTTCCACCGCCTATTATCCTCTCGAGGATATTCTATCAACTTGTATTGAGAGGCTGTTGATTCATAGCGTGACAAGTGACTTTAAGATCCTAGTATTGCTATACTTCTATTCTTAGCAAGTGTTGGGCTTGGTGCCATTCAGACTCATGCGATCTTTTATAAAGACTGGGCTGGGACCAGTTCAAACCGGACCGGACCACCCAAGTTGGTCGGGTCCAGTCATCGCCATCACCAGGACTGGCCAGCCCGGTCCCGCCTCCAAGACTTGACCGGTCGGACTATTCGGAACCCTGGGAGGAGTTGAGTGCCTTGACCACCAGGAGTTTCCAGGCGGATTTTGCTCCGGGAATTATGGTGGACTTGAGGCGTGAAGCAAAGCGGATTAGGAGGAGGATGCGAAGGGGTCATTGGCGAAGGTTTCTTTCGGGCGCAGTAAGGTGTGGATCATGAAGGCGGCAATGTCCTGTGGGCCAAGGCCTATGAAGTCCTCAATTACTTCAGTGTGCAAGTTGCTAGAGAGCGTTAATGGTGCAGTGACTGCCGAGGGTTTCTTGTCCTGGGGTTCTGAATTCTCAAGCCCACAGCCAATATCCCCCATGAAACAATTGGAGAGAGCGTTAAACAAACCATATGTTGAATCCGGATATCTTCAAAATAGGTCTCACTCCAGAGATTGACAAAGTCGATATCCAGCCCTTGAATCTCGGTGGTCGCTGTTTCTAGATTCTTAGACTTCTTGGCATTGCTCTCAATCCTGTTTATACTGCTAGGCCCAAGCCGCATTTCTCCATGTTTACACCGATGTACTGTACATAGAGATCCTAGTTGAGAAATTGTACCAGCTCATTGTGTATATTCCCACATCGATGTCCACCCTCCGGGTACCCGGGAGTTGGCCATCGACCCAGCCACCTGTGAAGAGTAAAACTAAGCGGTTATCCTCACAATTTTTCTTCGTCGATTACCTGCGCAGTGTCAACATGGATTCCATGTAAGGAGGCTTCCCCGGGCTGGATCGTGGACGCAGTAATGGAAGTTGTGGGAGTTGTCACTGTGCCGAATTTGTTTGAGGCGTTGGATGGGGAGGGAGTGGATGTGGTGGTAGCCGTAATGGGCCTGAGTTTCCGACGGGGTTTGTTTGCCGGGGATGTGCAGCCAGTATGGGCGCGGGCCATTAATTCTGATTGGAAGAAAATTCCTGGAGAAAGTAAAAATTGTGCCTTTGGGAGCGGTGGAAACCAGAATTTGACTAGACCCATTTTTTGGATAATATAGCATAATATTATGAGGCTTGGCTTGGAAATGGTCGTGTGTTTTCAACCTTCTAGGGCCCCGGTTGGGCCCTGTTGGGGGACGGCCAAGAGCCTAGAACGAGACGGGACCGCACAAGAAAGTCCGTCCTCATCGGTGAATTCGCAGGATGGCTGTGATTATGAAGGACGATGAGCTCCACGATGCCAGACAATTTCAGGTAGAGGACGGCCGGGGGTGGTGGATAACAGTGGAAAACGGCGGAGGACGGCGGAGGACGAAGGGGGATGACGGATGACGACGGAGGACTATAAGACGACGGGGAACAACAGGTGACGGTCGGTGATGGTGGGTAGCGGTGGGGGACAACATAATGCCATCCGTGCTGGTCCACGCCCAGGACGGGCGGACTGTCCTATTGAGAACACTGCTAATGGCAGCTCTTTTTCCACTTCCTGTCTCATGGATACTTTCACCTTCGGAATCTGAGTTGGTATTCTTCTTATAAATTACCTTGTTAGTACTCGTTAAACCAAATTGTAGTTCAACTAGGGTGACTTACTCGGGAGGTAGAGTGAAGAGAATGTTTAACATAGTGAACCGGAAAGCGAACTGAGTAAGTTGGTCTGGTAGTGGAAATTCTCCCTAGTTTGATGATATTGGTGATGTGCATCTTGACACTTGGTGTTTTAAAATAGAATAACACAAGAGAAGAAATTGGTTCGGTGGTTGTTGTAAAGATGGAAAGAAAAGCCATGATACAGCGTCTGTGTTTGTCCCTTATACGCAGTGCTGCTGACAAATATATTCATCACGTGCCTTACCTTGGCACCTTGCGATGACCACTCCAAGCTGGAAAATCCGCAGTTTGAGAAAGACTCAACGAAACCACATGCTAAGCCGCGATTAGAAAAACTCACTCGTTACTCAGGAGTCATTGTGCCGGTGCTATACTATTGTTCATATCTATGGGACTAGGAAATTTATTTCTAGCTCTGCATCCTCCATTGCCTGTCTTTCTGCACAGGCGGGTTTGATATCATCTGGTATCGCAGGGTTTGACCGGCCACAAGTGTCTTGGTTGGGAGCCTCTGCCATGCTAACAGGTTTCTAGGGATGTTGCAAGGCTGCTCCGGTATTGGGCCCTCGATTGTCCCATTGATTACCCACGCGGTGGTTCTGCGGAGAATCCCGTACCCTCGATATTATTACATTCCCTTTGGTCCCAAAGGCTCTGTGATAAATCATTGCTAACTAACAGTAGTCTCCAGCCTCAATTATCATCAGTATCACATTTGTAACTTCTTTCCGGGACGAGGACGGTGCGAACTATGCGCGAAACACCCGCAGCCCGCATGAGGCCGATTTAGATCATACAAAGGAGCTTCTAAAGAACAGGGTATTTCACCTAGGTTATACTCCCAGGAAATGGTTGTTGGTGGGGCGAGATTTCTTGGGGGCTAAGGTTATTGGGGCTTTCCCATTGGCGCGTTGAAAGGAAGTAAACACACATTCCCAACTGCACGTAAACTCGTGTTAACTGGAATAAAAAGCGACAATTAGCACTTGGCTGGTGAGTATCAAGTCTTAGAAAAACAATACTCCTTTCTAATTCCCTATTTCGTCTACCTTACTAGAGTTCGTAGGGTCTTCTTCTAAAGCTAGTCACACTAATTCAACGTTCTTCATCTCTTTTACAATTAGTCACTTCGTCCTGCTATCTGTTATTGAAACAATTCCTCTAAAATTCTCAGGGAAATGCCTGGGCCGTTCTTCATCTTCCTGTCATTCGTTTTCCAGTTCATATTCTGGCTTCTCCTAACCTTTGTTGGATCTTCTGTGCGGTATATTCTACCCATTTTCCCTATATTAACGAAGTATTAATAATTTGCAGGGCTTGTTTACTTGTTTTCTTCTATGAGAGTCTAGACCATTGCACCCTTTGGTAACTCAAGTCTTGGTCCCAGCCTGTACCGAACTAGCTAACAAAATTAGATTCTAGTAATGTTGACAAAACTCTTACCGGGCCACTTACACATTACGGCTATGGGGATCGGTACCGCTCTCGGTGATGGGTGAAGTACCGCCTCTCCTCTCGCCGCTGTTGAAATCGCCGACTGGAGGGGGCACTATCCCCTTCTCTGTTTGGTTGTAAACCTTTCTTTCTCTCAGATTACAAGGATTACTATGATTCACCGTCTGCTACTCTGGATGCACACCGTGGAATTAGTCCTCTTGCGTTATCTCCCCAGGTTGCTACCGAAGACCACAGGTCAATAAGCGTAGTTAGGGAAAATCATCGCTCTGTGGTTGTTTCGGAGATAGCGGAGGAGATGATACTGCGAATTAGGCTCGAATCCCGGCCTTGTTGGGGCCGTTCGGGAAAGGGGTTAGCCTGTGAAAGCGTTTCGTCCTGTGAATTCAAACACATTTTGGTGCTTACATTGTTATAGCCAGAGAGTTACTGGTTATGGTGAAGGTGATAGTCATTTCGGTAATCAAATGGTATATAAACGCCTTCCCGGATTGGCATATCATGAATTGACCAGAGAAAGGATAGGATTTCCCTGTGCAAAAATGCCCCACTGGAATCTATAGTACCCCTCCAGTGGAGGGAAACGGAGATAAAGTCCAAAATAAGCCTTTTGCGCGACGCGCTAAACAGGGCCTAGGGTTTTCATTTCTTTCGCTCATTTGAGGTTCAGTGTGCCGGTGGAGGGTGCCGGTTTAGTTTTGCTGCCAAAGAAGAGGGATATTTTTAATTTGCTTATCTGCGTCTCGCTTGCAACAAGATAGGCCTGATAAGCTAATATATATCTGAGATACTTGATTCCAAAATTTCCCGCACTAAACTGCGATATTTTCCCATCTCTCCCCCTAATGTGGAGAAAACCTGGCCCCTCTCCAAAAAAAAGGAGCTCTCTAGGCCCGACCTCCTCACCCGGCCAAACAAAGGAAAGCGGAATCTTCCTTAGCAGCCATGACCACAAAATAATACCCAAATGGTATTTACGAAAAAAATGCATCTTGTCTCCTCCGTGCGTAAACTTATTTGTTTCTTTCCATCACTGCTTTCCTTCCTTCTTCTCCGACTTTGCTACTTCAATTGCAATCAACAGCGAACACCCCCGGGAGTCCAACCCCTGATCGAATCAAGCTAATCAGGGAATAGCGGAGAATCTCTATGCCCTTTGTCTCTCCCGATTCCGCTCCCAAGAGCATGACTCCCATTCCGGTGTGGGGTAGGGTCATATCATGGGGTAGTTAGACGGTCACACTTGGTGTTGAGCCCTGTTGTGACTCACCCACTTAGTAGATAGCTTGGCGTGCAGAATTTTCTGTATATAGCCTCTTCAACCTTCTGTAACTAGACAAGTGGGCACAACACACAAGTCAAGCACACTATTGTCAACGTTTCCTTTTTCTACTTTGATTGGGTCAAGCACTTCTCTCCTACTATCCTCTATCCGGTGAATTAAGTGGGTCAGCATCGAGTCAATCCCC
>Ga0307510_10005895_pt1 | contig 14613 bp, 7 predicted proteins | sample 12_EM_MG_FD_207224 | JGI IMG/M metagenome (GOLD analysis project Ga0307510, IMG submission 207224) | Populus trichocarpa ectomycorrhiza microbial communities from riparian zone in the Pacific Northwest, United States - 12_EM | ecosystem: Host-associated > Plants > Roots > Unclassified | place...
GAGCCAAGTGCCAGCTGATCCTTTTTGTTTATCGTTCGCACCATCACCTTTCGCAAAGCGCGACATGACTCGCGCCGCCCCCGCGTGCACGTGGGCCAAGGTTCTCGCATAGGGCGCAGAGCTCATGGACCGTGTATGTGACAGTGTTGCTCGCGCCGCTCGGTGGTGGGGCGACGTGCAGGGCTAGGATGGAGAACGACGCAGATGAAGTTCTTGGCTGTGGTATAGGCCTCGAAAGTCAGATAGGCGCATTTCCACAAGCCGCGATTGGTCTCAGGCGTACCTTCGTACATGGTCGAGGTCGACGGGATCCGCTGCCGAAGACGAACGTAGATCCGCGATGGAAGCCTTCGAGCCATCCATCGCCTCACTGCGACGAGCAGGTCGTCCTGTCAAGATAGTCTGGAGCAAAGTGCACGATGTGACATGGAAGTGTCCGCAGGAAGTTTTGCCCGCAATAAGTGAGTGGGCGGACACGGTCTGGTGCCATCCGTCGCTGAGAATGTTAGGTTTTTGATGCACATGTCAATTACATTCGGCTGTCCTTGCTATGTATCTTCCTTCATTGTATACAAACTGTGGCTGGCTTAGCGCTGAGGCAAGGATGACAGTCTCACGAGTGAGGGAGGCAAATCAGAGGCGATAAAAAGAGGAAGAGAAAAGATGATTCAGATGAGGGAGCGGTAAAGGATAAGGAAATACGACAAAGAGGAAAAAGGGAGGGGAGACGGTGGGTTGGCTGGGTCCCTTCCAAAACACACATACGCTTGCTTCTACTGTATTTTGATGATTAAATATTGGGGAGACGCGTGGCCAACACGTGCATCAGATGACTTTGACATTTCCGGAATCAAAGGACCGAACGTAGATACTCTTTTCTCTTTTGTACGATTATTCTTTCCCCAATGACTTGACGTTGATTGTTTTCTCTCTATCTACAAACCTCTTACCAACGTCTTCTCTCCGCCGCTCCAGTCCGATCACTGTATATCCAATGCTCAAATACATTTGGTTCAAGTTTGCTGTACTTTGTGATGGGTCAGCGTCATGCTGCACAATGGGATTGTGCTTGCATGCTACCGAAGCGACGATCCGTTCCAAATAAGGTACCGGTCTTGTAATTTGTAAAGCCCTCCAAGCATCAGTAATAGGCCGTTTATTGCCTGCGTCCCTCTAAGTGTCACTCGGTGTTCGAAGGCCAATGATTTGGCACTTCAGGCTTTGATTGCTCTAAGCTGCTTTATGGTAAGATTCGCGCTGAACCACATCTACAAGGGGAACGAGCCATACGGTCCATACAGCCAATGCCCGAACCGAATCGAGGGTCTAAATGGGAGGAGATACGACGCGCAGGATGACCTTGTCCCTCACTTGCATCCGCCGCTACAAGTCCCCGAGCGTACCGACACCTTCGAACAGACCGACGGTACCCGCACCCGGCGTTTCACGCGCGGCACCACCGCCTCATCCCCGAAGTCGAAAGACCCGGGCATATGTAGCCCCACCTCTTGCTCCTCCGTTTTGCGCGACCGGGACGTCGTCGTCGTCTGTGCACGGGGTACATCCCCTTCCGGCGTCTTTTCGGCCTCGGCAGCAGCCCTTGGCCTTGTTGAGAGCATCAGAAAATGACATTGGGGAGGACGGGGATGGCGACGTCGTCGTCGCGGTTCCGCAGCGGGACCAAGGCAGTTGTCACTGAGAACCGTAGGATGCGCATGAGACATGTTTACAGCGAGATATTTCAGAAGACGCACATGCCAAAGTCGGCGATAATTATATCTGATGAGGGCCCTTGGTACGGAAAAAGCCCCAGTCTGTTCAAAAAAAAGCCACTGCTTAGACCCAAAACTCTCGCCAAAGATCGGGAAGGTGAATGATAAAAAGGAGGGGCAACATAGTTGAGAGCCCGGTGGACGATGTTCGTACTTCACGCCGGACTCGGACAAGAGGGAACTAGAGATAAAATAAAAGGCATCAGTCTCTCGCTGTTACCACCGAGGGAAGAATAATCGACGTACCGAAGCACTGCTACGGCATCTCATTTCTGACTGAGGTGCTCAAAGAGCTCGCCGTCGACAGCGGGGTTGAAATCGAGATCGTATTTTGTCCCAGACTCTAACCAATCGAAGAATTTGACCTACAGAAAGGCAACCAAACATGTTAGGAGACAAACGAGGGCGCGTGCGCAGGCGAATCACGGAGAAAAGGCAGGGTGGGGAAATGAGACTCACCATGTTGAGAAGATGGAGCCCCTGAAGCACCTGCATCTCGCTCCACACGCTCTCCTCATTCTCCTTGACTTTATGCTTCGGAATCGACTTCAGTGCAACCTCGCGCATGAGGTCCCCAGGGGCAGTCTGGCCGGAGGGATTTCGCGTGGCCGCGGAGGACAGCGGTGAGAGAGTCGGGCGTGGCGGTGGGGCGTGGCGTGGATGGACCGGCTGCGCGGCGCTCAGCGAGGGTCTACTGTTCTGGTGGTGCGTGTTATGTCCCGCTCTGCTATATGCGATCATCATGATGCGGCGTTTGTGTTTTTAGAGTGAGTGTATACACCCGAGAGACCATCGCACGTACCATGACATTTCCAAACCAACCAGTCACGAGGATGTCGCAGATGTCGTACTGCTTTTTCTTGTTCGCTGACGGTGGACCGTCGGTAGTTGCGCCACCACCTCTTGGGAGACAAGCGAGAACATCTCTTTGTCGTTGCGCTGATAGTATCCAAATCGGTGACTATGCTCTCTCTCGACTTTTAGGTGGTTTCTTCGGTTGAGCAGGAAATGAATCTGCCAGGTGCAGAAGTGGTGAGGGGAAGAGAAAGGCCGAGCGCAACGAGCCGAGGGCTTTCTGATGAATATGGCAACTCGGAAGGCCCGTTCCGCCTGCCGTAATTCCGGGAGCACCACACCGGTCTCTGTCCCTTACCACCGCGACGCCAGTCTCGACGCTTATCGCCTGCTAACCTTCTCCTTGTGCTTGTGCACACCAAATGGCTTTACGTGGCGACGGCACAGCATAATACTGTATGTACGCGACAGAGAAAAGTATCTGCACCTGCCGGATGAGCTGCACCGCCGCTGCGCTCATAGTCGAACGACCGAATGTTTTCCTTCGCTCCCCTCGGGCCCCTTGTTCTCCTCTTTTTCCAAGGGCAGGAACGTCGTCACGGCTATCTGCATGTGGTGTGCGTCCCCCTCCTGCGTGTTGGGCCTTGGCAATAGCCTTAGGCCCTAGAAAATGTCGCCCATCATCCGAGTCTGTGTTTGATGTGCTGTCTCCATCACCGAGTCTCGACAAACTGTGCCATACATGCGGGCATGGGCAACGCCGTAACACTGGCTGTTGTCGTCTTGGTGTTCATGACTGGCGACGAACGCCACGATGACCCCATCCGTTGTCGACTTCGGATCACCTACTTGCCAACGCCCATTTTCGCTCGTGAATGGCAACATGACGGGCCCGGCACCAGTCACATGTCGCGGAGATCGTGTCACGTAGGGCAGAGCGAAGATCGTATTCCACGAGTGGCTCCGCTCTGAGGGAGGGAACGCGCCACGTCTGCATTGAGCAGACTGAAAACAAACCCGTTTGTTGTGGGGTGTCGATATGAACTGCTCTCCAGAAGAATCGAGGCCTTGAAATTGTAACGGTACATGACACGAGCATAAGACATGTCTCTGAGAAGCAAGTAAAACTAACGTTACGCCATTGTCGGCGATGAAAAGGGCTGTGCAGGGAGCGTGAGCACTTTTGAGGATACAAGAAGGATGAAGCGGCCGACGGTGCCACGCTCGAGGTCTTGGAGAAATATACATAAAGCGTCTCGTCCAGGGGAGGGTCAGGACCATCCAGAAAGGGAAGTTGGGGGAAAGACGACACGAGGTGCGAGACCATGAACACGGACAAGCGGGAGTCAGTAAAGGGAAAAAAGAAACGAAATTGGACGATAAAATGACGTACTGTTACTACATGGCTGCGGCTAACTCTAAGCGACGTTTTCTTGGAGAGAGAGGGAGATGAGATGGGGGAGGCGAGACATTCACACGTTCTGTGACCTCAAGTCATCCTTCCGTCTTTCATGGTGTGATCAAGAGACGATGGTGAGGCCTGTGAGGCCATTTGAGGGCTGAGAGAGGGGAGGGCTGGCCATGGCCCGTGGGGCACTTGTTAGGATTAGATCCGGCGGCAACCTGATACAAGTATCAGTGCCCATACAATAAGTGTGTGACCATTGGTGCGCATGCCTGGCCGGAGTAGTGGCGTCCCCGGTGATGGTAGCACAGCCTTACTGTAGGAATGTATCCGCACATATATTAGACTGCGCAGCACCACACCACAGAGAGTGGTCGTTCTCCCTCCTATCTATGCATGCATACTACCCATATCCTTAAAGCACTCGACGAGTTTCCGCTGTTCCGGAGGTGTGCAGACATTGCGCGCTGGGATATAAATGAGGATGTAGAGTTGGGGTGTAAGCACAGGGACCCTGTAGGCTGTCGCACGCACTGCGGCCTTTCTGAAGGAGCCGATCCCTATAAACCTCAAGTAGCGCGTCTGAGTGCTAGCAGCGATCGAGAACTTGAAATGGCATGGGCTTCGCAAGTAGGGGATTGTCTTGCCTATCTGTTGAGAGGATATTAAACTCAATGAGAGTTGGCAATTCAATTTGGTTAGCATTTTCATTGGCGCCTTACCCGTGGCTGTGTGTTGGAGCACGAGTCAACACGTTGAGCTCGTTGAGGCTGTGCAGAATACACAAGACAAACGACGCATGTAAAACACGGCCTCACAGTGCATCCATCGTCTCCTGATTGATTCCCCACTCACCAGTCTCTATCCTGCCTCCTCGAAACTTCAAACTGAGGCCCAGTCCCATCGCCAACTACCCATCACTCAACGCATCGCTAATGAATGCCGTCAAGGTTTTCAATGGTGGAAAGCATGTTGGACGTCGACAGAAGATGTTGTGGGTCGAAGAGGGCCGTGGTGAGTGACGAAAAGCAGGTCCTTCGTAGGATGACTCGTACTGAATTGCGCGGAGCAGACCGGCTTTACCCGCGGGTGACTATCGACGCCCTCCCCGATGATGTCCTCCTGGAAACATTCGAGTTCTGTCTGGGTAAAGACGATCCCGCTTATCTTTATGACGAACACGATTACGATGGGTGGCAAACGCTGGTACATGTGTGCCGCAGATGGCGATGGATCGTGTTTACTTCACCACGTCGCCTGGATCTCAAACTTTACTGCACTGGACAACGATCGGTCAACTCAAAGACACTGGGTATCTGGCCTGCATTGCCTATTGTCATACATACCGGGGGCATGGAGTCCAAAGAGGATGTGACTAACGTCATTGCCGCGCTCAGGCATCGCAATCGAGTGTGTAAAATCTATTACTACAATACGCAATCTCAAGAGTCCTTGTTGGAAGAATTTGCAGAAATAGACGAGCCATTCCCGGCGCTGACAAGTCTGTGGCTCGTCTCTTATGCACCGAACGTGCCCGTCCTTCCCGATTCGTTTTTGGGTGGATCTGCCCCACGTCTGCGATCACTCGTCTTGGATGGCATTCCTTATCCGTCAATTGGAAACCTACTTTCATCTACCACCAACCTTGTCCGGCTTTCCCTTTGGGGTATTCCTCATTCCGGATATATTTCACCCGAGACGATCGCCCCTTGTCTGTCCATGTTGCCCAGGCTCGAATTTCTTCAGCTTGGATTCCGACACCCCCGATCTCCGGCCCGTCGAGCAAGCCGACATCTGCCCCCGCTCACTCGTGTAGTCTTCCCCAGTCTCACCTATCTAGAATTCTCCGGCGATAGCGAGTACTTGGAGGACATCCTGTCTCAAATCGAAACACCCATGCTCAACCGAAGTCATTTTTGTTTCTTCAATCAACTAGTATTTGACGCTCCACTACTCGGGCACTTCATCCGCCGCACGGAAACATTCATGACAACCCATACCGCACACGTAGCGTTTTCCAGTTTGGCTGTCGCGGTCACACTTTCGGGACGAGAAGGGATGGACAATAATGACGACGAAGCCCAAGAGTTGCGTATCTCTTGCAAAGCGTTGGATTGGCAGCTTTCTGCTCTTCCGCAGGTCTTAAACTCATTCCTGCCTTCCCTTTCAACCTTGGAAAGCCTCAACATCGCAGTATCTCATAAAGATTGGCGAGGCGAAATCGAGGTCATCCAATGGCAAGAATTGTTTCACCCATTCACCTCTGTGAAGATAATGACCCTACAAGATGAGGCCTCCGTTCGACTTGTCGTACCTGCCCTTCGAGAGCTCTCCGGGGAAAGAGCAACAGAAGTGTTACCTGCTCTACAAAATCTTTCCTTAACAACTTCTGGCTGGTCGCCATCGGGACCTCTCAAGGAAGCCATTGAGCAGTTCATCGCCACACGACAACTCGACGGTCACCCTGTAACTGTCCACTACGAAGACACCAAAAGTGAGGAGTAGGTGTGTCGGGAGGTTGGTGATCGGTAAGTCTCTGTTTCAAGTTTGCTACACTTTGTGAAGGCTCAGCGTCATGTGGCGGTCTTGTGCCGTCCGCACAAATGGATTATGTTTGCATTCTACCGCAGCGACAGTCTGTTCAAAATAAAGAACCAACCCTGTATTTTGTAAAGCCGTACAGGCGTTAATAACAGTCCATCATTGCCAGCGTGCCTCTGAGTTTCACTTCATGTCCGAAGGCCAGTGCCTTGGAATTTCGGGGGACTTACGTCGGTCTAGGTTTGCTTTACGGTAAGATTCGCGCTGACGCCGACAACATATACAAAGGGCACAACGAGCCATACGGACCGAACAATCAGAACCCGAACCGAGCAGAGGGGAAAATAAAACTAAAAAACCCAAGCTACAGTATGGAATGGGTTGTAACCGTAACGGTAAGTGTAGAAAAAAACCAAAGGTCTAAATTGGGGGGGGGATACGAGCGCAAGGTGTCATCTCACCTGCATCCGCCGCCACAGGTTTGTGAGCATACCGACGGCATCGAACGGATCGACAGTACCTGCACCCGGCGTCTCATGCCCAGCACCACCGCCCTGATCCCCAAAGACGAAAGACCCGGGAATACGAAGCTCCTCTTCCTCCTCGTCTTCGTCTTCCTCCTCCATGTTGCACGGCTGGGACGCCGCCGCTGTCGTCTGCGCATGGGGTGCATCCCCTTCGCACGCCTCCTCGGTCTCAGCAGCAGCCTTGGCCTTGGCCTTGTTGAGGGCATCGGAAAACGACATTGGGGAGGACGACGATGGCGACGAGGTCGTCTTTGGAGTCCCCTTTGCCGCGAGTCCCACCAGCCCGCCCCGTAGCGCGTGATCATCCGGTGATGGAGGAGAAAGGTATTGCTGCTGCTGCCTCTTGGAGTCTGGTTCCGGCATCGCGCGCGATGACGGCGACCTGCTCCGGCTCGCGATATCGTCTTCATCGTCGGAGCTGAGTACCAGCTGATCCTTTTTGTTGTTATTGTTCGCGCCGTTACCCTTCGCGAAGCGCGACATGGCCCGCGCCGCCCTGATCGCGTTGCGCCAGTGTGCGCGCGGGTCAAAGTTCTCGCGCAGGCCACAGAGGTCGTGTTCCGTCGGAGCCGCGAAGCTCGTCAGCCATGTATGTGACAAGGCTTGCTCGGCGGTGAGCCGACACGTGGGGTTGGGATGGAGAAGGGCACGGATGAAGTTCTTTGCTGTGATGGAGGGCGTGCAAGTCAGATAAGCGCATTCCCATAAGCCGCGGCTGTTCCCAGGCGTACCTTCGTCTGAGACATTTTTCCAGTACCTATTATGGAAGTCGACCCTCGCCTCTGTCGTCTGCTGTATCACCTCCTTCATGTCATCTGCCCTGAACGGCGTGTATCCACAGAGCAGCACGTAGGTAATGATTCTGCAACACGTAATCAGCATTTCATCACATTATGAATGATTAGCAAGGAGAGCAAGCAACCGCACCCTATGGACCAAAGATCGACAGGTTTGCTGTGCCCCTTATTGTTCAGCACCTCTGGAGCTACATATCCTAGACTTCCTGCAACGGACGTGAGCGGTTCCCCAGTGGAATCGAGGTGTTTGGCACTGAAAGGCGTATGACGCGTATAAGACGTGTTTCCGGCGAGAAAACTCAGGTGACCCACATGCCAAAGTCGGCGATAACGATATCTGATGATGGGTCCTTGGTGCGGAAAAGAATGTTCTCCGGTCTGTTCACAAGCCACGCGTTAGACCGAAAGATCTCGCCGAATATCGGAAAGGGGAATGATAAGGGGAAGGGGTAACATACTTAAGATCCCGGTGGACGATGCTGTGGTCGTGCAGGTACTTCACACCGGACAAGACGGAACTGGGGATAAAACGATGCCCATCAGTCTCTCGTTGCCATCACCGGGTGAAGAACAATCGAACGTACATTCCTTTTTAGGCAACCACCACCTCCGCAGCGAAAATCTCGCCAACGAAAGTGTTAGCATAAAAGTTGCTGGTCGTTCTAGCTGCACATCGCATTCAACAATACAAACTATACTGCCCGCCTTGTCAGTCTTCTCCTCTCCATCGCCCCCAGCTTCGGCCACCATTTTTTTTCCCCCCATCGAACCCTCCCACTTCAACGACCCAGGCCAAAGCCCTGCCTCGTTCCGCTGCCCTGAGAACATTCTTTCTCTTCTCCCTCTCTCCCAACCCGAAGCCGACCCGTCGATTGTCATGGACATTGACAACTCTGTCGCAATCGATCAGGTAAGAGCCCTTCTCAGCTCCGACTTCACCAACTCCCGCGCCTCATGGCTGCACCTCCTCGCCTCCCTCATTACGGACGCCCGCAATGGAGCTCGCACCTCCATAGCAACCTCCTCAATCCGCCGTTTTGCTGACCTCTCCACGGCAGAACAGGCCACCACATCCCATTTGAAACTTGCCCTTGAGTCGCTCGAAATCTTCTTCACCGATGTCCAGGACGACCCTGACGATTGGATCACCTGCATGGGCTGTATCCAGGCCTTCCACCTTCCGTCCTCGAAGGACGAATGGTCTGCCAACCTCTCTGCCTGCAGCGGTGCGGTCGAGGAAGCTCGTCGCACCATCGTTGACCAGGCCATCGCAACGGCACACCTCCATATCCAGTCGTGGGTTGATAGCGAACGCCTGTATGCCCAAGACGCCGCTATTACCAGCCTCACCTCCGATCATGCCCCGGAGATTGGCACCCTCATCTCTGACCCACGCGTTGTGGAGTGGTCTCGTCGCCTCCTCGAGGTGATGAAACACCACTTCACGGAGACCTTAGTCTCGGACGCCTCCCACGCCCTCCCCCAGTCCTTAGTCGATCGCCTGGACGCTGAGCGTCAGGCCAAGTTCAACTCTGCTGAGGAAGATGCTTGCGCAGACGCCAAGCGCCTCTATGACGCTGAGCTCCTCCGTCGCCAGACTGCCACCCTGTCTGCGGCCACAGTGGACTTCCATCAATGGACGTCCTCCACCCTCAACCCCAAATTCCGAGCGAAAGAGGCTGAAGCCTGCGCTCAAGCAGATCGTGAATTTGCCCGCTTCAAGACGGATTTGGAAGCCGAGTCTGCCGCGAACCGCCAATCAGTCCTCAAGGCTGCCAATGGTGATCTTGCCGCATTCCAACTCGTGCACGCCCAAGTCCCTGAGCCACGCCCTGATGGGGATGACTCCACCCTCGACAAACAAGCCCGCCGTGCAAAGCGCCGCGCAAATCCCATCCATCGTGCGTCTCGCAGCGTCTCTCACGCGCGTTCCCCCTCCCCGTCACCCAGTCAGAAGCTGGACAAGACGCCAACAAAGGCAGACTTCCAGGTGAGCCAGCAGGCTACTGTTTCGGTTACTCAGTTGGCGGTCGATAAGCCGTTGGTTGGGCCCGACAATGCGAAAGTGTCGGTGGGGACCCTTGGCGATGCCGATTCTGGCAGGACCTCGACCCCCAGCTGTCCTGGGACACTACCCGCCGCAGCTCATCTTGATAACCAACTGACGTCCCTCGACGTCGTGATGACGGCCAATCCCGCAAGGGTGGATACCTGTCCCAGTTCGGCCGAACCCGAAAGGGCGCACGGAACCGAAGTCACGGCTCGGGCAGCACTACCCATATCAGTACCTCCTGACCCCACCCACGTGGTCCCCCTGGTAGAGCCCTACCGGTCGGTGACACCGTCACCCGCTCCACCCCCGACTGTCGAGACGGCTGAGGACCGCATGATGCGCCTCCTTGGATCAACTCTTTCGGCGGCCCTTGTGCCCCTGAAAGCCTCCATTGAGGACATCGGCACGCGCCTGCACGCCGTCGAGGACACCCAGAACTGGGCCCTGGGTGACGGAGACCTTGAGCCTATTGACTACGGATACTGCATCCCGACTGTGAAGTTGGAAGACGGCGACGAAGAACACGCTGACTACCACGTTGCCTCTTCCCTCAGTCGAGCTGCAGATGAAGATGCCAAGATGGACGATGCCAGAGAGAAGTGGAACAACATCCACCCTTACTTCGAATCCATCATCCTACGCGCACGGGAAGACCGTCGCGAAGACTACGATGATGGCCAATTGCAGGCCCTTGCCCACGACGCCTATGATGACTGGTCCGACTTCTGCGCTCGCTCATCTATCCCCTCCTCCTCGATTCCCCCATCCGATGTTGTCGATGAGACCTTCTTTAAACTCGTACGGATCCGCCTTAGCCAAGCACAGGTCCTCGATGATTACAAACGCTCTGCCCGACTAGCTCGCGGCTCCACTATTTCCACTGCCCCTGACGTCTCGTACTTCACCGGCGCCTGGCGTGGCAAGGCACATCTTTTGAGGAAAGATGGACGCGACAAGGAGGTTGAAACATCCCCCCTCCCCCCCCCTCCCCCTGCAGGTCAGGCATCACAGCCCGTCTCGGTCTCATCGGATGGATCCCGGATCACAGACTCCACCCCCCCTGCGCATGAACGACACCAAGGTGATGATGGCATCCTCGACATTAGCATGCCCCCGCTGGGTGATGGCCATGGCTGGACGGTAATGGGCGGCAAGAAAGGCCGTTCGTTTGCATCCATTGCTGCAAAGCCCACACCTTCCCCCGCCCCTGCTGTTCACACGTCAGGCCTCCCTCCTTCAGCGGCCCAGGCTGCACACGGCTTCCTCACGAAGCCTCAGCTCGACTCCCTGACCAGAGCACAGGTCATTAACGTGTACAACGCACGTTTCTCGCCCAAACTAGGCTTGAAAGTGCCCAAAGAAAACGCCATTGCCGCGTTTCTTGACAAAGCCTCCCGCCCTGCTCCAGTCTCTTCCCCCCCACCCAAAGCGATTACTAAGGCAGAATTCACACTTGTCTATGACTTGCGTGCGGGTGACCTTGCTGCACCCTCTGGCCGCCGTGGCGATGCCGCGTCTTACGTTCGGTTGATCCAGGCCCACGTTCGAAACGCTGGCACAAAACAGGCTGAGCTTATTGGTGGTTGGTGGACCAGCCAAACGTCTTGCAACTTCGTCTTGACATTTAATGGCAACCCATCCCTGGATGAGGTCCTCCGCCTCTGCTCCATCTTTACCAAGGTCTTTGGACCTCATTACTCGATTGTCCCATCGAAGGGCTATACGCAGGTTGTTCTCAACTCTGTCCCCACAATGCGTGAATCAATTGGAGACCCCCTCCCATCTGCAGATGACCTCTGTGTCGAGCTTGCACGCAATGCTGGTCTTAAGGACCTCATCCTTCTTGGTGCTCCCTACTGGCTGATGGCCAGGAACCCAAATGCCCGCCATGGCTCTATCTCCATAGTGTTCATTGATCAGGATGGGTGGCGTCTCAAGGACATTATGCATAACCCCCCCTTCCTTTTCGGTAATCGCACCACCAAGCCACGTAAGTATGAGGCTCATCCTCTTATCTCCCAATGTGACCACTGCTGGCAGCTTGGTCACGTCTCCTCCCGTTGCTTGCGTCCTAAGGACACTGTTATTTGCCCCCTCTGTGCAGGACAGCACACCAAAGATGAGCACCACAAGAAGTGCCAGGCGGTCTCGAAGCACACTGAGGTTTACTGCACGTGCCCCATTGTCTGCATTAACTGCAGGCGGGTCCGTAAGCCAGCACAGGGTCACACGGCCCTTTCCCTTTCATGCCCTCTCTGGGCAAAGTTCTGTTCTCCGTTTGTTCGCTCTGGTGACTCTTCGGATGAGGAAAAGAAGGGTGTTGAAGCCCTGCAGAAGCGAGCCCCAAGCTCCCTGTCCCCAGACATCGTGATGCTTGCTGATGGTGAGAATCCCGCACCACCCACAGTCGTCGCCCCTGCATCGTCACTATGAGTGATACACCCATCACCATTGTGTCGGTTAACATGCGGCGCCGGAACCCATTGTCTATAGCTTTTCTTCAGGCCACTTCTGCAGACATTGTGATGTTCCAAGAACTGTGGTTTGGACATCTCATCCCCCTCCGTTCTGACACTGACCCTGACAGGGAACAAGTGTGCAGTTTCGCTACCCATCCTGGGTGGGAGATCTTTGCACCCAAACACCAAAAGGGTGACATTTGTAAAGTCATGACATATGTCCAACAATCTCTGTGGTTGTCTCGGGATGTCTGCATTGTGTCGCTGGTTGACCACGATGCCGCGTCTCCATCCTCACAAGTCCTTGAAGTCACTATCTCAGGTAATGTCTTCATCCTTGTTAATATTTATCATCACGTTGTGAACCGTCGACCATCCCTTGGTCATTTATTACGTTCCCCCCTTGATGCGGTCCTCCCTACTTATGTGGTTGGTGACTTCAACACACATTCCTCCACCTGGTCCTTCCCAGGGGCCACGGTGTCGAGCTGTGCCAGTCCCTTGGAGGACTGGTTCAAGGAGTCCCAACTGACCCTTGTCAATCCCACAGGATTGGCAATGCGGAAAGGGGAACACCGCCAGCGTGATTCCATTATTGACCTCACCCTACTTAACAACTCTGCCCTTTGCACCGGACATTTTTCTCCTGTATCCATTTCCTTCCCTGACTCCCTTGGGTTGGATCATACAGCCCTTTCTATAAATTGGACTCCTCCTTTTGATCCCCTTCCTTATGTACCCTCTGTCTTGCCTGGCTTTGTTATTGATGACACTCTTGTCTCTTCTTGGACAAAGGACTTTGCTTCTTTACCTACACCTTCCATATCTTCTTTATCAACCCTTGCTGCCGCCACAGATGCACTTGATGCAGATATCTATGCAGTCTCAGGCAAGCTTTTCAAACGTCGCCACATGCTGGACTTCTGGGGCCTCGAGTGGTGGAATGTACATTGCAAGGCTGCCCTCACCGCTGTATCTTCTACCCAGGGTGAGTCCCGCAAAACTGCGATCAAGGCCCTCCGCCACACCATCACAGAGGCCAAACAAGGGTGGTCTAATGACAACCTCATCACCGCCACACTGGAGACCCTGTGGAAAGCCACCACATGGCGCCATGGCTGTCATGCCAACAAAATTCCCCCACTCCTACAACTCAATGGCTCACTTGCGATATCACACATAGACATACGCCAGGTCCTCTCCTCCCACTTCTTCCCCACCGTCCCAAAACCAGTGCCCCCTTTGGACCCTTTGGACCCCCCTCCTCTTCTTCCCTGCTCATTCACTCCAATCACAGAGGAGGAGTGTTAAGGCCTATTGAACCTTAAGGCGCAACATGCGCAAAGGTGAAATGTGTGGCAGTGATGAAGTTACAAGGGTCGTAATTCCCTTAATAACCTAGAGTGCTTTGGAAGGTGATAAAAGCGAGAAGGTTGCTAAGACCAATGTCTGGGTGAAGATAAAGAGGAAAGGGAAGTAACTTCAAGGACTTGAAGATTTACTTGAAAGAAAGATAAAAGGGAAAATAGTGTTTCAAGCAACAAGGACTGAGAATGCAATAGATTGCAAACTAAGTCAGGCTTAAGGCCCAACTCTAGGATATAAGTCCAGCTTATATACAAAAGGGCAGCTACCTGACTAAGCATACAAATGAGGAGAACAATGGGGTCACGAACAATAGGCATCACGGAACAATGGAGTCACGAACAATGGTGGTCACAGACTATGTTATGATCCACCCCAATTTTCCTCATCCTCATCGGACCCCCTCCTCGTCACCTTATCCAAGCCTAAACAACCACTACCATTGAACCCACCATCCCTGCCAGACCTGCCACCGCTGCCGCCTAGTGAACCATCCAAACCATCGTCACCCCTTGATCAGCCCCCAGTTGAGCCCCTCGTCCCTATTCCCTGGAACATCCATCGTCGGGAATACTCTTCAATGGAAGAGTACCAAGAGCCAATCCTAGTAGAGAACCCACTGGAAGACCCAGACAGTCCCATGGAGGACGCGCCGCCCTTAGAGCCACAACCAGTCACTCACTATGAACCTGACGTCCCTGGAGGACAGACACATACCTTGTCTCCAGAAGAGTCTCCTATCGAACCCTGGGAAGCATACCTCACTCAGCCCAGTAGTCCTGTGTCCCGCAAGCATTCCCTGTCACCCACAAGTTCCTCCTCAGCACCTATACGCCAACGCACCAGTAGAGAAGGCAGTTACCAGTCAATCACCCCTCTTGCCTCATCGCCCATAGCTG
>Ga0307510_10005897_pt1 | contig 14612 bp, 16 predicted proteins | sample 12_EM_MG_FD_207224 | JGI IMG/M metagenome (GOLD analysis project Ga0307510, IMG submission 207224) | Populus trichocarpa ectomycorrhiza microbial communities from riparian zone in the Pacific Northwest, United States - 12_EM | ecosystem: Host-associated > Plants > Roots > Unclassified | place...
GTTCGCGTTGGTTCGAGGCAACCAATGAGAGATGCGATCTGAGGCTGAATCCCACCCTTCGATTGGACCGGAAATAGCAAATCCTGGTGCGGACTTAGCGAATTTCCTCAATTTTTTCGGTATATGATGACTTCTCCCCCCCGAGCTTCGATTCCCTCTCGATCATACCAGTACCAGTACTCGAGTAACACTAGCCCCCACGCCATCCCCCAAACCTGGCTCTTGGCGGACATTCCTCCCAAGTCCCTGGGCCCAGGACACGTGCGAACCCAGCAAAACAAGCCTCGGCAACGCGAAGCTCGATGAACGCCCACACCCCTTCAGGGCATCCGCAAAAAATATCACCTCTTCTTCTTTCACCAAACCCTCGTACGCGCTAAGGTATCAGATTTTAAGGAGCAATAATAATGAAAGGCATTCAAGTATCTGCATACGTTAACGTAGGTCCCCCACCTCCAAACAATCGCGACCGGGGCGAGCACCCGACTAACTAGTCAATTACTATTGCAGGGCCCGGAGGACCTTAGGATCACCGACCTCCCGGACCCAACCCCTGCCACAGACGAATACCTAATCCAAATCCGCGCCTCAGCAGCAAACTTCTTCGACCTCCTGCAAATTCGTGGGAAGTACCAGCACCAACCTTCATTCCCGTGGATCTCCGGGATGGAATTCGCCGGCACAATCCTTGCCACCGGCCCCTCTACCCAAAAGTTCAAAGTCGGCGACCGCGTCTTTGGTGCCAAACAGGGCGCATACGCTACGAAGATATGCGTCAAGGAGCCGGCGCTGCGCCCCGTACCCGAGGGTTGGGGATTCGATGCCGCGGCGGGGTTGTATGTTACCGCCCCTACCAGTTATCAGGGACTTGTTGGCCGGGCGGGTGTGAAGAAAGGGGATTGGGTTCTTGTGCATGCGGGCGCGGGTGGTGTGGGTTTGGCGGCAATTCAGATTGCGAAGTACTTTGGCGCAAAGGTTATCGCTACTGCGTCCACCGATGGGAAGTTGGAGGTGTGTGGAAGGTTTGGGGCGGATCATGCCCTCGATTACTCGAAGGACACCTGGCCGAAGAGTGTGTTGGAGATTACCGGTGGCAAGGGGGTAGACATCGTATATGATCCCGTGGGTCTTGTGGAGCAAAGCCTGAAGTGCATTGCTTGGAATGGGCGGATATTGGTTATTGGCTTTGCCGGTGGGAAGATCGAGAAGGTTGCTATGAATAGGGTGTTGCTGAAAAATGTTTCATTGGTGGGCTTACATTGGGGGCGGTACATGGAGATCCAGAATGAGGCGGGGACTGTCGAGGATGTATGGAATGGGATCCTGGGAATGATTAAGGATGGTGGGTTCAAGCCTACTGTCTACCGGGGAAAGGAGTTTGTAGGATTGGAGAGTATTCCAAGTGCGTTGAAGGCTCTGGGTGCTAGGGAGACGTGGGGGAAGGTTGTCGTTACTGTGCCCAAGGAGGGTGAAAGTAAGCTTTAGGTGGGGTCATTGGTGTATGTCACTTTTGCTATTCATTTTTTTTTCGAATTATGTGACTTATTCAGAGAATATCACTCGGTGCAAATATGGCTTGGAAAATGCCCTCCATTCTGGAAGAGAACGCCAAGCTAACTACTCTGCGTTATAAAAATCGGAGAGGAGCTTGCCAGAAGAATCTAGAGAAATTAACTATCCGCGTTACCAATCGGCCTTCAGCCACCTCGCACCCGCCGATGACTTTCTGGCAGAGGTCGTCCCCCGCACATTCCCTCAAACGTCCCCCCAATAAACCCCTGGTACCTCACCAACTCCGCGAGCCGGGCCTTAATTTTCCTTCCCCTCAGAAGCCAACACCTGGCAAGTATCCTTACCCTCCTAGATATTCTCCATTTCCACACCTCCAAAAACCTGGTGCACCACCTCCCCTTCCCCCTCCCGGCGATAATCATATCCCTCAACTTCCACTCCTCCGAGAAACCTCCCTAGAGCGCGCCATAGTTTTTCGCTCACAGGGTATTACATTCCGAGCGGCGGCCCATTCCCCGTTTTCGGTTTGTAAGAAGGGGGTTTTCGTAGGGGGCCACGAAGAGGCTTTACGGTACCTCCGATCACAGCTCCTTCCCGAGGTCCGTTTCCACAGTGATGCAGTCTGCCGCTAGAAATGTGTCATAGGAGTAGCCATGCCAAGATGGCCTCTGGAATGGGAGCGAGCTTCCTGAGTTTTTATACGAACCACACTGCAGGGAGTAGCAGATCCCAACTTCCCGAACTAGCTATTGTTATAGTACCTCTTCCGGAACTAGAGAGTCATAGATCTTACCCCACGCTGGATTCACAGTCTTGGTAATGCGGAAGATGCCCCAACACTGCCATAGCGGCAACACCTACACAGGAGCAGAGAACATATCGACGTAAAGGTAAAGCTAGGCGTATTAGGTAGGGGGGGAGATACTGCGCGCTTGGTAGCTTTCCTAGAAGCCTCCCGTTCCCCAAGGAGAAGTCAAATGCGCGGTGCGAGTGTAGGGAAGGGGGACACCGGTGGAAAGATAAAGCTAGGTACCATGGATCGAAGGGGCGAGAGGCACTAGGCACTTGACAGCCTCCCCGCAGCCTTCCCCCCAGGAGCAGAGAAAAAGAGAGCATTTGGCCAAAAGATGCCGCAAAGCTAGACGCAACTAGGAGGTGTGGGAAGAAAAGAGCTTTTGACGGCTCTCCCGGGAATCTCCCCATTCGCCAGAAGAGATAGGTGGTGCGGGTGCAGGTGGATCTGGAGATGGAAGGGAGGAAGGGAACAATAGATATGTTTTTTTGTTTTGTTTCAACTTATATATTCTTTGTTAACGTGCATAAACCCGCAGGAATAATAGATAGGATCTCCCTAGTATTTACAGTACACCCCTCTCTCATCACACAAGCACTCGCCGTGGAGAAATTTACCCACTGCGATCGGGCTAACTTAACTACAGTACATCCTGACCCTCACTCGCAACAGACGCAAAGCTCTATTTCGAGAGCCACTTTATGTAGCGGGCAGTTCCAGCGGCGGGGCCGGGGGGAGTTCGTGGGAGGGTAACATTGGTTCATACCGGGGCGGAGCGCAAGCCCAGAAGACTAGAGGTTGGGAGAGGCCCTTAAGAAAGGGATCGATACCTTGGAGCACTGTTCAATATATGAATGTCCAATACGAAGGGCGTCTGCCAGGGAGGTCTATATGGAACTGGAGGCCGAGACTAGACATGAACTGTAGGGACTTCGGGAGTCTACCGGCAGTGGAGTAGCCCGAGCACAAGTGGACACTGGATGCCTTAACCTCGAATATGATTCGTGTTTCAAGAATCCCGCGTGATAATCCATGATCCAACAAAACACGAACTCGTATCATACGTCGTGCGCTGTGGAGACTGGGTAAGTGCTACTTGTAGGTGCTGAGCGCGCCTAGTGTTCGCAAGCAGTGAGGCCTTTCCAGCGCTACAGGCCGGCTTCCTGAGCTCATCCAACTGACCTAGAGCGCCAACAAATATCCACAGGCTTCCGAATGGTGGAGCATGGTTGCTCAGATTTTGGGGAGCCTTCAGAGAGAGTGTATATATTCACATGGATCGAGCGGAACATAAGCGAGAGTCTTAGGGAGTTGAGGTTTGTAATGCTGCTGAAGTGGTGAGAGAAAAAGCTTGATGATGAAATATTGGTTGTGGACATGCGAGCAGTTCACCAATATTATAGGAATATATCGCGTGACAAGAAATTGCTGTATCCACACTGGTCTCACATTTTGTGCCCATTGGAATGTCCTTGATACCCCCGCGTCTTGGGCCGGAACTAGCAGAAGATAACTCCAGGAACCGCATCTTATTGGCAAATACTTTCAAATCTCTGCAGATACCTGTGGGCATATGAAGGTGTTTGGGGGCAGCTAAAGATATCTGGGGGCATCCGGAGATATCTGCCGCCCATTGACAAATATTTACTAACCACATGTCATATACCGAAGGACTGCCGGTGCCGCTAGTTATCCATGAGGCCTGCAGGCTTTGGAAAATCCGGGCCCACAAAGCCCAGATCAATCTCACTTCAACCTAGTCCGGCCTCTGTGAACGCTGAGCGCATTATATAATCATAAGCCGGAAAGCAGAAATAAAAAAAGACTGATCGCTCAGCTGGATGGTATAGTTCTCATTTTTAGTTTCTTATTCCTGATCCTTACTTCTTCCACCACCAACTCCTCTTTCTCTCGCTCTCTCCGGGCTGCTGGGGATATGCACCCGGTCCACTTTGGGCAGTTCCATAGAACAACCTTTTTTGATCCTCCACAGCCCACAAACCTGCTCCTGCGGCGCTTGTGAACAGGAAGAGGATACTTAACACAGGGAATACTTGCAGACCAACGTGTGGCAGCCCAAATCTTGCAAAGTTAGCATTCAGAATATCTTTGCATCGTGGGAATAACATACAGCCAGTATCTCCATCTATTAATTTTAATAAACCTCTTCTTTTCCTTCTTATGCAAGTCGTTGAGTTGAATGTACCGGTAATGCGATAGCGGGCCGAGATGGTAGCCTGATGGTAATCAGCACGCAACTCACAGCATGACGCGGCCAAGCACGACAAAAGAGTGGCTAAATTTACCCTGTAACATCAAAAACAACGGAGCGCCAACCAACGGAATGAAATTCAACGGAAGCTCGCAAATAAACTCCATCGTAAGCCTGCATGAAAACCTCAGGTATGGGCTCTTGTTGTGCTCCCCCAACTTCGCTATGGCTCCCTCCCTCTCAGGATGAATGTCTCTAGCGGTGCGCACAAGGGCATAAATATGCTCTCGGAACTCCGCATTGTTGGACTTCTCGGCCGCGTGAATAAGCACCGCGTCGAAGGTATCCACAATCTGGCCCTCCGTCATAAAGTTCTCCGCGACAAAGGTTATCAGAGTTGCGGCTTCGGTTAGGACCATGAACGCTGCGTTTACCCATGCTAGGGGTCCGTGGAAAAGCGTGAGTAGGGCAACTTGTGGGAGGTAGACGGTAGCGAAGAGGAGGCTCAGGATTCCAAGAGAGAGGAGGAGTAGCGGTATTACTCGAGAGAGGAGCGGCCTCATCAACTCAGGATGGAATAGAAGGTAGAATACGCCCTTTAAAAGTTAGTAATTTGGGGGCAACCACATTTAGTGGACAGCAGGGGGGAATACGGCGAACGGGTAGAACCATGATGCAGAAGGGAGCTTGTGGTTGTGAAAGGCCGGGGGTGCTGGCGGGAGCAGCGGGGCGGAGGAAGAGGAGGGGTAGTTAGAGGGCAGCATACTTGCAGTGAGCCACTCGCTTTCTAGCGTGCTCCGGTGAAGTTGCAAAGGAGGAGCAGAGGCGAGGGGGAATGAGAGGAGCTGAAGTGCGGCTCGTATAGACTTGTGATCAGCGCCCGACAAGTAACTATTCTCATGTCATACTCGAGTGTCGAGTGCCCACCGAGCAGAGCCGCATTGATGCAAGGTCTGTCTCATGACTTATCACTCGAGGAACATTTGGGTCAACTTGGTTTAATGCCCGACTGACTTGTCGGAGTACCCTCAATAATATTACATTACAAACTCTATACCACGCACATCATAAGCATGGAGAAGGAAAATTTCCCCGAACACCTAACCATGAACATCGAAATAACGACAATGCCATATCAACGCCTATCCATTGGGGCTCACATCCCCGGTCTATAAGCTGTCTGCTGCTGAGCCTGCCTGCCTGCGGTCATCGGGATCTGCGCTTGCGTCCTCCTAGCCTGCATAGTGCTCGGTCGATGGACACGAACATCGGTATCGGTCATTTTATAGAGCACCTGGATCAAACCCCCAACACCCACAACCAAAGGGATCAGCTGTCCCGTCGAGAAAATATCGCTAACATCCCGAACCTCATTCCAAACAATTACACACTCGATAGCAAAGACCGAAACGATCAAGATAATAACACAAAGCGCAGGAGTCCATTTCGGCATCTTCCCGGAGGTGATCTCCTGAAGAACCTCGCTCTTGGGCTCCTCTCTTGCAGGCAATTTCCTGTATTTGCCCAATGGCGTTCGCCGCCAGAATTCCGGCCCAAAGTTCCAAACGGTGTATCCGAAGAGTATAGTGAAGATCACCGTAAACACTATGGAGACGTACTTGTTTGCGGTGCGGAACCAATCCCAGAGGTCAGCCTTGACGAATGCGAAGCCCTTGGTACCACAGGGGGTCGGTTCCATGTCGTCTATGCCCATCCACCAGAACCATGTGGCGTAGCCGGCAACGGCGAAGTAGATGAAGAAACGGATGACACCACCCCAAGTCGTTTTGTTCCATTGGGATTTATGAGTTGCGTGATTGGTGATTGTTGATGCCTTAATTCGACGTTAGCATTGCTTTTATAACCCGATACGGGGAACAAGAAGGTGACTTACAGAACCAATGATCTGGATGATAATGATATAAGGGTCAATAGCGTGTGTTCCACCCTGGTTCGAAATAGACAACAAGGCTGTCAACATGGCCAGCTGGAAACATGTATTGACATCCCTCATCTTTGTAACTTTTCTCTGATGCAGCCAATTGGAGAGGAAAGTTGATGACCACTGGGCGTACAATCCTACCCGAATACCTAGCCCGTAAACATCCTGATTCCCGGAAAACCCACACCCATTATCTGGCTCAGGCGCAGCTGGGTCCTGACCGGCGGCATTCGCAACTTTGGTAACAGTTTTCGGGCTGCCGGCCGGTAACGCAGAAACCAGCGCGGCAGCAGTGAGGAGAAAGATGAAGAGTGACTGTGAGGTGGCAGACTTGACACAAGTAGTGAGGCCCATTTCGGCTTGACGGCGATGGTAATGATGATGGAAATTTCGTCAAATCCCCGGTGGGGCAGCGACTACCTGATATACCTCTTCTCCACCCCTCTTAGAAAAAGCACAAAACACGGTAGCCTCACCACCATAGCTTTTGGAACTCTACCGATACTCGCGTAAGAACGCCAAATAAAATCTCCCCTGTGACAGCTACCGTGTTGCTTATTCTGGGGGGTATGGCTTATGCTATCTCTCTGCGATTCAATTACCAACAGACCACACCCTGCTTCCCATCCAAGGCAAGAAGTGCCTAAAATATCCCTGCTTTCCCCTCTCAATATTGAGGGCGAGACGCTGCTGCCACTCCTCGGGCAGGGAATGAGCCTTATTTTGTCTTACATGCATGGCTTCCAAGCTCCATTAGCCGGGTGCGGTAGAGGGGCTGAGTTTGACGGAGTCACCATAAACGGCATTCAAGAATATCAGTGGCTGATGGGGGCCTAAGGAGCCACGAGGAGTGGGACCTTTTGTTCCTGCCAATGTAAGCCAACTTTTGATCACGGTAGCACACCAAAATCCTCACGACTAAATGGCGAAGGGTGTCGCATTCTCGTTGTTTTTGTACTCGATTACAGTACTATCCCGAACTTGGTAACTTATGATACGGTACCGTACTCGAGTACTAGTACAGGACTGGTACTCCTCTGCATGATACGTGTGAAGATTGAATTAAGAGCTTCGGTTGCTATTTTGGTAAATTTTAACCTCAAAGAAGCTTATTTTTCCAGGGCAAGTTTCAGACACTCGGTTCAGGGCAGTTCGTCGCACGACCCGTATTACAAAGATACGGGTTGCTAGTATAATACTAACGACTATCGTTGCAACGGGTCTGGAGAGCATGGGATTGTAAGCCTTGCTTCATTGCTGTAATTCATCAATTCCTTAGCCTCCGCCTACTCTGTTATTCATCCCCCCCTCTCTTGAGATGACACTTCAACTCAGCCCTCAGGGCAAATCCCCTCAAAGGACAAAGAGGAAAGAGCACAAAATCCAGCAAAGGAGAAGGAAAAAGAGAAGAAAAAAAGCAAGGATCTCAAAACCCTCAGGAGTGAAAGTTCCGTCTGACTCGTGGGGAGAGGGCTAGGCGCTCCAGGAGCCGGACAAGTGGTGTGGGCACCACACCACGAGGCAGCGACAGGAGAGAACCCCTCCGCCCACTAAACTAGCCGAGTCCCGCTGCAAGATAACTCTAAAAGCACACCTGGTTTGTGCCACCACATTGCAACTTGCAGTCCCGATCTTAATTTTGGGGCTTAGATTGAGGGGCAGGCGGGGGAGTCTAGGGCTCGCTAATATTCAAGGAATAAAAAAAGACCTCAGCCGCTGACTATAATACTGAGTATAGTACTATTTAGGAATGTTGCTCTGCCTACAGTAGAAGCGCGGAGAGGTATCCCTGGCAAGTAAATTGCCTGCTTCTAGTACCGCCTTCTAGATTGGGGGCTGGTGCTCTACTATGGGTGCTTATCAATACCCATTCAACACAGTACCATTGAACCTTATGGTGCTCGTACAATGCGTTACCGGCGCCGGCACTGTACCGGTACCGGTACTAGCGGTTATGCACGGATCATAATTATGTGGCACCGAAGGATACTTGACTAAGGTATGATACCAGTACACTTTGTTCGGGGTATCCTCGCCCTAGTCTTTGATTTGTTATACAGTAGTAAAATTAATCAAGGGAGCTTTGGCATCGGAGCAATTCCTTTAAGCCGCTGAGAGAGAAATTCCCTAACCAATGGGAATTCATATGACAAGTATGATATTATAGATCCGGGCTCTCGATGCATTTTTACTACTGCTGAGGCCTTGCACGATTGCGGAATTTTATGACACCATTTTGGGTTTGGACCTCCTACTGGAGCGATTCCCCAGACGTTTAAGAAATGCCTATTGAATTCGACTAACAAAAAGCACTACCGGTATTCGAGTCTGATCAGAGCGTACTGCCGGTATCATACTTTCCTAATAATATGGGGTCCTAAGTGGTTAGGTCCAGGGGGGAATCCTGTTTGCCGCCTCAGATTGTGTGGGCAGGGGCTGGGCCGGTTGAGTCATGAAAAAAAACAAAAAACCTTCGCAGAGAGCCGCAGAAGCTTAGATCGCCTTCCTTATTCTACGGTCCAGTTTACCGTAAAAACTCACCATCAGCGGCCAAGCCTCTAAGCTCTCGCAATCCGAGACAAGTCACCCGAAGGAATAGTGTTACCCAGACGGGATATAGCCTGAGCCTCCTGGATCTCGTTAACTGGTGTTGGTCAGTTCGTTAACCTACTCTGCTAGGCCTATTGTGGTTTAGGGAAGTGATTTCTGTTGAGATCCCCGATGGTGGATTTATCGAGTTTTTACGGTACGATACCACAGGAAAAACTCCTCGGGGTTTGAGCCGCCGAATGCCTAAAAGCCCACGCTATGCCGGTCAATGTGAAGGAGGCCTTCGGTGATCGAATCCCAGGACTTTCGGGGGGGATGCAAGAGGGGTTTTTTTGTGACTTAGTAAGCAAAAATGGTAGAAAATATTTATTCCTAGAGGCGGGGAAAAGGGTGAACTGCAGGAAATTCCAACACAAACCATAACCCTCTGTTATCTGCGAGTTTGAAACTAACATACCCCTACGAGTACTTGTGCTCCCATCCCTGCAGAACACTGGAAATACACTCTAGGATCCAAAAAAAGTTAATGCGATCTTTCATAGAGTCCGGTATCTTAGGAGAACCGTTGAGGAATGTTTACCTCGTTGTGTATACCAGTTCGTCGGCTTCTAACTATGATATCTTTTGCTTCCTTTTCGCTATCATTTTATGTGTTCCCCCGCCCCTACCCACTGCCCCCCGCTCTCTCAGAAGGGGCCTTACCTTACAATCCCCCGCCTAAAAAAAGCGCGTTCTAACACCTTCAATCATTTTTTAATCCGGCACATCCTCATTTTGGCATTGACACTGCCAGTGCTAGTATCGCGCCTGGGCAACCACTGAGTATCATACCTAACATACTCTTTTATACTATCACCGTGCAGACCGACAAGACTGTGCTACTGCTATCCTAATGGTGCTTCTAAGTCAACATCTAGGGCCTAGATATTCTCTGGAGTTATAAAACTTAATCTAACACGAGCAGATATGTTCCCCTTTCTTTAAAGGGTTCGCTTCAACATGTGCGAGCCTCGCCCCGCCTCATCCTACTTTACAGTGTTTCCATGTGGCGTAGCCTTTGCCTCGTCTCAAGGAGCCAGGCTTTAGATTGAGGGCGGAGTGATACGGGGGCCGTACTCTAAAGACTCATGAAATCCACTACCTCCGTTAGCCGGCTTTCGCATCCATGCTTTATGCCGGTTCGGCATCTTCTCCGCTCCCCCCCCCCCTCAGCCTTTTTATCCCTCCCGCCGGCTGACCCCGAAGCTTCCTCCAACTCCTCCGTCCGCCCCTGTTCCTTCACCAGCTTTCTCACGCCCTCATCCCACCCGGCCAACAAAAGTATATCGTCCGCCCGCCCACCACTCCCCCGTGCCAGCTCATTATAAATTTAAACCTTAACAGCCCCTTCTTCACCCATCCGGGAAACGCTACAAACGGGTAAATGCTCGACGAACTTAGCATAGCAACTACCAAGTCCGCCCCCTCGACCATTCTAAGTCCCGTGGGAAACTTCCTCCGCAAGCTCTCCCCAAAGAATACAACATCTGGCTACACCAAGCCGGCACTAGCCTGGCACTGGGGAACACTTCCGGCAAGAGTGCGCTCCTTCATCTTATCAGCCAGGTATGCAGCATGACATTTGATGCACTGCTGCCCCATGAACTAGCCATGGGCTTCGACGGGTCCCGAGGGGTCTCTCCAGCGGCACCTGCGGCGTGTTCAAGCATGTCTATGCTCTAGGTAAAGCACTTGTACGGGTTCTTCTTTGCCGTTAGTGGTATGAAGGCATGCACGACTGTTGGGGTGAATTGGCCAAGGTGCAGAAATTTCGCAAGGGCGTAGAAAGGTTGTGGGTTGGTGTAGAAGAAGCTTATGTCGGAGGGGGCCTCCAGGTGCGGGAGGTTTAGAGTTTGGAGGTTGGAGCAGAGGCCTGTACCTGGTTTGCGGAAGTTCGGGATGCCGGCAGAGGTGGAGATTCCAACATTACACTAGGAGACATGTTACCTTGAGGTGGTGGAAGCGGTAGTGGGGCCTTGGGAAAGGGAGGTACCAGAAAGAGTATCTTTTGGCACTTCCCCAAGGCAATGAATTCCGCCACTACAGGAAGGTCTCGGCGGGAGAGTGTTTCTGGAGGGGTGTCAGCATCGACCCGGGCGGATACTTTGGCACTCATTTCTTCCTTTTGCAAGTCCTCTGTCTTTCCTTAGGTTAGGTACCGTAAAATCTCGTGAAATCCACCATCTCCGGCAGCCCCTAATCTCCGGGTTTTGAGTCAAAAGTTCTCAAGAAAGATTAGTGCTTTCCTGACACGGTATAGCCTGAGTCATTTGGCTGTGTTAGATCTCGTTAACTTGACAAGCTAAACCTATCTTGGGCTGATGTCGCCATTTGCTGGGGTATACGTGACAGACCGGAGATGGTGGATTTCACGAGATTTTACGGTACCGGTATTGGGAGAGTAAGGTTGGAAGAAGCTTCCGGGATGGCGGGGCGGGACCGGGATTACGTTAGTCTTGGCGCAAGAGCCTCACAATTTCCAAGTTGGTTGGCTAAAGCGGCTGTGTGACATAGGCGGAATGATGCGTTAATCGCTACCATTACGGGACCGTGGGTTAAGGGTAAGTGGGGCGAACCTGCTCTGATCGGCTCTTGGACCAGCTAGTGAGTTGGTTTGTTGTGCAGAGTGAGGTGAGAAAACCATAGAACCTTTATAAGACGGAGATTATTTGTATGGGCTTCCTCGTTATCCCATGGGCTCACTTAACCGTGGAATACTGTAGAGAGGGCTCGAGATTCACTGGCAGAGAATAGGTTTTCTTCAGGAATACATGGTATCATATCATGGTGAATAGGTTTTCACGCACTTGTGTAGGTGTCACAGCATTTTTCACCCATAATTTTTCGAACTTGCATTTATATCAACAAGTATTTATTGGGCTAAAACGGGGAGTAGGCCCAAATATATAAAAGAAAATTCACAGCCAATATTTGGCTCCTTGCCCGCCCTCCCGGAAGTTTAGTTTTTTTGACCTTTTTGATATTTATTTATTTTTACCGCTGTTCTCTGCACGAACCTAATGATGGGTAAGCAAAAATTCTCTCACATAGTCTCTCCATGGATCTTACCACGGCGTCCTAAGCCCTCCTAATCTCAGGCATATAAAATTCAAAGGTGCGGTTGGTCAGGTAGGCTCCACCCTGTAATCAATTCGCTTAGAGTGTAACAATTTGAATTCACTGGTAACTTACGTGGAAAATTAGGCATATGGATGCAAAAAGGCTTGTGCACCCTACCCCTAAGAGGCAAGAGAGGACAGAAACCTTCGTTCCTGTCCCCAAAATTTCCGCCCCCATCTTCACGAACCCCGTCTCTACCCTGGTGGCCGGAGCACCCAATTCCTATTACATCTGTAAGACGATGGATCGATGTCGCACGGTGATGACTGGGAAACCAAAGACGGTGTCAGGACTGTTAAGGATTGTGGGAGATGAGGGAAATAGTGTAAGAGAACAAAACTAGAGAAGGGGAATAAGGGAATAAGGTCTTAGGGAAAGTTTGAAGGAGTTGTGTTGGAAGAGCGAAAGGTCGAGCCAAGGCAGGAGAGGCTATGAGGGATGTTGAGGATGAAGAAGTTTCTCTAAAGTCAAGTTTGTTGGGATGTGGCTGCGGAGGTAATGATTGACGGTGAGGATTTTACCCGGTGGAATGGGGTGAAACCACTTGAGTGGGGACGAAGATCATGATTGTTTGTGATAAGTTTATGGAAAGAAAAGACTTGAAAGTTGTGAGAGAAGACCTGGAGGAAAGCAAAACAGGGGGGGATGAAAACATTTCCATAGCTTGCACACCCGTCGGCTGGCGCGTATATATGTCATAGCGGCCTCAGTGCAGCCATTAAACTGCCACTTCCAACAAAGTTTGCGTATATAATACGAGCATGACATGTGTGATTGACCCCCGCTATCCCTCCTGCGATACCATATCTATCCCATCTCCCGGATGCTAAAACTGGGTTAGTGCTTCTGCACTTGCCTTACTTACCGATATTTCAACACGGGTACAGTTGTGTCCAGCACCAATATTGGCCTTCTCTCTTCACTATGACCAAATATACCGTAACCAGCCATCTCCCCCTTCATCCCCATCCGCCAGTCATAAACTAACGACCAAGAAATTAAGCAACCCCAGGCTCTAATTCCCACCTAGGATTCTTGTGAGAAACTCTGTTTGCAAGTACGATACGATATCATGCCTTAAAACTCTCCAGGTGCAAACAATATGGTTGAGGGTAATACACATCTCTGGCATCCGTTAGCGAATCCGATTTTTTTTATTTTTAGCCACAATCACTCAAGCGAATTCGGATCTTAAACCTTGGAGACCCGTTCGAGCGTAGGAGAGGCACAAGTATAGGAGATCTTTCGTCTGATCCAGTGAACTCAACTAGCCCAGATCCAGTACTACTGCTTCTACTACTATACCGCTGCTCAAGACCAGCCGCAACAGACGGCTCCGACACAGTAGCTGTCAAAAGGTCCAAGAGGCCGAACTCCAGATGCCGCTTGCGGTTGGGTGATGGTTGTTGTTTTTTCCTTATAATACGTTTCATATGTATATTTCTATTGATAATATCGTATATTTCTCTACTTGGTATGAGTTCCCAGCTTTACCTGTACACGGCGGACATTACTACAGCTAAGATATAATTGCGTATATTTTATTAATATTTCATGATAATGATTAGAGGTTTTATGTGTTTCCTTATCTGGCGTTCGGGATATCACGGTTGTTTATGCATAACTTTATGTATCTTTCTTGGTCATATCATGCATGATTATTCCTAATTATTCCCTCACACCTCTATGGATTTACGCATACTTTATTGGGATTTTCTTGGCCGGTTTACAGGGTCAAACATGGGTCGCACTTATGTTTCTTACTATGTTTTCCCTTATGTTTCTTTGTTATATAGAGAGCGCGCTTCCTGTATAAATACTGAGGTTACCGCCCATGTAACAATCCTATTGTTAGGTAGTTATGCAACAGGCAATGATAGTGGTTTCCTATAGTGAGCAAGTCTTCTTCTTTGTAATAAGCCGTAGGGAAATACTATCTCTTCAGATAGTACGGAACTGGCTTGCTCGTCTTGAGTCGTTTGCTAGAGTTACTATTTCTTCAGATAGTAAGGGGGGTGGATTGTCGTGCTTGATAGAACTATCACAATAGTCCTATGTTCGGGCAACCTGTCGAGACTGTCACAATAGTCTCCAGGTTCTTAGAGAGGAGGTTCTCGCAGAGGAGGAGTGTATGTAAAGAGAGTAAAGCGTAATTGTATTGCAATATCTTGAGTATAGAAAAGTACTTAGATGGTTGCGTGAAGATCCTATCTCTTGGTCGGAACCAAGCGCCTTATATAGGCATCTTCTCACAACCCTAACCTTGGTGACTCATCACCTCGCGTTCCATAAACCTCTATGACTCATAGTGAGTCATAGCGCGGAATCCCTTAATGACTCATATGAGTCATCACCCAACATTCCGTTAACCAATCAAAACTCATAAACCAAGTCATGTGCTCAAACGAGTCACACGCGCGAAACTCATGACTCATAATGTGAGT
>Ga0307510_10005898_pt1 | contig 14610 bp, 17 predicted proteins | sample 12_EM_MG_FD_207224 | JGI IMG/M metagenome (GOLD analysis project Ga0307510, IMG submission 207224) | Populus trichocarpa ectomycorrhiza microbial communities from riparian zone in the Pacific Northwest, United States - 12_EM | ecosystem: Host-associated > Plants > Roots > Unclassified | place...
CCCGAAGTGGAGGAAATTATCCATGGTGGCGGCGACGGTAACTCATATGACAGGCCCGGTGCCGGGCTATCCCCGCCCTATTTCTTCCTTATCTTGGCTCCAAGATGGCCGATAATGATCAGATCACAGCGACAGACCGTTCAACAAAACCGCAAGGTGGACCATCTCCACCTGACTTTTTGGAGGGCCGGCAACAAGCACCAACGCGGTGTGGGCAAGTCCCATAATCATTCTCTTTGCACTGGATAGACAATGACAACGAGAACGTTGTACACCGCTCGGGACCATCCCTGGTCTAAGTTGCCAGTTCGTTGGGATGTCGAAAATGACTGTGAGAGGAGCGCATATTGCGAGGGGTGGGGAACGTTCAGCTATCCTCTCCCTACCTCACTTTCAACCTAGTCATCGACCACTACAATTGTTTGCACCGCTCGCGTCACAGGTGCGACACACCTCCTTGGCTACTTACCCTCCGCTCCAGAACGTCCGTAGGTGCGACAACGACGACAGTGCTTGCCATCCATCGTTTTCTTTGTTTGCTCATGGAGTCATCCTCGGCTGATGTCGCTCTTGTCTTTCTTCACTCTTAATTTGCACATCCCGAAGGTGCCATTGCATTAACGTCGCAGCAATATTAATCTTTAACACTGCGGTCACATGACCGTAAGCTCAAGAACATGTCCCTGTCTGCGGTATGTTGGCTGCAACGTATGGCATTGAGAAATATTCTATCTACTCATTATAGAACTGAATGCATGGGACAGACACGGGACATACTAGGATAACACAATTACTCACAGCGACACAATACGGGTCCCGTCTCAGTGACCTTAGAATTGGCCCTCTTAGGATTCAAGATGTAGTACTGGCATCCACGTGGGTAGCCGAGCTCAGGTAACCATAACTGAGTATCTTTGAGCTGTGTAATGGATACGTACCGGCTGCAGAACAAGACTCCGATGTGTTGACCAGTGATCAGTCTCCGTGACTCATTCAAGTTGTTCATCACCTACCAACCAAGGAGCTGTTATCAACTGTGTGATAGACAAGAATGGGTCACATTCCCCTAACATTGTTTAATGGCCCCGATCCAGTATTGCAGGCACGAAGCGCGTAGGTCAGGCCACATTCAACTGCTAGAAGGTCTCTTGAACATGGATGTACTCCATGCCTATCATTGCAAATCGATTCGACAATCTGCATCGGATTAAATGGGATGTAGATCATTGATACAGCGCTCTTCGCACAGGTCAAGTAACATCTTATCCAGGGGCGTTGGCGTGGAAGCCAGAAATACAGTATAAGGTTATTGTTTTGAAGGAGGGAAACGTTGAGGTTGAAAATATCGACCAAAAGCATCCATCGATGAAATGACAATAGCCAGAAGCACGGATCACTGGATTTTCGGGAGAATAGGTAGTATTATTCTGACATGGATGGGGGCATTCGTTATTTTGTTTGGAATGTACGAGAGATAAATGAACATGGGATACCGTAAGAGTCTTAGGGGCTATGAAGCATAAGATAGGCACCTGCCTTGTTTGGCGATGGATGGTTATGGACGGGCATCGGATCCCGGTGGGTTACATGAGAATGGAGGAGAAAAGGCCCAGGAATCAGTTACCGGGTTCGACTGTTCGACTCGAATCATAATGCAAGTATCGCCGCTGACCAGGAAGCTGTGGGGTATAAACTCACGCATGCCGGATCCGTCGATGACGTTACTTTGCCGGTCTCTCATGCCCCAAGGTAAGCAGCACTAGTGGCGGTGGTCACGCCGTCGTACCAACGGTGGGTGTCTTTGACTCTTTGGGGGCTTGGTGCGGCCAAAATGACTGCATCGCCGACTTGGGGAAGCACGGGTAAGTTGCCGTCCTGGTTTCCGCAATTTCTAGATCACCTACTCGTTTCCGCATCGATAACCAAACTGCTCGTTGGTCATCGCAAACTGAGGCCCGAGGAAGTCTAATGACTCCCCCTCACGCCCGAACGCAGAGCTGATCACATCACCGCCACCGTCACCGTGACCTGCGATGGTGATGCGTTATGGAAAATGCGCGATCAAGGCAGCGCGGTCATCGCCCGGCATGTGGTCGCTGGTGGCACGCACAAGCTACGAGGTCGGACTATCACTTACAGGAATTCTGCACAGCACTGACCCCAACAGAGATTTGGACATTGTGCGAGAAAGAAAAACTGGCTCCCAGAGAATACTTTTGGAGGTTCTCTTCAAGGAAACACTTCCGAGTTCGGTTCCCGCACAATCTGAGGTACGCAGGCCCACGGTACATAGCCACTTGATTAGTAGTCCTCTGTACATAGCCAAGCGATCATGATCGGCAGTGAGAGACGTACTACGGCTCATACGGTTCCGATAGTATGGAGTACACAGCCATCTCGTTGATGGCGAGACTCAAGTTGTCGACCTGAACCAAACTATCTCATTTGCTTTGTCATCTTCACGTCCTATCACACTCTGGATTCTCCAATACAGGCCACACTGAAGGTGTGGGTAATCATGCATTTAGGCAGACGGGCCAGGGGACAGCCATGAGCCTGAGCCTTGGAGGGGAGGTGCAAGTCTGATCACCGTTATTGATTTTGTGCAAAACATGGTCGAGGAGAGTGGCTAAACGTACCTCGAGCCTGGACTTGAGGGCTTCAATTCGGTATAAAGTAAAAAAAGCTTGCAGGTGAGGCCGCGTTTAGCTGCAAGCCGCGATTACTGGAAGGTTTCCGTGCGTGATTGCTCCTACGCGCATCCTTGTAAGTTGGTTCGCCGAACTGGCGGTCAAACCTTGCGCGTCTCAGCTGGCGCTCGGTGAGCAGCAACTTACCACCGTGGAGAATGCTAGGACCGCAGCCGTGCCTAGCCCTGCAGCTGATACACGTCAGTCATGTTACATGTCCGAGCGATGATCGCTACTGATCGTTCCGCCAGTTTCTGCGATCCGCGGGAACAACATTATCGCACCGTTAGCAACCATAGCATGCTAAGAATTCGCTACAGCCAGTGTGTCATAAGGCAGTTTGTTTGGCTGTATTCCTGGTGGTCCGTACTTCTCGTTGTCATTTTCTCGCTTTCTATCTCTTTGTTTCATGGTTTCAAAATTAGTTTGGCCACTGTCTACGGGTTCTCCTCATTTCACATGGCCACAACCCCGCTCCTAAGACCATTAATACAAGACCTCATTATGCATATAAGAAGGTTTGGCACGAGCACGGGAGGATCGATTTGTTGTTGCATACTCGGGGTGAAACGGGGATCAACCAGGTGTATGTCAAGTACCTTGTTCTTGTCACCGCTTAGTTTCATGGAGAGGACATGTGAAAACTAGGGAGTGCTATATATGAGGTTGAGAATGAAGTCGAGAGAAAGGAAATGTTCGCAAGATATTGCAGCACGGTTTGCATCACATCAGTGGGAAGAGTCAAAGGCAACGGTCTCGGCAGGCGCCAGGCGGAGCATTTCGCGTCATCACCGCGCACAGCTTTGTCAGCTCAGCGCAGGCGCCCATTAGGCGCCCCGCCGACATCATTGTGGCTCGCAGGGGCTCTCACTTACCTGACGGGATATTTCTGATGACTTTCACTCTCTAGTGACATTCACATGTAGGATTTCCTGAAGCTTGTTCGATCCACGAGTCGCGCATTGATGCTGCGCGTCTATACTTAGGCAGGTATCCTATTCCGTCCCATTGTTTCAGACAACGTCTCCATACATACCTTGACCTATGATTTACAGCGCCTTCTGAGAATACGACGCGGGTGGGGCATGGTCCGTGTGAGGCCACCCGATCGATTTTCACAACCAAGTGCTCCCTGGTCTTTCCACTAAGCCCAATACTGAATGAGGCTACCCCTGACACCTGCGGTTTTACTTTCACTGAGACTCCCAAGAGGGGTTGATAGCAACCCTTAACACAAGCTCCAGTGACGAATCGTCCAACATCTTCATGGTGTGCATCTAGCTGGATCTGCGAGAGCGCCAGGTTGTCGACCCAACTTGTGCTTAGTTCTAAAGGGATGAAAAGGTAGGGTCCGTGTCGGCCTTGGATACTCGTGATGAGGCCGAAGGTATTTCCTTTTCATCTGACACTCAACCGTCCGCCAATGCGCGATAAACCTTCATTTTGCTGTGGTAGCGGAGGAAAAACACGGAGTGGGCTCCCTAGATGACCACAAGGCTCTTTCACTCTAGCTGTGAGCGCTGTAAGCACTGGCATGTGCCCTTCGTCGTTGAGGGCATCTAGTGTTCGTAAAAAATAATGAAAGAATACCACGCCACTTCGTTCAATCAAATAGGTAAAGATTCTGCACCGTGATCTAGTATGTGTATCGTACGTCGATCATTGGTAATGGTTAATAGTAGAGACCGTAAGAACGGACAATCCAGCAAAGAGAAAGAACATAACAAAGGAAGCCTTGGATTGTCAGAGAGATACTGAAACAAACTGCCTGATAATACATAGACCGTGACAATATTCAGGACGTTGTGGCTGGTAGAGGAAGAGCCAATTCAATACCCATAACATTGTTCATGGATGTAGCACTGGGAGTAGCTAGGAACCCGCATCATTAGCTTTCTTCAAATGGATCGTAGCGGATGCATACCAACTGTAGGATTCAGAACCGCTATGCCAGTAACTTCCGCAATGGCAAGCTGTTGGCCATCAATCGCCAGCTGAGGCACCGTTAACGATCATCGGATAGGCAGATACATGGTACAACGTACCTCGAGGCTTGATTTGATGGCTCCAATTCGGCCAGAAAGGGAGGAAAGTCTGAAGGTCAGGCCGCTATGAATGGCAGCTTGCAGTTGCCGGAATATCCCCTGGGCCTGATTGCTCTCCATGCGCATCATCGCAAATTGGTTTGCCGATCTGGATAACTGTATGAGATGACGGATATACATCTATACAAACACCATCGCACAGGGTAAAATGCGTGCGGATTTCACTTTCGGATGGGATTGCGCTGATGGCCTCGGCATTTTCAAGAAGTTGTCGTGTTTCAGCCAGGAGTGCAGAGAGAACCGGGGTGATGTGACATGGAAGAAGATAGCGAAAGTTGAGTACAAGACCGTAAATTCCAAGGAGGGAGAGGCAGAAGCTGAGGATGTCAATAAAACGCATGATAATGAGGAGAGAAGGGCTAGTATGGGCAAAGCGAAAGGATAGTAGACAGAGGGCAGGGAAGAAGCAGGCGAGGTGGGAGAAGAGCTATACATATGGTTTTTTATATTATTACGGGCGCGGGTGGGTGACGGGAGTCAAAAACAGAAGTAACGGTTCACTAACGTTCACTTTTTGCGACACGCGTTAACTTGACCGCATCCTCAAATACACCCTTTGCCCAATCACACATCTAGTCTCCTCAATCTTTTGCAAAATCACACAAGCCCGCTCCTGCAAGGTCCTCTAAATTATTCCCTTCTGCAAAATCACACAACCTGGCGCTCCTGCAAGGTCCCCCAATCATCCCCTCTTGCACTATCACACAACCCGCTCCTGCAAGGTCCTCTAAATTATTCCCTTTTGAAAAATCACACAACCTGGCGCTCCTGCAAGGTCCCCCAATCATTCCCTCTTGCACTATCACACAACCCGCTCCTGCAAGGTCCTCTAAATTATTCCCTTTTGCAAAATCACACAACCTGGCGCTCCTGCAAGGTCCCCCAATCATTCCCTCTTGCACTATCACACAACCCGCTCGTGCAAGGTCCTCCCAATCATTCCCTTTTGCACAATCACACAATCTGCTCGTGCAAGGTCCCCCCAACCATTGCCTTTTGTACAGTCACACGACCTCCTCCCAATCATTCCCTCTTGCACAATCACACAACCCGCTCCTGCAAGGTCCTCTCAATTGTAGATCTAAGGATTCACTTTCTGACGTCGTTCCCTCAATCAGATCCCGCGAATTCAAATTTATTTCCTCCAGCACGTCCTTCCATCCAATAGTCATCCAACCCCCATCTCCTTTCGACGGATCACCCACCCGCCCCCCCTCTCGTCAAACCTAATGAGATCTCTTTCCCGAAAAAATGTCCCGACCCGGACAACTCGTTATTTGGGACACATCACCCTCTCGCCTATCTCGCCTTGCCACGCATCTACCACTACACCTTGTACTTCTCGTCCCGCCATGCTACGGACACAGTTAAATATCTGTTACTCCGCCGACCTGCTTACAGGCCTATTTTTTACGCCATCCATGTAGACCACCCTGACCTTTGCCCGCCGACGGCCAGTTCTTCGGGCATATCTGAGGGTTACACCGCTAACGAGACACCACACACCTCCCAAATGCGACTTACCGGAGCTCGGCTTGCCTCCTCTGACTCTGCGGGGACAGGTGAGCGGTGCTTTTAACATGACATGCATTATGGCTGACGTACATTAGTGACCTTCGTGGATAGCCTCACCACCTTCATCGTGGTCATCCGATGACTCTAACTCTGGGCACCGGTCCATGTACGTGGCTTCAAGTTCAACCGTTAGCTCCATCAGCTGGAGTAGTCTTCTGTTAAGTTAGCTTACCCCGATCGAGGGGCTACCACGCATATTTCGTGCACACGCACCACACAGCTAATATTGTTCTGTGCTGCTATCAAATCATTACCTTCTGCAACCGCTTCCGTGCAACCCGTTTTCTTTTCCTTGTATATCGAAGGTCCCTCGACAGCACGGGCACCGGCTGGTCGAGTCGCTGTTGCGTGCTTAGAGTGAAACAAATACTCATGCCAAGTGGTTGTAGCTGGAATATATCCTTGTCTGCGACTAAATTGCGTGAGGACATGTGACAACGAGGAGGTGTTGGCCAGGTGCAGATTGAGAGAAAAGGAAATGCGATCATGAGCCATGGGGGCATTTCTGGCGGAACGGAACAACTTACCTATGTAATACGGCTCAGGTACGCAGCCAAAAATTTATTGGCCCGTGAGAAAGGATGTGAAGGGTGCCGCAACAGATACTCCGGTAAATGGCTTGATAAGCGTAACGTGATGGTTTCGGAAGATGCCACTACAGTCGTGCAAGCGGAACAACTGCGGAACACTCTGCCATGTTCCGCTCCTCCACTCCACCTCACGGCTTTGTCGGCCTCAAGGCAGGTGTTCGCTGAGCTCAGACATTTTGCGGGTCCATGCCTTAGCCGGAGTCATCGCTCAGCGGCTTAGCATGTGCACTGTTTTCAATACTTCTCGCAATACTCGCCCTGTCCTTCCTGGCCTGTGTCTGTCGACAACGAACGGCCCGGATGCCAAGCCACAGGACTTATTTCAAGTCCACAAGAGTTTTCAGATGCACCCAGTCTTGCGTTATTGTTGACTCCGACATCCTCTCGATCGATTGGCCTGGGAACAAGTGCAAATTTGCCTTGCTACCGTCAGCTTGGGCCCGGTTCACTAACGATAGTAAGGTAAGAAACCAAGATGCGGTATCCTCACTCGCTGACATCTTTTATGCTTGCGATCACTTCACCTCTCTATTTATCCGTCACACATGGTTCAGCTACACAAATTAGGAAGCCATTTTTGACTCGATGAGGACCTCATGACCTTTGGCAAAATTGAGTGGCGAGCACGCCTCTTTCCAGAACGTATTCCCTTCATTTCACCACCTTCTCAGATCCATACCGGACTATATCCATCAAGGCTCGATTACGAGGGCAAACTAGGCTCGCGCAACTAGTGATCTGTTCACGTGCCCGAGGTGGAGGAGCACCGAGTGGCGAACAAAGAGTTTTCTCCTTAGATGTGGTTAACAGCATCGGCGTCCAAGGCTCCTCCGATCATCCAAGTTGCGAGGGAGATGTACACCCTTCTACCAGAGGTATATCTAGCGTCCTAGGAACTCTACAGTTCGGTGGATTAGCGATTTCGTCTGTAAGTCAGGGTAATATCTGGCGATTCGGCCCACTCCACCGTTTTCCAAGAACAGCAGTCCATTATCCGAACCTCGAAGAACTGTCACACTTTCTGAAATGTTGGAGAAAGCCATACTGGTCAGGGTATCTTTCGAAGACTCCTACTTTCCTTTGCTTCCCAACTGCCTCTCCAAGCAAACAACCATCAGCTATGGAATGGATATGCTGGGAAAACATCTGTCTGAACCATGGAAAACGCGGCAATTGCGCTCAGGGGTTTCGATAACAGCCACTGCCATCCCGGGACCTCGGATGATAACTCTGACCCTCGTAACGTGAATGTTAACATGGAAACCAGGTCTTTCTATGCCCTGTAAGTTATTCACGTCCATCGTCTGTTTCTCGTGAGATGCAGTATTGTACTGAAAGGGCAATGATAATAGAAAACTAAGAAAAACAAAGGTGCCCCATATGATAGACCTCAGACATTCTGCGATGCTCGGGTATGCCCATACATTGTGACGTAATTCAGGACGTAGTAGCTGGTAGCGGAAGAGGTGTGTTAAGAACATCCTTCAAGGGGATAGCAGTTACAAAGGAACCATGCCTGGTGAATATCCGACAAATCTGTGAACCGACGGAGACGCACCAGCCGCAGGAATGGGCAATACTGTGCTTGTAGCACTCTCAGTGATGGTAGTTTGTTGTTCGTCAACCGCTAGCTAAGATACCTTCATCAGTTGTGCCATATGTAGGGAAAGAAGAATGTCCCAACAAACCTCGAGTCTCAACTTTGTGGCTTCGATTCTGTAATAGAGGGAATAAAGTCTGCACGTCAGGCCGCGTAGAATAACAACGTGCAGTTGCTGGAATATTCCCCGAGCACGATTGCTCTCTATGCGCATCATTGCAAATTGGTTTTCCAAACTAGGTCAGCGTAAACACATGGCGACTGACTGATCTGATTTCCGTACAGGTAGATATGCGCACTATATTCACAGTCCTGTGGGATCGCGCCGATAGCTTCGGCACGATGAAGAAGTTGCTGGGTTTCATTCAAGAAGGTAGAAAGAGGTGGGATTTTATTGCGTGGAAGTAGACAGCGGAGGTAGAGAACGAGGCTGTAGAATCCGAAGAGGGAGAGACAGAAGTTAAGGGTGTCGATAAAACTCATTCCGCCGAACGAGGTGATGGTGGGCAAGAGCGGGTAATTTGATCTCGAGACACCGAGCTTGGCGAGGATACATATCATCAATCTGGACCCTTATATACAGCCCAAGGGAGTACCATAGACATAGATGTCTGTTGCACAGCTTATCATGGCGCTTCGGCGTGTCCGAGTCCCACTGCTGACCACTGCCAATTGCCTGGTCGCAGATCCTTGAGACGTTAGTGCACGAGTACGATTGGTGTATTTTTAGATCGTTGCCACTACGGTGGCCTGGTGATCTCGGCCAGTACGGAAGCTACGTGTATACTTGTCCCAAGTTGCGGCGCCGGTACCGCAGGGGCTATGAAACACCAAACAAGCGCTGTTGATCGGCGACAGAGATAAATGATTGCGGACGGCATCAGAAAGTTCGGAGTAATGCACGATTATGGAGGAAAGGTATGGAAATCAATTACCTTGGTTTGTATTGGACCGTGACCTCTTGGTCATGGTGCGAGTGTCGCCTCTGACCAAGAGGCTACGTAGTGGAAAATCTAGGTACGCAAGGAGTTCGGGGACGAAGGGCTGTGGGCGGTATGGGAGAATTAGACTATTGTATTGTAGAATGGCATAAAGACAAAAGGTCGAGAAGATGAGATGCAGTGCTGGATTTGTTTCAGTTCGATCATGATAGAACGAGTTCTCGCCATTACCGAGATGACCGCACCGCCACCCACACTACTCCACACTTCGTCGGAGGCTGCGGCACATGTTGGCCCGAGGCTCTGCAGATCGGTTGGCACCTGGACAACTAAGATTTTAAGATTTGTTCGTCTTCATAGTGGCTGTGTCCTCAGTCTACTGTTAATCAAGCGGCGATGTACCCGGGCCTCAGGCTGTGCACCCGTAAGTCGCGCGTTCGTGTGAAGGCGCACAAACAACGCCGTCTTGTTATCAGTGTACCTTCCTCCCTATATTAGACTTTCTTGACCAGTTCAAATGAGTTGCTGGCTTGTGCCATTGAAGAAGGTGGGCGCTATTACCTTCTCGTATCTCGCACTCTTTTTTTCCAGCACGTTGTGACGGTGTGCCGGATGCACGAGTACAAGAGGTCGTCCATTAACGGTGTAGCTTGTTTCCCCGGCTTTGGTGTGTCATCCGCGATGGGGTGTTCAATCATAAGCGGCACACCCGCGAAGTCGAGACGATCAGCTATTCGGCTTCTCTACCATGCGATTGCGGAACTCGGAAAGTCAGCTGGCATGGACAGGCTTCTTACCATCTCAGAAACCATAATGATAGATCATAATTGAACTCTTCTTCAGACCAGTAGAATTCCACAATCCATAACTGCGATTGCTCCACCGCTACACCATTCACCACAACCTGATTGCACGCATCCTCCGTGATGGCCATAGCATTGCTCCTCTCTATTTTTGAAACCCTTTGCTATGAAGTAGAGGTAAGTGCTCTCGCGTACAGAAGGCGTCTATGCAAGCTGAGCATCCAAAAACAAAGAAGACGACAGGAATCACAAGCATGACGTAACGGCTCCCCCCCAAGTTGTCCTCTGAGCAGCAGCGGATGACAAGGCGACGACAATCACGACCACGCCTCCCTAACCGTGACAAACCATCACCGGTTAGGTCACACATGCGACTCTTCCTAGTCTGAGAAATCATTTGTCAACGGGAAACCACAACTTTTACTACAATACGACCATACAATTGACAACGAGGATGGAGAACGACAAAGTGATGGGTCAGTGGCGGTGCCATCGAGGTTCCTGTGAGAGAAGCATCATGATGGTCGTGCCAGCGTAATCTCGGCCCTTGTGGGAGGCAACTTCGTCGGCCCGTGCTCGAACGGAGGAGGACCAGCGGGTGCACTGCTCTCAGCATCCGGTTCGGGGGACGGAATGTCCAACGGAAATGTCCACTGGAAGGAAGAATAGTGGAATGTGTCTTTTTGGCTACATCGTGGTGTCATCGGGGTTCTTGTGAGAGGAGCATGGTCATGGGTGCCAGCATGGGTGCCAGCATAATCTCGCGGGCAGAGGCTGAGCGCTGAGGAGTAGGCCTGGAACCGGCCGTTCTGCTTCACACTCCGATTAGGTCCGCTTGAAGTCCGCAGGATGTCAGTCAGTAACAGTACAAGTGGCAACGCAACAAAGGTTGAATTTGATGTCCTCATTCACCCAAGTCTAAATCCACCAGCCATCCGACTCTTCTCAAGAAACAAGGAAGCGAGCGAGGTACTGTACGTCCATCTGCCTGTCGGGTCGCGGGTCTCGCATGACATGGATCCTAATACCGCCTCCCCGTAAAGGCACGGAGGGATGGAATGGAGGTACTGGTGAGATCACTTCCATTCCCATTTCTGGGGTTTTATTTTTACATCTGTACCAACTGCACGGCATCTTCTGTTTCAGTGGCCAGAAAGGGATTGACTATGCTCAATCAGGACCACAGCGTCCTTTGACCTACCACCGACGTGGCCACCTCCCCCGTTTCCGGGATCCTTCGCCCTGTCATCTCTGGGGGTGTCCCCAGCGTTTGAACCGCAAGATAGGAACCAAGTCTGTCAGAATTCGAGAGACCGTGGTGGAATGATGAGGAAAACGAGCGTGGGCTAGGCGACACAGACAACGCGGCCGGAATGGGAATGGAGGCGGGGTGCTTTCCCCGCTGGCACACGGTTAATTCGAATCATGACGGTTTGGGCGGTTTCCTGCACCTGCGCATCCATGACCCATGTATGTCGATCACGCATCGTCGTGATGGAATGTTGGCCCAAATACAGCTCCGTGTAACCCGAAGCATCCACCACAGTGGGACCGGTTACATTTATTCTTGCGCTCCGCATCCCCATGACAGTGTGCACATACTAGCCGCCCAGAACAACCACGGTACCAAGAAATCGTACTGACTCAAGCATTCTATCCAGTTGCATTCCCCGTCCCGTCAACGGCTGTCGTCGGGCAATTAATAGAGAGGACACAATATCCGACTCCATACTTGCCTCGAGAGGGGCAAGGCGAGCGTTTCCGGTGTGTCCTATATGCATGTAGCGCCTCTCCGGCAACATCAAGCCAATAAAACCACCCAGGAGTTCAGATTTCTCCCCCTCTGTTTCTCTGTTGGCGACTTGGCGTCTCGGACTCTTCCCAATTGGGATGAGACCTCATTATTGTGACAGCCAAGTACAACAGCTACACGTGTATGTCACCACAGGGCTATCCACATACACCTATGTCCAAGACCGTCGGAAATGAGGACCACGGAAGCAGGCCACCATCCAGCCCTTGCTTACTCCTGCGTCGACGCGGCTCCCGCCTACTTGACCTTACCCCTTCGTAAGGCATGACACCGATAAAGTAACAACCTTTGGTCTAGCTGATTCGTCACATTTCATGAGCTGGTGTATAGTATGTTCGGCTCATTGGATACATAATACAGGTATCTCCCGTATGGACACAATGGGTGTGCTTCAATACCCTCAGCGCTCGTCTAGGAGCCTCCTAGGTGGTGATGGGCTGATGGCGAGAAAGCGCTCACATAAACGTCAGCTTGACGCTGACTGCCCTTTTGAATTGAATGGGTACCATAGTGTTCCCGACTGGAACGACTCTCAATAGTCTACGTGTAGGTCATTGCGGCAGTCATGGTGATCCGAGGATCACTGTCCTACTGCCGTAACAGACGCACAGACGAATGCGGTTAAATGCCCCTCTACTTCTTCAGTTGTCCCAGATGGTACCATATTTGAGGGGCGCCAGGGGTGCCCATTGACATGCGTGAGGAGGTTTACTGCTGCATTCAATACAGCGCCAATCCCTCTTGGTGACTCTTTAGTGCCGCGGCCTGATAGGCTAAGGTATGCGATCGATAGGGGTTCAGGCACATCGTTCCCCCCCCCCAGTAGACTACCAGCGATATTATAATGGCACAATTGTGATCCTACACACATGACAGACGCGGCAAAGTCGGGTAAGGTGTGAGCGCCCTATCAAAAGAGTCCAAGGACGAGCATGTCTGTCGTTTTACGTTTCACTGGTAGGACCCCAAAGTAGAGGCCTTGGATGGCGCGTGTGCCCCCTCCGACTGGAATTGAGGACGCAGGCAAAAAGGAACAACGAGCGGACGATGCTACGTACTCCCATCGGTGGACTTGTTAGCCATCTGGGAGAATATGGGCCCTGGGACAAGGTTGGATCGTCGTCTGTTGAATTGTTCAAACTACAATAGTGGAAATGCCCTGCGGTCGCCATGTGATCTGAAATATGTGGATATGCTAGCTACAGTTATCGTGGTGCTCGATGGAGTCTCGCAATGATCAACGGATAAAAGCCGGACACTATGCTATCGTGCTATCGTTCTTACTATCATGGTGCCCGCGGGTAGCGAGAAATATGGAAACCATGTCAAAGCATAGAGCTACGAAGGACAAGGAAGAAACCGGACTACTACCACAACCTACAAGTACCACCACTTCCAAATAAATTGCTTTAGCTGGGCATCACTTGCTAGGGTGATAGTCTGTTGGACATTAATCGCTAGCTGAGACGTCGTTATTTATGATATGCCATACCATGAAAGGGAAGGGAGAGGGACAGTAACATACATACAGGCCTGACTTGCCAGTGATCGATTCGATTCAGTGATAAAGGGAATAAAGTCGGCAGGTAAGGCTGCGCCGCCGCGCAGAACAACTATGAGCAGTTGCTGGAATATTCTTTGGGCGTGATTGCTCTCGATATGCATCACCGCAACTTGAAGTTGGTTCGCTGAACTGGGACAACGTGTGGAATGATGCGCCTACGTGTCAAGTTGGGTCCTATGATGGTTTCCCGGTGAAACAGCCAAACGCATCGGCACGAGCGAGACGAAAATGTACGAGAAAGGGTGGACAACAGCCACTGGCATATCTTGGAGTAAAGGGGGTCGTTCTACAGGCACCCTTCTATTGGTCCAACTGCAGTACGACGGCCCGTCGTGTTGCCTGTTGTTTCCTAGCAGAAGCAGTGGTTTTCGTGCGGCAAATACAATTATTTGGAGCTTGTCAGTTGTCACTGAGTGGCTATGCACCACGTATTTTGACCTCTCGGGTTGCCTGCAGGTACATTCCAAATGTGGTATTTTCCTGCCTGCTTCTCACTTAGACCATCAGAGAGCATGGTTAGACTCCGATTTTGTCTAACAGACAAACACTCTCATTCAAAATCAGATCACTCCCGAGCAACAAACGCAATACGCCAAAAAACACACACAAATACGCCACCAAGAAATCAGATCATCCCAACATCGGATGATCCGATACACGATTTCTCTATACATCGGTTGCAACAGAGTCTCCTGGCGCAGCGGCCGGTGCTGGAAGTGTCAGCTCGTCGACACTGTTCACGGGGATGGCACTATCTGATGGGAACGATGAGCAATTTAACGTCTGCGTCAAGACAGATGCGTACCAGACGCAGGGCTAGGCACTACTATACTAGCAACACTTCCCGCGCTGTCAAGCTGCTTTTTGTCAACTTCTAGCTGAGACACAGTCATCAGCCAAGTGATGAACAACGAGAGTGGTGCAACATA
>Ga0307510_10005900_pt1 | contig 14608 bp, 15 predicted proteins | sample 12_EM_MG_FD_207224 | JGI IMG/M metagenome (GOLD analysis project Ga0307510, IMG submission 207224) | Populus trichocarpa ectomycorrhiza microbial communities from riparian zone in the Pacific Northwest, United States - 12_EM | ecosystem: Host-associated > Plants > Roots > Unclassified | place...
CGAGGCTGGATCAAGTATTATTGGACTGGGGCCATCATCCAGCATTTGCTCCAGACATTCATTCTCTTTGCCGCGATCAAGTGGACTTTTAACAGGTCGGTGTTCTTTGTCCGCGTCCGCCTCACGGTAGAGTGACCGAGTATGTGGCAGGCAATGGCCCTGGGTCCAATCGGGATTCTTAACTCTCCATACATTCGTGCGTGGTTTCAACCTACTGTTTCTACTGGCACCTTGTTCACCATTGTCCATGTGACCAGACCATGATCATGAAAATGCATTCTTACATGGCGACGAACGGCTACTTGCGACACGTGTCTCGGCAATCAGCCGAGATCATGACTCAACTCCGTGATGCAACGGTTCGCGTTGGTGGGTGGGAGAAGGCTATCTATGAGGCGAAACAACGACGCGAGGACCTTGAACGCGAGACTGATACAGATGCCACCAGTACCGGCGCGAGCCCATCTCCGTTTGGTACCTTGGACCTGCGTGGCGCAGGTTTGAGCACTTCTTACTCAGATGTACCCTCCGCAGCCGCTCTCCGCAATCGCCTGATACGCGTCGCCGAGACTGAGGCAGCATCTGAGACCATATCCGATGACGAGAAGCCCAAGGGCGCAACCTCCCACGTCCTTGTAAATCACCCAGATTCACAGATCTCTGCCCTCGCTACGGAATACACGGAACTCGAGTCCGAGCTCGTCAGCTCGGGCCCGGAACGCGTACGCTGGCCTGAGAATATTACGTTCAAGAACTTCGCTGTCTATCAACTGATTCCAACGCTCGTTTATGAGCTCGAATACCCCCGTACAAAGAGGCACGTCCATGCCCTCGCCATGGCAATAGGTTACTGCGACTGACCATGTCATATACAGAATTCGCCCGCTATACCTTTTCGAAAAGACAGTCGGAACCTTTGGCACGTTCGCTCTGCTTTACACCGTCACAGAAACGTTCATTTTGCCGTATACCAATCCCGGACCTGACCAGTCCTTCGCTCGGACGTTACTGGACTTGGCGTTGCCATTCATGCTAGCATATCTCCTTTTGTTTTACATCATCTTCGGTGCGCTCGACCCTGACACAATTCCGTTGCTTGCCACCTAATGATCTACCCAGAATGTATCTGCAACGGATTCGCGGAACTTTCATAGTACGTGATTCTGTCAGTGACTTTGCCCCTTCATGTCACTAAGCCATTCACTCAGTTTCGCCGATCGCGGATTTTATGAGGATTGGGTAACAACCTTTTTCAATGTGTTCTAACTTGTACTGATATGGGCTTTCACAGTGGAACTCGACGTCCTGGGATGAATTCTCCCGCAAGTGGAACAAGCCTGTGCATAACTTCCTGCTGAGACACGTCTACGCCTCGACCATCAGCTCATACAAGTTTTCCCGATCACGCGCTATGTTCTTCACATTTCTCCTCTCCGCCGCGGCCCACGAGCTTGTCATGGCTGTGGTCTCCAAAAAGATCCGGTGAGCTTACACTGGCACTTCCCTATACCTCATCTTATGGTAATGACCGCGAATCTTGATAGGTTATACCTTTTTACCATGCAACTCATACAGATTCCACTGATCGCTGTTGGCCGCACGCCAGCAATCAAGCGTAATAGGCTCCTAGGCAACTGCGTATTTTGGTTGGGGCTATACGCGGGGTTCCCGTTGCTGTGTGTGGCATACGTCCTTTACTGAAATCTACAATACTCCACCAGAGATTCCCCATAAAGTATTTTACCCCGTCGCTTAATTAATCGCTTCCTGTACTGTACACAATTGAGAGAAGTCTTAGGTCTTGCGGGGCCAACATATATGAGTATTTCTGACACCCTACATTCAATTGACGTGATAATTGGCAGCACTAAAATATGAATCATGGACACATAGCTGCTCTAGGTCAATCAAATCCAGCATACGGCTATTCATATTGTCCGTGTTGTCCCTCATCGGAGCGCAGCTCTACAGGATCATGGTCGCATTCCAATCGACTGGCCTCGCCAATTCTCTCTACGAGATCTACCACTAAACCGCATGCAAGGCCACGAACGCAACATTGCTAGAACGCGTGGAGGCAAGATATGTTTTTATTGGATGAGATGCACTGAAAGGTTAAAGACCAAGTGGAAAAGACATATCAGAGGTCGTAATCGGGAGGCGCATAGATTACTATCGCACTCGCGAAAACTCACGACGGTACAAGGGAACTCAATGATATCATAAACTTGACGCCTTTTCTTTACCCAACACTTTTCCTCGCGTATCGAAATTCGCAAATCCCATTCGCGCGTCCATATCGTCGATCGTACTATAAACAAGGATAGAGGGGAGGAGGCAGAGGCGACGGATGAGGAAGGGACGCAAAAATATAGGTGTATGAACGCGCACCGTGTCTTCATTTCACTCGCCCATGTTATCTCTTTTAGTGGGGGTGCTTTCAGACAGGCGCCGATGATTCCGAGGAACAGTGCAACAAAAGACTCGACGACGATCTGGAGACGGAAGGGGAACAGTTCATGCGTTACATGAATTCGAGGAGAGGACTATACATACAGACGACGGAATGGAACCCTCAGGTCTTCCCAACGCCTTCAATAGGGAAAGATCTGGACGGTAATATTTGTGTTGTAGGGCAATAATGTCACATACGAGGAAGGGACATACGCTCATAGGTTGAGAAAGCAGCTATGAGAAGCGGATAAGTACCTCGGGATGTAACATGAGGGTTGAGTATTGTTCTCACCGTGGAAGAGAGCAAGTACGGCGACTGCTAAGATAATCTGGCCTAACATGGCCGCTAGCACCGAAAGCTTGAACTGACGTGTGAGAGAGAGGAAGAGGAAAGGAAATGATGATGCGGGCCGCAACGGACCGATTAGACTCGGCGTGGGAATGTCCGGGTTGGGCTAAAACTGGACAAGCACTGGTGCGCTCGGACCCGATTGAATTGGCTCAGCTCATCATGTCTGGCTTCGACGATCTCTTGCAACAATCCTCCCGCGCTCTGGAGGAAAATCCATTCGAAGACCCCTTCGCACGCCCCCGCCCTGGGTCCCCTGACCCTTGGTCAAGTTATGACCATCAGTCAGTTGCCATCAGCACTCCTACTTTCGACGAATATGACGCCTCCGGATTCGGTAGCGTGCCCACCACCACCCACGTTGTTGGGTTACATGACGACACTCTCAGCTCCCCTACTGTCGAATCTCACACCTATAACACGCAAACAACTCCTTCAGATCCACTGGACTCTGCGAACTTACCCGCGGATGACGAAACCGAATTTTCCACGAAGCCCGCGACTTCTCCTCGGTACGCTGCGTTCAGGGAGAGCGTAGGAACAGACCCGTCCGCAGTTCCTTCTCAACCATCGGCCGCCTCCAGCGAGCCATTTTCCGAACCAGATCCACCCAGCATCGTTCCCCCAACCCTTCCCTCCATCATATCACCACCAGCGACAACTCCTCTACAACTTTCTTCTCCCGTTACGCCATCATCAGCAATCCCTACGGAGTCTGTAGAGCACACCGCTCCGCCATCGCCTCCGCCACCATCTTCCGCGCGACTGCCACAGCGTCAAGAGGCACTTCATCCATCCGCTCATCTACCCTTCGACACCTCATCGTCAACAGCCAGTGATTCGCACCGCGTTATCTCCAGCCCTCTCGACCGACCTCCGGTCGCTGCATTCGCGAGCCTTGCTTTGGGTGGGGAGAGCTTCAACGGGTTTGATGGCGCGCAGAGTGCGTTTGTCAACCACGCCTCACACCCGAGTACTACGCAGGAGGAGGAGGACGATGATGATGACAAACCACTGCTTCCACGACCAGTGAGTAATTCTTTCTACTTTTTCCTAGTGGGTGTAACTCATGAACGTTCCAAATCAGACGGCACCCCCAGAAAAGAAAGAAACAGGACCGCAGCCAGTGTTCACCATTACCGTCGAAGATCCACAGAAGGTTGGAGACCCCATCCGTGCGTTCATCATGTATACAGTTCACACCAAGGCACGTTGCGTCTGAATTCGCTTCCGTATCGGCTGTCGTCAACTTGTCTTCCAGACCGCTTCTGCAGCATTTTCCAAGCCTTCTTTTTCCGTTCTTCGTCGCTATTCGGACTTTCTATGGCTGTACGAAACCGTTTCGACCAATAACCCTGGAGTGGTTGTTCCTCCCGTTCCCGAGAAGAGTTCTTTTGGCCGCTTTGATGACCAGTTCGTACGGCAACGGCGGACCGCGCTTGAGAACTGCGTGAATAAGATCGCAAATCACCCGGTATTATGCAAAGATGCAGATCTAAAGCTCTTTTTAGAAAGTGACACGTTCTCATTAGATGTATGCGTTTCCAATGCTCGTCGAAAGCCCATTGACCTTAGTTCGGACAGATCAAACACCGTAAAGCGGAGATTGCTAATGAACGGGGAGGCTTGATGGCATCTATCGGTCAATCGATTACTGGTCCTCGCTTTGTTGAAACGGACGAGGTACTCTCCCGCCTAACCTTGACGCTTTCCTTACTGACAATGTCATAGTGGTTCGACCGCCAAAAAGCGCATCTTGAAATTCTCGAATCTCAGCTACGCGGCCTCGTCAAAGCCATCGAAATTGTTTCCAGGCAGCGCAATGGTCTGTATGCCACCTGGCTTAACCTAGGTAATAGATATTAACACCATGGACAGAACTGGCGACTGCGGTGGGTGAATTTGCGCAGACCGTCAGTGAACTTGCGACATCGGACCTTGGGAAATCCCTTTCGCATTCCCTTGAGGCGCTGGCAGAGCTCGAGCGCAAAGCGCAAGATACAGAGTCTGCGCAGGCTCGTGGAGATCAGGCTACCTTACTGAGCACCGCGGACGAGTATGCGCGTCTCGTCAACTCCGTACGGGTGAGCGCCGTGACAGCTCTCGTCATGAGAGCCACGCATGCTAACATGCTTATTCTCCACAGATGGCCTTCAGTTCGCGTGTGCGCGTGTATCATGCGTGGCAAAATGCGGAAGCAGAGCTGCGGCGACTCAAACAGTCTCACGAGCGCAATCGCGCACAAGGCAAGGTTGCGAATGACCGTCTCGGACATTCATACTCTCAAATTGGGGAGGTGTGTCTCTCCTTCCCTGCCGTGTCGGCCACGGACTTTTTTTCTTCTCTCTAACGGGTACTGTGCCCTACATGTAGGCGGAGCGACGGGTGCTGGATGCAAAGCACGAATTTGAGCACGTGTCGCGGCTTGTGAAGAGCGAGGTGGCGCGGTTTGAGCAGGAGCGGATTGAGGATTTCAAAAAGAGCCTTGAGCACCTCCTGGATGGGATGATTTCTCGGCAGAAGGAGACGATCCAGGCGCGGGAGGCGTTCCAGCAGTTATTACTCAAGAAGGTTCCTGGTCCTGGGGCCAAAGGGACCACGGCCACGTCCACGGCATAGTTAGACGTAGCTTCACCTCTCGTATGTACCTGCGCGTAAAAATGCGCACGCACATGTTCTATCGAGTGTGAATGGGACGGTTTGTATTGGTGCCCAGACCCTCGCAATAATTACTGTAAGGTCGTTTGTAGCAAGAGGCTTTCTTTGCCAAAGTTTCATGTTTGGAGGTCATCCAGGCTTACTTTCCAAAGTGACGCCAACTGTGTTAAGTGTTCCAAGGACCGTGCAAGTACCTAAAGTGTCATGTAACTCTCACAACAACAGGGGGTCCACTTGGTGGCAGTATATTGGACATTAATTGACCACTACTACGCAGACTCGACTTCGCCGCTCTGCTGTGTATACTGCTGCTGGGAAGGGGAACTCCGAAGGCGGAGGCTAACCTTGTTCCGCTCGTTTTCACAGTCCGCCCGTTGACTCCGTCTAAGCAGTACCACCCGTAACCGCGCAGCTACCCAACGCACATCACGCATAACGTCTGCAAAACCGACATGTCCGGAACAACCCACGAATTTTGGTACATTGTCGAAGGAGACTAAATCCCATTTTTTGTCAGTGCATCATCGATTCTATGAGCTTGATCTAGCGGATACAATTGCGGATATCTTCCAACCAAACTCCAACTTCTCACCATCTTAATGTTATTGTTCGACGTCCTGCTTGGGGTAAGTGTCAAGACATGCATGAAGAGTCACCACCATTCCGCTAACCTCGTAATCGTGTTACCCTTTCGCCGGCCGCTCGCGCCACTGGCCCCGCAGGATGATGCGACTAATGGGGTTCTTGAATCTCCCTTCAAGCGACGGCGTTTGGCCGACGATCCCAATTCCCCCTGGTTAGAGGAAGTTCGCTCAAAGATTTGGAATAAGAAGGAACCCGAACCGGAACATTTTCCGAAATGTGGAGGCCACTCGAGTGCATCATGCAGGGCTGCAAAAGTGCCTGAAGGACCGACACTTGGATAGTGACTAGCTGGAATATGGTGGTGGGAAGCATAATGTACAAAGTGTCAAACTTGATTTCCTTCAGTCAACCACCTCTTTGTTACCACGACATCCCGACAACAATGAGGCTCGAGTAGACGATGAGAATGACCCGAAGGCAAGCAACGAGGATGGTTATGGAGTCAACACATTCCTCGCTCTCACCTTTTTGGATTTGTCAACTTTGTACTCCAAAGAGGAAGTGCCGGACCGCTTACCTTTGCCACTTGTCCTTCGTCAAGATTACGATCATAATCTCGGCGCTGATAGAGAAACAATCCCGAAACAATCAAGGTCCGGTGATAATCGATAATCAGTGGTCAACCTGAAACGGGCGAGGTTCCTGTCTGTGTCTTCGCCTGGCTGTCTCGTATAATTATTTTTATTTCATTGCCTTCGTATCGATGGCGGCGATGGCCGAATACTACTGTTTCCTCTACGCTTTTTCCGTCCGCCTTCCGTCTGGCCACACTAAGCAGTCAACTGCCCGAAGTCCTCTCTTCTCAGAGCCTTATCGTCTCGCTATCTCCATTTGTCCATGCCTGGCCTCGAACAACGTCCTCACACTTCCCTCCCTAACTGCTAGTGCTCCGATAGAGTTAATTTACTCACACGTGTGTCACAAACACGTCTGGGCGCCCAACCCAAACTTACGCCCGTCTGTTTCAGGCAACCGCTTTGCGTCAATCATATATAACACAGCGAAGAACTCACGGTCCTTCGCCCAAACCCTTTACCACACCTCTACGACAGCATTCCACTATCTTGTTATCGTTTCCTCATCACCAACCAATTCCCCTTCTCGAGACCACGGTTTTCTCCCATTTTAGCATGACTGACCAGTCAGTATCATCTCGCTTCCGGACGCTTTTCGAGTCGGCTCTGGAAGATTACGAAATAAAGACAAAAATATCATTGGAGAAGCATCCACTCGCTCAGAAACTCGAGAATTGCCATTCCGTCGAGTCAATCACAACCCTTCTTCAAGATCAGGCGAGAACCTTCGAGGAAACTCGAGGGAGAGATAGGATAACGAAATCAATCAGGAGTACAGTGTCGTTCCTATTTAAGCTTTCGGCCACCGCTGGCCTCGGTGATGATTTAGGCCTGGTACGTCAGAAGACGCTGATGGCGGTGTTCCATGTCTCTGATATTGTTCCTTAGGCATTTCCTCCCGCAAAGGCATTACAGACTGGCCTCGGTGTCCTACTCACTGTATGTGATTTTCTATAGCTCCTCGTGCATATCGAGATAACATCAGAGTACACCAGGTGGCCAATGGCGTGATAGCGAGCTACGATGCCACCGTCAACTTGCTCGAGTCGATTGAACATTTCCTTAGGCGTCTCGATATATATACCAGGATCCCTCCGACATCCGCAATGGACGAGATTTTAGTGAAAATAATGGTGGAGCTGATCTCCACCCTTGCACTGGCCACAGCAGAACTCAAGCAGGGACGACCGAGTGAGTTCTTGTTCGCTAACGTATTCTCTTACTCAGTTCAACGCAGAGAAATTCGTAAAACAGCTTTTTGGAGGGGGAAAGGATGCCGAGGTTATTCTACAGAGGCTAGATCGCTTAACCCTTGACGAGGCGAGAACGACTGGAGCGGAGATTCTTCAAGTTGTCTACGGTCTTGTCCAAGACATGAGTAAGCAAATGTACTGGACTTGTCTCTCACTGCTATTGAGTACCCTTCCCGCTAGATGGCAAAGCATCTGGTGACGCTGTCTGGGAAGTTCTTGGTATGTCTTGTTGGCAACAGCAAAGTAGTTCCATACCTGACTGAGCGTTAGAAAACCTACATGAAGTGGTGAGAGATATGGACAAATCGAAACGTCGGTGATATCTTGATGTTACCGTTGTTGATGCTGAGATCGCCTGCCAGGTGATAAATTACTGCAAGATATTCGAAATTGGCTCTCACCTCCCGATCCTTGGGAAAATCACCACATCGCCCGCGAATCGCACCATAAAAGGACAGCGACGTGGTTTGTTCAGGGCGATACATTCTTGGAATGGAAATCATCCGGGCCAAGTTCACTGCTCTGGATACATGGCAAACGTCAGTCGTTGCTCTGCACTACACCTTCGCTGATGCTGACGGGTTTCCTTTGTCTTAGCCGGAGCAGGCAAAAGTGTCCTTTGGTACGTTAACCCTCCAATACTTTGTCTCAAGAACTTATGATGCCGGCTAGTTCCACAATCATAGAGAATATCGATACCATGAGGAAATGTGGGCTCGCATCTCTAGCATTCTTCTACCACGATTTCAGGGAAGATCAAAAGAGAAATCTGCGTGGGCTGCTCTCTTCCGTCTTATTCCAGTTTTGCGACCAGTCCGACTCCTACTACGACATCCTTTCCAAGTTCTATTCAACACACCGCTTCGGTGCACAAAAGCCTAGCGACGATGCGCTTGTCCGTTGTTTGGAGGACATACTGAAACTTTCAGGAAAAGCCCCGATTTTCCTGATTGTGGATGCGTTGGACGAGTGCTCGAACACATCCAACACGTCTTCTATGAAGTCACACCGTGAGAAGGCCCTGGAACTTGTGAAGAAGCTTATCGACTCGAAACTTCCGAATCTTCGCATATGCGTGACAAGCCGGCCTGAGGTCGATATCAAGGATGTTCTCGAACATCCGACTTTCCGGTCAATTTCTCTAGAGAATGAAAGGGGACAGATGGAAGACATCAAGGACTATATCAAGTATGTCGTTAAGGAGAACCCAAAAAATCAACGGTGGACACCGCAGGACAAGCAGATGGTAATTGACGTTCTCACAAGAAATGCTGACGGGATGTGAGCCACCAAAAGCTAACCTCTTTAAGATTCTCGCTGATACCTGTCACGTAGGTTCCGGTGGGTGTATTGCCAGGTGCTCTATCTCCACGGCTGCCACCCAGGAAGTATCCGGCAAGCTCTGGCCGAATTACCGGAGACACTCGATGAGACGTATGAGCGTACTTTGCGAGAGATCAATAAGGCAGACTGGGTATTTGCGCACCGACTGTTACAATCTGTCGCCGTGGCTTCCCGCCCTCTCCGTGTCGAAGAATTGGCGACGTTCCTCGCATTGGATTTCAACGCGCGGCCAACCCCAATACTCAATGAGGGATGGCGTCCGGGAGATCCAATCAAAGCGATACAGTCTACTTGCCCCAGTTTTCTTACCGTGGTCGATATCGGAGGATCCCAAATTATCCAATTTTCTCATTTTTCTGTCAAGGAATTCTTGACTTCTTCCCGCCTTGCCGAAGCAAAACAGGACATTTCCCGCTATCATGTATCTATGACCCCTGCTCACACCCTCGTTGCAAGGGCCTGCCTCGGAATCCTCCTTCACCTAGACAAAAACGTCGCCAAAGACGCCCTTCAGAAATTTCCTCTCGCTCCATATGCTGCCTTACACTGGGTCGATCATGCCCGATTCGAGGACGTGTCACGAAATATAGAAGATGGGATGAATATCCTTCTTGATTCGAGCAAACCGCATCTCGCCGTCTGGGTCTTGCTACACAACACGGAATTGCCCTCCTGGAAGCTATTCAAACGGGGAGAACGGCCACTGCCACCCAGCGGAACCCCCCTGGATTATGGTACCATTTGCGGCCTACATGCATTCGTAAAGGTGCTGCTTGTTGAGCACCCACACGACGTAGACTCGCGGGACTTGGACAACTTGACTCCCTTACACATGGCATCACTCAGAGGATATGAGCAAGCCGCTCGCGTCCTATTGGAAGGTGGCGCAGATGTGGCTGCTCAAAACGATGACGACCAGACTGCGTTACATGTGGCGTCAAGAGAAGGGCATTTGCAAGTCGTGCGGGTCCTTCTTGAGCACGGTGCATCTACAACATTCCGAGATAAGGTTGGGTCGACGCCACTCCATCTGGCGTTGCAATCTCGAGACGTAGAAGACCCACACGTTCCTAGCAGTGGTGCAGATGGAGCCGAAGATGAGGATGAGAATAGGCTGGCACATGGGACCTCACAAATCGACTTCCTGTCTTATCTGTTTTCCCAAGAGGGAAGTGTTCAAGTCATGCATGACCCTCTTGAGCACCGAATCCATAGAACAGCTGCAGGCGGCACTTTGTTGCACGAGGTGTTGCCCCATAGATATACAGGACCCATATCCTTCCGCCTCAAGCCCGAGGCGGACGCAATGGCTGGGGACTCAAGCGAGTGGAGTCATTTGGCACCGCGGAGTGGACATGTAGAAGTCGCGCAGCTTCTACTTGAGCACGGCGCAGATCCGACAGCCCAGGACAAGAATGGGAAGACCCCTTTGCATTCAGCGTCGCTAAACGGACATGTCGAAATTGTGCGGTTCCTTGTGGAGCATGGCGCAGATCCGACAGCCCAGCACAAGGATGGGTGGACCCCTTTGCATTTCGCGTCGCAAAACGGACATGTCGAAATTGTGTGGTTCCTTGTGGAGCATGGCGCAGATCCGACAGCCCAGCACAAGGATGGGTGGACCCCTTTGCATCCAGCGTCGCAAAACGGACATGTCGAAGTTGTGCGGTTCCTTGTGGAGCATGGTGCAGATCCGACAGCCCAGCACAAGGATGGGTGGACCCCTTTGCATCCAGCGTCGCAAAACGGACATGTCGAAGTTGTGCGGTTCCTTGTGGAGCATGGCGCAGATCCGACAGCCCAGGACAAGGATGGGTGGACCCCTTTGCATCCAGCGTCGCTAAACGGACGTGTCGAAATTGTGCGGTTCCTTGTGGAGCATGGCGCAGATCCGACAGCCCAGGACAAGGATGGGTGGACCCCTTTGCATCCAGCGTCGCTAAACGGACATGTTGAAATTGTGCGGTTCCTTGTGGAGCATGGCGCAGATCCGACAGCCCAGCACAAGGATGGGTGGACCCCTTTGCATCCAGCGTCGCTAAACGGACGTGTCGAAATTGTGCGGTTCCTTGTGGAGCATGGCGCAGATCCGACAGCCCAGGTCAAGGATGGGTGGACCCCTTTGCATTGCGCGTCGGAAAACGGACATGTCGAAATTGTGCGGTTCCTTGTGGAGCATGGCGCAGATCCGACAGTCCACAAGGATGGGTGGACCCCTTTGCATTGCGCGTCGGAAAACGGACATGTCGAAATTGTGCGGTTCCTTATGGAGCATGGCGCAGATCCGACAGCCCAGGACAAGGATGGGTGGACCCCTTTGCATTTCGCGTCGCAAAACGGACATGTCGAAATTGTGGGGTTCCTTGTTGAGCATGCCGCAGATCCGACAGTTCAGAACAAGAACTCCGATGGGATGGCCTTCTTACACTCGATTTCGTGAAATATCAGTAGCGGCGATACGTTCACCGCACGGTCAGGGCCGTCAGGCGCTGGACCTCGTGATTATACCCTTACCTGAGCCACATCTTGTAGCGTAGTTCAATTGGCCGAATGTATAACGTTTCAAGTTTCTCCTTAGCCGGAAAAAAGCCAAGTCGGTTGAGTACCCGAACCGAAGAATACGGGCGGGGAGAATACACTTCAATGAGTTTAATCTGGTGTTGTTGACAAAACCACAGATTCATTCATTAAAGGAGTAAGAGACGGATGTGGTAAGAAAGGTTTGTATTGCTTCTTTTCAGCCATGGCCCCGCGCCACCATCCGAGTACATTGTCATTTCCACTCTATGTACCTCCAGTATCTCATCGTCACCAACGCCATGCTGCACGTCCCGCTCGTTTTCATCCGGAAGTTCTGCGCCCGTGCCATACCGTAACTATCCTCCGCCGACACGGACCATAACCTTCTTCGTAGCTATGTCGGATTCGCCCTTGGCACCCGGCTGACCGCCACGGACGTCGGATTGGTCGCGCCGTCCAAAGTTGTTTAGCTGTGCCAACGGGCGGGGTGGTGTACGTTGCGCCAAATGGCGCCGACGATGATGACGAAGATGAAGTTGGATGGCGGTGCGAGCTTCGAGCTGTACGAGGGTCTCATTACTTGCGGACCGTTGGTGGTACTGCTGCTTCCAGCGGTGAGAAGGGTACGGCCTGGGCGCGCGGGCGCAGCGTTGCTTCGAGAGTTTGCGCGCGCAACGCGGAGATGCGGAAGGACGCGTACGACAGGGTGGGGCTCTCTCTTCCATCTCTATAGTAGTCATGATAGTTGGAGACCGTGGTCCCCGGGCGTGAGAGGATTTGAAACGCGGGCGCAGGGATCATACTACGGCTTGGGGGGTCGCGACCCTGGCAGCCGGATCCCACCGGGTGTCGTAGCCCGCGGTGGTGAATGATCGGGCGAAAGCGCGCGTTGCATCAGAGAGGTCGTCGGCTCAGCATCGTCAACCTACGGTGCATCTGACGTTCCGTGGAAATGGGACGGGATGGTCCAGGGGCATGGAACGGAGCCTCCGGACGTGAGCGGGGAGGTGTGGCGTGCGGGCCTGCAGCCTGGGAGCGGGACAGCGGTCGCTGAGGATGTGTTTGATTAGTAGGCCCTGCTGTAGAAACCGAGGACATGATGATACCATGGAACTCCGTGAGATACTTCATTTATATGCAGAGCTTCCCGACGGGGATGGTGCTGTGAGTTGTCGCGGCGTAACTACGGAGGGTCAGCGGGGGCGGTGATCTTCGTCAACCCGTCCTTGCTTTCGTGCTGTTATCATCGCATTCCACTCTCTCGCTTCTGACTTAAAATCCTCAGGCCGTTTCTGTCGCAAAGCAGGAAATACTGCCATTCTCCCTGTCGTATGCAGTCGTGGTAAACATTTATTCGCGTGGAAATGCCACCTCTCTAGTAACGGCCGGTAGGGCGGGTCCCTGCACGATGAAAGGGAATGCTTTTCGCAAGGAATCAATTCCAATTTTTATTAGTGGGCATCTTGAGGCACGTCGTGTGTAGGCTGTCTCCGCTCCACTTTGTGACTTCGATCAGCAACTCGCGTTTCTTGTCGGCCGCGGTGGACGACCAAAGCTCGTAGAGCGTGGCTGTGGACGAGGTGCATCGTGTTCAGGAGGTACGAAGAGATAAAAAAGACGAGATTGAGTGAAGCACGCACAAAGGCAGGCTCCTAATCAGCCAACTGGGCAGGTTATGCCTAATCCTAGTAGTGTAGCGTACAAATTCTTGTAGATGTGTATAGCCAATCAGAGTGATTTTGGGTCATGCCGAATGTGATTATGTCAACCATGAACTTTAGTTTTGCACAACCTGCCCAGCAGGCTCCTAACCAGCCATTGGTGCTGGTTACACCTAATCCTGGTAGCATACGAATCCTGGCAGCTGTGGATGTACAAAATTAGCCAATCAGAGTCCTTACAGGCCATGCTGAAGATGATTATGTCAACCATGAACTTTAGTTTTGTGAAACCAGCACCGATGGCTGGCAAAAAATGTCAGCCACAAGTGTGGGATACCTTAGTCAACAGCAGGAGAATGCAAACCAGTTTGTAAAATCCAGTCACATGATGCACACATAGCTGGAACCGGGCCAGTGGGTGAACACCCAAAATCAGTGCTCGATGGATGGACCTTTGTACCCAACCTCTAAAATGGAGAGTAGAAGCTGCAAAAAAATGGTATAAGAGTCTTAATACATGGCACAAGTCAGGCACTGAAAAATAAGCATATCCAATGACAGTGGGATGATCCAGATGAGAACAAATATTCTACACCATTGGGGAATTGAACCAACAATCTGTCCCGCCCATAAATGCTGACTAAAATGTAAAAACCACTACACCACTTAGCTTTACTATTAATGTCCTGTTAATCATATATGACCAACAGTGCAAAGGCTACTATGTGTCATTGATGTCCCAACACCTCTTTCATACCAGTATCATGGTAGCAACCCCACATGTGTAAAGTAAAATAAGGAAAATTTTATGTTTCTGGTGGAGGGGAGTAATCAACAAGCCTATCTACAATGCATCCAGGTCATGTGACTGAATTTTGTGAACTGGTTTGCATTCTCCTGCTTAGTGTTGCCATGGCTCGAGCCGATGTTTTTGAGAAATCAGTGATAGAAAATCGAATAAAATAGCAAAAAATATGAAAATAAAGAGGGAGATAGATTAGATCAAAAGCTGTGGGGTCACTTAAGACGACTTTGTAATCTGACCAGCCATTCAAGCAGGACTCGCTTCGACTTGATTTGGCAAAAAAAAAAGTGAAATCAAGTCGAAGCGAGTCCTGCTTGAATGGCTGGTCAGATTACAAAGTCGTC
>Ga0307510_10005901_pt1 | contig 14608 bp, 14 predicted proteins | sample 12_EM_MG_FD_207224 | JGI IMG/M metagenome (GOLD analysis project Ga0307510, IMG submission 207224) | Populus trichocarpa ectomycorrhiza microbial communities from riparian zone in the Pacific Northwest, United States - 12_EM | ecosystem: Host-associated > Plants > Roots > Unclassified | place...
GCCAGCGGCGCTGCGCCACTACATGATCGACAATTTCGTCGTCGAAGGTTTTACGTTCGAGCAGGTGATGAGCGACGACGAGGCGCTCGAAGCCTTCGTGCGCAAGTCGGCGATCGGCGTGTGGCATGCCTCCTGCTCATGCCGGATGGGCCGCCCCGACGATCCGATGGCGGTCGTCGATACGCAAGGCCGCGTCAAGGGCGTGCAGGGATTGCGCGTAGTCGACGCCTCGGTCTTCCCGGTGGTGCCGTGCGCCAACACCAATTTCCCGGTCCTGATGACGGCGGAGAAGATCGCAGACGCGATGCAGTGAGGAAAACCGAAACCCCTACCCGCCGACTTGGCCGCGGTGGCGCAGAAAGTGATCGGCAAGCACGCAGGCCATCATCGCCTCGCCCACCGGCACCGCACGGATGCCGACGCAGGGGTCGTGGCGGCCTTTGGTCATGATGTCGGTGTCGGCGCCGGCGCGATCGACCGTCTGGCGCGAGGACAGGATCGACGAGGTCGGCTTCACGGCAAAGCGCACCACCACCGGCTGGCCGGTCGAGATGCCGCCGAGCACGCCGCCGGCATTGTTCGACAAAAACCGCGTGCCGTTATTGCCGGTGCGCATCTCGTCGGCGTTTTCCTCGCCCGACAATTCGGCCGCGCCAAAGCCTGCGCCGATCTCGACGCCCTTCACCGCGTTGATGCTCATCATCGCCGCTGCCAGCTCGCCGTCGAGCTTGGCGTAGATCGGCGCGCCCCACCCCGCCGGTACGCCTTCAGCCACCACTTCGATGACGGCGCCGATCGAGGAGCCGCTCTTGCGGATGCCGTCGAGATACTGCTCGAAGAACGCGGCCTTGTCCTTGTCCGGGCAATTGAACGGATTGCGCGCAATCTCGTCCCAGTCCCATTTGTCGCGGTCGATCTTGTGCGGGCCCATCTGCACCAGCGCCCCGCGTACCTTCACGTCGGGCAGGATTTTGCGCGCGATGGCACCGGCGGCGACGCGGGTTGCGGTCTCGCGCGCCGACGAGCGTCCACCGCCGCGATAATCGCGCAGGCCGTATTTGGCCTCATAGGTGAAGTCGGCGTGGCCGGGGCGAAACTTGTCCTTGATCTCGGAATAGTCCTTGGAGCGCTGATCGGTGTTCTCGATCAACAGCGCGATCGGCGTTCCCGTCGTCACCTGCAAGCCGGTCTCGGGATGGGCCATCACACCGGACAGGATTTTGACCGTGTCCGGCTCCTGGCGCTGGGTGGTGAAGCGCGATTGTCCCGGACGGCGGCGATCCAGATCGTGCTGGATGTCCTCTGATGTCAGCGGGATCAGCGGCGGGCAGCCATCGACCACGCAGCCGATCGCGATCCCGTGGCTTTCGCCGAAGGTCGTGACCCGGAACAGGTGGCCGAAGGTGTTGTGCGACATATGGAGCTCGAAATCGCTGGGTTGGCCCGTGTGGTAACGCGGGCGGTCCCTGCGGTCAATTCGACCCGCCCTTAACTATACTTCCGCAAACCGCCGTCGCGGAACACATAAACCGCGCCCTGCTCGATCAGGAGGTCGGCGGCGCTGACCGGCGTCTCGATGCCCAGCGCCACCATCAGCGCCCGCGCCGTGCCGCCGTGGGCCACAGCGACGGTGTCGCCTTTCACGGTATCGTACCAGTCGCGCATCCGGTCCTGCACTTCCGCGTAGGTTTCGCCGCCCTCCGGGGCCATCGTCCACTTCGCTGTCAGCCGCTTGGCATAGAGCACGGGATCGGCCGCCTGCATCTCGGCCAGCGTCGAGCCTTCCCAGACGCCGTAGCCGATCTCGCGCAGGCGATCGTCGAGCACATATTTTCCCGGCGGCAGTTTCAGGGCGCCACGCACCAATTCCATCGTCGCCCGCGCCCGCTGCATTGGGCTTGCGACGAACGGCAGCGTCGCCTTGTCGCGGCCATCGCGCGTGAGGAGATCGGCGAGGACATTGCCGGCGTGGGCCGCCTGCTTGCGGCCGAGATCGTTCAGCGCAACGTCCTGCGTGCCTTGCAGCCTGCCTTCGGCGTTCCACGACGTCTCGCCATGGCGGATGTAGTAGATCACGGGCGCTGGCATCGGACTGTCAGGCTATTTCCTGCTCGGCAAATTGGAGAGCGAATTGCGGGCGCGTCGGAGCGCTTTGGCGACGCCGAGGATCACCCTGCGTTTGCCCTGCAGACCTGATTTTTGCGACATCTTACTTTCCAATCGCGCGTCCCTGTGAGCTTGGAGGTACACCAGCACTCCGGCGCGGTCGAGCCTGAATCGGCTTCCGGATTAACGCTGTTTTCGATGCGCCTCAATGGCTGGAATAGATGCGCCGATTGGGTGTTATGTTGGGTAAGGCGTTCGCGCCGGACAACCCTTTGCAATCTGGTGCCGATGACCGCGTTTCGTCAAAGTGTCGAAGCCATGATTCCGGCGCTCCGTCGCTATGCACGTGCGCTCGCGCGCGATGCCGACATCGCCGACGATCTGGTGCAGGATACGCTGGTGCGTGCGTTGCGTTCGGAGCGGCTGTTTCTCGGCGGCGACGTCAGGAGCTGGCTCTATACAATCCTGACCAATTTGAACAAGAACCGGCGGCGGTCGCTGGCGCGGCGTCCGCAATTCATGCCGCTGCTCGACAACAACCCGGACGCCAGCGGCACCGAGGCCGAGGGCCGCGATATCGCCCGCGCGCTGGCGACACTGGTGGAAGAACAGCGCTCGGTGCTGCTCTTGGTGATGCTGGAAGGACTGAGTTACCGCGAGGTCGCCGACATCCAGGGCGTACCGATCGGCACCGTAATGTCCCGGCTTGCCCGCGCACGCGCGCATGTCAAAGCTTCGCTCGAGGGCGAACGCACGGCGCTGCGGCGGGTGAAATGAAGATGCGAGTGACAGGCGTGATGCACAGACAGACTTGGAATCGACAGATCTGGAATGGACAGAGACGACGACAATGACCGATCCCCACATTCCCGTCACCGAAGACGAGTTGCATGCTTACGTCGACAACGAGCTGCCGGCGGAACGCCGCAGCGATGTCGAGGCGTGGCTCGCCTCGCATCCCGACGATGCCGCGCGGGTGCAGTCGTGGCGCACGATGGCGGAAGCGCTGCATGCCAGGTACGATTCGGTGATCGACGAGGCGGTGCCGAAGCGACTCGATATCGAGCGGCTGGTGCGACAGCCGCGCAAATGGATGTACGGCGCGATCGCGGCCACGCTGGCGGCGTTCATCGTTGGCGGCAGCGTCGGCTGGTTCGCACGCGGTGCTGCGGCAGGGCCCTCCCCCTTTCAAAGCCTGACGGTGAACGCGATCGAAGCGCACCGGCTTTACGTGGTGGAAGTGCGCCACCCCGTCGAGGTGCCGGGCAGCGAACGCAGCCATCTGCAGCAATGGCTGACCAAGCGCTGCGGCTGGGTCGTCCGCGCGCCCGAACTGGCAGGGGCCGGACTGAAGCTGGTCGGCGGGCGGCTGTTGCCGGGTTCTGCGGGTCCGGCATCCTTCATGATGTATGAGAGCGCTTCCGGCGAACGCTTCACGATCTACACAGCAAAATCGGACGCCGAGGCGACGCAGATGCGATTCGCGGCGGAAGGCAATGAAAGCACGCTGTTCTGGGCCGATGACGGCGTCGTCTATGTCGTGGTGACCACCGGCGCTGACCGGGGGCGGCTGACCCAGATCGCCCAGGCGGTCTACGACCAGATGGAGAAGAAGAGCTAATACCTGTCGTCCGGGTGAAGCGCGGCACAACCCGGATTAGTGCGATCGGACTACGTGTTGCCGGATTGCGCCTCGATTCATCCGCTTCCGACAGGAAAAGTGGCGGCTGGGCAACGTCAAGCCGTCTTGTCCCAATTCTGACATCGAAAATCTGGAATCAAAACACCGGTACGTCTCATTAATGCACCGGGTGATCACGCGAAAATGAGCAGCGCTCGATCCGCCGATCGGCGCAAGCGGCCTCGATCGGGGTTTGGTACCGCGCTGGTCCCCCTTTCGAGGCCGCCCCTTTTTCCAGAAAACGTTTTGTTTCCAGGAAGAAGACCGATTTTTCGGGGAAGAATTACTGCGAGACGCTGAGCTAAAGACAAGTCTCTTTGCGCCGCGAATCACCGCCGAATCATCACGCGACTCAGCCGAAATCGCTGCGCGGGTTATACGGGTGGCCCTCGCGCCACTTTTCCATCAATGCCTCAAGCTCGGCATCGTTCCCGTCAGGCAGAATAATTCGGGTGGTGACGAACAGGTCACCGGTCCCCCCCGCCTTGGGCAAGCCCTTGCCCTTGAGGCGAAAGACGCGGCCGCTGGACGTATTTTTCGGGATCGACAGCTCCACCGCGCTGCCAAGCGTCGGCACCCGAACCTTGCCGCCCAGCACCGCCTCATAGAGCGTAATGGGCAGATCCAGGCGCAGATCGCTGCCATCGACCTTGAAGAAGGGATGCGGCGCGATGCTGATCGTTATCAAGAGATCACCCGGCGGGTGGCCCGGCGCGGTTTCGCCCTGCCCCTTCAGCCGGATCTGCTGGCCGGCGATGACGCCTGCCGGAATCCTGACGTTGAGCTCCTTGCCGGTCGGCAGGCGGACGCGTTTTTCCCCGCCTTTGACCGCCTCCTCCAGCGACACCGTCATCGCGACGTTCAGATCGAGATCGAGACCGATCCCGCCGGTGTCGAATTCAAAGGTCCGGCCACCGCCCGGACGTCCGCCCTTGGCCGCGCCGCCGAACATGCTGTTGAGGATATCCTCAAAGCCCGCCCCGCTTGCGCCGCCGGGACCGCCACCGGTGCGAAAACTGTAGGACTCGAAGCCGCCGCCCGGCCCGCCGGCGCGGCCGCGCGGGTCGCCGCCGGGAAAGCCCTGAAAGCGTGGCTTGCCCTCGGCGTCGATCTCGCCGCGGTCGAACTGCTTGCGCTTGTCCTCGTCGCCGATGATCTCGTTGGCCGAGTTGATCTCGGAAAAACGCTCCGCCGCTTTCGGATCGTTCTTGTTGCTGTCCGGGTGATGCTTCTTGGCAAGCTTGCGGTAGGCACTCTTGATCGCCGCAGCGCTGGCGCCCCGCGGCACCCCCAAGACCTCATAGGGGTCGCGCATCCGTCACGTCTCCTTCACGGAAAATGGTTCTGACTTCGGGCAATTTGCCCGCTTTACCTTCATCTGGGGAGCCAGTTGCATTTTTGCAACGGCCTCGAAGGCTTCGCATGAAAACCTTTTTGGCCTTACCCCCGCGTCCAGGGCTTGATCGTGTGGATTTCCCATCGGCCGTGGCTGGCCTTGCAGGCGGCGCCCTGCAGCCAGCTTTCCGCGCGGCCGTTGACGTAGCTTGCCAGAAAATCCCGGCAAGTGCGCCCGTCTTCCGCGGAATAGGCCTGGGACAGCGGCGTCACCGAGCCGCGTGCGCCGGTCTCCGGATTTTCCCATGGCTGGCTGGAATCCTTGTCGCCCTTGGTCAGCACGTCGGAGGCGGCGGTACGGGCAAAGGCAAGATCGCTCTCGGTCGGCACCGGCGGCGTAGCTGGCTGCTTGCCCAGCGAACCCGTGGCGTCGGCGGCCTGCATCTTGGCGTAGGCGTCCGGACGCGACAGGCTGCAGCCGCCCGAGCCGAGGCCGATCAAAATCAACGTCATCACTGCGCCGCCCGGCCCGATCGCGGATAGGCCAACGCGTCCCCATGCCCTATATAGGGCGAGCCCGTAACCGGGCTGCAACGCGCTCTGGGACGCGAGGGTACGCAACTGGGACTCCTGCCATGACGGACACGACCTCCATCAAACACCCGGCACCGTTAACATCGGGTGATTTTACCGCGGCCGAGGAACCGTTTGCGCTGTTCGCCGAATGGTTTGCGGAAGCCGTGAAGTCCGAGCCGAACGATCCCAACGCGATGGCGCTGGCGACCGTCGACCCTGACGGGCTGCCGGATGTCCGGATGGTGCTGATGAAGGGCTATGATGCGGATGGTTTCGTGTTCTACAGCCACATCGCCAGCCAGAAGGGCCGCGAACTCGCCGCAAATCCTAAGGCGGCTTTACTATTTCACTGGAAGTCGCTGCGCCGTCAGGTCCGCATCCGCGGCAACGTGTCGCCGGTGACATCAGAGGAAGCCGACGCCTATTTCGCGACGCGGCCCAAGCAGGCGCAGATCGGCGCCTGGGCCAGCAAGCAGTCGCAGCCGCTGGAGAGCCGTTTTGCCTTCGAGCAGGCGATCGCGCTAGTCGCCGCCAAACACGTGATCGGCGAAGTGCCGCGCCCGCAGGGGTGGAGCGGCTGGCGCATTCACCCCGCCCGTTTCGAATTCTGGCACGACCGCCCGTTCCGTCTGCACGACCGCATCGAATTCCGCCGCGATGCGCCGGCACAGGCCTGGAGCAAGGTGCGGCTCTACCCCTGATGTCACGAGCCTAGACACTGTTCAAAGCTGAAAGACCTGCATGCCCTCTTCATCCAACGCGCCGCGGCGCACGCTGCTCTTGACCGGTGCCAGCCGCGGCATCGGCCACGCCACCGCGATCCGCTTCTCCTCCGCCGGCTGGCGCGTCATCACCTGCTCGCGGCATGCGTTTCCGGAAGTCTGCCCGTGGGGCGCCGGACCGGAGGATCACATCGAGGTCGACCTCGCCGATCACGCCGACACGACCCGCGCGATTTCGGAGATCCGCAAGCGGCTAGAGAACGACGAGCTGCATGCGCTGGTCAACAACGCCGCGATTTCGCCGAAGGCGCCGGACGGCAGCCGGCTCGGCACCATGGACACCGACATCGAAACCTGGAGCCACGTGTTTCGCGTCAACTTCTTCGCGCCGATCATGATGGCGCGCGGCCTGATCGAGGAATTGAAGCACGCCAAAGGCGCGGTGGTGAACGTCACCTCGATCGCCGGCTCGCGCGTGCACCCGTTCGCCGGCGTCGCCTATGCGACCTCGAAAGCGGCACTTGCTTCACTGACACGGGAAATGGCGTCCGACTTCGGCCGCGTCGGCGTTCGCGTCAACTCGATCGCGCCGGGCGAGATCGACACCTCGATCCTGTCGCCGGGCACCGAGAAGATCGTCGAGCAGCAGATTCCGATGCACCGGCTCGGCACGCCGGACGAGGTCGCCAAGATCATCTATGTGCTGTGTACGGAAACCAGTTCCTATGTGAACGGCGCCGAGATCCACATCAACGGCGGCCAGCACGTTTAGTCCGAGGCGTGACCGCAGATCTCGTAGGGTGGGCACGGCGCGAAGTGCGCCTTTGCGCATCCTACGTTTCGCCCACACGGGCGTAACGCGTCATTCACTCCGCGTAAAACTTTCGTTGCGCCGTGAGCAGTGTAGACGCGGCATCGAGATTGAACGTGCTCGAACACTCGTCCTCGTTCTCGCCGTCCGCCAGCACAGCACCGCAGTGCCGGCAAAGCCGCGTCGAGAACGCCTGCGCCTTGCCAACGACGCGACCCTGCTGATAGCGCGCAAGATCGATGACGTTGCGTGGCGACATTATGAGTTTCTCAACCATGGGATCCTCGCGGCTTGAGATGCACGTTATCGCAGACAAGTTTCGATCATTCGTTCAGCGCACTGCTCAAATTTTAGCGTTGGAGTTGAGCCGATCTTCGCACGTCGGGCAATGGAACCGCTGTTACAGCCACTTCTTCCACTTGAAGAGAAAGTACGGCAGCACGGCTGCCATGAGCATCATGACGAGCGCCATCGGATAGCCGTGCGCCCATTCGAGTTCCGGCATCATCTTGAAGTTCATGCCGTAGATCGAGGCGATCAGCGTCGGCGGCATCAGGACGACGGCCATCACCGAGAACAGCTTGATGATGTTGTTCTGCTCGAGATTAACGACGCCGAGCATGGCGTCGAGCGTGAAGGTGATCTTGTTGGAGAGATAGGACGAATGGTCGGTCAGCGAGACCACGTCGCGCTGCATGGTCTTGAGCTGCTCGCGCATGTCCTTGGACCATTTGGCGCCTTCCACCACCGCCGACAGGAAGGTGACGACGCGGCCGATCGAGACCAGACTCTCGCGGACCTTGGAGGTCAAATCCCCCTTGCGCCCGATCGCGATCAGGATCTGGGAGTATCGCTTGGCCTGGCCGTGGCGCTCGCTTTCGGGTTCGAAGATGTCGTGGGAGACCTGATCGACCTCGGCGCCGGCGCGCTCCAGAATGTCGGCGCAGCGGTCGATCACCGCGTCCAGCAGTTCCATCAGCACCATTTCGCCAGATATCCCGGGCATGCATGAGCGCGCCAGCTTGTGCTCGACCAGGGCGAACGGCTTTGGCTCGTCGTAGCGCACCGTGACCAGGCGGTGACCGGCCAGGATGAAGGTGACGGCGGTCGTTTTCGGCATGTCGGTGTCGGATTGGCACATCAGCGTCGCGGTCATGTAGCGGGCGCTGTTCTCGATATAGAGCCGGCTGGAAATCTCGATTTCCTGCATGTCCTCCCGGGTCGGCACCGCGATCCCGGCCAGCCGCTCGACCGCGCGGTCCTCCTCCTGCGTCGGGTTCAACAGGTCGATCCAGACCGCATTCTCCGGCAGCGCCGCTGGATCCGCAGCGGGGAACTTCTTCAGGGAGGATTCGGAGGGAACAAACACCGAAAACATGGGCAACTCCGGAACTGGGCGGCAATCTCACGTCTTGACGCGTTTCTGGACGCGGACCGGTACCTGCTTCGCCCGAAAACGCTACCAGCACCAGCGGCACTAAACTCGATTCTGGCAAGCGCTTCATGACCTGCGGATTAACCGCCGGTCCATATTTGTGGCAGTGAGGTGGCGCCCGCGCGGCCGCACTTCGGCCTCGGCGTACCCCCTGCCCAGAAATCAATCGGAAGTCGCAAAAGTTGCGGCATAAAAGCCACAGCCGCGCTTCCGCAGCGCGAAACGAACGTGCAAACGCTGGCATAAGGACCGGTTTTTGCGGATACTCCGCTTAATGGAATCGTCGCGTTTAAGGCGCAACATTGTTGCTGTAGACGCCGGATTTTCGATTGGAAGTGTGCCATGTCGTCGCTGAAAGTAATCTTGGGGCTGCTCGCCGCCGGCCTTGCGTTGTCTGGTTGCATGCCGGCGACCACCTATCAGGCCGCCCCTGAAGCTACCCTCAAGCCGAGCGACAAGGCCCAGCTCGCCAAGGCGCGCTATGCCGCCGTGCCGCCAGCGGAGCCGTTCCGCCGCGCCATCGTCGACTATCACCGCAAGGAACTGGCCGGCACCATCGTCGTCGATTCCGACAACCACTACCTCTATCTGGTCCAGGACGGCGGCAAGGCGATCCGCTATGGCGTCACCGTCGGCGAGGAAGCCCTCGCGTTCTCAGGCATTGCCAAGGTCGGCAACATGGCCGAATGGCCGAAATGGACGCCCACCGCAGACATTCACAAGCGCATCGAAGGCCTGCCTGCCTCGGTGCCCGGCGGCGTCGACAATCCGCTCGGCGCCCGCGCGCTCTACCTTTACCAGGGCAACAAGGACACGCTGTTCCGCATCCACGGCACCAACCAGCCGGAGTATATCGGCGCCTCGATCTCGTCGGGCTGCATCCGCATGACCAACGAGGACGTCATCGATCTCTACAGCCGGGTGAAGCAGGGTACGGTGGTCGTCGTGCTCGCCCCAAAACAGGGCGACTCGCCGTACAATTCCAAGATGGCGCTGCAGGGCGGCGGCCAGAGCGGCCCGATGCCGCAGTAACCGACGCCGGTTACTTCACAGCCGAAGATCAAGAGCGCCGGTTTTGCCGGCGCTTTTTCTTTGCAGGCTTCTCCTCGCGCGGCGGCTCGGCCTCGTCAGATTTTTCGGCATCCGACTTTTGTGCTTCGGACTCGGCATCATGAGCCTTGGTAGCGTCCGATTTGGCATCGTCCGGCTTGGCGGCGACCTCACGCGGCGGCGCTTCGACGGGCCGCTCGGCCGGCAATAGCGGCGCCTTCTGCGGCAGCGGGTCCCACACGTCCCACTGGCAGATCCGGTAATTGTTTCGCCGTTCCATCAGGTCGAGATGGATGTGATCCTCGTGGTACCCGTCCGAGCCCGGGCCGAGCACGGTCGAGAACCGCGTGCAGGCGGAGTGCAGCACATTCTCGCGCAATCCCCGCGGCACGGTGCGGTCGGTCAGCGAGATCGTGCTGCCGTCGACGAACTTGAAGGCGCGAACGTCGAGCGCGTTGGCGCGGCCGTGTTCGGAAAGCTGCGCGCCGACGACGCGGTTTCGGCCGCGGCACTCGAACGAGTCGAAATTGTCGAGATTGGAGACGGCGGTGCCGAGGCGGTCCGCCAGCGGCGCGATATCACTGCGAATCCAGTCGGCCAGTGCTGCCGCCATCTTACAGCGCAGGATCGCCGCCGGCTTTACCGAAACCTGCCGCTTGTCCGGCAGCACGATCGCCTCCAGCCGCACCAGATCCTCGCCCCCGCAACCGCCGGCGCCCTTGATGTCGGGGATGCTGGGCGCAATAGCGACTTCGTCCGTCAGCGCCAGCCGGCAGGCCGACGGCTCTGGCGTGGGCGGCGGTACAGGCGCGGCCTGCTGGTCAGGCTTGCCGTTCGGGGGAGGCGCCTGATGTTCCTTGTCTGGCTTGTCGCGCTCGGCGGAAGGGGCTTCGGCCGGGCGCGGCTTCGGCAGCGGCACCGCCGCATGCCGCGCCGTGCCCCGCTCGTGTGGCGATCCTACCCTCAACAGGTCGCCCCAGGGCGCCTGGCGGGACGCTTTCGCCGCCATCGCCGGTCCGGTTGGCATGCCAAGCAGGAGCGCCACCGCGGCAACGGTAACCATTGCTGGTTCGATGCGGCGAAAAGCGCCAGAAGCCCATTTTCGGCTTGCCTTCTGCGCGGTAAAGTTCATGTCAATTCCATGAACCCAACCCCCGGTCCGCCCGTATAGTCGGCGGATCGTGCGGCAACGAATAAGACCATCGGAGGGAAGTGCGTATGCTCGGATTGATGCAAGACTGGCCTTTGCTTTGCCATCGGATTATCGAACACGCGGCGAAGTATCACGGCACGCAAGAGGTCGTCACGCGGTCGATCGAAGGTCCTATTCATCGCACCAATTACGCCGAAATTCATGCACGCGCACTGAAAGTATCGCAACGGCTGGACCGCGACGGCATAAAGCTCGGTGATCGCGTCGCCACCATCGCCTGGAATACCTGGCGCCATCTCGAAGCCTGGTACGGCATCATGGGGATTGGCGCGATCTGCCACACCGTCAATCCGCGGTTGTTCCCCGACCAGATCGCCTGGATCATCAACCACGCGCAAGATCGCGTGGTGATGGTCGACATCACCTTCGTGCCGATCCTGGAAAAGATCGCCGCCAGCCTGCCGAGCGTCGAACGCTACATCGTGCTGACCGACAAGGCCCACATGCCGCAGACCACGCTGAAAAACGCGGTCGCCTATGAGGACTGGATCGCGGAAGCCGACGGCAAGTTCAAATGGAAGGATTTCGACGAAAATACCGCGGCCGCGATGTGCTACACCTCGGGTACCACGGGCGATCCAAAAGGCGTGTTGTATTCGCACCGGTCCAACGTGCTGCACGGGCTGATGGCCAACAATGTCGACGCTCTCGGCACCAGCGCCGCCGAGACAATGCTGCCGGTGGTACCATTGTTCCATGCCAACAGCTGGGGCATCGCCTTCTCCGCGCCTTCGATGGGCACCAAGCTCGTGATGCCGGGCGCCAAGCTCGACGGTGCTTCGGTCTATGAACTGCTCGACACCGAGAAGGTCACGCATACGGCCGGCGTGCCGACGGTGTGGCTGATGCTGCTCAACCACATGGCGGCCGGCAATCTGAAGCTGCCCCACCTCAAGAGCGTGGTGTGCGGCGGCTCGGCGATGCCGCGCTCGATGATCAAGTCGTTCGTCGACATGGGCATTCGCGTGCGCCACGCCTGGGGCATGACCGAGATGAGCCCGATCGGCACCGTCGCCGCGCTGAAGCCGCCGTTTGCCGAACTCACCGGCGAGGAGCGGCTCGACATCCTGCAGACCCAGGGCTACCCGCCATTCGGCGTCGAAATGAAGATCACCGACGATTCCGGCAAGGAACTGCCGTGGGACGGCAAGACTTTTGGCCGCCTCAAGGTGGCCGGCCCCGCCGTCGCCAAGGCCTACTTCAAGGTCGACAACAATATCCTCGACGAGGAAGGCTTCTTCGACACCGGCGACGTCGCGACGATTGACGCGCATGGCTACATGCGGATCACCGACCGCTCCAAGGACGTCATCAAGTCCGGCGGCGAATGGATTTCGTCGATCGACCTGGAGAACCTCGCGGTCGGCCATCCCGCGGTCGCGGAAGCCGCTGTGATCGGCGTCTATCATCCCAAATGGGACGAGCGTCCGCTGCTGATCATACAACTCAAGCAAGACCAGAAAGCGAGCCGCGAGGACATCCTGAAATTCATGGACGGCAAGATCGCCAAATGGTGGATGCCCGACGATGTCGCTTTCGTCGAAGGCATTCCGCACACCGCAACCGGCAAGATCCTGAAGACCGCATTGCGCGAACAGTTCAAGAGCTACCGCTTCCCGAACGCCGCGGCCTAAGGCGAAGCCTGCGCTCGATTCAAAAAGGCCGCCTTCCCGCAAAGGGAGACGGCCTTTTTCCTTAGGTGCTTACGGAATCGCGCTTTTTGAGGCGCCCCGGCGTGGCCGGCAAGCAGCCCTAGCGGCTGGCGCCCGGCTGGCTTTCCTTCCACTTCAGGAATTGTTGGTACAGCGCCGTGTCGTCCTCCGCCGGCCGCTTGTCCTGCCCGCCGGTGTCACGGGCCTGCGCGCCCATGAACTGCTCGAACCTCTGGCGCGTGTCGGAAGCGACGGTGGCATTCCTGTCTAGCCATTCCTGGGCCGCCGGGAAGCGCGTCCATCCCTTCAAGGGCGCACTCAACACCACTTCCCTCCACTTCGGATGGAACGGAGGCTGCTGCAGCGATTTCAGGCGATCGAAGAATATTTTCACGAAATGCTCGACCTTGCGGTATCGCTCGGTCTTCGGCGCCCAGTTGTAGGCGGCCAGGATCGCAGGCACCGCGACGGTGTCAACACGGCCGCCGGGCGGGATCAGCGACGGATAGTCCTCCGCCCTGAGCTCGGAGGGCAGATAATCGCTCTGCAGCGGCCCGCTATAGGGGATCGGGACGAAGTGCAGGTTGTCTCCCTTCACCTGGCTTACGGCCTTGGACGGGCTTCCCTGCACCGCCACGACCGCATCGAGTTCGCCGCTCTTGAGCTTTTCATAGGCGACGCGCTGCTCGATGAAGGCATAGACCGGCTTGATGCCCAGCCGTTCGAAGATCGTGATCGCGGTGACGAACGTTCCTCCGTTCGGCAGGTCGACGGCGACACGCTTGCCGTTCAGATCGGCGAGGCTCTTGATCGACGTCTTGGCGACGACGTGCATCTCCTCATTGTAGAGCTTGGTGATATAGGCGAACTGGCCGCGAATGTTGCCGGTGTAGCCCTTCCTTTCCAGGTAATCGAGGGTGTCGGCGCGCATGATGCCGAGATCGACCCCCTTGAGGAAAAGGATGTCCGCGATGCTCTGCACCGATCCGCGACCGACGATCGGCAGCACGCGCATCTCGTCGCCGTCGTCGAGCACCGAGGCGAGGTCGGCCCCGAACTGGACGTAGGTCCCGCCGATCGTGCCCGTCACGACCGTGACGGTGTTGGCGTTGAGCCGTTCGCGCGTGCTCTTGTTGCCGCCGGAATAGCTGAAAATTGCCTTCAGCCCGTCGCTCACTGCGGCCGGATCGACCTCGCCCTTGTTGCCTTGAGGGGTGCCTTGAGGGCTTCCTTGGGCGAAGGCCGATGTCGCGCATAACAGCGCGACCGCGCAGCGAGACGCCACGCGGGTTGCGAATCGCATCATCATGGAAAAACTCCGGTACTCAACAAATAAACAACGTGACGGGCGCGTGCGAACGCGCCGCGTTAAAAATCAGCGCGACAGCGCCAGCGCCTCCAGCTTTCGTTGCGCGTCGGGTTCGCCCCATTCCTTTGCCCGCTGATACCACATGCGGGCCTGGGCGACGTCCGCCATCGGACCGTCGGCGCCGATCTGCCTGAGCAGCGCCGGATCGTAGGTCGTGCCGACAAGCAGTGCCGCCCGCGCATCCCGCGCCTCGGCGCCGCGCATCAGCAGCAGCCGCGCCGACTGGACGTCGCCGCTGGCGAGCAGCTCCTGTCCGCGCTTGATCAGGGTAGCGACTTCCCTCGGATCGAGGCTGCGCACGAACTCCGCCTGCGGCGGGGAAGGCATCGCCGACGGCGCGGCCGTGGCCACGGCGACCGGCGGCGCCACGGCCACCGGCGGTGCCACGACAACTGGCGGCGGTACAACAACTGGCGGCGGCGCAGCGACCCTTGGCGCTACCGCGGCGAGGCTTGGCGCCGCTGACTGCCAGGTCAGCCGTGTCGAGGTGCCAGTGAGAGCCACGCCGGCCTCGTCACGCAATTCCGCTGTAACCAGCATCTGGCCGGTGAACCCTTCCGGCGGGATGACCGATACGCCGGAAATCTCCGTCGCCGGCACACGCCACTCGCCGGCGCCGATACGCTTGCCGGACGTCAGCCGGGCGCCGGCAGTCAGT
>Ga0307510_10005903_pt1 | contig 14608 bp, 19 predicted proteins | sample 12_EM_MG_FD_207224 | JGI IMG/M metagenome (GOLD analysis project Ga0307510, IMG submission 207224) | Populus trichocarpa ectomycorrhiza microbial communities from riparian zone in the Pacific Northwest, United States - 12_EM | ecosystem: Host-associated > Plants > Roots > Unclassified | place...
GAAGGTCTTGTGGAAAGGTAGGTTTGCATACTCTGCAAAGCGTCGATAGCGCTTCCCTCCACAACGTCCAAAACCACATACCCGAGCACATTCCCGCCCAACTTTCCGCCCATCGCTACGTCCGCTACCACTGCGCCACCGAGGGAGTGCCCTATAAGGACCAAATCCGGCATCTTCCCCCATCCGCATTTCTCCTTCACTAGCTCCACTACCGTGACAAAGTCCTGTGAAAGCGTGGGTAGGCTGAGGTCCTCGTCGTTGGGCGTCTTGGTCTCGCCGTGCCCGCGCGAGTCGAAGGATAAGACACCGGCTGCTGGGAGGATCTTGCGAATCTCAGAGGCTAACAAGGCGAATGAGAGACCGGACGAGCCGGCGCCGTGGTGCGTTACGAAGAGAGGACCATTGTTGGTAGGGCTAGTTAGGTAGGCATGAAAGACGGCGGATGTAGGCTCGTGTAGGAGGTAGAGGGAGGAGGAAAAGTATTGGTTCCAAGGGAGAGGTTCTAGTGAGGCTTTCTTTCGGGGTCTGAATTGTTTCGTTCATCCATTAGCCCGTTCGGTAGCTAAAATCTGTAGGAAAAGATTGAGCGAGGAGGGAAAATATACTCCGGCCGTGCGAACAATGGTCTAATAGTAGATGTTGAAGAGGCTGATGAGCACGGAGATGAAGGAGTATCCGTTCTTGAATCTATGTCGTTCTCTTCCCCTCCTAGATCATCCTGCTCCTCTTCATCGTTGACCTCGTCGAGCGCGCCCAGGTGTGAATTCAGAGGCATTGGCGGTTCAAGGGGAAGCCTTGCAAGCTGGGATTTTTGGAAGGAGCGTTGGAGTTCACTCATTTCGAGCGGGTCACTCACTCGGTGGAAGTGGGTGGGTAGCGGGGAGTTATCGCATTGGCTGGGTTGGGTTGATAACCAAAGGAATAGAATTACAGGTTGAATAGCAAGGCAAGGGGAAGTGAATTGTGATTTATGGGAGGGTGATGTATTTATCGAGGTGTAACACTGTAGGGTACTCGGTGAATGGATGGGTAGTCTACTCGTACAGCGTTATGTGGTGATTAAATGGAGGTTTTCATTGGGCGTTTGGTGAACTTATCGGTTTGGCGGAGTTCAGGGACAGGGGAAGGGTTCTTTGGTATGATACGAAGTCAGTGGATTAGTTGGTATCGGCAGTCGTATGTTTCATCACGTTGGCGCACCCGAGGAAACATATGAGCACGACGTTATCATACATAACGTTTTTAACGTTCCGACGTGGCTGTGGCGCTCCGAGTGTGTGTGTGTGCGGTATAACATGTGCGGCCAGGTTACTGTACATCTCAGCATCTGCTCTGCCCTATTATTGACGATAGTCTACCGGTGCCGTACGGTACTTGTTAAAGAGTATGCTACTATATCATACCGGCGGGCGCGGGGGAGAAGCAATATAATCCTGAAATTACAGAATAAAGAAATAGACTTCGGTGTCTCGATACAGATCTTCCAACTCCTGGGCCTATTGATAATATCCCCATGGTTTTCCCCTCGCAGGTTGAATTAAAATTAAGTAATAGACTACCCCTCGACCTCTCTGCCTTATTGTGATTTCTTCGCTTCCTCCTGCTCCTTGGCATCCTCTGCCATAGCTACTAGGACGTATGTGATCAAGACAACGTTCGCAACAACCGCTGCCGTAGCCCCAGCGAATGTAGTGTTTCCTGCACGAGTTAATGGTGTTTCCGGTGGTTTGCGCGCAAAACGTACCGTTGAACACGGTGTTCACCGTCAAGAAATAGGAACCCAAGGGAGCGACAACCATTGCCAGGGTGAACAGGAGGAGCTTTGCAATGACAGATCTATGCTCGATTAGCCATGCTTGCTTCTTGCCGACGAGATAGATAGCTCACCCAGGAACGGCAGGACCTTTGGTGTCATTTTTAGGGCCAGGAACAATGGTAGCGATCTCCTCCTTCTCGGTTATCTTCTCTCCCTTTAGGGGTCGTCTGGTGGCCATTGTTTTCTAGATGGAGGTGTAGAATGGTTGAATTGACAAAGAACACGGCAATGCAAAAATCCTTATTGCCCGGTATCGCAGGATGGGAAGTTATTGAATAGAGTAAAGGTTGGGTGCTGTACAGACTAAACCAGATTGGGGAGTAAATTGCAACAAGGATGGATTGTATCTAGTCTTGGCAAGAATCGCGTCCTGAAGTTCTCTTGTTGCGTCCGGTTGCGCCTGGTGCGTCCCGGTGCGTCCTGACGGTCCTGATCGTTGTTCTCTGCCTCCTGATGCCCTCCTGATGCCTGCTGCTGTTGTCGTCGAGATCCGGGCGCGACTTCCTCACAATCTAAACTTTCTCAGAGATCTCGAGATATTCATTGGATATTAAGGGCTCGGGGTCACGGTACCCAACTACGAGATCCTTTTTTTGTTTCCCTCTTAATCAATAATTACAGACCTACCGATATCTCATTCATCCACTCACCACGTTCCTGACCAGCAGTGGAAAAGAAAAGAAAAAACTTCGTCCTTTCCCTAACGGCCCTTCTCATCCCCCATCAACGGCATCAGTACTAGTACTTTGGGCAAACATCATATTCAACCTTAGCCCTTTTCTTTTTCTTTTAATACTGGTGCGTTTGATTCCCCTTGCGTTGTCTAAGAAACGTGAGTCGCCCTAAATTTGATTTCCGCCGCTAACATCAAAAAGAGGAGGATGGATTCCATCCCGAACAATACTACAACTACCGCTGCTAACGAGCTGCCCATTCCTGAAGAGGCTACTTTGCCCGCAATCACAGCTACCCCCACAAAACGTGGGAGACTATTCCCCTTCGGCCCTGGGAGTGACTTCAGCCCAAAGCGCCGCAAGATCGATGGGCTTGACACTGAGACCTTGGCCACTGACCAGGGTGAGGATGAAACTGCCTCTAGCGAAGTTGCTACTCTCCCGTTGAATTCTTCCTACTTTGATAGGCAGAAAAACGGTGCGACGGTAGCTACTCCTCCACCATCCGCGCTCTTGGTCACCTCCTCGCCCATCACGCAGCCTACCCAGCTGCTGGATCCCAACAGGACTCCCAAGGCGGTTCCTCCCGTTATTCAAGTTGCGGCATCGTCGCCTTTTCGAGAAGAGCTTATCTCGCCGGTCAGGGCGAAGCCGTTCACTAAGGCGAAACCGACATCTGCTGCTCTTCAACCGGATGGCTCTGTTAGGCCTTTCGACTTTTATCCTTCAAAGCCCAATGGGGTAGGGAGTGTTGATTTGACTGACGATGGACCCCACTATCTTGGCGGGTCCTCAGATGAAGGATCAGACCACGATATAAAACCAACATTTGTGGGGAGTGCACCGGCCAACAAAGTTGTACCTTCTGTCAGCGCTATACGTGGCCGCCGGGATAACGCTAAGCCACCTGAGGGGCCCACTAGGGTTGAAGAGTCTCCCGTCTCATCACGCAATCAGTTCCAAAAGTTCTTTTACAACCCGGTGGCTAAGCCTCAAAGCGCACATATACCTTTTCAGGGCCGACTTGACTCTGTTAAGAGACCAACAACCACATACTCTTCTGGCACCGCTACCATTGCAGGCTCCCGCCCTCGCAGTCAAGCCAATGGTCACTTAGGAATTGACATCAAAGTCTCCGAGATCGAGAACAAGGGGTATCAAAACCATGTTAGGCGCATGTCAACCGTGCTTCCCTTAAAGCCCATTAGGGTGCTTTTAAACGCTCTCATGGAGAAGAAGGGAAATTACGATGACGCAATGGCTATGCTCACAAAGGACGATGTGGATAAGGACGATGAAGATGCCATCGATCTTACCATATCCGGCGATGAAAACCCTTCCGGCAGGGTCGCTCAAATGAAGACATCAAATCGTGCTATAGCTGCCCCGAGAGGGACTATCAGAGATAAATGGTCATCTACACAGGCACAGGCCCAGGTAATCTCCTCGCCAGAGCCCCCACCCAAACCAAGAAGACGGCTGGTTAAGGGCTCTTCGAGAGAGGTGTCATCCTCGCCACCTGTGCTTGCCCACTCTGATGACGACACCGACTCGGCCGCACAATCCGATGGCAATTCGGACGAGGAACGAGCTCTCGAGGACAAGGTTTTGAAGTACGTTAATACATGTACCTTGAAAGAGCTCTCAGACATATCATGTACCGCTGCGGAAACTGTCAAGATTGTCATCTCCCGGCGACCCTTCCGCTCTCTCGACGAAGTCCGCGCTGTCACAAGTGATATCGCCCCAATCAAAGGGAAAAGGTCTAGAGGAGCACGCACTCGCGCTATTGGAGATAAGATTATCGACATTTGCTTGGAGACTTGGAGAGGGTATGATGCGGTAGACTCTCTTATCGCGAAGGTTGAAGAACTTGGGAAACCTGTCGCAGAGAGCATCAAGAAATGGGGCGTCGATATATTCGGCTCCGCCGGAGCCGGTGGTGAGCTTGAAATCCTAGATATTAGTCCCGACTCCGGAGCTGCGCCACTGAAGGATTCTGCTATTGGCACGCCTACCGACTCTTTGGACGATGGTGATGAAATAAAAGGCAGCGGGAGAGAGAACCAAATTGGCAATTTCTTCAAGCAGCAGCCCAAGAACATGGCAGAAGGCGTCATCCTTAAGGATTACCAGGTTGTTGGTGTCAATTGGTTGAATCTCCTGTATGAGAAGAAACTCAGCTGCATTCTAGCTGACGAGATGGGTATCTTTTCCCCCCTCTGGAAGTTGCAAGTATGATATGCTTACACTTGTTAGGCCTTGGGAAGACTTGTCAGGTCATCGCGTTTCTTGCGAGATTACTAGAGCGCGGAATTAAAGGTCCCCATTTAGTAGTTGTTCCTTCCTCCACTTTGGGTAAGCCTAGTCCTACATTTAAGCATGATCAGTACTTGCCCCAAGCTGGAAGTTCGAAAACAGGCGGGCATATTTTGTATTGGCACTCAGACACGCGCAGATTTATTTTTTTACCACATATTTCTTTAATCCCTATTTTCGAGCGCTTCTGGCTTGGAACAAGTAGCGGCAGCGACTGACAATTATCCACACAGAGAATTGGCTTCGCGAGTTCAAGAGATTTTGCCCAGCATTAGTTGTAGAACCTTACTATGGATCTCTTAAGGAACGGGCTGAGATGCGTATTTCTCTGTGCAAGCGGAAAGATTGGAATGTCTTGGTTACCACATACCAGCTAGCGACTGGTGATAGGATAGACAAGAGGTTCCTCAAGGATCAGTTCTTTAATGTAAGCCCTTGCCCCTCTGAAATACTGTATGCTGACATTCCAAGGTTTGTGTCTACGATGAGGGACATCTCCTTAAAAATAGTTCGTCCAATCGCTACGACGCACTCATGAGACTGCCCGCTGTTTTCCGGCTATTGTTAACCGGAACACCGCTTCAGAACAACTTGCAAGAACTTGCCTCTCTTCTAGCATTCATCCTCCCGGAGGTTTTCAATGAGAAGCGTGAGGATCTGGCAAGCATATTCAAGTACAAGGCCAAAACCACCGACAACGAGGAGTCGAATAGTGCTCTATTATCCATACAGAGGATTAAACGTGCCCGTGCGATGATGACACCATTTGTGCTGCGAAGGAAGAAACAACAGGTTTATCTCCGATATGCCCTTTTGACTAATTATGCTAATAATATATGCAGGTTCTCAAACACCTACCAGGGAAGACGAGCCGCATCGAATACTGTGTCATGAACAAAGCCCAAGAAGCCATTTACAAAAACTACCTCGATCTAGCAGCAGAAGCAATCGCAGCGCGAGCCGCCGGTAAAAAGGCCTCTAAATCCAACGCCAATGTGATGATGCAGCTTCGCCAGGCTGCCATCCATCCGCTATTGTTCCGAAAGCATTACACAGATGCAAAGATTCTCCAGATGAGCCACGGAATCCTCGGAGAGGACATCTACTCGGACTGCAACCAACAGCTTGTCCTCGAAGACATGGAAGTCATGAACGACCTAGAGCTCAACAAACTCTGTGTAAACAACCCAAAGACGATGGGGAAATACACCTTGAAGCGAAAGGAATGGATGGCGTCCGGCAAGGTTGAGGCATTGACAAAGCTACTGATGGAGATGCGCGAGAAGGGCGACCGGGTCTTGATCTTCAGCCAGTTCACGCAAGTTCTCGATTTACTGGAACTCGTGATGACAACTCTTGGAGTGGGATTCCTTAGAATTGATGGATCGACACCGGTTGATATGAGACAGGACATGATCGATCAATATCATGAGGAGGAGGATATCATGACTTTCTTGCTCAGTACTAAAGCTGGTGGATTCGGCATTAATCTTGCCTGTGCGAACAAGGTTGTTATATTCGATAGCAGTTTCAACCCGCATGACGACGCGCAGGCTTCAGACCGGGCGCATCGTGTGGGTCAGACCAGAGAAGTTGAGATTATTAGGCACTCCCCCCCCCCCCCTCCACTGACTACTCAGTCACTAACGATGTATATAGACTGGTCACCAAAGGTACCATCGAAGAGCAAATTCTTGCGCTGGCGAATACCAAGCTCGCCCTCGACCAGTCCATATCCGAGGATGACAATGCGATTGAAGGAAAGGCTCAGGAGATTGTTGCCATGATGTTGCTCAAGGTTGAGGAGGAAAAGGGGAAGAAGGTTGGGGAGGGTGGGGAAAAGGCTGACGATGGCAAAGAAAATGGTAGCAAGGAGTAGCCTGCCATAGCCTGGCTAAGCTCTTCTGTTTCTCTTCTTCCCCTTTGCGTTTTTCTTGGGTTTCATTTTTGGGTTGCGATCCTGCTTGATTTATTCACGTTTCTTGTTTTATGTTGACCTTGCTTGGCATCACCTTGGCTTATCCCACTATTTAGTCGCCTCCTCACCGGAGCATACGTATTAGAAGGGCAAGAACCACCGCGTCCCAGGCTCCTGGCTCCTTTGCTTAATCCCATTCTCTTCCTGCTATTTTGCTTTACTCGACTTTACTCTGCGATTGTTGAGTATGTACTTCTCTCTTTCATCACTGCCTTTTTATCTAGAGATCGTCTCCTTTTTTTCAACTAGGTCTCCTGGTTTGAGTTTTAGATTTCCTTTGCTTTTGCTTCACCAGAGGGGGAAACGAATGCATGATGTCGAGTGGATACAGTGGGTAATCAAGAAGGGAGAGGGGGATGGATGTATAACAGTCTAGTTCGCTGGGGCATTTGGTTTGCTTTCAATTCTTGTCTACGCTTGTTTTACTTTATTTTGCGCGTATGGTGAATTAGAATAAAGGTTCTTTTCTTTCCTTTTTCTTTTCTACTTTTCTGCTTGTCAATTTGGGGTGGGTCTGGATAGATGTTGCTTTGTTCAGAGTGGGATGATGAGGGAACACTCGAGTGAGAGGGGGGAGGGGGTGTAAGTTGATAGATTAGTTAGTAAGGAAGAAGCAAAGCAAAAAAGAGAGGGGTGATGTCATAAGAAAAATTTTCAATTTTTCGTTAATTTCCCTGGAAGATTTGACGAAGGGTAGATCGGCGTCTGAGTGAGTGAGTGAGATGTCGTGATGGGGTTAGTCGCAATTCACAAGGCTTGGGATGACGAAAGGAGGGGGGTTGCAGATATAACCACAGGCGTGCGAAGTCCGTCCCTGGTAGTAGGAATAGGTCCACCTGGGCGGCCCATCGAGGGCGCCTCCGGGGAGGAGAGACACCTCAGACCAGAACTACCAATGCAAATTCCCAAAATGCTGTATATACCAGTCTAGGCAATGTAGAAACAACCCAAACAGTGAGCATCTGCCCCCCAAGGGAGGAGCATGAAGAAGGAACTTACCCTCCTTCCCCGCCTCCTTCCTAGCAGATAGTGACAAGTCCCGGACGGTTGCGATGGGGTAGGAGGGGAAGACTTGAGAATCTGGAGATGCTAGAAGTAGGATGCGAAGGGTTGTTCGGGGTATGTATAGTATAACATAACACTCGGACAAAATTGTGATGAGGGATTTCTTCACCCCAAAGAAAAAGCCTACTACCATCCCATCCCATTTCCTCCCGTATAAGAAAGAACCTTGTGGCTCTGGTATCGTGCACAATCTCATATCATAATAATGAATGGATGGATATCGCAACCTTAGGCTGCCCAACCGGCCACAGTACAAGTACTACAGTGCGGTAGTACGGTAGTACAAGCTCTATCCGAGTGAGTGGGTGGGTAAAGATTAGTAGATAGTAGTCGTAGCCTGCCTCGCCCGCCCGGCCCGGCCCGGCCTTGTCTATACTATATACCTTCCCGTCCTCCCCAACAAGCAAGCTTAAAAAACAACCAAGCACAAAAACAGAACAATCCTCTCAACGATAAGATGAGAGTTGGGGAATTTACGCATCCTAAACTAACACTCACTCCTCATCCCCACGAAGCCAAAGAAAAGAAAAGAAAAGAAAATACCACCCCCCCCCCACACACAACCAACGAATTTAAAAAAAACACCCCCTCCGGTGACTCATCCCGCCGACTCACTTCACTCACTCACTCACTCACCAACCAACCAACCAATCACGAGCAAACGTGCACAATAAAAGGTTGCACGATCATTACCAGCGCCCCCAGTGAGAAACTTACCGTAACCTCCCGATTGCCAAAACCAGCAATATAGTCTAAAGTGCGCCCACACAATCACGTCAAGAATCAACAACGCGTCTTTCTTTCTCTTTCACGAGCGAACACATATAAAAATAAAAACGAAAATAATAATAATAATAAAAAGAGTTAGTTCAACTCAATTCGATAACCTCTCTAAACCGAGGTAATAATAGTACAGTAACAATACAGTATGCACAAGCATTTACAAACCTCCCTCCCCCCTATTTTCCCTCCAACCGGACATCCCTAAAGACGTAAAAGAAGAAAGAAAAAAACATCTAAAATAGTCGGTGATTTTAGCACAATGCAGCCAGACCAGCCCACCTCACCAAGTAGGAATGCGATGCAAGCGACACAAGGAAATAATAATTAATGAAGGGACACGGTGGAATGATGAACAAAGGAAGTATAAAAATAAAAGCCTTTATAAAGAAAATGAAAATGAAAAGAGTGAAGAGTCTAAGCGAGGCGAACACCAGTGCTCCCAAACCCGCCAACACCTCTAGCAGTTTCATCGAGTTCATCAACCTCGACGACTTCCGGGGTGGCGATCTAAATGAATTAGTTAGTCCCAAGTCCAGTCACACAAGATAAAGTGGAGAGAGAGGCAGTATATATGTACCCTCTCAAGAATCAACTGCGCGACGCGGTCGCCCTCCTTGACGACAAAATCCGAGTCGCCGTGGTTGAAGAGGAGAACCTTAACTTGACCGCGGTACTATTCCCCTGATTAATTTCACTGCCTGAATAGTAGCATGAAGGGGATATATACATCAGCATCAATTACTCCAGCGCCAACGTCGATAAAGTTCTTGGAGGCAAGACCGCTCCTGGGTGCGATTCTCCCGTCTACCAAAAAACAATTAACGATCTATAGCACCGGCCAGATGAGAAGGGGGGGGGGACATACAAGTCCCGGCGGGAATCATCATCTGAATATCGGTATCGACGAGAGCCTTTCCGCGGCCAATAATTGTAGTGTCGTGCGCACTGTTCATTCACTCACTCAGCCATCCCATCCCATCCAATCCAATCCAATCCACACGTCAGAGGGAACGCCAAAAAAATACCTATATAAATCATATCCGGCCGCAAGTGCAGACCCCCTCGTTGGAATCCTAGCTTTGGCAGAAAGCCTCCTGATGCGAAGATTTGGGCTTGACTTCTCTCCCGGCGAAAAGGGAGTGAGGACCTTCGCTGGCACGGCAGGAGTGGATTTAGCGGGGTCAGCAGTCTTCTGCTTCTTCGGGGTTTGAGGAAGGTCCTCGGCCGACGGGCGCTTCAGGACACGTGGAGATGTACTGGTGATAACAGCAGTGGTGGTTGTTGTAGCTGTATCAGCAGTAATAGTGTCGGGGAGGGGGCCGTCGACGACAGGAGCCTTTGTGACGGCTGGGGCAGTCATAGGAGCGGAGACAGGTTCTTCCTGGGTCATGGTGATAATTTTAATTTTTCTTCAATTGTCTTAAAGAATGGTTGTGGTGGTGGTTGTTGAGGTCGAATATTTTATTCTGGTACTTGAGTGCGGTGGTTGCAAAAAGGAAACTGGGAGACGCGCAGAATTTATTGGGAGGGAGGTTGGCGCGTCGCATCAACCCGCCATCTTTCGCAGATCTAGCGTGACAGTTTTGGGTAAGGCAAGGCCAGGTAACGACAAAAACCCCAACATCACGTAAAAGCAATTATGAGCATACCCCATTAGAAACCAGTTCTTCCAGTACACAACGCGTAAAGTGGCCTAGAGAATTGTAGTAAACCAGAGTAGAATATATCGTCTATATACACAACACAGTACAAGAACCAGATGGGAACCATCTATCAGTTGATATAGTGCCAGCACCGTCATAAAAACAATATCTACTGCTTGTGTCGGGAAGACGAGGAACAAAAAAAAAAGACTGCGCGAAAGTCATCTCTCATTTCGCCTCTGAAAAACTTACTTTAGGACAGCAGCCTCATACCCAATCTCTGGATCCTTTAGTTCACTTTGGCACTGCACGAGCCGTAACTCTGAGGCCTTGGTAAGCCTAACAAATTCCTCACCCCCAACCTCAACCTCCCCCGCCTTGATCATCATCTTCTTTAGAACCCTATCACGGGCCAATCGAGTTTGGACAAGTACCAAGTGCATACTCCCTAGCACCCTCCCGATAGCCTTACATAGCGGTAGTTCCAAAGGCCCCACCGCATCATCGCACCTCCAACTCTGCGCAACCTCCAACGCGCCCTTTTCTGCCTCCTCACGGAACCTAGCCAGCGTAAGCGCAGCGAACATGTCCCCGGTGCCGGAGAAAAAGCCATCGATGATCTCGACGTTGAACACGAACTTCCGCGGGACGCCTGATGAAGTCGCGGAGGAGCCAGCGCAGAGCATCTTCTTGTCACCGTTGGTGAAGGTCACGGAGGTGATGACTACATGCGGGACATTGTAGACTCTGTGGAGCTCGGAGATGGCGTGTGAGAGAGAGGGGAGCGAGTCGACTTTTACGCCGGATAGAAGTCTGCTGGGCGTTAATATTCCACGGACCGTGGGAGGGAGAGAACCGGGGAAATGAATGCCTTACTCGGCTTCGAATTGATTCGGAACGATCAAGTCCGCCATCCCTACCAGTGACTTGTAAACCGGCAGTACCCCCTCGCTAACGTAAAGCCTATCCTGATCTCCCATGACGGGATCAAGTACTATTCCACCCCATCAGCTCCTCCTCTATGTCCCCGATACACAAGAGAAGACACATACGCCAAAAGCAACCTCCCTCCTTCCCCTTCATATCCCTCGCGATCTTCCCCACCGCCTCGACACACTCCTCGCTGGGTATGTACCCCGTGAGCAGCATGCCAAAGTCATCCAATCCACAGTCCTTGAGCCCATCATACAGGTCGGAGATCTGCCCGGCGGTGGTCCGAAACCCCTTCAACCGACGATACCCAGAATGGTTCGAGAATTGCACCGTGTTAAGGGAAGCGACATCCAGGCCCATCAACTGGAGAACGAAGGTGGTCACCGAATTACCGACGTATCTGAGAATGTCATCGTCAGTTTACTACTCATCGCGGCGGCGATGGTGGTGATAATCATAATGACGTTCGTCAACTAACTCACCCAGAAACAACCTAAACAAAACAGAACAAAAACAGACACCCCCATCAGTCCCCAGAAGCAAAAGAATCGACAGAGGAGGAAGGAAAAAAAAGGAGAGAAAGAAAGAACCCCCATACATACATGACTAGCAATCGTCAAAACCCTCTTGTCCTCCATCCCTTCTTCCTCTTCTTCCTCTTCTCCGTCAGACTCAAGGAATCAACGCCCCAAAACCCCAAATAGCAATTACCCCGTCTGCTGAGGCTGACAAACACAACAGCACGCCCAAAAAGGGGAACAAAAAGCGTTACAGCGCTTTCTCACCTCTACCGCAGCCACCAAGGGTAAGGGGTAGTTAAGTAAGCTTAAAAATAAAATTAAAAAAGTGGCCCGACGCTGGATATTGGGGGGTGGGGGAGGAAAAAGAAAGCCGTTACTCGCTAATCGTGCACGATACCATAACGGCACTGGAGAGAAGGAAGCGAGGGAAAAGGTAAAGAAAGAAAGGAGGAGGAGGAAAAGAAAAGAAAAAAAGCCACAAACGGATAGATATCGCATCGTATCGCCCGGCGGGCCGGTACCGGCAAGTGGGGTTAGGTAAGTAGTACTCGAGTAGTAAGCAGAGCGTCGTCGCCAACTGTTACACGATGAGTTCCCAGAAGATGAGTGAGCGATCGTGCACCGGGTAGGGGAGAGAGGGGTGGGGGGGGTGATCTGCGGGGTCCTGTACGAGTATAAAGCTATTTTTGTCTATTTATTTATTTAGTTATTTATCCATCTATCCTATAGTACTTTGTTTCGATTAGTTAACTCACTGCAGCTAGGAAAATAAGGAAGGTATCATATCATGGCAAGAATGTGCTCGAGTAAATAAGGAAAGAAGGAGGCCATCGCGAAAAACTCCCCCCACTCATTACCAAAAATCCCCATGTTGTTGGATGGTGGCCGGGGGGGGCACCATCTATGATACTACCAGTGTGATACAGTAGGCACAAAACAAATCTCTACCCATACCAATAAGATTGCGAAGAGCTAATTCTCGCGAGGCAGAACAAACTGTAAATTTAGTTCTGAAGCATGGTGCCGGCATTTGATTTGTTTAATTTTTCATGCTTCGCCACATTACTAGTACCAGCCACACAGCCTCGATCGCCCGAGCCACATACACCCCGCCGCAGGAAGAATAATGTCGAAAGGCAGCCCGGTAGGCGGATATTGTGCGAGCGACTGACTGACTGACTGACTGACCCTGACCACACCCTCCCAAAAAACTAAAACCAAGCCCCCTCGCCCCCTTCCTCAGCGGGCATAACGCGTCATATCATATCATAGCCACTGGGGCTGGTGAAATCACATTTTTTCGCCTGTGGCCGTACAATGCAGGTATAACTGTGGATAGAGGCGGGGGATGCTACGATGTTATCATGCCTGTATATTTGTTTGGCGGGTAAAAGCAATGATGGCGAGTCTTCTTCTAAAGCATCATAATATCATACTATTGAAGCCCCCTTTCCTATCTGTCATTTGTTTCATTGCTTGGCTCGATGACATGGTCTCCGTGTGCGGTACTGTACTGCACGATACGGTATCTCACACTGTCCTGGATCAGTCTGATAGATAGTACTCGAGTAGGCTAGTTCCCCACCCCCCCCTTCCAAGATCTTGATGTACTAGAACCGTAGCTCGGCTGGACGCAGCCCTTTCACTTTCCTCTCTTCCCCTCCCCTCCCTCCCTCCCCTTCCCATTTATTTTATTTTTTCTCATTTCTCCAGCTTTGTGGGTGATGGGTCTCATTCCCTCCGAGAGAAAGAGATAGAGTGGAGTGATGACATTGCACAACCCGTATCGCACCACAAGACTTGTATGGCTAAAGTCCCTCATCGAGCAAGAAGAGCTGGAGAAAAAAATAAAATACTCTTCTGCATGCTGGTGCCAGTAGTACTCGTAGGCCAACTTATCATACTGCTGGGACGCGGTAGCATCGATCCATCCATCCCTCCTTCCCTTCCTCCTCCTCCAATCAAATTACAGCAAAACTGAGCATGGTATGTAAATAAGCAAAAGAAACAAACAAACGAGCAGGCAGGCAGGCAGGCACAAGAAATCAGTCAGTCATTTCAATCATAATAATCATCCTTGTATCACGACAGGTTTTTTCTCTTTCATCATAGCAGGGTCCGCAAGATATTGTAAAGAAGCAGGGTAGAAAAAAGAAACTAGTATACATAAATAATTCACAGCCCGCTTTCGCGATTCCTTTTTTCCCAACCCCACCCCCCCCCCAGAAAAAAGCCCAAAGCTGTAGGCTATCCTTTCCCGGATAGACTTAGCAAAAAGGAAAAACAGGAATGAAGTGAGATGGAAAGAAATGCACGTCCAAAGAGCAAACTCGATTAAAAAGACAAAACAGGAGGGAACAGCAAAGTTTAATGAGCAGATGAGGAAGGGAAAAAGAAAAAGAAATACCGTAATGACCAGACACCCAAACCCGGTAACGACAGAGCTAATGCACTCCCAACCAACCAGAACGAGAGACCCTAGAAGGTACAAAGTGTACATAAAAAATAAAAGTAAATAATAATAATGAGCACGCTCCCAGAAGAAAGATAAAAAGTCAACCGTGGATGGAAATCATACACACACCAAGCGCCAACAACCCAAAACAGGCTCCTGTCACTTGATGCAAAAAGCAAACACAAGAGCCAAGTAAAAGAATAAGGGGTAACCAAGAGAGAAAATGTGAACCCAAATCTGCCAATACGTCTATCGTATCGCCACCTCCGTAGGCCCGAGACAATTTTTCCGTAGCAATTTTCTCCTCCCACTATCGGAAAGGGAGGGTTATATATAAAAAAAAGAAAACCCGACCATGGAACCGAACCCTAATTAGAAGAACTATAAAAAGAAATAGAAAACACTTCCAGTATAAGCCGTA
>Ga0307510_10005904_pt1 | contig 14607 bp, 16 predicted proteins | sample 12_EM_MG_FD_207224 | JGI IMG/M metagenome (GOLD analysis project Ga0307510, IMG submission 207224) | Populus trichocarpa ectomycorrhiza microbial communities from riparian zone in the Pacific Northwest, United States - 12_EM | ecosystem: Host-associated > Plants > Roots > Unclassified | place...
GAGTTACTAAGCTCGAAAGGGTGTCTCAACACCTAATGCCCGGTGTGGGAGTCATTAGCCGAAAGCTTGTTAAATGGGTTAAAGATGCATTGTGTTTTAAGTTATATGTATATATATTAAAAAAAATAATAATAATCTCAACCCAAGGAAGTTAACCTTAGAAAAACATTAGAACAAAATATTGTTTTCTTCCAAAAAAAGCCTCATCATCTATGTTTATTAATATTTTGTTTAGGAAGTATGAAGCAGATATATAAATTTAATGAGAGTTTGTTTATTTGGATAGATTAATGGAAGTTGAATGATGAATGCCTTGCTTTTGAATGTCGCAAATTGTTTTAATGCTTTAATTACTAGGGACTAGTAATAAGCTGGTTGGGGGTGTGTGATTAGTACTTAAAAGTGCATTTTTATCAAGGTTTTATATCATCATATTGCACTTAAAGTATCATTAAATTTCCTAACTTAAGCATGCTTTATAATAGCAAGTACGATAACATAAGACATCTTTAATTTATGGTAAATGTTCATTTTGAATGCAGGTTTATCCCATAACTCAAAGGAATGATTGATGTGATTAACTATTAAAAGTAAAGAGACAAAGAGAGGACTAAGCTTAGAGAAGAGATGCTGGTTGAATTCAAACTAGAACACCATTCGGTTATTGGATCATAACTAGAGTTGTAGACCTTGGATTTAGGTCTTGTTTATCTTGATGGAAAGCTAAGACATATGTCTAAAACTTTCATGAGAGTCCAAGATTCAAATCTTCCATTTTCAAGTTCAACTATTAGCATCAAAAAAGATGTTTGAATCTGTTCTGTAGCCTAGACACTGTTCAGTGTTCAGCCCATATCTCAAGTTCTAGAAGTCCAAATGAGCTCTGGTTTTTTTTTTTGTTGAAAAGCTAAGACAATTGCCCATAACTTTTATGAAGACTATGTGCTCAAATTCTGATGTTAGCAATGATATTTTGGCCAGCCAACAATGTCAATAACCAGCCACCAACTAAATAGTTAGTCATCTAATCAATAGTTCTGAATTTTAGCATATAAAAGGAGGCATTTGCCATGTATTTAAGCATCTTGTTTTTGAGATCAAGATCATCTTCTTGCTTTCTCTCTTTGTAATGTTCAAGTTTTCTTTCATGCTATATTAATCTCTTGTTTATGCCTTTTCATTTCCTTTCTATACTTAGTTAACTTATATCATAATCATGTTCTTATCTTGTTTATTCATGTTTCTCTTCTTCATAATGTTTTGCTAAGTTTATTATGTCAAGGTGAAATGTTTTCACTAGTGGTGTTAGAATATGTATAATATGAACTGAACATGGACTTCAATGTTTATATCCAAGAAAGTTTGCTATTAACATGTCTTATCATTTTTATCTTATTCACTCTTAATATCTTGCTTGTTAAATGGTTAATCTAGATTTATGTATTTATGTTGTATAACACTTGGTACAATAAATGCTTGATCCTTCATAGTCTTCGGCCGACATCTTTGTTATGAGAGGAACTTGATTTGTTGTTAACATAAGTTAACATCAGGAATACCTGACAATATTTACAAGTATGGTGTTTCTTAGATAAGATGATTAATATGATCATGTTAATGATTTATAATGAGCTAATAATGATAAATCATCCAATTGGATCCTCCTTTGTGTGTGGTTTCTAGTTGAGTAATATAAAGAGTTTATATTATATTTATTTGAAATACCATTAATGGATCCTCTAACCTTGACAACTGTTTTAATCTTTGATTAAATCTTTACATCAATATCACATCTCAAAAGTTCTCTTCAACTTTTCTCCTTTTATTATTGATAATTTATATAGTTCACCTTTCTGTGGTTCGATCCCGGTCTTGCCAGGTTATTTATTACTTTGACACTCCTGCACTTGGGATAAGACATCAACTCTTTGATCGTGTCAATGACTAGATAGAAAGATTAAGGAGAATGGGGGCTGGATGGGGGGACCTATTCTAGAAACATTGACAAAAAAGAAATGGATGAACATGATGAACAAAACCTAGACTAAGGGCCACCCAAGGGAAAAAAATTGGAAAAGGATGAAATGAAATGATAAAACCTGAAATTTGTGACCTTGTTTAACTCATGGAAACATGCATGAGCTGAGCAGAGGTAAAAATTGATGTTCTTGATAATTTATGGATTTAGCATGCATGAGTGAAGAGTTGTGTGAAAATAAAATGGAAGAATGTGCAGAATTATGATCTTGTTGAACCCTTAGGATGATAACTGAGTTGAAATAGAATTTGTGTTAATGTTAATGCTTTGATTTTATTATGAGGTTAATGAACTTGCATGAATATGGTTCAAGTGAATGAGAATGTGGTTGCGACATGATTGTTGTGATTATACTTGTGTTAATGACATAAATTATCCATATATGGTGGATGAAATTATGTGAAAATGTGTTGAAATGATAATAAATGTGCAGAATTGTGTTGTTGTTAAGCCTTAGAGGCATGTTGAAACTGAAGTGGAAATCACACCATGTTAATGCCTTGATTTTTGCATAGGTAATGGATGAACTAGTTTAATTAGAAATCAAATGGTTAAATGTATGATCATGTCATGTTGTTAGGATTATATTTGTGTTAGACTTGATAAAATGCATGCACAAAATTGAATAAAATTGGGCAACCATGTTTCGGCTATGAAGAGTAAAACTATAAATGACTTAAAAGTTGCTGACGATTACTAAATCGACAACGACATAGATTGCGTTGACGATTTCTAGGTCAGCAGCAACTCAGTTTTTGTCAATGATTTTTGTATCAATAGCAGGACGTGTGCGCTGATGAATTCTGTGTCAGTAGCGAACCAGTTTCCGCTGCCTAATTATGTTGTCAGCAGCGAATCAGTTTTCACTGTCGAATTATGGTGCCAGCAGCTAAACCGTTTTCACTGCCGAATTGTGGCGTCACCAGCGAACCAGTTTCGCTAACGATTCTGTGTTCCAGCGAATCAGTTCGCTGGCGAATCTGCATCACTAGTGAACCAGTTTTTGCTAACTAATTTCTACAACAGATTTACGTATATGAATTGGTCTAGTGACTAAAATGATTGCATTGTGTGATTGTGTAATATGTGGAACACTTGAATGTGAACATATGGATTCTTGAAATATGTATGGTGATGAGTCAAGTGATTTCAGAATGCAGATGAGCTGATTTGTGACCATTGATGTGTTAGGTGGTGCGACCGAGCAGGGACACCCCACATGAGGAACATGTAAGTGGTTTCCATCTTTTTCTTATATAATGTTAATGTTATGAAATGATTTACTTGTGGATGATTTATTATTGCATTATGGTGAATGTTAAACCAACTATGAAATGTTGATCGAGTTCTTGATGAATTTTGGAACGATGATGAAATGTTGATTGAATTCTTGATGAATGATGAAACAACGATGAAATGTTTGATTGAATTCTTGATGAATGTTGAAACGACTATGAAATGTTACTTTAGCTGGTGATTAAATTCACGTAACGGCATCCGAGATGGATGGTCGGGTTTTTAACGATGATTAGCTTCAGCTAATGGCATCCTAGATGGATGGCCGGGTCGCGTTCATGATTAGCTTTGGCTAATGGCATTCTAGTTGGATGACCGAGTTAATTATGATGATTGGCTTCAACTAATGGTATCCAAAGGAGATGACATGTTAGATTTTGTGATTAGGTCTTAAGTGTTATGTTGAATATTTGTCATTCGACACTTCTGTAAGGACTTGTAATGAAAACTATAATGGAACATGGATGTGGATGTGCAAACATGTAAATATGATGTTATGAATATATTTATGTGATATTCTCTTTTATGAGGATGTTGTGTTATGAAATCACATGAGGATTGTATGAAAGAATGTACTAGATGTGTAAAATTGTCATTCGGTAATCGTGTGTAAACTCGTGTTGATAACAAGACTAGAACATGAATGCAAACGTATGAGTATTTCAATATGATGTAATGTAAATGTATGAATATGAGAATATAATATTATAGGCATGTATATTGAGTAACCGTTTTATAGGAATGTTGATTTACGAAAAATATATTCGTATGATGCTATGATAAGGAAGGGAACCTAATTACTATTTTATGGAATGTCATTGTGAGAAGTATCGATAACTTAATGGAAAAACAATTCCACTAATTTTGGCTTTGAAAAAGCCGGGTCGTTACAGTAGATGCCATAACACGATATTCTGCTTCGGTTGAAGATTGAGAAACAATAGATTGTTTCTTGTTCTTCCAAGAAATAAGAGAATCACCTAGAAAGATACAGAAACCGATAACAGACTTACTATCATGATCAGCATCAGAGTATGCACGCAGCTGCAAGGAAAAGGTAGATGAAAGTACAAGACTTTGAAAGACTGTACCACGAAGATGTCACAAAATACAAAGAATAGTTGCCCAGTGAACTGTAGTAGGAGAAGCAATAAACTGACTAACAACATGAACAACATATGCAATATATGGACGAGTAATAGTGAGATATACCAAGCTCCCAACAATAGTACGGTATAAAGTAGGAGCTATCATAGGTAGACCAATAAAAGAAAAATACCTTACGTTAACCTCAATGAGAGTATCTACAATATTTTTATCAGTAAGTCTAGTCATCTTAAGAATATCTACAACACATTTCAACTAAGAAAGAAGATAACCTCTAGGTGAGTAAGCTACCTCAATACCCAGGAAATATCGAAGATAACCTAAATCCTTCATTTCAAACTGTCTAGCTAATTCCGTTTTCAAAATTGAAATACCATCAATGTCATCACCAGTAATAATCATATCATCAACATATAAAGACAGAATAATACGACCTATATCAGTGCACTTAATAAAACGGGTAGAATCATGACTACTAGAAACAAATCCAATAAACGAGATCACAACAGAAAATTTCTGAAACCAAGCACGAGGTTCTTGTTTGAGACCATATAACGCTTTCTTGAGCTTAGAAACATACCCAAAGTCATGTGAAACACCAGGAGGGGGTGCTATATAAAATCTTTCTTGAAGATCTCCATTCAAGAAGGCACTTTTAACATCAAGTTGAGAGATGTGCCACTAACAAACCGAAGCTACAATAATAAGACTATGAATAGTAGTCATTTTTCCAACTAGGGAAAATGTCTCCTCATAATCCGTACCATATTGTTGCATATTGTTGAGAGTATGTTTTTGCAACTAACCTAGCTTTGTATCGCTCAATAGACCCATCAGAATGAGTCTTGATCTTATACACCCAACGACAACCAACAACACTCTTACTAGGAGGTAGAGGAATCAAATCCCAAGTATCTATCTTACGCAAAGCAAAAAGTTCCTCATCCATAGCTTGCTGTAAAAAAGGATCAAGAATTGCATTCTTCTAGGAAGAGGGCTCAGAGAGACAATGAACAGAAGCTAAAAAGAAGTAAAGGATAAAGAATAACAAGAATAAGCAAATTCTAGTAGTTTATGGATGTACAAATGTATATGGATTGATGTAAAGGTGGATCCACAATCTTAGACGAAGCTTGGGGGGTTGTAGATGAGAATGGAGCTTCAGGTGTGCCAGAGAATAAAGTGTTAGTACTTGCATAATGATTAGTACAAATTGGTCGAACATGGGAAGGGGTATCTAAGGTACTAGGAACATGAGATGATAAACTATCAGAATCCTCAAAAAAAGGATCTATACAAATAATATCAAGTCTAGTCAAGCTATGAGTAGTAGATGGAATAGAAAAGAAAGGTATATGCTCGAGAAAGACAACATGACGAGATATATAAAGTTTCTAAGTTATTGGATCAAAACAATGATACCCCTTTTACCTTCACCATAACCCGGAAAGACACAAGTAGTAGATCGAGAGGACAACTTATTGCGTTCAATATAAGGATGAAGAACGAAACAAGTACAATCAAAAACTCTAAATGAGGAATAATCACGGACATACCCATATAACTTTTTAAAATGAGAAAAACCTTAACTATGAGAAGATGATATTGTATTAATCGAACTTATAGCAGTAAGGACAACTTCTCCCTAAAACTCACTAGGAATAGAAGCAAACAACAAGAGAGAATGACTAATTTCGACAATATGCCTATGTTTTCTTTTAGTAACACCATTTTGCTTAGGAGTATCTGTACACGATGTTTGGTGAATGGTTCCATTTAAGGCAAGCAACTCACATAATTTATTAGAGGTGTATTCCTCACCTAAATCACACCTAAAACATTTGATAACGATAGAATGTTGAGTTTTGATAAGAGCTCCAAAGGCTGTATATATCTCAAAGAATTCATAATGATGTTTCAATAAATAAACCCAACAATAACGAGTATGATCATCAATAAAAAAAACATAATATCGAGACCCTCCTTTTGTGGCAACAAAATAAGGTCCCCATACATCATAATGAATCAAGTCAAATGGGAAAGAGAAAACATAAATACTTATATCAAAAGGGAAAGCGAAAAATTTCACCAGTTTACATCCACTACAATCAGAAATATCACAAGGTTGCAAATTTCCTAAAGCTCCTATGGGTGCCAAAAATCTCAAACGAGAAGATGAAACATGACCTAGATGAAAATGCCATAAATAAAAACTAGAAGATGAATGACTCAAATGAAAAGAAGACAAATCAATAGTAGTAGCAGCAACAACTGACATCGGCTTTTCCAAGCCCAAAACGACAGTATATATATATATATATATACAGACACACTTGACACACATCGTGTTGGTAATCGGTGAACTTGTTCTCTCTCATTATCAAGATACAATCTATACACCAACATTAACAACATTTCATTTAAAAGTGAATCTTACATATACACATAATATTATGTTTGCATAATTATAAGTTCATATTAAAAATATACTATATAGTCATCACAAATTTAAACAGAAAGATCTAATAATAGTTATACATTCAGTACATTAATTCGTACAAACTACATCATGATTTAGAATGCAACTACATGATTCCTTGTAAAAGTAGGTTCTTGTGTATTGGGTTTTCTAAGCACCTCGTTGGTGTGACGTCCTTGCTGCAGTACAAAACAATTATAAGACTATGATTACTTAATAATAATAAGCAGTCTGGCAGTTTAATGAAGCATTAACATTATCCTAAGTTTGAAGCGTAACATTTGTAGTTCCTTTATGTACTTGGTATGCACAGCTTGTAGTACATATAAAGGCATCAATTCTTGCAATCAACCATAATCTTAAATCCGGTTATCCTCTTAAGTCATCATTAGCTGAAGTTAATCATTCACTAGTCCTGGCCATCCACTTCAGATGCCATCAGCCGAAGCTAATCAATCATTTGTCTCGGCCATCCATTCGGATGCCATTAGCCGAAGCTAATCAACCATTTTTCCCGGCCATCCATTCAGATGCCATTAGCAGAAGCTAATCAATCATTTGTCATCCGAAGCTAATCAATCATTTGGCATCCATTCGGATGCCATTAGCCGAAGCTAAGCAACCATTTGTACTGATCATCCATTCGGATGCCATTAGTTGAAGCTAATCAATCATTTGTTAACATTTACCCATTTGGCAGTTTGATATCTATACTGACACAATACGGTAACAATTCATGATAAAGCATTTCATAAATCAACGTTATGAAAAAGGAAGGTGGAAGTCACCTACCTGCTCCACCTACGAGCTGTTCTTTTCCTAACGATGGTCACAAAGCAGTACATTTGTATCTTTGAATCACATTCATCAGCATACTTATTTCAAGAGTTCATATGTTCACATTCAAATGTTCCACATTTTACACCATTATACTATGAAATTGTTACAAGCATTTGAGTCATTTTTGCCCGGGAGGCCTATTGTAGAAATTGGCAGCAAAAACTGATTCGTTGCAGGCCGTGCAATTCGGCAGCGAAAACTGTTTCGCTGCTGGTGCCACAATTTCAGCAGCAAGTCACAAATTCACTACAAACAATACAACTTCAGCATCAAATCACAAATTCGTTGCAGAACACAAAATTCAGCAGCGAATGCAAATTCGCTGCATAACACACAATTTGACAGCGAATGCTAATTTGCTACAAACAACTCAATTTCGACAGCAAATTACAAATTTGTTGCATACAATACAACTTTGGTAGCAAACCCCAAATTCGCTGCAGAACACACAATTCGACAGTGAATACTAATTTGCTACAAACAACTCAATTTCAGCAGCGATTTACAAATTCACTGCAGACAATGCAATTTGACATTAGGTTTCAGCAAAGTCACATGATTTTTGCATGAACATACACACACACATGAAATAATCAATTCCAGCACATAATCTGTCACAAAAGTCCAGTAGAATACACACAAGCAATAATGAATTCCAGCACATAATCTTTCATCAAATCTCAGCAGAACACACAAATTCGCTGTAGAACACACAATTCGGCAGTGAATACTAATTTGCTACAAATAACTCAATTTCAGCAGCGATTTACAAATTCGCTGCAGACAATGCAATTTGACATTAGGTTTCAGCAAAGTCACATGATTTTTGCATGAACATACACACACATGCAATAATCAATTCCAGCACATAATCTTTCATCAAATCTCAGCAGAACACACAAATTCGCTGCAGAACACACAATTTGGTAGTGAATACTAATTTGGTAGAAACAACTCAATTTCAGCAGCGATTTACAAATTCACTGTAGACAATGCAATTTGACATTAGGTTTTGGCAAAGTCACATGATTTTTGCATGAACATACACACACACATGCAATAATCAATTCCAGCACATAATCTGTCATAAAAGTCCAGTAGAATACACACAAGCAATAATGAATTCCAGCACATAATCTTTCATCAAATCTCAGTAGAACACACACATTGAAATCATCAATTCTAGCACATAATCTTTCATCAAATCCCAGCATAACACACACATATGCATTTTGGCCAACCCCATAGCTAAGGTTAGCCCCCTACCATGTTTTGTTCTTTCCATTTTATACATTTTTCTTCGTTAGATGTTATGGAAATTTGCCTTATTTTGTCTCTGTTTCTTTGTCCTCTTAGTTGGTTTTAGTTTCCTTTACAACTAGCTTAGGGGTCTTAGGTCAATTTTCTTAGGGACTCCTTCATCATTTTCGGTTCTAAGTTTCAAGAACAAGGGGGAGGAGACTACATGACCCATACCTTTCAGATCTAAGTTTATCTGGATAGTTTGGTAGAGTTACTTCTCTCCTTCTCCTAGTTCTCCTTCTCCCTTTTTCTCTCTTGGTTCTCTTTCTTCAGTCAGTTCCTTCCCACCCATTCCAGCCCCTTTTCCCTTCTTTCTAAGCATTTGTTCAGCCTCCACTCAAGATCTCAACTCTTTCTTTCTCTCACACGTTCATAGAGGTACTCTCTGCTAGTTTTGGTTCAGTTTCCGTTGGGAAGGCAAAAGAGAAAAGAAGTATGCAGCTGGACATGTAGCTGCTACTGGCAGACTTTGGGAAGAGGAAGGGTCACCTTCTCTCTCCCTCCTTGCATTTATACTTCATATTAAATGAGGTGGGGGTGTTTGGGGTTGGTTTAGATGTGCTCTTGTCCCTATTTTGGTCTGTCCAAAATCGGGTTTACCCCTCCCTCTTAGCTCCTTAAGACAACTTGATTGTTTCCTAAACTTTCAATTAAACTGCATCGTTGTCGATTCAGAAGTCACGGCAAAAACTGCATCGTTGTCGATTCAGAAGTCGGTAGCAAAAATAGCATAGCTGCCAATTCAGAAATCAGCAGCGAAAACCGTGTTGCTGCTAATTCAAAAATCAACCAAAAAAAGTGTCGCTGCCAATTCAAAAATCGGCACGAAAACTGCATCGTTGTCGATCCAAAAATCAGCAACAAAAACTGTGTTGCCGCCGATTCAGAAATCGACAATGAAAATTGTGTCGCTGCCGATGCAAAAATCGGCAGCGAAAACAATGTCGCTGTCGATCCAAAAATTGGCAGCGATGGTGGGGTTGTTTGGACTTTCATTTTTTTTTGGTGTTTACATTCTCCCTCCCTTAACATGAATTTCATCCTCAAAATTTAAGAGGTTTCATGATCCATACCTAGTAGTTCAAATAAATTAGGGTACTTTTTCCTCATTTCAGACTCCCTCTCCAAAGTTTCCTCTTCTATTTGAGCATTTCGCCATAAGATTCTGATGATGGGGATCTTTTTGTTTTGTAGCTCCTTCACTTCCTGATCTAGTGTCCTTATGGGCCTTAATTCGAGCGTTAAATCTTCCTTGACTTCTACTGGAACATGAGGTAGGATCCTAGCGGGGTCCACGTCAGCCTTCCTTAACAAGGAGACATGGAACACATCATAGACCTTGGCTAATTATAGGGGCAAGTCCACTTTGTAGGCTACTGGCCCCACTCGCTGAAAGATTTTGAAGGGTCCGATGACGCGGGGAGTTAACTTCCCTTTCAATCCAAACCGTAATATGTTCTTCCACGAGGCTACCTTCAGGAATACCTAGTCCCCTGCACTGAACTCGAGAGGTCTCCTCCTCACATCAGCATACTTCTTCTGTCTATCCCGTGAGACTTTGATGCGATCCTTGATGGTTCTCACGTTCTCCATGGTGACTTGAACCAACTCTATGCCATACAACTTCCGGTCCTAAACTTCTTCTTCTCAACATAAAGGAGTCCTGCACCTCCTACCATAAAAGCTTCATACGGGGCCATCCCTAATATGGCTTGGTGACTATTATTATACGTGAACTCCACCAATGTTGTTTGTTCCTCCCAGTTTCCTCTAAATTCTTGCACACATGCCTGCAATAGGTATTCCAAGACATGGATGACTCTTTTCAATTGGCCATCAATTTGAGGGTGAAACGTGGTGCTCATGTCCAATCTTGTCCCCAAGGCATGTTGTATGCTCAGCCAAAGTCGAAAAGTGAACCTGGGATCTCGATTCAATACAATGGACACTGGAATCCCATGGAGTCATACCACCTCGTTTATGTAGATCTTGGCAAACTCATCCAAAATATATAGTTCATTCTTCCTACGGCCTGTCCCAATCAGCTTTTTAGACTGCAGATCCTGTACACAACAAAAGAAAGAGGAAAAATGACTAAATAATCACCAAAATCTAAGTTTCGGAATAAGATAAACATTAGGGAGAGATAAGTGAGGTGTGACAATAGAACCAACACCTGCTAAGGGCATTGAAGTGTCATCAGCAGTTATAACAAGAATGGAGGGCGAAGGGGACACAAAGGTAAAAGATGAAGAATGTCATAACCTAATTTTTGAACAAATAATAAAAATTGAATATAGTTGACGATGGGATTATTAAATTTGAGAGTCAATTGATCAATAATTGAAGAATTAAAAGTTGAAGAGTTAATTAAGGACCAAATTGAACAATCCGGGAATTAAGGACTGTTTTGTAAACAGTGGTATAATTTAGGGATTTAGGTGAAATTAATCCAATGGCAAAATTAAAAGAATTTATTATTATTATTATTATTATTTGGGATCCAATTGTTAAATTTCCAGAAGCAGGGGTCAAAGTGAAAATTTCCATTTCTACGGAAATGGCACCATTGCTGGGGAACAGTCATGCGTCTTCTTCATCCCGATTCAACAGGGAAGCTGGAAAATCGGTAGCAAAGCCGACCCAATCGTGACCACGTTCTCTGCCCACAATCCCGTTCGTGGAGGGATAACAGTCCTGCAAAGGCAGGACTGGTTTAGGGGCAAGCTCTCTAGGCCTTATAAAAGGCAGAGCAAAGTAGAGGCCAAGGGACAAAAAAAAAACCAGAGGAAAAACCTAGAAAAAAAAGGAGGAAAACGCAAGCAGGAAAAAAAAACTGAGGGGAAGAACACGAAAGAAGAAAACAGAGAGCACGAACGAAAACAGAGAGAGGGAGGGCGACCGAGAACAAAAAACTGGGGGAGTGAGAACACGAAAAAGCCAGGGGAACGAACGAAACGGAGACGAAGGAGCAGGAGGGAAGAACACTGGGAAAAAAAAAAGCAGAGCAAAAGAAAGAAAAACAAAAGCAGAGTAAAGCCACCGAAACCAGAACCATTGTTGCTACTGTCTTCGGTATTTCCAAAACCAGGTAAGTAAGCTTCTCTTTCCCCGCTTTTCATTTTAATTCACTTCCTTTATCTGCTCATGCACGTGTGATTTAGTTCACGCGTGCTTCATGTTGCCTAGCTGGGTCACTAGCTTGGGCCAGTGCCTGGCCGGGCTAGTTGGGTCTAGCCCGACCCCTATGGGCTGAGCTAGGCCCAGGCCCAAAAAAAATAAAATAAAAATTTGTGCATGTATAAATAAAAAAATATAAATATTTTTTTTTATTCATTGACGCTAGAGTCATGAATAAAAATACTGATTCAAATTTCTTTCATTATATTTTATTTAGCTACATAAAAAATAAAAAATTATGCATGCGTAAAAATAAATTTATTTTATTTGTTTATTCACTAACGCCAGAGTCATGAATAAAAAATACTAATTTAAATTTATTTTGTTTTTATAGCTACGTAATATTTACCAACGCTAGAGATGAAAGTATCCGTAGTTGAATATTCACTGGCGCCAGAGTCAGGAATATTACACGCAAACCATCATAGCATAAACCAACAAAATGTTAGCAATTTATGACAAAACTAGCAATGCAGCCTGCCTCAGGCAGGACGTTTAAGGGGTGATAATATCTTCCCTTTTGCGTAACCAGTCACGTACTATAGAATCTCTGCTGACCAGTCAGGGTTCCTAGTGACCATAATACTAGGTGGCGACTCCTTAAACAAGACCATTCCCCATTAAAGAACGAGATGCCAGAAATCCGTTCTTTCCATGAAAATTTTTAAAGCCGTCGCGATGTCGGGTGCGACAAAGAATATAGAGACATATAATGTGAAGCACCAGAATCCAAGACCTATTCAAAATTTGACATACCTGAAGAACTATGAGGCAATTGACTTATAGAAGAAGCAGACATTGCTTGTGGATGTAAGGAGAGAAACTTCTGAAATTGCTTAGCCAGAGTACTAGGATCGGTGATAGGGCCTGATGAAACTACTGTTGTAGTATTGTTGTGGGACATTGAGCCTTCCAATGACCTTTCTACTTATAAAAATTACACTCGTCAAAGGCAACCTCTGTGTAAGGCTTATTTTGATGATTAGAGAATGACTTGGAGGGTACTACTAGTATAGATGAATTTGAAGTAGAAAGAATTTTCTTTTTAGAATAAGACCGGATATGTATTTCTTCAGCCAATAACCCACTAACAATAGAGTCAACAGAAGGCAGTGAAGAACGATGTAGAATTAAACCTCCGAGTCCTTCAAAATCACTGTGAAGTGCTATTAAAAATTTTACCAATCATTGTTGTTCCCTACGATCAATATAGGCACTAAATGCCTTTAATTCTGCCGATTCTATAAGAGCCAATTGATCCTAAAGATTTGTCATTGCAGAATAGAACTCCTGAATACTCATATTCTTCTAGTGAAGAGCTCGTATGTCATTCTCTAATTGATATTGTTTTGTAAAATTTGATTGCATAAATAACCTTTGCAGATGATCCCAAACCTCCTTCGTTGTCTCATACTTCGCCAACTACGTACCTATGGAATGCTCAACAAAATTGTTAATCCAAGTAATAATCTTTGTATTGTTTGCTTCCCATGCATCTATCAAAGCAACATCCCCTTCCTCAGTATTCTTAGGTACCACATAGGTTCCACTCACATATTCCCACATCTTTTTACCATTAAAGAAATTTCGCATTACATAACTCCAATATAAATAGTTCTTCCCATCCAACTCACACTCACAGACTGAAGCGAATCATCTCTTTCAGTAGCCATAATCAATAATTACATAGAACCAGAATGCGAAAGCAGCGAAGAACAAAATACCAAATTGCACAAACTGAATAGATATTGCAAAAACTAAACAAATATCTTCTCGAAGTTATATGATTACTCCAAAACAAAAAATTGTAGAAACAAAATGCAAATACCAAGTTACAGAAACTAAAGAGAGGATGAAATACCAAGTTGCAGAAACTGAAGAGAAGATGAAATACCAGATTTGCAGAAACTAAAGGGAAGAAAAAAATACTAGATTTGCAAAAATAAATCGAATATTACTCAAAACAAAACCAAAAATGATCAAACCGACAAGATTGTGCAGCCAAGTCTCTTCAAAATCCATCTAGTTCTAATTATTATTTCTATTTCTTTTCAGTTTTATCGCATATTAATTTAGTCTTTTAAAAAAACCAAACTGATTAATTATTCTATTCATTAATGTTTTTTTATTTCCTTGGTTAATCCTATATATTCGAATCTAATAGATAACAATGTTTTCAACCATTTTTAAAGTGTATTTGTAGTTGTTTTTTTTTTTCCTTAGGACCATTGACCTGCCTTTTGGTTATGTGGAAAACAAGAGGGAAAGGCAGAGAACTCAAATCGATTGGAAAGTTATGGTACGATGACAAACACTTCAAAGCTAGCTTGTTAACGTATAGTTCCTCCAGCCCTAACAACTAACA
>Ga0307510_10005906_pt1 | contig 14606 bp, 22 predicted proteins | sample 12_EM_MG_FD_207224 | JGI IMG/M metagenome (GOLD analysis project Ga0307510, IMG submission 207224) | Populus trichocarpa ectomycorrhiza microbial communities from riparian zone in the Pacific Northwest, United States - 12_EM | ecosystem: Host-associated > Plants > Roots > Unclassified | place...
AGCCAACTCAAGGCATTCAGAATAAAATTAATAGAAGCAACACTTAAGAGTTGCATCTTGGCGATCAGGATAGTAAAACAGATCGAGACAGCGTTTGCAAGAAGCAAAGTGCCTAGGCGTAGGATCAGGATGGCATTCGCGTAAGTACACGACACGTGCGGATCAAAACGCAGCTTCAGATACAGTCACATTCTGATCAGCACGCGGCATATATAAAGCGTAACATCAGGAAGAAGAGAGCAGGCGTCAGGAAGAGAGGGATGCGGATAGTGGGATCCGGACGAGGTCTGCCGGGTGTGACAACAGTCGGACGCCAGATCTGCAAATGAGCGAAGTCCTGAGGTTCGCTGGGAAGGAACCGGCCTCAGGGCTGGGGAGTTATAGATCCGAAGCAGTCAAAACGCAATTGGGGAGCACCCGACACAGTAGGAACAGAAGGGTCGTAGATGAGGGGGAGTCAGGAGGTAATAGAGGCGCACCAGACACAGTCAGGACGCACAGGACCTGGGGGTCCGTATCCGGATCTCGTCAGAATGGATGGCGCTACGTAATGCAAAGTCAGGATGAGAGGTCGATCCGACCTTATGTCCTGATTCGCGATTAGTATTCCGACGTTTTGGGCATCAGACCCACAGGGCGCACAGGACGCAAGGTATGATTTTTGCTGATGAACCTGGGCTCCAGGGTGATGAATGTTACCATTTGTAACAGGTTTATTCCACTCAAACGAAAATGCAATAGGACCGGCGATAGATCGGCTAGCGCTCGTGCTCAGGCCGGCTTTAAAGGACCGGTTGCGAGAAGGACAATAGTTGAAGCACAAATTGGACTCAGGGACTCAGGGATTGCCGTTCAACCAAGTGTATTCTTAGACTGAATGTCTGTCGAAGTTTGCTGTCTCCTGCTAGCCAGGAGACGGGTTTAAATACAAAACCCAAGCGTGATAGTCTTCCTCCAATCACGATCATTACCAGTAGCTGCGCACATACCGGAATCCTGTAATCCTGCAAGACCAACGAAAGAAACATAGCTCAGCCTTCACCAGTGTTACATGACCATTCCATACCCGCAAAAACCGAAATAATTGAGACTGGCCCTAAGCGTAAGGTCTGTTTTCTTAGCAGAGGGCTGACGGATCTTTCTCGCTTTGCTCTCTCCCCTAATCCTAAATATAAACTTCCTGCAAAACAAACTAAACATAGCAACACGATAGCATACCCTATCTGACTCAGAGACAGTGGCGGAGCTGAAATCAAATCAAATAAGCCAAACATAAATCAAGTAAACATAGGAGATCGTGCACTGCCTGCTTTTGTGTACTGTTACCGGAACATGTACACATGTTATATTCCTTTATTCAGAAAAATCAATCATTATTCCAAAGTACTCACTGTGCTCAGCGCTGTCGTCGGTGTGCCATAGGAGGCTGTAGTAATCGGTGGGGAAATAGTCCTGCACAGAGCTGCTAGAATTAGTGTTCGTTATGGGGCCTCCGGGGCCCCGAAAAACACAGGCCCCGGCCCCAACTCCCTGCCCCGCTGAACGGCCTAGGGCGGGGCGTGTTATTTCACGGTTCCCTGCCCCTACCCTCAGCCCCGCCTGTTCCCCAGACGGGTCCCCGTTAAAACTGGTGAGGAGAAACGGGGCCCCATCACGGGAATGAGCCGGGACTCACCCGGAGGGGGGCGGGCTGGTGATCACCCCCAAAATAACTCCACCGGCCCGTTGTAAGGGTGGGGCCTGGTGAGTGCAAACCCGCCCCGCCCCGCCCTGGAATGAACTCTAGCAAGAATGGTATTCCTCATCGTCATACGGTCCCCAGAGGTCGTGTGAGCAATTGTTTGTGGTACAGGTTGTGGAGGAAACTTCCATGGGTTCCCAGGAAGCTTTAATGTAGTTCGAGGTGATCTGGGGCGTCGGTTCTGCTGGGTGGCATGCATCCCAGTATTCCTGCATGAGTTCCAGGAAGTGGTCGAGGTTCTCGATAGGTTCCCAGGAGTCGTCAGCTCACACATAGCCTGTCCAGGGGGCCAGGAATTCGTGCCTGGTGTTCTGGCGGTGGTAGTCGAGTGTCTGCTCTGCTTCCCATTCTTCTGCATTGTCGATTAGGATGGGTGGTGGCTTGTCCAGTCTGCGGGACTTGAATCTATTGGGATCGTTCTCTCTGTATTCCATAACGGAGGAGACGTGGAAGTCGGGTTTCTGGCGGGCCATTCTGGGCGGCTGGTGTAACCTGTAGTTGTCTGTGTCAGGTAGATGCTCTAAGACCTTGAGAGGTCCGAACCAGCGTGGTTCTCGCTTCTTGGCTCATCCAAGGGAGAAGGTATAAGGGCCGCCTGTAACAACAACTCTGCTGCCATGCTTGAAGGGTTCCGTTATGAGTTTACTGTGTTTGTCAGCCTGGACAGCCTGGCGGAAGGTAGCTTGCTTTCTGGCCATGTCTACTTCCATTCTCGTTGCTTCATGTGCGTTTAGGATATCGTCCACTGCTGGTACCTTGCTGGCCGATCTCTGGACAGGGTTGAATATCTCCAGTAACGTCCATTGAGGGCATAGTATAGGGAGATGCCAAGGGATTCAAGGGGGAGGTCGTTCATGGCTACTGGACTAGCTGGCAGGGCGCCGCACCAATTGTTCTGTCTAGGGTTAACGAAGTTCCTCATTAGCGGTTCAAGCGTGCGAATCCTTCGGTCAACCTGGCTATTCGTTTGGTTGTGGTATTGGGTGACCATCCAGACCTGGATACTAAGCGACTTGATTATTTGTGACTAAAGCTTAGAGGTACAGCAAGAGTCGTGGTCAAGGACAATGCCAAGAGGGAGGCAATGAACGTCGAAGAGAGTACTGTTGAGTTTCTTGAAGATCTTCTCAGAGGTAGCAGCATCCTTGAGTGGGATGAGATGTGCGTAGGAGGTAAAGCGGTCCATAATGACCATGATAGATGTATTGCCATCAGATTTGTTGAAAGGGCCGGCAAGGTCTATGGCTAGTGACTGGTAGGCTTCATCAGGCTCAGGGAGGGTAAGGCATCATCCATAGGGTAGGGTGGTTGGCTTGTTTTTAATCTGGCACTTATCGCATGACCGACAGTATAGGATACAGTCCTGGCACATCTGTGGCTACCAGAAGAAGCTAGCTGCATACGAGTAGCATTTGTCGTCTGAGAAATGCCCGAAACCTTCATGGACAGTCTTGAGGATGAAATCCCGTAGTGATACCGCTTTCTCAGGAGGCCTTACCAGTATATAAAGGTTTTCGTACATATTGGTGTTCTGGCCAAGTAGAAGGCCATTGCGAATGGAATAGTGCAATTTGTTATCGGTTTCCTTGACCGTGGTGTAGAGGGCGTCGGTCTTAAGGGCTTCTCTAAGTCGCTGGGTGACGATACCCACAAGGCGGGAGTGTAGGGTGCTTAGGAATTGCTTGGCATTCGTTGCCTCATCAGAGTCATAGCCTGCCTTGCTGGAAAGGGGACTAAAGGCCGGCGAGGCCATGGGCAGTGTCGCTAGCATGGTGTCATTCATGCGGAAGAGTGAGAGGTTCTCAGAGACGTATGGGATATCGGGGAGCGAGGCCTGGCCTTCCTCAAGGGCTGTACTCGATATTGAGGTCCTATCCTGCTCATTTCTCTTTGTCTTCTTATTCTGCGAGCGGACCTTAGGGTCCTTTCGCCAGTAGCGTGCACCTTCCTTTGCATTCTTATGTATTTCACACTCATCGTCAGTGCATGACATCCAGCTCATTTCTGAGTGTCAGCGTTCCTTTTCACTAGAGATGGGGAGAGTTCAATTTTCACCCCCAGAGTTTTTAATCGATATTCTGCTATGGTTGCTCCCTACGCTTGATGTAGCTGGCGTGGAAGCCGAGGGCTTACACTTCTGGGAGCGAGTTACTGTATTGCTGGTAATCTCGTCCATATGGTATTCGGGGCGGCAACCACTGATAGAGTCACTGCTGGTATGGGTGGGAGAGGTTTGGGCTTCTCCAGAGTGGTAAATGGCGTGGTCTGATTCAATGCTGAAATCGTCATCGGAGGCGTAGTTTGTATTGATTTGTAGGGGTTGTGTAGGGTCAGGTAGCTCAAGCCTGTCATAATCGATAGTGGGGTCCTTGAGACTTATATCTAACCATCCTGGGGTTCCCTCATGGATTCTGGATAGGTAGTCTGCTACGAAATTCTTCGCTCCTGGCTGGTATTCTATTTTAAAATCAAAGCGACTGATGTGCGTTAGCCATCTCTGCTGTCGTCCATTGAGATTCTTTTGGGTCATGAGCTTAGTGAGGCTCTTGTGGTCTGTAACAACTGTAAATTGTCGTTGTAGCAAATGTGGAGCGAATGCTTCCATAGCCTTAATGATTGCGCGTGTTTCCTGTTGCTGTATGGGGTAGTTCCTTTGTGATGGCGTCAGCTTTGAGCTGTGGAACGCTGCAGGTCTGACTGCGTCTCTGGTTAGGCCTTGGCCTATCCCAGCGCCCGTACCTGTAGGCGATGCATCAGTAAAAAGCCATCTCATATCTTGCTTATTATAGTCGATCGGTCTTAGGCCTTTGTGCTTATCTCCAGCTCGCTTGACCGCTTCGAACGCTGCTTTCTGCAGATTTGTCCACAGCGATTCAGTGTTCCCACTCAGTTCTGTGAGCGGGGCTATGATGGTGGCGATGTGGGGAATGAACTGCGAGATATAATTAACCATTCCATTGAATCGCTGCAGTTCTTTCTGGCTCTCTGGGCTTGTCCTGTCCATTATGGGCCGGAATTTCTCTGGTGCAGGGTGGATGCCATCATCCTCTCTCATATGGCTTAGGATAACGTGCTTTGTGGCAAAGAAAACACTTTTCTTTGGGTTGGCATAATAGCTGACGTTCTGCAACTTACGGCCCACATTCGTAAAGTCCTTAACATGCTCTTCAATGGTGTCACTGAAGACAAAAATATCGTCCATGTACACCCATATGGTCTTGCCTAATTGATCATGAAACAGGTCCTCCATAGTTCTCACAAAGGTTCCGGGAGCATTCATGTCTCCTTGGAACATGACGTGGCTGGTAAAGCGGCCGAAACGTCTCTTAATAGTGTTGTACTTCAGGTCATCTGCGTGTACTGTGGTCTGGAAGTAGGCATCACTGAGATCTATCTTGCTGCGGAATGGTCCTCTGGCTAGCGCATTTAATATTGTATTCGGTTCTTGGATCTGGCTGTGATCGCCCTGCGTGTTATGATTCCTGAAGGGGAGGTCCACCAGGGGGCGCATTCTGCCATCGGGTTTTGCTTCCACAAACATGCTGGTTCCTCCGGGCACACTGGTCCTATGGAGGATACCGGCGTTCATTGGCTTGTTGATCCATGCCTTGTATTTGGTCATCAACGCTTGAGGTGCTTGGAAAGTGCGTGTCTTTAAAAGTTTCGTCGGGTCTATGGGGCTTATCCTCGGCATTATCTTGCGTACTGGTGGCAGCACCACAGGTACCTCATTGACAAATACCTTGGGGAACATCGCCAGGAAGTCGGGTACTTCCTGTGGCTTGATCATGGCTGGCCTAGATTCTCTAGATTTTCCGTCACAGGTAACTGTAACTTTGTACTTGGAGATGTAGATGCTGTTCTTTTGGCAATGGATTACCGCTCCTAGCCTTATGAGATCGTCCATACAGATCAGGATATCATAGTCAGATACTGGTGTGACAAGAATAGGCACCTTGTCGACTCTCATCTTGCCTTGCTGAATCATAACCTCAAAAGAGAAGTTGCTTGTTGATTGTGATTGTTTAACTGCCATCTTCAGAGTTACGTGATTCTTCCTAGCTGTGTAGGTGATGGTGTGGGTGGTAACGAATTTGTTGGATATCAGGGTACCGCCAATGGTACCTGTATCTGCAAGGGCTCTGGCGGGCTTGCCATTGATGTTGATTGTGAATTCGAGTGCCTGGAATGGCGTGTCCTTAGGTGTTCCTACTGTAGTCTTCTAGGTTCTGATAGAGCCGCTACCATGTAGCTCCTGTGTGCTGCCTGTATCGGGCTCATGTTCGCCTTCGCTGCTGTCTGGGCCTTCCTCAGAGAGGGGAACATGGTTGGTCTTAACTTGTTTCTTTGGGTACTCGTTTGCCATGTGTCCGCTTTCATCACAGTAGAAAAAGGCTGCTTCTGCCTTGCAGTGATCCATTTCGGCCTTACTGGGCTTGTTGGATTTTGTATAGGTCCTCCTCTTAACGGGGGCCTTTCCCTCGCATGTGTTCCTGGGCGCTGATGTGGTAGAGGATTTGCGGTAGGTATTCTCTTTCTTTGGTGTATGGGGTTTGCTGCTTCAAGCATGGGTTCTATCGCTGCCTTTGTAGCCCCCAGGTCTGTACATAGTAGCATCATAGCGTTCTGCCCCAGCTACCATTTCCTTCCAGGTATCTTCTGGTCTGAGCTGAGGCTCAACATTGCGGCGTTGTCTGGAGTCCATAGGATGGAGAAATCATTCCTTCTGTGCATAGTCCAAGATGAATCCCGCCGGAAGGGATCCTTTGAGACGCGCTAGCTCCCCCGCTATCTTTGTTATGCGGGCTGGCTGAGCTCCAGCTGTCTGGTGGACATTCTGCCAGTTGGGGTAGGTGTCATCGGTGTTTGTAGACGCTTCGAATAGTTGCCAGAAGCGCTGTGTCAACAGTGGTCAGGTGAGCTTCTCTTTCTCTGTGTCTAGTGTCTGGAATGGGTTGTTTGCTTTCCCTTCTGTGTAAAAGCCATAGTAGTCTGCCATTCCAGGGGAGTCATCATTGAGTCCAGATCTCCCTAGGTACTTCTTGACTGTTCTAAGCCATCCCTGGAGTTTGTCTGGTTTGTGGTCATCTCCTTCACCGCTAAACATGGACGGTTTGGGGACCTTAGGAGGGGGCAACCTGGCCGGACCTGGGTCTGCCATGGTGCCTGTAGGTGGGTCTGAGGCCGGAGGTGGTGGATCTGGTCATTCAGGGGGCTCCCTAGCACTCCTGGATCTTGAGGGTCTTTCTGGTGTGTCTGGGATGAAAGTACCGGGCAGTGGTTGCTCTATATGCTCTCTGGAGGGCCCTCTCGTTGGTGTCTGACTTCCGAAGACTCCCACAATGCTGGGTACTCTCCACCTGGTTGTAGTGGGCCGTTCTGGTGCGCGTTCAGTTTCCCAAGTTTGCTGTGCTGCTGCTGTTGCTGCTGCTCTTTCCTCAAGCCGCCCGACTTCTCTTTGAATGAGTTCCTCAGCCGTGAGGTTGTGGTCTTCGTCTGAATCTGTATCTAGATCTCCTGGGAGGAGGTAAGGGGTTCTTACAGGTGTATCTGCTCAGCCTGGGATGGGCTCAGGGGTTGGTTCCTGTATAGGTGGTTCTGGGGTATCGTCTGTGGGTTCTGCTGATGGAAGATTGTAGGCCCACCAGGACCTAATAACGCTTCTGCTCCTCCCTTCTCCTATTGTGAATGTAGCGCCTGAGCCAGGAGTTCATTTCCCTGCCGCTCCTGCTTCTAACTAGTTATCAAGATACAGGAAGAGTGATCTATCCTACCAGGCTGTTCCCAATCCTGAAAACAAAGGAGTTTCACCTGCTGTAGGAAAAAAAATGTAACAGGTTTATTCCTGTCTAACAAAAATAAAATAGGACCGCCCATAGACCTGCTAGTGCTGCTGCTAAGGGAGGCTTCAAAGGACCGGTAGCTAGAAGGATAATAGTTGAAGGACAAATTGGACTCATGGACTCAGGGATTGCCGTTCAACCAAGTGTATTCTTAGACTGAAGGTCTGTCGAAGTCTGCTGTCTCCTGCTAGCCAGGAGACTGGTTTAAATACAAAAGCCAAGAGCGATAGCCGTCCTGCAATCATGATCATTACCAATAGCTGCGCACATACCCATATCTCGTAATCCTGCAAGACCAAAGAAAGAAACATGGCTCATCCTTCACCAGTGTTAGATGACTATTCCATACCCGGAATCCTAAATATAAACTTCCAGCAAAGCAAACTCAACATAGCAATACGATAGCATAGCCTCACAGACTCAGAGACAGTAGCGGAGCTGAAATCAAATCAAAGAAACCAAATATAAATCAACTAAACACAGGAGGTCCTGCTCTGCCTGCTTTGGTGTACGGTTACCGGAACATGTAAACATGTTACAACATTGTCATGCTTGGTAGGGCCTGTGTATTGCCGGCCTGGACGTGTCGGGTGTTTTGTGTGACGGTAGTAGGATGCAAGCCGATAGGGAGCATGTAGTAGGGTGCTAGCTGGTAGCAGTAGGGTGCCAGCCTCGCAGGTGTATTGCCCACATCAGCAAAAACAGATCCTCCGTCTGATCCGTGAGCGTTGCGTCCTGATGCAAGGGACGTATTTTCTGCGTCCCATGCATCCTGTGCATCCTAACTTGCGTTGCAACACCCCGCCATATTCGACGCCTCCTGAATTGCCCCGCAACGTTCCATCCGTCCTGACGCAACGTCGTCTCCTCCCGGCGTCTAGACTACCCTACACTCTTGTTCTCGTCACTTCTTTCTCTTCTTTACCTCCTAACACATCCCTCATCCCCGGAATCACAATTAATCGGCTGCTTCCTCAGACGTCGACTCGCGTCTGGGGCAGCACCTCTTTTTTTTTGGTCACCTACGTCTCTCACGTCTCACCTCTCAGGCCTTACGCCTCCCCGGTCTGGTGATCTAATGAACTGGGTTTCAAGAAACTCGCTTCTATATCTTCTATATACAGTATCAAGGTGTAGGATTCTCAGGTATAGCCGAGTCCTGATTCTCTCATCCGGATTTCTTAAGAAACCTCGTTAAATGTTCTCAAATCAATCCCGCTATTCACAAGCCCCCGCCGGTCCTCCTCCGGGATCAGATGCGCCAGACCGAGGATTGTCCCTATATCTACTATTGTAAACCCTCGTGCGTCCTCCCTCATCTGCACGGTAACAAGGCTATGTTGATCCGATAGACGCCCGGAGGTGACTGGGGCCGGCATCTGAACACCGGGACCTGACGCACAGTATGCATATTGTCGCATCTCTAGTCCCTGATTTTCAAGATGGCAACTAGCTTTGCCGGTAGATGACGCCTCAGCGCACCATACATTTCTTCCGTACCCGCTTGTACCCAAATCCTATCATTGCCACTGCCCTTGTTTCTAAAGTGTAGGGGCCGAGTGGATCATCCACCCTGGATCTCGTAAACATCGGCTTCTTGGAAGGCAAGAACTGGGATTTCAAGTTGCGTCAGTAGCTCTACAGGCAGTGATCGAAGTATCGCATGGTCTTCCAGAAGACGGTGGTCTATCGGTAGGTTATGCCTGCTATATGGTATCAATTCACCATATATAATATCGAGTGAGACTACCGAGATCCAGCCAAAATCATCGACGTTGGGCACGTCGTCCCGACGTCCCTTCAGGATCCTTCGACGGATGACCGGCCGCGATAGAGTGCTGGTTGTCCTATCTAAATGCTTCAGGACGTCAGCGGAAAAACCCTCGCCGCGACCTTTCAGAGATTCCAAGTTCAATAGTCTCATCCGGATGGCATGTTGACGTCCGTAGCTTTGCACCATCTGGCGCGCTGCATCATTTGTATTCGATTGTGGCAATCCTGGCTTGATTTGCGTCTTGTGGGCGAGCTCTCCGATATCCGTAGAAGACATTGGAATATTGCCAAACTGGCGTATATTGTCACAAAAGTGGCTTAGTAGATCCATCTTGACGAAGTTGAACTATGATTCGCCATTAATCATGTCTAGACGCAGTTCGTTCTCTTCGTCGCGATGGTCATCACAGATCCGGCGCCGCTGGGATGGGGCCGCTACCTCCCTCATCAGGCTTCTCTGCCGTCGGATTTCCTTTCGTTGCTTGTCAACCTTGGCCTGTGTGCGTTTAGTCACTCGAAACTCCAAGAAGATATCCTTTATCCTATGAAACTGGTCACAATAATCTTCCATGTATGCTATGGTGTCAGGCGTGTGGCTTTGGTATTGTGCCATCATATTGAAGTCGATAAGTGCCCTGACGCATGCCAGAGCACGTTGGAAAGGAATTGCTTGCGTACCTCCTGGCTGGCGAAGAGCCACGGCGAGAACTCCCAGAATACAGCGCCCCAGATTCCTCATCTCTTTCCCTTGCCACTGCGTAACCTCGCAGTAGGCTTTTTTGGGAAGCAAGAATCCCAGGTATTGTGGTAATGCCTTCCAAATGTCGTCGAAAGCCTGCAGTCGCCCGTGTTCCTTCAGAAACCCTTTCCTCCAGTCCATCATATGCTTAAATAGCCCAAGAAAAAAGGTATGGAGCATGTCTGGCTTGTACAGATCAGACGCTGAAACTCAGTCCATTCTGGGAAAGATATTTTGGACGATACCAAGATTGTCACTCATGACATGGTCGTTATCAGACTCCGTGCCTGAGTTCGCATTTTCGGGTTTGTAGCCTTGGTATCTTGGGTAATCTCTGCATCGATAGTTTTTAGCATTGGTTCCTAATTCGTAGGTAGGCACCTCGCATTTAGGACAGGCGTTTGTCTTTAACCCGTGTAGTGCCACGTTTTCCATATTGTCCGCGATCCACCCGGAGACAATTAGAAAGCACTGTAGAACCTTGCCGTCGGCGCAGTCAATGGCGATGACGGCATGCGCCATGTTCTCTAGTGCAGCAAAGATGAGTTCGAATACATCTTGTAGGGTGTCAGCGTTGATTTTCGTCTGACATTGTGCCCCTTTCGAGGACTTTGAGAATTTGGGCGGAATAGGCAATAATGCGAGAAGCAGAACAGCCATTGATCCTGGGCTATTGCGCCGGGCAGATGGAAGATTTGCGATCGGAATATAGACGGGACACGCTTTCTTGTGACCGGAGAAGTTAGTGAGGTTAGTCTGATCTGACATCCCACTTATTGGAACACGGGTAGCACCCGGCGGAAGTGTCTCCTATCATCGGTCAGGTGAGGTCCTCCAAAAGACTGTGGGACTCGGATGCTCTACTTGCACGTCCCACCACCAATCAGCCGTATTCATTTCTGCATATATTCTCTGCCAGGTGGAGTCATATTCATGCCGTGGCGCATAGACCACGTCGTCTCGGTATGCGATCTGGCGAATGAGATATCTAACACAACCTAGTACCTTGCGGCAGAAAAATGGGAAAGTCGTTTGGCCATCCTCGACCTGTCCTTCGAACCATTGCACATATTGACTGTACAGGTCCGGTAACTGGAGGTGGTTCTCCAGCGTGTGCATGGAGCTATACCCGACTGATTCTGCATCTACTAGGCCACTCGAGAAGTATTGATTTATTCGTGATTTGGATACTCTTCCCTCAATGAACCAGGATGCTAGTTTGTAACCTTGCGCGCTATTGAATGGGGCCCAAGGGTCCACGCACAGGTTGCTGTATTCGTGCTCAAACCCGTGGACGTCTCCTGTGGCTTCTCCGGCACCTTCATAAGGAAACTGTTTGCCGGCAGACGGAGACGTAGAGTCATCGAGTACTTCAGTATCAGACTCATATGCAATGTCTCGATAAAATGCGTTAGGATCCAGTCAGGGAGGGCCCGGATCTGCTTCACAGTCGGAATCCTGGCGCTGACTCCTGTCTGGGTTGTGCGATACGCGTCAATCCATATTGATATATTGTACCATGGATGCGAGGACAATGTCCAGACCCACGTGGGCAGTTCGCAGGTGCTTGTCATATGCACCAGACCGGGTGTATTTTAGGCAGCAGAATCGAGATTTGCTAGGCATGGTTGGACTTTGCTCTGTTGATCCCCTGGGCTCTGTGTAGATTCGAGCCTATGGCTATGTCGAGTGTTGACCGCTTGAACGCGTCTGGATCGCTTGTAGGGCCAAGGGGCCTGCATGAGATAATCATGATCTAGTCGTTGATAGAGTTTAGCGTAGGCGTCACCTGGTATCAGCTATGGTTTCCTTCAAAATCTGTGACGGCAAATATCATGTTCCTGCCCGAATGTGTTTCCTGTTTCATTTATTCAAGTTGAATTAGAAAATGGTAGTCCTGGCATAGAGCGTCAGATTTGAGTTTCTTCACATCATCAAAAGAATTCATGCTTCTTTCAAAGAACCTACAGGATCTGGTAGGGTTTTATATATAAAGTGAACCGATCACGATACTAGAGGGACTTCATACCAAGATTCATCTCACACTCAAAACATCCACAACCGCCACCGTTATCAGATCACTACCATGCCCAAATACTACCATCTATATAGACCGAGAATCCACCGCAATGTCGCAGAATATCACCAAGGTACAGTATGCCCTCATGCCCGCAGGAGGCGCGCAGTAGCCGCCGCCCGCGGGGCAGACGTATCACCTTCCGGGTAATACACTCGTTGGGGAGTATTCAGCTCGACGCATGGATTATTGTAAGATTAGCGATTGTAAGTTAACATTGGGCGTTCCTCCTCATGCCAAAGGTCACCCCCCCACTGAATATCTTACCTGGCGTGACGCAGGGAAAGATCAGATGTTAGCCAGGGGTAGAGTTGGTTACGGGGCGGAGCAGGGCGGGGCAGGGAATTGGGCCAGGCCCCTTAACGAATACTAGCCAGGGGCTATATTACAGATAATAGTCAGTTCCCAGACGCAGAATTCCAGCAAAGCGTGGGAGGCATGAGGAGATTGAAACCTGCCTGCGATGAACTCGCCACGGTGTCAGCAGTCAATAACATGCGTAGTATGCAGGAGATTGACAAGGGAGTTCTTCAACTGGTTAAGGACTTTGGGAAGAAGTTGGCTCATACCATTAGGGCAACTAAAAAAGGCCTCCCTGCCCGGGTGTCACCCTTGGGCAAGTCATTGTGAACCCGGTGCTACTACCGCTCAACCCTCCAGCTCAGTGTCACCGGAGTATTGCCATAGCTGTACCGAACGGTGGCCTAGTTGTCCAAAATGCTCCAGGGCCAGCGCAAAACGTACCTGCTCCCGTGGGGAATCCCGAAGCTCAGAACAATCCTCCACCCCCGCCGATTCCCCAAGCTCTGCTCATTCCTCACCCTCCGGCGCACATCGCTGGGCAAATCCAACAGGATCTTCAACTGTTTATTCCTGGTACGCCAGTGCGGGTCCAACATGCTCCGGCGATTCCCCAAGCCCAGAAGAACCCCGGCCCCGCGAATCTCCAACCGCAGATCGATCCTCAACTTCCGCCGAATAATCCTCTGCAAATCCAACAGGCTCTCGCAATGTTTATTCCTGGTACGCCGGTGGGGGTGAAACATGGTCCGGCGGTGCCCCAAGCCCCGAACAAGCCCAGTACCGTGAATCTCCAACCGCAGAACAATCCTCAACTGGCAGCTAATAATCCTGCGCAAATCCAACAGGCTCTCCCAATGTTTATCCCTGGTACGCCCGTGTGAGTCCAAGATGCTCTCGCGGCGGATATTCAAGCCCATGACATTGCAGTGCGAGTACCTCTCGCAGCGTCCGATCCGTCCCCAATTCCTGAGTTTTCGCAATAATCCGGATGTGTTTGTTATGACTTACTGTAAAAACTTGAAACATTGGACGGTGTGCTATCAAGTCCAGAATTCCCTTCTCTGGAAACGGAGTAAAAACACAGCAAAAGCACGGTCCATTTCCCCCCACCGAGACAGAAAAAAAAACAAAAGTTTCTTGACCTTAGTAGGAGAGGAAAGTCCAACGACGTAGCAAACGCTCCAATTATTCAAGTTTTTACGGTACTGACTTAGAACTTATAGATTGGAGGGCTATGCTTAGACGTCCACGTGCTGTCCGTATTGTTTGGGTCTGTAATCCTGCAAGTGGTGGCGCACAACGACCCAGTTATCGCCTTCTCCATTGGCGTCCCCAAAATATCCATGGCGTAGGTTTTGCTGAGTCAAATTCCTATGATATACATGGACTGCCAGCAATTATCTGGGAGAACTGTGCCACACAACGCAATTCACTACATACTTGGCGCAACTGGTAAAGGCCGTCATCAGCTTGGTCTGCCTCCTGCCTTCCAGTTGTATTATATAGATTACCTGTTCATCGAAAATGATGAGAGCGTAAGAGCCTGGTTGCAGTCGAATCCGGTTCTCGAGATTCCGTTGGATCTGTTGGTCTATTGTCACCAGCCGGCGACTCGGGAGAGGCCGGCTACTTTGCCCTTGACAGGGCACCACTATCTTCATGAAAATGCGGTCGCCAAGGGGGCTCAGCCTGCGGTGGGACGTCATGGCCTTCAGGCCCCACAAGTCGATGCGGGAGCTGACCCGGGCCCAGCCAATGCCATGTGTAAAAAGGCAAACGACTCGCCGCTTTCTCATCCAGATCAAGCAGTTCATCATCTGTTGTCTCTGATGCCGGCGATGGACGCGAAGCAAGCATTGGAAGATCACCATCTCCGGTTGCAGATCCCGCGAATCCCCCGCTTTTCGTATACCACTCGGAATCCAATCGCTATCCCAAATGAATACTCACCAGGGGTCGGAACAGAGAGGCGGCGGGGCTCATACTCAGGATGACAAGGTACGGAAGCGTGGGTCTCATTCTGATTCAGAAGATTTGGACTATGAGCGTTTGTGCAAGAAATCGCGTCTGGCTGCCTGTTTCCGCGAATGGCTGAACGCAAAGGAGGACCAGAAGCGTCGAGCACAATTC
>Ga0307510_10005907_pt1 | contig 14605 bp, 19 predicted proteins | sample 12_EM_MG_FD_207224 | JGI IMG/M metagenome (GOLD analysis project Ga0307510, IMG submission 207224) | Populus trichocarpa ectomycorrhiza microbial communities from riparian zone in the Pacific Northwest, United States - 12_EM | ecosystem: Host-associated > Plants > Roots > Unclassified | place...
TTGAATCATAGATGCCGAATATCGAGTTCAGGACCACACGGTGCCTGTGGAAGGCGGAGAGATCGTAGTTCGTGCTGTGATTCCCGGTATGGGGGGCGACGGGCTCTCATACCCTTTACTGTTTTGGACGCACGGAGGAGGTTCGTCCTTAGGCAAGAATGGCCTCTCTCTTCAGTACCGACGAGCTGGTCGTCTGTTTTTTCAGGTTTAATTTTTGGGAATGTCGATCAGGACGACTATGCCATGCGAAACCTTTCCACGGAACTTCAAGTGACAACGCTGAATGTTGAGTATCGGTTTGTCCCAATCGCCCTTGCTTCCATTTTTTTCGGAGAGCTCAGCGCGAAATGAACAGCCTTGCACCGGGCCATCTGTTCCCGGATCAGTTGAACGACAGCTTTTCGGCCCTGAAATGGGTGATTTTTTATCTCTTCGGGTGGCATGTTCACCGCCTCCCGCTGAATGAGTTCACATCAATAGGCTATCGCTAACGCTGATTCCCTTTCCATATCTCCCAAAAAGAAGGGTGTCATTCTCGGGGGATGTTCGGCGGGTGCGACCCTTGCCGCGGGCCTTGCCATTCGCGTGCGTGATGACCCATTCTTCCGTGACACGCACATTACCGGACAATACCTCGCTTGCCCACTTTTGGTGCATATTGATGCGTATCCCAAGTACGTACATAGGCTCTGTGCGGTTCAGAACGAACCTGATGGTAGAACCAGTTTCCCCAACGAGTTGCTTTCCTTGGAGCAAAATAAGGATGCGCCTGGGCTGAACAAGGCAATGACCGCCTGGATTTTCGGTGGCGGTCTTCCACTCCCTGCCACCTGACGGCCTCTAACACCTCGCCGCTAGAGACTATAGGGGGTTCCGCCACAGACCCAGAGATGTCCCCCGTGCTGGCGAGTTCACATGCCAATCTTCCTCCCGCGTTCTTCCAGATCTGTGGGCTGGATCCTCTCCGTGATGATGCTTTCCTTTATGACCGACTTTTACGCGAGGCGGGATGCAAGACGTACACGAAAGTGTACGTACAGCTTCAGCAGACGCCTCTCTATCGAAGCCTTATGGCCCTGACGACTTTGGCTTCCTCTAGTTATCCTGGTCTTCCACATGCCTTCCCTTGGGAGTATCCTGACTTGAAGTCATCCGAACAATACCAGTTGGACATCAGAACGGGGCTGCGCTGGCTGCTTCATCAGGGTGACGTCCCATCCTGAGAGACACCAGCCACTGGCAAGTTTCTGCACGTCGTGTTATTCGGTCTGTTATATGTGCACAAAGAAGTTTGGAACAAGGCGATAGGTTAGAAGTTACTGACGTCAAATAGCTGCAGTACAAGTTATTCAATATGAGATGCTTGCTTTATCCGTAAGGTCGACATTGACAGACAATGGTTGCAGATGGATGAGCGCTGCTTATACTGTATAGATTGCTTGGTGCAAAGCTGCCATTTCCTGTGACTCGCACTGAGGCACAAAAAAAAAGATCCTCCTGCACATACGAAGACCTCAGAAATCTCCGCCCAGTGCATCCTCTTCGTCTATCTCGCCCTCTTGGATACCCTTTGCCAATTCTTTTTCTCGCTCCCTGGCAACTTCGGCATCCACGATATCCTTCCTATGTGCATTGAGGGGATAGCGCATTGCCTACACGGCATGAACTTCCATCCAGCACTTGTGAAACTTAGTGAACGCACCTTAACGCTTTGGTTGTGCAACTCCAAGCAGTACCCAATCCGACGTGAGAACATCTCACTAACTTCAGGACCGTCCCCACTCTTCTGTCCGCCACACTCCATCCAGCCCTTCTCATGCACGATACGACCTTCAATAACACCGTCGCGAATCGCCTTTCCAACAATATATTCAGCATCCTCTTCAGAGTCCAGGTGCAATTTGACGCAAATGTCCCGTAGGGAGATACGTGAATAAGAAAGCGAAAGACGGCGGATGCCCGTCTTGATCACATTTTGCCGGAGGCGCGCGACAAGGGTGTAGGTCTTATCTGATTCGAAGCTGGCGGCATGTGTCGAAAGTGTGGTTTGGAATTGCGAAAGAGAGCCAGTACGGACCGCTACACGGCGTCACGGAGGAGGATCTGCGGTAAGACGTGAGAAACTCACCTTTCACGATGTCAAAGTATCCACGTAATGCCTTTTCGAGCACAGGGTGCCGGAACAGGCTACGTTCGGGGATGTCACCCATGAGAAGCTCTACTACGACGAATAACTTGTGTACAGCTTGATAAAATCCAGGTGCAAGTTTGGGCGCTGGTGCCCGGCGGATCGCCTGTTGCAAGTTGGTATGCGCCGCAGTGTAGTCGAGTTGCACGGTCTTGATGCGGCCAAGATAGTAGTGATATCGGGCATATTGCGAGTTGGGAGCAGAAGTAGGGAAATTCGTTTTCGAGATGAGCTTGTCGGCTTGGTCGTAAAGGCTGTAATGGAGGTAATTGCGGAGAAGACGATTGATTAGGGAAGCTTGGGTCTCATCGTCATGGCGAAGAGAAGCAGTTCGTTGAGCCGCGAGGAAGAGGCTAGAAGATGAAATAGTGAGTAGGAGGAACGGGGGACATCAAAATACCAATACGCACGGCCTTGCATCGGAAGATTCTCCACCGAGCTCGTATGCTCGTTCGAGGGCAAACCAAACCTTTGCTGCAATCGGATCCAAGCTTCGACGATTCAAAGACTGTATTTTTTGCACGGTTTCGTTTGCAAGGTCGATAGCCGCAGAGTAATTACTCGGAGAGGTAAGGAGATGGTGTAAGATGAGGAGGCGGAAATATATTTCAGTTTCGGGTACAGTCTCCGACGAAGGTTTAGGTGAAGGAGAGGGATCAACTTCCATGGATTCGTCTTGAGCGGGCGCGCCAGGGAGCCACGAGAGCAGAGACGACCTGACCTGAGGATCTGGAATTTATGAGGACAGTAAATCCATGAAATCCATTCACCAACGCACCTTGAGAGTAGACTTCAGACATGGCATCGCACAACGCCTTATCATCTAAGCGTTTCCGGAGTGCAGTCAACGAACGCAACACTCGGATTGTGAACCGGGGTTCGAGGGTGGAAACTGCTCGTTCGATGAGAGCGACATTGGATTTCATCTCTGCGACGGGCGATAGTGGGGGTATTTCGACATCATCCTTGACATCCCCTTTGGTCTTTGCATCCTTCATTTCAACGTCAGCCATTTTGAGTGATTAGAACGAGAGGGTCAGCGTAGAAGGGATAACGCGTCTCGTCTGAACACGACGCGTCACTGTTCACGAAGAGCGCCACCGTTATATAAACATATGCATTTAAGTAAATGATGTGGACTCGGTAGCTCAGTGGTAGAGCATACGATTGCAGATCGTGCGGTCCCGTGTTCGAACCACGGTCGGGTCTGTATTTTTGTGTTGTGCGTTATTTTTAACGTCACTCATGTGACCGAGAAATAAGCGATCTGTGTACGTGTCAGCAAGAGCCAACCACATCGTACTACTACCAGAAGTTTGTTCCTTTGGCACATCTCCGCATGGGCTTCCGATCTCTTTTGTTGGCATCTCTCTGCCTTGTCGCAGCCGTCAATGCGGGTCAATTAACTGTTCAGTCTCCCCGTTTGACTGTCTTTGGGTCTGAAGGGGACCAACTGCGCTCAGAGGCGTAAGTGTCACGTCTACATCCGTTCTACTCATGTTGAAAAGATTAATACCAACAGGATATCCCTTACAAAACGCCCTGATGCTATCACCTTGGGTCCGAATGATAAACTGAAGCTCACCTTCCAAGTTGCGGAACAGGGAACTGACAACGGCGTTCAGCCGCACCAGACATTCCTGCGTTTCTTCGACTCGACAACGGGTGAGGAAGGCATTCAGCCTGTAAAAACCACGCCTTCTGGAAAGGCAAAATTCGAACTGGTGCGTTCTTTTATAACGTACGCTGCCTGGTTCTTCGCTAACTCGTGGTGGTTGCGCTCCTCCCAACAACAAAAACTTCAGAACATGGCCAAGCCCCCGAGTTCTCTTCCACCCTCCGGCTCCGCGCCGCTACATGTCTCCCTCATTCTTGGCTCATTCGTACACAGTCCCGCTACCCTCGACCTCTTTGACCTCTACATCCCACCGTCCGCGCCTGCGCCGGTGCACCCGGAAGAGGCCCTATATCACCCGCGTCCCGAGATTGTGCATACCTTCCGCCCGGATCCAAAACTCCCCCCTCGCCCTATCTCAGCATTCTTCGCCGGGCTCGTCCTTGCGCCATGGGCCGTCCTCTTTGTGCTGGTGCGTTTATTACCTTTCTCGCTTCATGCGACTCCGTTTCTGGTCGTTGCTGACAATAGCCACTGTGCCCTGCTCATCAGTGGGGTGCTGTGCGTCCAGGCGTTCCACACCTCTTCTCACCTAGCATACTCTCTTTCGTACTCTCCCTTGGCCTCATCGAGGGTCTCTTATTTTGGTACTGGATCGAGCTTCGCCTTGGAGAGATCCTCTTGTACGGCTCGGGTGCGGCTACACTTGCCCTACTCCTAGGTAAACAGGCTCTTTCAGGTATTGCCACACGCAGGACCCATAACAAATAGTCACGTTGCTGGCCTCCATATCAAATCATGTCGTTTATTGCCCAAAAATGTCTGTCGATAATGGAGTTGATCTGACGTTCATGAGGCACCTAGAGGTGATGTTATTTGAATTCAGTTCAGTGGATATCCCAGGTAAAAACAACCAATAGTTTCGATGCACTGATCGAGTGCACACCGACCAATATGCAATATGCACTGTAGCTGTCCAACGACTCCTGAACATTCGTATGTCGTGTTATGGGGTATGTGAGCTTAGGATTCTGTACTCGGGAGGCCAAAGCAGTGATTGGTATGGGAATGAGAAACGAATGACTATCATGAAATAGCACTGCAAGAATAAATATCGACAAGTCCTTTGCTGTTGATACGATTGAATCACTAATCGTAATTGCTAACACAGTTTAGAGATAAGTTAAAGAGCGTCTGGTATGATAGCTGCAAGCGAATTGATTCCGGCGCAAACAGCGGGGTGACACGCCAAGTAGTGCAAGTTGACCCATCTCACGAGTCATGATGCTGCCCATGTTTGTTCAGTTGTGCCCATATGATATGCAGAAGGCAGACAAAATGGGGACGTACCGTAAGCAGGAGGCCCACACCAACGATAGGGAAACTTCATACCAGTACCTTCACACTGAGCCCCGAGACGGCGAAAGCCAATCAGTTGTTGGTGGCAGCATAGCTACTACCATAGGTATTTTTGGCCTGTGGGGCCATCAACGGGTGTGCCTCGGTGTTGAATACATCTTGGAGGAGGAATATTAGTCATCGGCAACATCCCATCGAGCCTCTGAACTGATGTGCCTCACAATTATCAAGGTTGATATGATTCGGATCGTCAAACGTGAGATATCTATAAATCAAGGAAGTCACTGAATCATATCATCATCCAGTGACAGAGATAGCACTTACAGGTATTTCAGCACCTCCGCAAACCAGAAGCTCTCCGTTTCATTGATCTTGGTAGAGGCAGGGTCGTTCACGTCGTCAAGCCCAACAAATCCCGACGGTGTGTATAAAAATTTGTTGAAACTGGCGACTGCACTTTGCGCACGTTGTAGGTAAGTCGTATTTCCCGTCACCCGCCAAGCATAAAAATTGCTCTCGAGCACTTCAGGACGCTGGACGTAATCAGAGGCAATGATGTAGTAGCCGTTCTTGTTGTAGAAGGCAAGCTGATCTTTGGACGGACGTTGAAAACCGGTGAAGTTCCCGTCCGCAGAAATGTATGCAAATATCTCAGGGCCAATCCCAGTCCTGAAACAATCTGAGTGAGATAAACACCTCATAGCTATGAAAAATGCGTACGCATCGCCCGCGTATGTGTTCCAGCAAGCGTCGTTCAACTGCAAAGCATAATTGATGATGTTATCATTGTTTGTCAGTTTGCCACCTGATCAATCGGTCTCAATCTTGAGAAGGAGGGGATCGAAAAGATATTTGAATAATTACCGAGCAACCAATTGCCAGCATAGAAGCACGCGAGGTGCGACCCCACGTGGCGAATTTTCTTCTTATCGTCCAGGTCGGCCAGGTAGACATGATTGCCAACAGTTGACGTCTATGGTCAGAAGTAACTAAGAAGTGTACTAGTCGCTGTGCCTGGACATATCCAACTGACCTTGATCAAGGTTTTAATCGAGGAGTCGACTGCAGTTAGCCATGAATCTGCGAAAGTGTTGTCGTTTGTGTTCGACAGCCGTGCGTACTTGATGAGGTATTCAAAATAACTATCCGAGGCTCCACCCCAAGTCTGAAGACCGACTTTGAGCCAGCCTCCTTACTTGTTTTTCCGATCAACGCACCACATATTTGTTAGCGGGACGACCAGTAGTAGGATCTATGCCTTGCCCAGGAAGACCTGTCCATGGCTAAGCTCAAGCTCAAGCTCACGAAATTCGTTGAGAACCCACCTGGAAGGGGCATTGGCTGAACGAATTAGATTCAGGAACGACACAATCTTATAGTGGCGTATAAAGACTTACGTTGTCTATTATCTTGCGCACCGACCCCTCCGCTAACTTTCTGTACGTATCATTGCCCGTGTACTCGCTCAGGCGGGACCACTCCAAGGTAAGCTGTGGGAACACCAATATCTCAGTTGCACTCGCAGACAACGGGAACTATGGCTCACTGTTCCTGCCTCGGCGATGTTCGACTGCACAAAATCGACGTCAGACCACGATACTGTAATATAATTGTCGTACGGGGGCAGACCGTTTCCTTAACAGGCATATTGGTGGTGAAGTTGACGTAGCGGAACGGGATCGTGTTGCCCTGGAATATCTCGGAGTTATTGGGGTCTGCCTCCGACAGCGCACTTGTGTCCACCCACCTGAGACCACGCGAGGGACAAGCGGTCAGCGAGCTGCTGTGCCTTTTGGACTAAGAAGAAGTGTTGCTTCCCGCTAAGCTCGTATGCACTGATGAGTCCTCCGACGTAACGGATCGTGCTTTCGAAGACGCTGCAATACATCATCAGCACCGAATATAGTAAGTTGAACTGCAGAGTTGTTACCTGACAGTGTCGGGAGTTTTCGATTCCGTGAAGTCAATACCTTTTGCGAAGTAGAGGGATTCATTAAAGAAATCCTAGATAAACGATTCAATGGGAAGACAAAGAGGTGGATGGCAATCATCATACTGTGAGTCCCATGATGTACTGAGATCATTAATGAGCTCGGAGGACGCATACGATCACGGGACATGGTATCACGCACCATGGTGGACATCGCATCTATTATGGAAGCACCCCACCCATTTAGAGGGTCCAAGGGTTGTTCGCTTATTGGTGCCACCTCATCATGACCGAAGGCAAATTTTCTAGGGCAACCATTCAAAATGTCTGGTCCAGGGACAACATCCTAGAAACCTCTTCGCTCACCTGTATGCACCGTAGCTCTCGTTGAATATCCTGACAACTGCGTCGCGATCTGCTGCAGCGCTGGCGGGAACGGTAAGACCAGGAAGCTGTACGGAACCTGCCTGAGCACCAATAGTCGCCAAGGTGATGCTAATAGCTTTCAGGAAGACCGGTCGCATGGCCGAAGGACAGACTGTAGGCGGGGACGATATCCTGAGACACAGTCATGGTATTCGGCCAGGCCGTATTTATAGCCAATGAGTACAATAGATATTCGGATGACGGCGAAGACAGCATGTGAACATAGCCGAGAGAAGGCAGAAATCCTTCGCATATGATGCCCGCAGAAACTGAGAGTGGACGGGAGATGCGATGCGATTGCCGCGGGTTCACATGATGTAAGGCTTGTATTACCCTGATGCCTCACTGATGATCCTCGTGGCTCACATGGGCACCCGACGTTGTTCATGTCCCAAAATGTATGAATTCTCACTCGTCTCGTCCCTTCGCCTGCTTGATGCGTAGAGGTTAGTCCTAACCAATCTGAGTAACATTGTCACTTACGCACATTTCCCGGGGTTTGTTCGAAAATTTATTACTGACATATCTCGCATTCTCCGACAACAACATAAAAGAAGCACATGTGTAAGGGACGTCAACTGCGAGAAGAAGAACAAACCCCCACCCCACTGTTTGTTTGCGTGCGGTCAAGACATAAGTTCATGATGCTCACATTTCCTAATCTGGTTAAACTGTGGATGAAACAGTGAAAATTTCTATCACGGCATACTTCAAATTCGGGAAAGGTCTCCGCGGCTACCCTTAGTTCGTCGGGCATTTTCGAGGCGCTCCCAGCGTTATTCCTGACCAGGCTTTCCCAAATTTAAGCCTGTCCCACATCATCGACAACTGCAACGTCGTCTCGGAAAAAATCCTCGTCACCCAAGGGAAATATCTTATGTCTGGGATGGCATATAGTAATGCTCCTTTAGCACATGTCCACAGAAGAAGCTCTGGACCCTACTTTTCTTTCGCGTGGGAGATGAGCCCGTCGAGCGTGAACCGCTTCCGCCGATTTATATCGGCATGCGATGATCGTGCGTTTTCCAGCCCTGGGCTTCTATAAAGGCAATGGCGACATCCAAATACCTTCATCTGTCTCATCTCTTTCGCCTCCTTAGTTTTTCTGGTGTACCTTGCAAAAGATCCTACATCATATGGGTGTTCGACACGCATGGGAAGGAACTCGCAATCGGCCATGGAAGCAAGCCCAACTTGCATCGCGTCATGCCGATGACAATGCCCAGCCTAAGGAGGTTACGTCAGGATGGGGTGAACCTGAATCTAAAACGATAAATACCAGACGTTGGAAGTTCATCAAAATAGGTGAATCGCATGACTTGCAAAGGAATCTTGGGCCAACATTCTCCACCTTAACCTTGGTCTCTCGACGTTCTGCCTTGAGTCCCAGTAGAGAGATTGCCTGTGAAAGTACATCGATGGCCTGGGATGAAGGAGGTTAGCTTTGAGTGACCATCGACTCACGGATCGAGATGTACCTTCTTATCAGGGACGAACTGGTCAGCTTTCCACTTCTGTTTCCCTGCCGGCTTCCTGGAGTAGTATGGGCAATGGTGGGCACAAGCTTCGAGAAACGTAAGTGATTCCACAGTAGTATCTCTGTTTGGCCGGTTGCTGCACAACGTGCAGACAAAGCGGGCTGTGACCCGCTCGGCCGGATGAAGAAATGTCGTTGATGCGCTTTTCCAGTTCGTTCCGCCCAGTATGGAGTTAAATGCCACACGTGCAGTGTCGGTCCATTTCTTGATATCACTGTCGATCATGCCTCCTATTAGCTCGGAATGGTTTAGTTCAGACTCCAGGACACGTGATTTGGCCAACTTCGTTGAGGAACGGCTCGCATCCGATAGAGGTGGCGCATCGTCTCTGTCTTGAAGGGCTGTGATAATAGGGAGCCTTCGGAACTCGGTCAGAACAGGAACGACGGGGTGGTTCTTTTCTTTTGCGAGGCGATCACGGTGGGAGGAGATATCAGCGCATCTCATTTGCTGGGCATGCGCTTTTTGTCTTCGTTCTTTCTTCTCTGTTTGAGAGAAAATCTCGGCATCAATTTTGGCGATGAGGAACCGCACATCTTTATTCCCATTACAATATTTCTGGCTTATGAAGGGTCAACGCTCACCAGCGTTTGAGATGGTTTCGAGGCATTTGTTATGGCTTCGGCGTAAAGAGGAGTACGTCGGTGTGTTTTGGAGATCTTGAAGATTCCAACCGGAACCCTTCGCCAGCTTCCGAGCACTGCCGACATGAGTGATACAGTTCGAGAAGTGCAGAAGGAAGCTCAACGCTCACTAAGATATGTTTGACGCCTTCGCAGCTCGATATCTCTGACGCCACCGCACACTCCACTGATAGAGGTTTTTTGCGTGCTGCCCGGGTAGTCAGTGGGTGTCAAGCAGTTTGGGTGTGTGAGCACGGACCTCTAGTGTCTGGTGCTGGCGATCAATATCGGTCTTAAGTACCTAATATGAAACATTAGGTCTGGTATTATGGTCATTGATGCGGACAAACCCGTAAATACTCGACCTGAGATTCGCCCCGTGCGGTCATTTCTTCGAACTCCGCTGCAGTTTTATTCAGATCGCTCAAGAGACCTAACCGTTGGTCATCCCATACAGAGGGTTAGGGAAAGATTTTTATCACAAGACTCCATGAAACCCACAGTAATGATGCGATCCAGCTGACGACTGTGTAAACATGATATTAGGCGATTGACTACACACGTACCTGTAGGAACGTTGATATCTAAATATCTAAGTCTCTGCAAGAAAAAGTGTGATTCCGATTCCGAGGGGCGTGGGGGTGGACGACTAAGGACTACCACATGTTTACTTTGCCTACTGAAGTCAGGAAAGTGAAAGTTGATGAGCTACGTCGTAACGTACTCAAAGAACTTGCTACGACACTTGACCTATCAAATTGTGAGCAGGATACCATACGGAAGGGGCTGGGCACGGACATTCCCGCATAGACGAATCCTCGCAACAAACGACGTGAACATTCGCTTCGTCCGAGAATGACAGATCTACTCGAGTTTCAGTTATCGGGTCGGGATTATAAAGCCAGTAACACACACATAACACTCTCCCGGGTCAAATATGAAAGCTGCATATGCAGATTCACTCCACCAAGGCATAGGAGGAGGAAGTTCGGGTACGACGCAATGACTGCGAGCGCGACGCCATATCATCACATTGGATGGATTGAGAAGAGTAGTACAGAGGTGCTTGCTGCAGCGAGTAACTGAGAGGATGTCTTGAGGAGAGTTCGCATAGGAGAGAATCTCAGCAAGGATCTCAAGCGGGACGCGCTCCAAGTATGACAACCGAGATGTTTGTTCTTCTTCTGGTTCCGTTTCATGGGTTTCAGGCTTCTGTCGCTTTTTTGAAGAGCCAGTATCCTCGTTCGCAGACATCTTGACTCTATGTGTGTGTGTCATCGAAGGGTGATACAAAAGACGCGGAGAGGGAGAACTTGGACGAATCACGGCCCGAGCGGGCCGTAAAGCTCCAAGCTCCTCACTGCACTGCCACTGCCACACCCGCGCAGGGATCGAAGGTACGATGAACCCTCTTGAGATGGAATATCTGCCTCACGCACACATGATATATTTTTTCAATCACTAGTGGATGATGTAATATATTAATATCTTGTAACTAACGACGTTCGTGTTTACAAGCATTGTCAGAGCTCATCATGTATACTCTCTGGTGGCGGTGTTTCGGCCCCATGTGAAGTTGAAGTCGTTTCAAAAAGGTTCGAATCAGTTGAACTCGGATCCGCAGATGCAGAAGAGGCATCGCTGACACCCTCCTCTGCAAGGCTGACAGTTAGTACCGGTTTTGCTGCATGGGCGACCTGAGAGGATAGAGCAGCTGCTGTGGATGCGATGACGGACGACGTGACCGCTGTCACGCTTTGCGACGCAACTGCCGCGTTGTCTATCATGACTCGTTTTGCATCGACCGCTGAGTCGCCCTGGCCGATGGAAGGTATAAAGCGCGTCCACCAGAAAGCGATGCGAAGCCCCCGGTCGACGATGCGCTGTTTCAAAATGAATAGGAAGACGAGGAAAAAGAATGCCAGAGCGGCGAAGATGATTATCCGGTCCAACCAGTCTGCTTTCTCGAGTGCGGTGACAAGTTGTTTTGAAGTTCCAAGTAGACTGGTAAGCACGTCATGAGTTACTGATGTTGCTTTGAGTGACGCTGTAGATGTCTCTGGTAAGACAGGTTAGGCAAATGAATTGAAGTAGACACCAAGTTTTACTAACCAAGCATCTGTGTAGATAGGACAGACTGCTCCAACTCCCTCTGCATCAATCCCATTGTCCTTCTAAGGGCATCTGTGACATCTGTTTGGGCTTTCATCACCACATCCTCTCTGCGACCACATGAGAGAGCGTTTCCAGAAGTATATGCTTTGTCACATACGTGGCCTTTTCATCTGAGGTTCTCGTATGCTTCATCACTGACGAGCGCAGCAATTCCTCTCGATTCGACGAGGTCTTGGAGTCGATGGCCCGTTTCGAGGCCAGCAGAGCTGCTCGCATGTCTCTTTTCAGCCTGATAATAGACTTAAATACAGATTCTGACTGAGGAAGGGGGGCATAACACACTGAGCTATGTCTGCTCTGAACCCTTCGACCACACCGCGGAGGTCTTTCCGACTGCGCTGACTGCGCTGAATGTCGATAGTTTCGTCTAACGCCTACTAAAAATCGTAAAGCGCGAGTAAACGGATGGGGCTGCGGGTACACTCACCTCCACAAGGCGCGTGATGGACTCTAAATCATCGCGAAGCTCGGCAGCGTATTGCTGTTGAACTGCAAGAGATTCGGTGCAGCCACGTAACCGCGGTATCTGGAACTCGCATAGATCATTTCGGCGCCGTTGAATAGAGGCAATAGATGCGTTTGTAGCATCGTCGAAAGTGGTGGGCAACGGCGGCATGACACTCTTGAACAAGGCGACTGTCTGTTGGCATGCCGCGCGGCCCGTGTCTACTCATATTACCTTATATGGCAGTGGCTTTTACGTGATCATTGAGCTAGAAGCATGTGAATCACAGTATTTCCACAGTCCAAGACTGATATGGATACGTAGCTGAGCGGCTTCTCAGTGTGCCATGCACCCTTTGTCTTCCCATGACTCCCCCGCCAAGCTCCAACATGTATGACTGGCGTATTCTCCTGGGTTCTGTGCTCTGCATATTCGCCGTATCAAGGGTTGTCAAGTTCCTTGCAGGCATAAAGGTGGGCCACATGTGGATTTCTCATAAAATCCGGATTCTAACCGACAAAAGGCGGTCAATGGGATTCCGGGCCCACGAGTACCATTTTCCCCAATGACACCCCCCGGTGTTGCTCTCCCTACATCGTGGTGGAACGCAGGCATCGATTGGCTCTGGAAATGGCGGCTGTCTTGTACGTGCAGTCCTTTTACACGGCACTTTTACCACATTGTTCACACGGGAAACATACCGCAGTTTATAAGCAGTGGGGCTCGGAATTTGTCTCATTTGTTCCGTTTCTCCTAGGCCCCACAGTGATCTTTACGTCTTCTCTGGAGGTCGCGCGACAAGTAGTGGCGGGAGGGTATCAATCGGTCTGGGTAAAACCAGTGTGGTCCTCGAGAGTCATACAGTAAGACATTCCCCCATTTCTATTTGTGTCCCTGCTCATGTGAGTTGCTAGCGAATGGGGTCTAAACCTCATTTCGGCCAATAATGAGGAATGGAGGCGTCATCGGCGCATCATGGGTCCCGCATTCAACACTGCGACATATTCGCTTGTATGGGCCGAGACTCTGCGGATATACAGAGACATGACCAACACAGAGGACTGGTTACAGAAGGACGTCGTGACGCTCAAGTCGGTTCATGCTTACACGATACGTACAGCCTTCTTGGTGATTTCTGCCTGCGGCTTTGGTTTCAAGTTCAAGTGGGAGGAGCCGACCGAGAAGGAGGATGGGGGCATGAGCGTGTCGGAAGCGTTGCGTATATGGGTGAACTCGGTTTTCGTGAGGGTCCTTGCTCCGTCATGGGTGTATAAACTGCCATTTAAGAGGTACACACTGCAACGCTATTATGTTTTGATATCTATCTTACGGTTGTCTTCACTTGCAGATTGCGGGATATTACGACTTCTAATCAGGTGCTGCAGGATCACATATCGGAGATTATTGCCGAACGAAAAGCTGAATTGAACGGCGAGAGCACTGCAAACCGTATGGAAAGGAAGGATGTGTTCAGCTTGCTTGTCAGGGCCAGTGAGGAAGATAGCAAGTTCAGATTGAATGACGATGAACTGGTGAGTAATAACGTCAAGCAGTAGAATCTTAAGTTGACACGGCCCTGGGACGCGAGGTGGGGAACGTGTTTGCGATGCTGTTTGCGGGACATGGTTTGTGCATTTGCCTCATCGAGTTGAACGTGTTGCCCAAGTACCTTCTCCCCATAGAAACAACGGCATCCACCATGGCAGCAACCATAGGTTTTCTTGGCCTCTACCCAGAGGTACAAGACGACATTTACCAGAAAGTCATTGAAGTTGTGGGGCACGACCGTGATCCGGTACGCCGTGCACCTTTCAGACTGCTCCATTTGGTGACTCGCTGTAGACCTATGAGGACTTTCCTCGGCTGGAGGACGTAGCCCATGCATACTATGAAGGGCTGAGGCTTTTTCGTCCGTTTTTTATTCTTGCATGATCGAAACACCACCATTTCTGAGGACATGACAGCCGCTGGTTACGTGATGATCAGGGAAGCCACCGAAGACGCAATTTTGAACGTTCCAAACGGCGATGGGAAGCCGGGAATGAGACAGGTCACCATCCCAAAAGGCCTGCCTGTCATCGTGGACGTAGTGGGCGTCCGTGAGTCAACACATGCCAATGTGAAGACATATAGACATGCTTACTGGCGGTCGTCAGAGTACAATCCCCGCTACTTTCCCGATCCGTACAAGTACGACCCACATCGGTGGCGAGGAGTCACGGCAGAATCAGAGGAACTGACCGCGTTTAGTTTTGGTGCGTCTCCAATTCACATTGGGCGCCCATTTGATGAAACTCACTTCCCAC
>Ga0307510_10005908_pt1 | contig 14604 bp, 17 predicted proteins | sample 12_EM_MG_FD_207224 | JGI IMG/M metagenome (GOLD analysis project Ga0307510, IMG submission 207224) | Populus trichocarpa ectomycorrhiza microbial communities from riparian zone in the Pacific Northwest, United States - 12_EM | ecosystem: Host-associated > Plants > Roots > Unclassified | place...
TACTGCGAGAGTTATAGCCTGCAGAAATACGCTCACACGTGCGGCAGGGAATAATCCCTGTGGCAGCGCGCGTTGGACGGCGAAATATCGGAACGTACCTGGGACGACCAACCCGTCAGCGCATCAGTCTGTGGTGCTGCGATATGCATAGTGTCCAGAAAAGGGAGGTAGGGAAGAGAGAAGGGTGCAACGTACTCACCCGTGGCCAGCACGGCTATGCCAAACGCGATCGTCGTTGCACCCAACGGACGCGCATACGACCCGACTGCGATCCCGCCCCCCGAGGAACTATTCGCGCTTGTACTCACGGAGACGCGGAAGAGTTGTACGAGGGCTAGATGGACCAAAGGAATTTGAAAATAAATAAATAAGAGAAAGGAAGAGATGAAGACTGGAAGGGCGAGGAAAGACGTACCAACTCCGGCAGATGCAAATGAGAGGCTGGTACGAACGTACGCTAAGAAGGTGCGTTCGGACGCGAGGTGGTCGCGTGCGACAGAGCCGGTGTTCTTTAGAGTGAGCGAGAGGCTGAATGGTAGTGCCACGGCGGCGACGTCATCATTGTCCGCCTTCCGTTGGGTCATTGGTGCTGAAGGTCCCTGACGAGGCTCGTTTGCATCGATGCGCGAATGTCGACGTGGATGGTGTCCGCCATCGTCCGAGTCTGAGGTCGCTGGACCACCATCGCGGGATTTGGACAAGGATAATGGGGAACGGGCAGGCGCACTGGCAGGCTCCGGGGATGTCGAAGAGCGATTTTTTCGTGAGCGGGAGGAGGACATAAATAAGACAGAAGGACGTTCAGCTCGGCCGCCATCATTATGACTATGGACGTCGACGCAAAAAACGAATTGGAGACAAAAATTTAAAGTCCGCATGATAAGGATAAGATTGACTGCCAGAGATACAGTGGTAGGGGTTTACCTTTCAAATATATTCTTTGACGCCCCCAACCGAAATGGACGAGTAACGACATGCCTGATAAAAATGGACCAGAGGACGAGACAACATAATTCGAGGGTCATCGCGGTGAGAATAACGATACAAAAAGGAGACGGATTGTGGTTGATGATGACGCCTCTGGGATGAGGTGGAGATGTAGAGCCTCTTGCACCCCCATTCCAGGAAATCAGGAACATACTCACCCGGGTCCGAATGTGTGATCTGACCACGGGCGATAATTGGCAGGCTCGAATGATGAGTAAATCCTGGTTCAAGAAAAGCAGCGTCATGGTGATGTTGTATAGATGGAAGTGTTGAGGCCTGGGAATGCTCGGTGTCGAGTAAATACATCCATAACACTAACAATTCATCCTTCGACTTTGGGCTTTGTGACGAGCCACTGGCAAGAGCGCAACCGCCATGGAGATAGGGAATTCAAGATTCAGGACGGTGTACTTCAGTGAGCGCTGGTGAGATGGAGGTGGGTAACGACTAACTATACAGTAGTACCTACACTCATAGTGGTACATACTTCTCGAGAACCAGTACGGCAATTGCACGGAGGAGAGAAAGAAAACGCCCAATGATACTGAGATGCAGAGCTTGATAATGACAGAATGTGAAAAATATGAAGGAGATTCCAGTGGTAGAGGGATTATGGTAGAAGGGGGACTCGGGTGGGAGGCACAAAGAATAATACAGTACTACAGTAGTAGTACAGTACCGGACACCAAAAATCAACAAATTTGTTTAAAGATGTAATTTTGTGTGAAAGGCCCAAATAAACACTTTTCAAAAATATCATTCTAAAAAAATCAACCAAAGTGAAATTTAACTGAAAACACCTCCAAATGACTCCTTTTAATTGCCTGAGCCCGATCCCAGTTTCTGATTGGGCTGAAAAAAATCGTGAGAGGATGTGGAAACCACATGAAAGAGGTCAGGAAACCCAGCACGTGATGGGTGGTGTGATTATCAATGATGATCAGATTACATGTGATGATACAGAACAGAACAGAAATCAAGATGTATTGCACATGACATTAACTAAATAATAACTGTGTTTGTGCAAAGCGGCTATCAATGAAGTGAGCCCATCCCAGGGATCGTTTGAGGTGCTACGGTCGGATGAGTTGGTGGACTGGCCCTGCTGTGTGGGCTTGTCATGCCAGGGGGCCATTATTTGACGCAACAGGACCGCAAGCTTGTGCAAAAGAGTCCTGTGCCGTTGTGGGGATTGTGGGGAATAATGCTGCTGCTGTGATGTTGAGTGCCTGGCGCTGCCTACACAATGGTGTGAAAGGAAAGTGTTATCTGTTGGATCTGTTGAAAATAAGTCAAATAAGTTAGTGGAGTTCCAGAAAAGTGAAAATGCCAGCGCACCACCAAAAGTGGTTCCACTCATATGCGCTGACCTAAGCCCCAAATCAGATGTCATCACCCCCCATGCAGTCGCAACGACGAGGTCGAGGCTGCCCACAAAAAGAGCAGGCCGTTGATGTCAACAAAGAGTCCGATGCTACAGGGGATCTTCACTTGTACCCAGTGGCCCAAAGCCCAAGTCAGAGGCCATCGCCTCCCACACAGCCGCAACAACAAGGTCAAGGCCGCCCACGAAAACAGCAGGTCATCAATGTCAACAAAGAGTCTGATGCTACAGGGGATCTTCACTTGTACCCCATGGCCCAAAGCCCAGGTCAGGGGCCATCGCCTCCCACACAGCTGCAACAACAAGGTCGAGGCCACCCACAAAAAGAGCAGAAGGCGAAGCAGAAGAGCTGGCCTCGCTCTCCAAATCCACATCCATCACGCTCTCGTCCCTTGGGCGATGTCGCTCATCCTCTGGATGGTGTCGAGGTTGTTGGTGTTGACACAGCACGTGTTACCAGGAATCGTACAAAGTGGGATCCACACACAGGCATGAAACTATCGTGGTGGGATGATTGTGCATCGGATGGTGAGCTTGAGCTAGAAGACGACCTCCCATATGGAGGCGTGATCGCAAACCGTCGCATGACCAACATGATGGCCAACCTGGGCGATAATGACGAGTGGCTCCCATGGAATGAACCAATGAATCTTGAACCGATAAATCTGGATGATAAACAAACAAGTAAGGTGATTCGTCAAAGTCAGGCGATTTAGTATACTCACTGGTGTCAAGGGAAAAGAAAGCCCCATGTTCATGGGCCCAATGTTGCTGCAAAATCAGCACAAACGCAGCGACACCCCCAACACAGGGAGGCAATGAGGAATCAAATGAAACTCACAAGTTTTTTTGCATTCCGAGACATGTCGTCTCACCCATCCACATCGCCCTCAGCATCAGCACCTTTGTCGCGGGCCTTGTCCGTGGCTGCATCAAGGGCATCGTCCATGGGGCCATCTCATGTGCTGTCGGCTGTGCCATCTCCAATGCCTTCGCCCATACCGTCTCCGAGTCTGGAGCTATACGCGGATTCAAGTGAGGGTGGCAATGAGGATGATGGGGACTTGGATGACGGGGACTTGGGCGATGAAGACATGGACGACGAGGACATAGATGACAAGGATATAGACAATGAGGACATAGACAATGAGGACCTGGACCTGGACCTGGACAAGGATGAGGATGTGGATGAGGACGAGGATGCCAACGACCTGGATGCTGAGGACGAGGATGACGAGATGGGGGACAATATGGAGGTTGAGGTTGAGGTTGAGGTTGAGGTTGAGGCGGTTGGCTCAGAAGGCGAAGAAAATTACACAGATAGATTCATGGAGGCCAGTGGACGCGAGCCAAAGGCGAAGGATGAAATCCGGGAGTGGTGGGAACTGAGGGATCAAATCCAGGCTGACATAAAGGCAGCACACAAATGAGGTGAACCATTCATGCATATCAATAAACTCCTTGCCCTCTGAAACTTCGCCACACTCCAAATCTGAGGGGATGGGCGCATCGCTGCAAGCATGCAGATTGTCAAGCAATTGCAGGATGGTGTGGGCACCCACTTCACCCGCCAGATTCGCTTCCTTGCTTGTCACTACCAGCTGTTTGAGCAGCTCCCACCTGAGAAACGAGGAAAGTACCTGAATAGGTCCTTGTTGAGTGATGAGCAGGTGCAAACAGCGGCAAGGACATACCTGACAAGCTTGCCCACAGGTGAAGTCACCCCATCAGGCTTCCATCACATGCTGAATGGGCAGATTCTCCCATCACTTGGTTACACCCTCAAAGATGGGCTGTCAGAACGCACAGCGCAGCAATGGCTTGTGAGATTGGGCTGGAGGAACAAGCTGTTGCGGAAAGGTGTTAAGGGCCAAGGACCCTAAGGTGCGACGTGCACAGATTTGTATAACGGCGGCGGGACTTGTACTTTAAGGGATCGCAGGTAGCGAACGCTGGCCCTTAGATGCGCTGGTATGACGGGTCTGCACGCGTGCAAGACACTAGTGGGGATAATGAAAGATGTAGAGGAGAGTCTCGACGATGTTCGAGACGACTTGCACGGAGTGCGGGCAAAAACTGAAGGCGCTGTGGAAGCTACAACACTTGGGATTAAACCAAGTCAGGCTTAAGGCCCAACTCTAGGAAAACACAAGGGTTTATATACATGTGAGGAGGCTGTATGACTCAGGCCTAATACGACGAGTACTTGTACTAGTAACGAGTCATAGTTCAAGAAAGGGAGTCATATACTGCGGAACTGACTCACGCGTGAAGGTAACAAGAAAGGGAGTCAGTATAAGTCGTAAAACGAGGCTATGAGGAAAGTATAGTAAGCGGGCCGAGAATCCGGAAGCGAGACTGAGGTAAGCGAATAGAGACGAGTCAGGGGTAGGGATAGGGTCATGTGAGGTCAGGTGAGGGAGTATCAGGTGATGCGCAGGTGACTTGGGAGCAGGTGATTGAAATGGCATGTGACTGGTCATGTGGGTGGTCAGGTGACTAGTCAGGTGATTGGTCATGTGATCGAGATGGATGGGTGGTTGGTCACGTGATGGGAAAGGCTTAGTAAGCAGGTGGAAAATGAAAAATGCACCCTGCATAGGCCCAAGAATGTAACATGACGCCCTTCCTAGAAAGTCACTACCACATGACTTCAGGAATGTCGGTCCGGGGTGCCAATAAGCATGTCATCGCCGATGTCTTCCCATGTGGCGCCTAATGTGTCGTATGTGCGGAGCGTCGGGTCACTATGTCCGTCAGCCCATATGGCTGATAGTGTTTCATATCCATCGTAGCGTGTGCAAAACATCCCATAGTTAGCGTGCGTTTCTGGTACCAGGCAAGTCATCCCAGTGCAGTTGCGGTGGGGGGTGGGGCAATCCTCATGAGCGTGAAGCGGGGAGTAGCATCTCTCGCAGAAGACCCAGAGCGGGCAGTCCTCCTTCAGATGGTTTGGTGTCTTGTCGTGACATTTGAGACAATAGGGGTAAGAGACGTGTGCGCGTTTGCGCGGGGTAAAAGGTGAAGGGGAGGCAGCTCGTTTTAATGGTTGGGGGGTAGGTAGTGGTTCTTCGTCTGGGTATCGTAGCTCCATGAGGGCTTCAGCTATCTCCAGGGGTGAGGGCGTTGTCGTCATAGGAATGTCTGGAGAACGCGCTACTGAAATGCTCAAGTGGGTAGGGGTTGGGGATAGTGGTGTCTGTGGGAGGTTGCTGATGATTGCGGGTGGATGTGACGGTTCTGATGTGGACGAAGTCTTGTTTGACAATGCAGTGGGTGTTGACAAAGGTAGGCTCACTTGCTCCTGCTCTGATGAAGGTGGAATGGTGGGATATGGTGTTACCAGATTGGTAAACACAGGTGAGTATAGTGAGGTCGCCAAATTGCTCGACATAGTTAGTGGCACTGGGGGGGAATAGACGTGGGGTAAATGACATTCAACGGTGGTAGATGCAGCGGTGGTCTCGACAGAAGTGGGAGTGCTCCAGGGAGTGTTCAAATGTGGGGTGAATCCTAGTATAGACGATCGGAAGTCCTGTCTCCTTGTTTCTTGGTCCTGAGTCTGGTACAAATTCATGGAATTTGTAGGGGTTGGGGTAGATAGACGGGTCTCTGAAGAGGGAACAGAAGAAGTAGAAGGAGGGCTGGGGTTGGCTGTAGTTGATGACTGGTTTGCGGGGCATGATGGGGATGTATCGTCTAGCAAGAGGGTTTTTATGCTGTGCGCGACCTGGAAATCAGCTAAGAGTTCTGGTGCATGAAGTTCTTCAGCGTTAACCCATGAGTCATGCGCAGGTGAGTATCCTTTCCACCTGACCAGGTATTGTTTCTTCTTCCACCGCCCATAGGTACGTTCTTTGATTATCTGTTCGACTTCCCATTCTTCTTCGCCTTCAATAATGTCAGGTGGTGGTTCGATAAAATTGGGACCGTGCTGATCGGTTTCTTTGTAAGGCGTCAGAAGGGAGGCGTGGAATACGTCGTGTATTTTCCAGGTGGGTGGGAGGCTGAGTTTGTAAGCGACGTTTGATATTTTGGCGGCTACCATAAATGGTCCATACCACCTTGGTGCTAGCTTTGTGGTGATGTTGCCTGGTAATCTGAGGTTTGTTCCTTCGAGCCAAACTTTGGTTCCTACTTCGAATGGCGTAAACTGAGGGCGTTCTTTGATCCAAGATTCTTGCACTTTACATTGGGCTTCTTGAGCGGCGTTCCTGGCTTCTTTGATTGCTGACAAACGTTGTTCAAATGTGGGGAGGTTCGATGATCTGGTTGGCTGATGAATCTGTGGTGTATATCCGATAAGGAGATCGAAAGGTGTTTTCTTTGTGGTTGCTGAAGGCCATGAATTTTTTGTATATTGGGCAAGTGGGAGCCATGCGTGCCAGTTGTTCTGTTGTGTGCCACAGAAGACCTGGAGGTATTGTTCCAGGGTCTGATTGGTTCTTTCGCTAGATCCGTCGGTCTGGGGGTGGTATGCTGTGCTCATGTTCTGCTTGATATGAAGAAGCTTGCAAAGTTCCGCAGCAAACTTTGATGTGAAGCGAACATCGCGGTCCGATATGATTTTGTGGGGTATGCCATAATGCGGGGTTATGTGATTCAGGTACAGAAGTGCGACTCCTTCTGAGTCGATCACCTCGTTGCAAGGGATAAAGATAGATGCTTTCGAGCAATCTGTGTCCGTGACCGTGAGAATGGTGTCGTATCCACCTGACTGTGGGAGTTTAGTGATGAAATCCATTGCGACTGTTTCAAAGGGGCGAGTGTTCTCTGCAGGGAAAATGGGGAATAGTGGTGGATGGGCAGGATGGGTGTTCACTTTTGTCATCTGGCAGGTAGCGCATCCTTTGATGTATTCAGTGACGAATGTTTTCATGTTCAGCCACCAGTAGTATTGTGAGAGAAGCTGCAGTGTCTTGGTAATCCCGGGATGGCCGGCTGTCACATGATCGTGGAAAAGGGAAATTACCCCCCTCCTAAGTTCGTTGTCTGCCACGACAACCAAGGCAGTCCCGTGATGCCAGTGGGTCCTGTCCAATAGGGTGAGGTTATGTAATGGTGCCCATCGTTTGAGTTCTGATTGGTGCGGATATTGTCCTGTTTTGACTTTGCTGTCCCAGTTGTCATGGATACTGTCTATGTCGAAGACGCGGATATGCGTCTCTTCTCCACCGGGCCGCCTGTCTCCGGGGTGACTCCCGACCATGGAGGTGTGTTGTTCGCAGAAGTATTGGTCTGGCCATACGAGCACTTTGTCATTATCTGGATTTGGTCCTTCATAGTCTGGTCACCTAGATAAGGCATCTGCTCTGTTTGTTGCTCCAGGTTTGTATTCTAGTAAGATGTTGTATTGTTCGCGCTCGGGTATGTAACCAGCAACGTGCGGGCCGATCTTCTGGGGGTCTCTATAGTAGCGTAGGTTGGCGTGATCTGTGTATACCAGGACGGGGATATGAGTTCCTTTAAGCAAGTGCGTCCAGCAGCAAAGTCCCCTCATGATGGCTAGGAATTCGCGGTCATAGATAGGGTAGTTTTGCTTGGTTGTGGTGAATTTCTGGGAATGAAATCCCACTGGTCTGCGTGGTCCTGGTTTTTCTGTGCCGTTTGCTCGTGTAGTTGGCAGATCTCTTTGGTATAAGATTGCCCCTGTGCTGATTTGTGAAGCATCTACTTCTAGCTCGAATTGTCTAGAAGGGTCTGGTTTGACTAGTACTGGTGAGTTGGTTATGAGCGTGATTATTTTGTCCTGTGCTTCGCGTTGTGCTGGTCCCCATTCAAATGGAACATCTTTTCCTGTAAGCTTAGTGATAGGTGCAGCGATAATCGAGAAGTTTTTGCAGAACATCCTGTGGTATCCAGCAACGCCTAAGAATCCTCTAGCCTGCCTAAGATTGAGTATGTCACGTGGGTAGTCGCGTAGCCCTGCGACTTTAGCCGGATTGATCGTGACACCTTCTTTTGAGATTCTAACGCCGAGGAAGTCCATTTGTGGCTGTAAGAAGACTGATTTTGACAATTTGAGGTGGAGTCCATGTTTCGTGAGTAGATCGAATAGGAAGTGGATGATCTCGATGTGTAGCGCTAGGTCTTTGAGTAATGTGCCAATGCCGCAGTCGTCCATGTAGTTCTTGAATATTTCCCTGATGTTGTGTATGCCTTTCCTCTTGAAGTGCTTGTAGAGCTCTTCGAGGATACCGTTCATAAATCGTTGGAAGCTGGCTGGGGAGTTTGACATGCTGAAGAACATGACCTTTGGTTCGTAAAGGCTGCGGCGCGTTTTGAATGCTCCCTTCCACTCGTCGCCTTCTTTGATCCGGATATTGTTATAGCCCCATCTGATGTCGAATTTGCTGAATACCTCCATCCCCTGCAAGTCTTGGATGCACTGTGCGAGGTTTGGGAGTGGTGTGACGTCTTTGCGGGTAACAGCGTTGAGGGGTCTATAGTTGATGATATACCGGGTTTCCTTTGAGTCTTTCTTAGGGACGCTGAAGGTGGAAAAGCCATAGGGAGAGTGGGATGGTACAATGTAGCCTTTTGCCAAGTTTTCATCCAGGAATTTGTCCTCCGCTTCTTGTTCTTTGCGGGACAAAGGGTAGACTTTGCAGTTAAAGCTGGCCGGTGCGGTGTCCATTAGTTTGATTTTGTGGTCTCCTTCTCCGCGCGAAGGCGGGAATTTGTTGGCCTCTTCATCCGAAAATAGTAGTGTGTGACGTTTGAATTCCTCCAGGAGGGTAACTTCCTCCTTCCCATGTTCCGTTGCGTACTTATGGGCCATTTCGATTGCGTTATGCGTACGGTTGATTTCCGCCGGGCCTTCCTGTGTTTCTACAGGAGTTACTCCCGACCGCGGAAGGTACTGTGTGCGTTTGTTTCCCGCCGGGCCACCCATTCCTGGGGTGACTCCTGACCGTGGGGTGCATTGTGCGCGAGCTATAGTGAGGCGCTCTGAGAGTTTCTGTTTGTATGCTTTGAGTTTCTGGAAGGTTTTGAGTTTAAGCGTTTCCATTTTGATCTGTGGTCCGCGTAATTTAGCGTTAGTCCAGTCGATGTCTGGAGTGAAGGCGCGGAACCAGGGATAGCCTAAGATAAATCTGTCTCTTCCTAGATTTGAGACATAGAAGCGTTGTCGCTCCTTCCGGTTTCCTTGTTTTACCATAAGGTTGCATGCGTGAGTGATGGTTCTGTGACGGTTATTAGTTCCGTCCACATTGAATACAGGTCTGGGAATAGTTAGTTTCTGAGTTCCCAGCCTAAGCCTAGCAACAGTTTTGTAGTCGATAAAGTTTTCCGTAGCACCAGTGTCTAGTAGTGCTGTTTCTTCCGCTTGTCCTCGATAGTGTGATAGAACGAAGTTTATTTGAATGTTGTTGAGTCGACTAATGTACACACTATTGAGACCGATGGCCCTAGCTACAGCGGCTAGTTTAGGGCCCTTTAAAAACCCAATGAGGTGTTCCCTAGGATGGCGTCCTCCAAGAAGGAGAGTTTGAATTCTTCATCCATGGCTTGGAATGCATCGCTCCTAATCATTTCATTGACGAGCTTTGGGGTGATGTCATTTATGGTGATTTCTCTGGTGCGGGTCTGGTTAGCGGTGCTTCCGCTGCTCTGGGCGCGGTCCGCTTGTTTCTTGCGACAATCTTTGGCGCGGTGTCCTCTTTTGAAACAGTAGAAGCAGGAGTTATTGGCTTGTAACTCTGCTTTCTTGGCTTCGGAAAGTTCTGGTCCTCTACTGGTAATATTGGTAGCAATGGTAGTGTTGACGTCCATATGGTGTCCTCCTTGGGATGTAGTGAGGCGTTGTCCTCCTCCTCCACGTGGCTGCTGCTGTGGCCCATGGGATCTCTGGCCAAGTGCGGCATAGTACCCTTGGCGTAAATTGGTTTTAAATTCTTGGGTGTGTTTCCATCTGAGGTTACAGGTGCGTGCGGCGTCTTCCCATGGCTGAAATGTGGCCCAGGGGTTCCTTGGGTCGTAGCCTTGACTGTTTATTATAGCTGTGGTTAGACCGGGGGCGAGTCCCTTTTTGAACAAGTGGATGATGCCATGTGAATTGATGTCTATCCCTGAGGCGGTGATGTATCTCTTGAATTTGGATATGAAGACGTCCAAGTTGTCTTTCATTTTGAGGTTCTCTAGTTTCTGGTAGGCCTCTACTTTGATGTTGGTGTTATAGAATGTGTCTTTGAACGCCTGTTCGAAGGTTGTCCAGTGGACTTCGTCTGTATCTGCGGTTCCTCCAGCGATGCGTGTCTGAAGTTCCGTCATCTGTTGTTCCTTCCATGGGTCGACTAGAACTCCGCCCATGTAGGTAAGTGCTGTGGTGACGCGTGTGGCTGGGTTGCTCATGGCATCGTTGTTCCTGTTAGTGAATTTGAAGATGCCGAAGTTGACTAGGAAGTTGTGACTGGTGTCCCTGTCTCCGTTGAAGTAGGGAGGTGGGGTGCCTTTGAGTCCGCCATTGGATGATACTGCTGCGACTGTGACGGTTTGTCCTGTTCCACCTGAGGCGGCTGCTATGCTGGCTGCGCCTCCTGTGCCTTGTCCCGATCCTTGTCCTGACATGGTAGGTGGGATGTATGCAAGTGTGTTTGGTCCTGAGGTAGCGACGATTACTGGTGCACTTGGTGCGACTGGGGGTAAGACTGGTGTGCTTGTAGATGCGACTGGGAGCGTGGATGTGATTGGTGCGATGTCAACAGGGATAGCAATGCCCTGAGTGGCTGCTGTTTCGATCTGGGGTAGGATAGGTGTCTGCGGAGTGAATGGATTCGCTCCCTGGAGTGTGGCGATGTGGTGAAGACCTCCTGCGAGTGTCTCTTCTGGGGGTGCTGGTGCGTGTTCTGGGTGATGTATAAAGAAGTCTGGGTGCTGGGAATCGTCGGTATTCCACCAGCCTAGTAGCCTATTTTCTTTGGGAACAAGAGCTTCTTTGGTAGTGTACCAGGTGCCGTCTGTTTCTCTTCCAAGTTGTGTCCAGTTGTCTTCTCCGTTTGCTGTGACGAATTCTACAGCAAGTTTATCTGTTCCTGTGCTGATGTAATAGCCTGTGTCTGGGTTCGCTCTTCCCCTGAGTCTGGGATGTGATTCAAAGTATGCCTGTCCTTTAACGTGGTTAGGAAGGTTGTCTGCTTGTCTTCTTTGTACGCGCTTGTGAGTGTCGTCTAATTCTCCGATGAGTTGTATACCCGCCAGGGTAGATGATGTCTGTGATGCTCCGCGGAGCCTGGGTGGAAAGCCTGACTTGTGTTAAGGGCCAAGGACCCTAAGGTGCGACGTGCACGGATTTGTATAACGGCGGCGGGACTTGTACTTTAAGGGATCGCAGGTAGCGAACGCTGGCCCTTAGATGTGCTGGTATGACGGGTCTGCACGCGTGCAAGACACTAGTGGGGATAATGAAAGATGTAGAGGAGAGTCTCGACGATGTTCGAGACGACTTGCACGGAGTGCGGGCAAAAACTGAAGGCGCTGTGGAAGCTACAACACTTGGGATTAAACCAAGTCAGGCTTAAGGCCCAACTCTAGGAAAACACAAGGGTTTATATACATGTGAGGAGGCTGTATGACTCAGGCCTAATACGACGAGTACTTGTACTAGTAACGAGTCATAGTTCAAGAAAGGGAGTCATATACTGCGGAACTGACTCACGCGTGAAGGTAACAAGAAAGGGAGTCAGTATAAGTCGTAAAACGAGGCTATGAGGAAAGTATAGTAAGCGGGCCGAGAATCCGGAAGCGAGACTGAGGTAAGCGAATAGAGACGAGTCAGGGGTAGGGATAGGGTCATGTGAGGTCAGGTGAGGGAGTATCAGGTGATGCGCAGGTGACTTGGGAGCAGGTGATTGAAATGGCATGTGACTGGTCATGTGGGTGGTCAGGTGACTAGTCAGGTGATTGGTCATGTGATCGAGATGGATGGGTGGTTGGTCACGTGATGGGAAAGGCTTAGTAAGCAGGTGGAAAATGAAAAATGCACCCTGCATAGGCCCAAGAACGTAACAAAAGGGGTTTACATGGATGGTCATGAGAGACCAGATGTGGTGAAATACCGCAACGAGTCCTTCCTCCCTGACATGGAGTTGCATCAGAAGAGGATGGTGCAGTGGGAACCCCAGGAGTCCGAACTTGTGCGCATTGATCCAGTGTTGGAGCCAGGTGAAAAGTGGATTATTGCATTGTTCCAGGACGAGAGTTCCTTCCATGTGAATGAATACAAAAGAACAATATGGTGCGTACCATTAATCCTATTTCCCAGGTAATTCTCTCATGTACTTGAAAAGGGCGGGACCAGATCAGCAAAAGCTCATGAAGAAGGGGAGAGGACGGCTCATCCATGTGTCAGATTTTGTGGAGGAAGAGAACAGACAATTGGTCATCCACAATGGAGACGGCAATGTGCTAAAGGATGCACGCTGTATCACATTTCCTGGGGCCAGTGGAGATGCCTGGTGGGACCAAGCCCAGCTCCTTACCCAAGTCAACAAGGCAATCCCAATCTTTGAAGAGGCGCATCCTGAGTGTGTTGCACTTTTTGTGTTTGATCAGTCATCAGCACATGCATCACTTGCTCCAGATGCACTCCGTGCATTCGACATGAATAAGGGAAATGGGGGGAAACAAAGGAAACAGAAAGACACCACAATCCCAATGAATAATCCATGCCACAGGTTCTGCGGGAAGCCACAGAAGCTGACAACGGAAACTGGTGAGGCAAAGGGGCTCCAGCAGACACTGGAAGAGCGTGGGTTCACACTGGATAAGAAAATGAAATCAAAATGCTCACCAGTTTGTGTCTTCGAGAGCGAGGGATGCTGCATGGCCCGACTTCTGAGCAAGCAGGATGACTTCCGGCTTCAAAAATCTCTTCTGGAGGAGACAATCACAGGGAGGGGACACCTCTGCACCTTCCTGCCCAAGTTTCACTGTGAATTGAATCCAATTGAGATGGTATGTTTTTATTTTATGTATTGCTATCTAATTCTCAATGTGTACAGTATTGGGGCTGGTGCAAACACCGGTACAGACAAGTTTATAAGAAGACATTTGCAGATGCAAAGAGCACTGCACGCAAATGTCTGGATGGGTGCCCAGTTGATGTTATCAGGCGGTTTTTCAACCGTTCATGGCAATTCATGTTGGCTTATTGTGAGGGGTTGACAGGAAAAGCTGCTGAGTGGGCAGTCCAGAAACAGAAGGCTCACAGGCGGGTCGGAAAGAAGGCCATGGAGTCAATTGAAGCAGTTGTTGATATGAACTAGCCCAAAAAGAGTACTTGTAATGTAAAAATCTTGGTCCCAAAAATTGTCCAAAGTCAGAAGTATGGGAAAAATACAAGAGGGGTGTTTTTGGATGTATTCAGGCCCTCTGGTCACAACGCTGGTGTCCATTTTCCCTAAAAAAATCTGGTTCAGGCACTAGCAACTTTGTTGATTTTTGGTGTCCGGTACTGTAGTACTGTAGAGCATGGCAGTTGACACCGCCCGGGCCCGTCTCACGGCCAACCCCGGCTGATGAGAATGGCAGAAGGAACGATACACATGGAGAGTTCAAGCTCACCTGAGCCAACCGCGCACGGCAAGTCACATGGTCATCCGTCATACGCCTCATTTGACGAGACCACCAGGCCCCCGAGTCGATCCAGTCCGTCGCGGTACAACTGCACAATACGCAGCGTGTTCGCGAAGCAGGTCCACCCGCTCCGACTTGTCTGAGGTCACCGCCCTCGGTGTTTGACATACAGCACGTAATAGAAGGTCATAGGGCCAGAAGTAAATTATTTTCATCGCAGGGTTTGAAGCGTTCTCGGACAAAGACGCAGGATATCTTGTGCTCGGTAGACCAGAAATTTGCAATTCTTGCGGTCGAGCGCTACGACGGTGGGCATTACCGAATAAGGATAAATCGCCCGACGTTAGTACGTTACCGCATCAATTGCAGCCGAGGTGCCAACTGCCTCGTGGCACGCTAATATCTCGTACAGACGTCCATTCTTACGTGCCCCATCTCGACTGTTGCCCCAATTGTAGCCTCGGCGTATGCATGGAAACGTTACAACACCGCATCTGTAGTGCACAACTTGGCAGACAATGTCAGATGGTGTTCAAACGCTTGTGGCCCTACCACCCGTCGCGTTCGACTATTGTTCGCCAAATCGTTGAACGTTGTGACGCTATGGTACAGCCTTTTTTCATTCCCCGTTTCCCTTTGAAACGACACTGACTCGA